>LSQX01287733.1_pt2 | contig 102286 bp, 89 predicted proteins | sample 654561 | NCBI WGS metagenome assembly LSQX01 (sample SAMN04489861, study PRJNA283612) | anaerobic digester metagenome | isolation source: 4 biogas reactors fed with cattle manure at either 37C or 55C with and... | place: Denmark: Kongens Lyngby | collected 2014 | reverse complement strand
TCATGTGCTTGAGCGGAGACCACGATTCACCGTGGGTGGAGTACGAGGAAGAATAGGCTGTCGGTCGGTCCGGAAGAAGAGGACCGAGGAGAGACGTGGGAGGCGCAAGCCTCCCACGTCATAGTATGCTGAGAATAGGATGCATGTCGTGAAATACCGCAAGTTCGGGGTGCTCGACTGGGAGTCTTCGATCCTGGGCATGGGCGTGTCCCGCCTGTCCGGTGCGCAGAGTGATGAGCGAGGAGCCGTCGGCGCCCCCCAGACGGCCCGCCTCATCAGGCATGGGATCGATCAGGGTGTCAACTACGTCGACCTTGGTTTCCCCTGGGACCTGGGGAGACACGAGGCAGTGATCCGCACGGTGCGCGGCGCTCTCGAGAATGGATACCGGGAGAAGATCAGGCTCGCCCTTACGGTCCCCGCCGCCCTCATCACCTCACCCGAGGATCTCGAGACATGCCTGGACCGACAACTGAGCTGGTTAGGGGCGGACGAAGTGGACTTCTGTCTCCTCGGCCGGCTCACACGCGACAATTGGCCCCTGCTTCAGAGCGCCGGCATCCTCGAATCTCTGGAGAAGGTGCAGGAGGACGGACGCGTCGGTGCGGTCGGCTTCTCTTTCTATGATCAGTACCAAGTGCTCAAGAGCATCGTCGGGGCATACGACCGCTGGACCCTCTGCAGTCTGCAGTACAGCTACATGGACGTGAAGCATAATCCCGGAACCAACGGGATACGCTGGGCGGCCGAACAGGGTTTGGCTGTGGTGGTGACGCATCCACTCAAAGGGGGACGGCTCACCAAGGAGCCCCCCGAAGAGGTCCGGCAGGTCTGGGCCCGGTCCCCCAGGCAGTGGTCTCTCGCTGAATGGGGCCTGCGGTTCGTCTGGAACGAACCCGGCGTCGCCGTCGCGGTCTGTGACATGAACAGCATGGAGCAACTCGACGAGAACCTGACGATCGCCGACACGGTCGAGCCGGACGGTCTCTCGATAGCCGAGCAGGTGACGATCAGCAACGCAGCCGATGCGCTGCGCAAACGGCAACGGGTCCCCTGCCCGTCTTGTCGCCCCTGCATGCCCTGCCCCGAAGGCATCGACGTGCCGCGTTTCTTCGAGATCTACAACGACGCGCTCATATACGATGACGTTGATATGGCCCGGGTCCTGTGCGAGCAGGAACAGATACATCCCGGCGATTGCACGGAGTGCGGCATCTGCGAGCGACGCTGCACCAAGCGGCTGCATATGATCGACCGGCTCAAGGAGGGAAGCGATTACTTGGGGGTCCGTTGACGCGCACGTCTCGTTCTCAGACGATCCCGCCGGGGACCGTATCCTCCTCCCCCAGGTAGTGGGAGCTCACTCCCCTCTCTTGCCTATCTATCTCAATCCCAGCAGCTTATGCGTCTGCAGGGACAGCCGCCACGCCGGGTGATCCATGACGAGTGCGACGGCCCGCTCGACCGAGGCGCGGTCGGGCCGGATGTGGCGGCCGGACTCCGCACCACGCCGCGGCGCCTGCCGGTCCTCTGTTCGGCTTCTGCCATACTCAGGCTGGATGCAGACGACGGCCTCGGGGTGCGACGCGGCAACGCGCTCCGCCGTAGCCGCGTCGAGGCCCTCGTCGGCCACGAGTTTGAGCTCGTCTACCCGTCCTTCCCAACCCCGCGCGATGCGGTAGTCGGGCGGTTTGGGGCTGACTACCACCCAGTCAAAGGCGTCCTCCTGACTCTCGGCCGGGCTCACGGAGCCGTTGGTCTCCAGATGCACTCTCACGCCCTTGAGATGCATGGCGGTCACCAACTCCATGACCGCCTCCAGTTGCAGTAGGGGCTCACCTCCGGTCAGACAGAGCCTCGGCAAGCGCACCCGACTCAGCACCTCGCCGATACTCATATCCTCACCGGCCTCCGGCTCCCAGCTCTCAGGAGTGTCACACCAACGGGTGCAGCCCAGGCCTAAGGAGACGGCATTGCAACCCGCCAGGCGCACGAACGTCATGGGGACTCCGGTCCAGTAGCCTTCACCCTGGAGCGAGTCGAAGACCTCGACGACGCGTAGCCCACCCACCCTAGGCGGTCACCTCCACAAAGGCGTTAGGACCTTCCGCCAGCCGCACGCGCGTCACCGGGAGCCCCGAATCGGAGAGCCGTGAGAAGGCCCACGCAGCCACCGCCTCGGTGGTGGGGACGAAGTCGAACAGATCGTTCAGCATCTGGTGGTCCAAGGGCTTCACAATCAACTCGGTGACCCGTTCCCGGAGTTCGGCGAAATCCATGACCATGCCTGCAGCCGGCCCGGTTTCCTGCGGGTCCCCCTCGACCGTCACCTCCAGACCGTAGGTGTGGCCGTGGAGCCGTCGGCACTTGCCTTCATGATCCGGCAGTCGGTGGGCGGCCGCGAAGGTGGTGGAGACGGTGACGGTGATCCTCATCGGCACTGATCCTGATAGCGGTCGCCGGAGACCGGTCGGCCGCGCGCGTCGCCCGCATAGGAGATGGGGTCCTCGGCGCCCGCCGCCGCAAACGCCTGAAGCCGCGCCTGACAGCTGTCGCACACCCCGCAGGCCGGCCGGCGGCCCTGATAGCAGGAGAGGGTCGACTGATAAGGGACTCCATGTGCCACACCCCAACGCACGATGTCGGCTTTCGTCCAGCGGACGAACGGAGCCTGCACCCGCAGCTCGTGCTGGGTGCCCAGCCTGACTGCTTGGTCGGCTGCTTCCACGAACTCGGGACGGCAATCTGGGTAGCCGGTGTGCTCGTCACGGTGCACGCCCAGCCACAAGATAGCCGGACCGCAAGCATCCTCGAGAGCAGCCAGTTGGGCCAGGAACAGCAGGTTGCGGGCCGGCACATATGAGGGAGCCACCCCCGTGGTGGTCCCCAGATCGCGCCCCACGGGTAGAGCCCGGCAGGGGTCGGTCAGCGCCGAGCCGTGGATGGCGGGCAATTCGACGACACGGTGCTCGAACCCCAAAGCCTCCGCCACGGTCCGAGCGGCTTCGGCCTCCACAGCGTGCTTCTGCCCATAAAGATAGGTATATGCTCTGATCGACTCTCCTCGGTGATGCTCCGCCACCCAGAACGCCAAGGTGGCCGAATCGACACCCCCGCTCAGCAGCAGGCAGTTCACGTCCGCTCCCTGACGCCGTGCTCAACTCGGACGACCGTTTTGATGTTGCCGCGCACCGAGAAGTCCGCCGTCACCCGCATCCAGCGAGGCTCGAGCAATGCGACCAGGTCGTCCAGGATCTGGTTCGCCACCGCCTCATGTGATATATGGCGCTCCCGATATCCGTTGATGTACAGTTTGAGAGACTTCAGCTCGACGATCCAGTCTCTCGGCTGGTAACGGACCTTGACGAGCGCGAAGTCCGGATAGCCCGACCGCGGACAGAGGCAGGTGAACTCGGGGATGTCGAAGGAGATGATATAGGGCCGGCCGGGCCGGGGGTCCGGCCAGCGTTCCAACTCGTTCTCGCGGATGGCTCTGGTTCCGTAGAGTTCATCCGGTCCCTGAATGTTAGAGGTTTCTTCCATGGGTAAAGTATACCTTGCTGATATAGTGGAGCTACCGGCGTGCGCGTGTGGGGAGGAGTGATGGACGACAAGGTATTTCGTAGGATACTGCTCGGCTACGATGGCTCGGACGATGCTGAAAGAGCCGCCGCCCTGGCCATCTCCTTAGCCGAGAAGTATCAGTCCACCATCATCGTATGTCACGCCTTCGGTCACATGCCCCTTACCTCGAAGCCCAGCGAAGTCAGACGGCTCGTGAACCCTCTGGTGGAGCGGCTGACCAAACTGGGGCTCACGACACTTGTGTCCATCCCCGATACCGTGCCGGCCCAGGGGATCCTTGACGCCGCCGACGAGCACCACGCCGACCTGATCGTCATGGGCAGCCGTGGTCGCGGCACGTTCGCCAACCTACTTCTGGGCTCCACGTCGGAGCGCGTGCTCCGCTACGCGAAGGCACCGGTGCTCATCGCCAGGTAGTGGCCCTCACGACACTCCCGGCCGCCCCGCCGCTTCTCACCAACGCGCCGCGGCTTCTATCGCCGCCGGACCGATGGATCTCGGAGGTCACAGGCTGTTGTACGCCGGTGTGAAGGTGTCGCCCTTGGAGGGATCACCCGTCGTGTAGCCGAGTTTGAACCAGCGTGAACGTTGTTCCGACGTGCCGTGGGTGAACGAATCGGGGACCACGTACCCTTGGGCCTGCATCTGCAGCCTATCGTCACCGATGGCACTGGCGGCCACCAATGCTTCGTCTATGTCTCCTACGTCCAGGTAGCCTTGGGCATGCTCGTGGTGGGCGAAGACGCCCGCGAAGAAGTCGGCCTGCAGTTCCAGCCGCACCATGAGCTCGTTACCCTGGGTCTTGCTCGCCTGTCGCTGCATGGCAGTCACCTGACTGAGGGTCCCCAGGAGGTTCTGGACATGATGTCCAACCTCATGCGAGATCACGTAGGCGTAGACGAAGTCTCCCGGCGCCCCGTACTTCCTCGCCATCTCATCAAAGAAGGTGAGGTCGATGTAGACGGTCTTGTCGGGCGGCGAGTAGAAGGGCCCGGTGGCTGAAGTGGCATACCCCGATGCCGTACTGACACTGCCGGTGAACAGCACCAGCCTCGGCTCTTCATAGGTGAGGCCAGACTCCTTGAACTGCTCGTTCCAGAAGTCCTCGGTGTCGGCAAAGATCACACTTGCGAACTCCCCCATCTCTTTCTGATGGGGCGTCAGACTCACTTCGGTCTGGGTCTGCCCCGCCACGGCCCCACCGCCGGGTCCGAAGAGCGATCCGAGGTCGCCCCCGCCCCCGATGAGCAGCCCGATTATGGTGACGATGATCGCCAAGATGCCGCCCCCGGCCACCATGGTCCCGCCGGCCATGCGGCGCCGGTCTTCGACGTTGGTGCTCTGTCGTCTACCCTTCCACTGCATACGATCTCCCCTTCACAGACCGCAGTGCGGTATCGAGAACCGCGGAGCGGCGTGTCATTTCCGACAATGATACCCACTGCCGGCCCGCGACAGTCACAACGCTCCTTGGAGAACGGAATACAGAGGCCGGCGGCGCCTGAGGGTACGGTTGCCCGAGGGAGAACCGGCTGTTATTGTGGCCCTATTCCTGATCGGATGGGCCGTGCCGCAATCGCAGCCCACGTGATTTTGGGACTGGGACGGGAATCCGGTCAAACGAATCCCACGGAGAGGTGCTCATGTCGGTGATGGCGTCTGTGTTCCCGAAGGCCGGCTCACGCCGGGTGTTGCTCACTCTCACGGCGATCCTGTTCTTGACCTTCCTTGACACGACCATCATGAGTGTGGCGCTGGAAAACCTACAGGCCACGTTACACACCAGCATCTCCCAGTTGCAGTGGATAGTGAACGCGTACGCCCTCCTGTTCGCCAGCTTCATGATCCCCTTCGGCGCCCTGAGCGACCGGGTAGGCCGTAAGAAGGTGATGTTGGCGGGAATCGCGGTCTTCATCGCCGGGTCGCTGTTCGGCGCGCTCGCGCCCAATACCTCGTCCCTCATCGCCGCACGGGCCCTCATGGGCGTAGGAGCGGCGGCCTGCGAACCGGGGACGCTCTCGATAATACGCCAGCTCTATCCCGACAAAGGAGATAGAGCGCGGGCTCTCGGCCTCTGGGCTGCGGTAGCGGGACTCGCCCTGGCCATGGGGCCGGTCATAGGCGGTATCCTGGTCGGCTTAGGTGGATGGCCCGCCATCTTCTGGTTCAACCTCGCCGCGGGGATCTTGATCTTCTGGGCCGCCCTCAGCGTGGTCCCGGAGAGCTCCGACCCTGAGCGCGGAAAACCGGACATCGTAGGGTATGTCCTCGGTCCGATCGCCCTCGGGACCATCGTCTTCGCCATCATCGTGGGCGAGACCGCCGGGTACACGGCTCCGCACGTGCTCGCTTTGTTCGCGATAGGGGTGGCTGCAGCCGTCCTGTTCGCGTTCTTGGAGACACGCAGCATGACACCCATACTGGAGATTGGATACTTCCGCAGATTGCCTTTCAGCGGATCCCTCTTTGTGGCCTTCGCCACCTATTTCGGAGTGTTCTCCATCTTCTTCCTCACCGCGCTCTACCTGCAGATCGTCCTCGGCTACTCGGCCTTCCGGACGGCGGCGCTGTTCGTACCGATGGCGGTGGGAATGATCATCGCCTCCTCGTTCGCCGGGAGATGGGTGGCGCTGCGAGGGCCGCGCACCCCCGTAGGACTGGGCTGTCTGGCCGCTGGCGCGGGCATCATCCTCACCGACGTGGCGCTGCTTGGCGACGTCACCTACGTGCCTCTCATGCTCTCCATGACGCTGGCCGGCATCGGCTTCGGCATCGCGGTGGTGCCCATCACCTCGGTGGCCCTGTCGAGCCTGCCGGCAAGACACTCCGGTATGGCCGCCTCGGCCACTATCACCGCCCGCGAGGTGGGCACCGTGCTTGGTGTGGCGGTGCTCGGCTCCTTGTTCAGCACTCAGCTGACGACCTACCTGACCGAGAAGCTCACCGAGCAAGGCGTGCCCGAGGTGTTCCAGGATCTCATCAGCACCTTCATCCTCACCGGAGCGGTGCCGGAAGGAATGGAGATATTCATCGAATCGGCCACGTTGGAGTACGGCCCGGAGGTGGAGGCGGCGACGCAGGCTGCCTTCGACGCAGTCCACCACGGAGTGAGCATCTCGCTTCTGGTGGCCGGCTGCGTGATCCTACTCTCGGGCATCGTCGCCTGGGCCACCTTCTCCCCCAAGAAGATGGTCGCTGAGGAGGAGTGACCTCTCCTCCCACCCGTGGCTCCACGCCGGCTCCACCGACGCTAAGTGTGAATGCCGCAGGTGCCGATAATCTCTGAGCTGATGAAGACGGAGGCTCGGCGAGGGCGGGAGGACGTGCGGGATCCCGTCTGGCTGTGAGGGGGCGTTATGGAGATCGTGAGTTGTCCAAAGTGCGGCAGGCCCCGGGCCCAGGGTCATCGTTGCCCATCTTGCGGGGATCCCCCGGCCACTCCACGCGACGCCACGACGACTCCTGGAGACACCATGCATGTGGCCGGCGGGGAGTGGGCGCCGTGGTCCGGAGAGGACGAGCGCTCTCACGAGTGGCGGGATACAGATCGCTCGACCGTGTCTCAGCAACCCGTCACAACGAAGCCGCCGCGAAAGATGGGTTGGTGGGCCAGGCGCTCATTCGGGCAGATCGCCTTCATGGTTCTCGTGGCATTGGCCGCGATCGCAGCCGTCGTGGTACTCCTGGCCACGGCCGGCGGCACCGTCGCCGATACCATGGAACAGGATTCCGCCGTGGTCGGCAAGGGTAGGGATCTGGCGGCTAAATCGCTCCTCAGAAACGCCATGACCGCGCTCGACTCGGCGTTCATGGAGTCGATGGACTTCACTGCCGTCACCAGGACCGATCTGGAGGCCATCGAACCCGCGATCGCCTGGATGGGGCCGTCGGACGCCGGCGTCTGCAAATATCCTCCCGACAGTGCTCAAGCAGGAGATAACGCCGTCGGCTGGACCGGTATCGGCGCGACCGGTTATGAAATCGGCACCTGGTCGGATTCGGGCGTATGTTTCGGGGTCAAGGTGGACAGGACGGGTGATGGCTACACCTACTACAGAGACGGCGTGATCACCGCCTGGTAGTGCCGGTCATAATGAAACGGCCGGCCCGTCCGCGTGTGCGGTTCCGATCCGCGGATATCAGAGTAGTCGAGCGCCGATGCTACCTACCCGCGCGCCTGGGCGACCGCACGTGCGCCGGTTATCATAGGGGGTGATGGACACTCTGTTCTACAATCAGGCGCAGGGATGACTACAACGCTGGCCCTCGTGCTCGCATTGGCTGTGCTCGTGGTGGCGGCGGTGTATCTGCCACGTTACAGACTGCGAAAGGCCATGCGACAGGTGGTCTCCTTGTTCCGCGCGCAGGGAGCCACCAGCCCTAAGACCGCCAAGACGCTGGAGGAGCTGGGACTGGCGAAGAGCGGCAACCCCTTCGACTCCCTCTTCAAGCCACGCGACTATCGACCCTACGCGCTCCGGGCGTTGGGGCAGGCCGACGTTCTCAGACCAGGTCCACAAGGCAGTCTCTACCTGTCCGAGGAAGAGCTCGATCGGTCGCCCCTCAAGGGATTCGCCAGGATCGAGTAGTCCGGCCCTTCTAGAGCAGGTTCTCGTTCCTAGCGATGATATCGTTCTGGAGATCGCGGCCCAGTTCCACGAAGTATGCGGAAAAACCGGCTATGCGAACCACTAGGTCGCGGTGCTTATCCGGCTCGTTCTGCGCGGCACGTAGGGTAGCAGTGTCCACCACGTTGTATTGGACCTCCATGCCGCCGTTTTCGAAGTAGGCCTTCGTCATATCGCGGAGCTTGTCGGCTCCACTCTGGTTCGAGAGGACGCTCGGATGCATCCTGATGTTAACGGCCAACCCGTCTAGATAGCGGTGGTGGTCGAAGCAGCAGGTGGAGGCCAGCACGGCAGTGGGGCCGTTCTTGTCGCGGGCCTGGGCCGGAGACATGGCGTCGGCTACCGGCTCGCCGGCTTTGCGGCCGTCGGGCGTGGCCCAGGTGCGATATCCCTGCGCGATGTGGTCGGACGCTCCGTAGAGGCCGGACTTGTAGACCTTAGAGCGCACGCTGTACCCCTCCTGGCAGCAATCGTAATACAGGTCGACCACCCACTTAAGCTCGTCGTCCACGTACGGGTCGGCGTTGCCGTAGTGAGGCACCCGGCTCAGAATGGTTTGGCGGAGTGGCTCGTAGCCCTCCCAGTCGGCCATCACGGCGTCATACAGCTCCCTTGTAGTACAAAGCTTCTGGTCAAAGCACATGTACTTGATGGTGGAGAGGCAATCGGCCAGAGTCGCAAGACCTGTGGCGGTGCCTCCGTACGAGTTATACCTCGCGCCGCCGTGAACCACATCCTTGCCGTTCTCCATGCAATCTTCGATGGAGATGGATAGGATGGCCTGCGGGGCGTAGCGCTGCGCGATATGCTCGGCATAGTTGTTGGAGGATATGAACATCCGCATAACGTGACGTCCCATCTTGCCGACCGCTTCGCGCACCTCCTCGATGGAATCCATCTCGTACAGGTAGCCCGTATGTACACCAGCCTGCTCGCCGTTGAACGGGTTGACGCCGTTGTTGATGGCCATGTTGAAGATGGAGCCCCAGAGGACCGAAGCATGCGGCGGGAACGCGCCGTTGGGAGCCGGGTAGTCGGTGCCGCACCCCACGATCTCCTGGCAGCCGATGATGCCGTAGTCCCGCGCGTCATAGAGGGAGAAGCCGAGCTCGTCCATTAGCGCCGGGACGATGACCTCGTCGTTCTGATAGAGCGGCAGTCCGCCCACAAGCTTCGTAGTGGCGATGGCGCAGTCCCACAGCCTATCGGGCGAGTCCTTGTGGAAGCGAAGGGAGATGGTGGGGTCGTGCAGCTTCAGTCTGCCGACAGTCTCCAGGACCATGTAAGTAACGGGATTGGTGGCGTCCTCCCCGGTGTCGGGATCGACCCCGCCCAGGGTCGTGTGCTGGTAGGTGTTGCCGATGCCGGTGGTGTCGGCGAGTACGGCCGGCCCGCAGGAGTAATAGCAGTTGGCCTTGAGGAAGAAGGCGTCGACGATCTCCTGAGCCTGTTCCATAGTAAGGGTCCCGTCCTTCAATTCCCTCTCCAGGAACGGCCATGTGTACTGGTCGAACCGGCCGAGAGCCGGTGAGGGGAACGCACACTCGTTCTGCAGCATGACCTGGTACATCATCGTGCCTTGTACGGCTTCCCAGAAGTCCCTCGCAGGGTTCTCCGCCAGGTGGGCGAGGCCGTCGGCCATGCGTTCCAACTCAATCTTTCGCTCAGGGTCGACGGTCTCGACGGCCTTGGCCGCGCAGCACTCGCCGTACCGGCGGACCAGGGTCATGGCGCCGTCGCACGTGATGACCACCGACTTGTAGAACATGTATTTGGCCACGTCCTCGCCCATGAGGTTGCCGTAGTGCTCGTCGAGCCACGCCTGCGCCTCATCGCGGATGGCCTTGTAGCCCACGTTGATGATCTTCGGATATCCCGCGATCAGATGGCCGGCGGGCAGGCCCGCGAGCCCGATGCCGCCGTCCATGTAGCTGGACACGGCCAGGCGCTTCAACTCCGCGTGATGCTCGGGCTGCCACGCGTCGGCCACGGTGCCGACTCTCCTGTCCTTCCAATATTCGAAGAGCGACTTGAGGGCTTCATAGTCGGCGGGAGCGATGGCCATCCTCAATTCTTCGCCGTCGGGATTGTGGATAAGCCCGTCCTCGCACAGTCGCCATTCGCCGGCTTCGATCGGTCCGATGATCCAGTCTGAGAGCCCCCACTCTGGATACGAAGCGTTGGCAAAGAGATGGGGGCCCTTGCCGCCCACGATGATCTCGTCATCGTCCACGAACACCGTCATGTTCTCGCAGATAGCCTTGAAGCCCAGAGGCCTCTTTATCATCGGATCGACGTGCTCGTTCTCTCTATAGGCCTCGGTGAGAACAAGAGCACGCTCCGCGGAGAACACGCCCACGCGGTCGCGGATACGTTCCCGCAGACGTCTGATGCGATCGGTCACAGGCCCGAACTCGTACATCCCTTTCCTACCTTCTTGACAGGCGTTCTGACGCTTCGATCGCCCGCTTCATCGAACTCCTCCTTCAAGAGCCGGACCGGCGGCGGGGTCTCCGCGGAATATCCGGGTCCGGCCTGGGCATATCGAGCACCAGAAGGAGGGTCTCTTCATGCCGCAGGACCCGCAGCAAAGCGTCCACCACCTGGGGATCGAATTGCAGCCCTCGTTCAAGTTCTATCTCTGACGTAGCCTCCGAGATGGTCGAGGCGTCCCTGCGGAATCGCGCATGCGTGAGAGCGTCAAAGGTGTCGGCCACAGCTACGATCCGCGCCGCGAGTGGGATCGCTTCACCGGCAAGGCCGTCGGGATAGCCGTGGCCGTCCCAGCGTTCATGATGGAATCTGGCTATCGCCTCGGCCATCTTCATGATGTCAGATCTGCCTCCGCCCAGAAGCCGGCCTCCGTGCTCCGTGTGGGAGCGCACGATGTCCCGTTCTTCCTCGGTGAGCCGGCCCTTCTTAAGGAGAAGCTGGTCTTCGATCATTATCTTGCCCACGTCGTGCAGAGGAGCGGCCCGCAAGATAAGAGCGAGCTGTCTCGGAGACAGGTTGAGCTCCCTGGCGATAAGGGCGCTCAGCCGCGCAACCCGAGTGGCATGCTGCCCCGTTTCGTCACCCCGCAGTTCTGCTATCCGAACCAGACGCTCGAGAGTCTCCAGGTGAGCCAGCGCGAGTTCGGACGCATGCTCGCGGGTCATGTCCTCGGTCACCTGGGCGTGCTCTCGAAGCCGCCGCTCCAAGAAGCGAGTATCCAATAGCGAGTGCACGTGCAGCAAAAAATCGTTGACGTTCACCGGTTTGACCAGGAAGTCTTTGGCCCCGGCCTTGATGGCCCGCTCGTGAGACTCGAAGTCATCCAACGCGCTGATGGCCAGCACAGGCAGGAAGGAGTCGAACGCCTGCCTGTTGCGCAGCGACTCGAGCACTCCGTAACCGTCCAGACCCGGCATGCAGATATCCAGTGTGATGAGGTCCGGGTCGGCGGTCTCAAGGTAGGAGACGGCCGCGAGCGAATCACTGAAAGTCCGAGGTTCCCTGTAGCCGGCCATCTGAAGAGCCCGGCTCAAGAACCTCACCACAGCCGGTTCGTCATCGATGATCACGATCTCGGCGTCGGCATAGGCGGGGCCCGGCATCGTCAGCTCCTATTCCAGCCGCTCACAATCAGTGTCGGCGGATGCGCGCTTCTGCGCGGCGTCATCCAGCACCTCCCTCATCTTGGCCATCAGCTTCCCCGGAGTGAACGGCTTCTCCAGGAACTCGATGTCGGCGCCCATCTTACCTCGAGACATCATGTGCTCCGGTGTGTACCCGGACATGAACACCACAGGGATCCCGGGGTAGCGCGCGCCGATGCTCTCCGCCACCTCCCAGCCACTCGCCGCGCCGGGAAGCACGACATCTGTGAGGAGGATATCGAGATCAAGGGCACTTCGGGAGAGAACTTCGTCTACCTCGTGCTGAGACCCTGCCTCCACGACAGAGTACCCGCCGCTCGTCAGGATGCGAGCGATGAGTTCGCGAACCATCACTTCGTCCTCGACTACGAGGACGGTTTCGGTGCCTCCCGGGGTGTCATAGGACTTCCGGTCACTCTTGAGATCATCTTCCCCGGTCGGGGAAGCCTCGCCGGCCGGAAAATGGACCCTGAAGGCGCTCCCTTGGCCCGGCTCGCTGTCGGCGGAAACGAAGCCTCCGCTCTGCTCCACTATGCCGAGGACGATGGAGAGCCCCAGGCCCGTGCCCTCGCCCACGCCTCTCGTCGTGAAAAACGGCTCGAAGACTCGAGGCACGGTATCCTGGTCCATGCCACACCCGGTATCGGTAACGGTCAACACTACGTATCGGCCCGATCGGGCCTTCGGATAGGCCTTCAGGAAGGCGGCGTCCGGCACCAAGGTGGTGGTCTCGATAGTGAGCCGGCCACCTTCCGGCATGGCGTCTCGAGCATTGACCACCAGGTTCATGAGCACCTGCTCCATCTGATGGGGATCGATCTCGGCCACCGGCAGATCAGGGTCGAGGACGAGTCCGAGGGTGACGTCCTCCCCGATGGTGCGCCGGAGAAGGGGTTCGATGCCCAAGACCACCTCATTGAGCACGAGGGTCCGCGGCTTGAGCACCTGACGTCGGGAGAAGGCCAGTATCTGCCTGGTGAGTTGAGCGGCCCTCTCTCCGACCTCGTTGATCTCAACGACGAGCTCCCTGTTGGGGTCATCGGGAGCCATAGTGGCCAGGACCAGAGAACTGGTGCCGATGATCGCCGTAAGCAGGTTGTTGAAGTCGTGAGCGATACCTCCCGCCAGTCGCCCCACCGTCTCCATCCTCTGCGCCTGCAACAGTTGGACCTGGAGTCCCTGCTTTTCTTCCTCGGCCCGTTTACGCTCCGTGATGTCACTGATGATGCCGTGCCAGATCGTTCCTCCGTCCTTCAAGCGCTCCGGCGCCGCGTCGGAGAAGTGCCAGCGCTCACCCGCTTGCGGAAGCACGACTCTATACTCCACCTGGAACCGCCTCAAAGTGCGAGAGGACTCCTTGATCCGCCTGAGGACCCGTTCGCGGTCTTCTGGGTGCAGCCTCTGATATACGGGGTCGGCGTCTTCGTGCACTTCTTCAGGGCACACCTCGAAGACGTCCGCTATGGCCGGACTCGTCCACGGGAAGCGCGTCCTACCGTTGGGATAGAGCCTGAACTGGTAGATCATGCCCGGTACCCGATCGGCCAGCTTCGTCAGCATGTCATGGGCGCGCTGGACCGCCTGTTCCGCCTCTCTGTACGCCGTGATGTCGCGGCCGAAGCAGAAGCAGTACTCTCCGCCATCACGGCTCACATGGTGGGCGGTCACCTCGACGGGGAAGACCTCTCCCCCCTTCGTGCGGTGGAAGGTCTCACGGACGACGGAACCCCGTTCCGCGTTCTCCTGCCAGCGCCGCCGCCATATCTCCGCAGACATACCTGGATCGATATCGAGGACGGTCATGCCCAGCAGCTCGTCTTTGGAGTAGCCGAAGCGCCGGCAGGCAGCGTCGTTCACGTAGAGGAGGCGGCCGCTCTGATCCACCCAGTGGATGAGAACGCCGGCCGTGTCGATCGAGATCTGAGCCAGCCGAAGAGCCTCGCGCTCTTCACCCATCGCTTTCTTCTTCGCGACACTCTGCCCCAGCAGGAAGCCGAGGCGGGTGAGGTCCTCATCGATCACGTAGCCGTCGGTTCCGAGCTTCATCATGTCCACGGCCTGCTCCTCCCCCATCGCCCCCGACATGAGGATGAAAGGGAGGCCATCACAGGACGCGCGCACTATCCGCAGCGCTTCCGCGCCACTCAAGCCCGCCATGCTGTAGCCAGACAGCACCGCGTCCCAAGGCTCGCTGAGAGCTTCCCTCAGTGAATGCGCGGAATCCACCCGCCGGCCTTCCACCTCAAGACCCGCGTTGTCGAGAGCCTCGACGATGCGGTCGGCGTGACTCGCCGAGTCATCTACCAATAACAGTCTCACGGAAGCGCAGGTCCTACCGGCATCGCGGCCTGTCTCCTTCTGAAACCGGCACGGGTGTGTGGCCGCCGGAAAATAGCATCGGCGCTGCCTCTTGCCACGCGCGGCGGCCTGCGCCGCGCCGGCCGGTTCAAGAAACCCGGGAATAATATCAAGACAACTATACATTGTTGCCGGGCTACAATCGCGCACGGTATCACTCGTGCATGAGGTTCAACCGAAGCCTCCGTCAAGCCGGCGAAGTCAGAATCGAACCGCGCCCACCAACGTGACGGTGGGCTTCAAGATGACGAAGCTGGGATATCAGTAGGTTGAACGGCGGCGCTCCACGGATGTGACTGCCTAGCGCACAGGAATCCCGAGGTGTGCCGGCGTCGCTATCCTCCCATCTTCACATACGCGGCGGCCGCAGCCGCTCCCGCCTGGGGGTCGGCTATCCACCTGCCGTCGGAGACGGCTGTGAAGGGCATGTCCACATTGCTCGGTTCCGGCACCAACGGTGCTTCCCGCCATGCCTTGTCGAGGATAGTGATGATGGTCTCGTCGTCGGTGTCGGGAGTGATCTGCCCGCCGATGGCTTCGAACTGGGTCTCCAAAGACGAAGACATGTCGAGACCCCGGATAGCGACCGTCACCGTGGCGCCGTCACCATCGACTTCTTCATCGATGACAGTGAACTCCACCTTGGAAAGCCCTGCAAGCATAGCTTCCGTGAGTTGGGCTTCCTGTTCGGCAGTGGGGTTGACCCCCCATATTTCCAGCAGGGTTTGGTTGACGCTCCCGAACACGCCTTGTTCCGTGAGTTTGGTGTCTGGATTGTATTCTCTGAGTCCAGATATGTTGCCGCGCATGGCCTCCAGATAGAGCGGAGCAACATCGCTGGGCGATGGCCCCTGTTCTGCCCTGCCGCAGCCAACCAAGGTGGCCGCCAGCAGAAGCGCGATCAATAGGGCGGGTAGTCTGGTGATCCCCTGCATCATTATCTCCCTTGTTCGGACGGCCTCGATTCTCCCATGTAGAGACGGGCAAGTCCAAAACCGGCATCGGGAACGCCTCCTCTCCCCTGAGGCCCACGGCGGCGCTGAAAACTAGGCGCAGAAGCACCTTGCTCCACGCGGATGGGCCGGCCTTGACGAGCAGCCCGGTGGCGAAGGGAACGGCGAACCCCTCAAGGAGAATCCGGGCGGCTGCTCTCAGTGCCCGCCGGGATTGCTACCCGGCGGCACTGGGTATGCCTGAGCATGGATGACACTGACTAGATTGCTGCCGGGAGGTGCTTCATGAGTCTGTTCATGCTGATCCTACTCATCGTGGCCGCCATTGTGCTGTTCGGCCTTGGATTCGTCGTGAAGTGGTTGTTCTACATCGCAGCGGCTCTATTCTTGATCTGGATCATCTCCCTCCTGCTCGTCCTCATCCGCAAGAGATGAATGCGGACCCAGTAGAGGAGACACGGGCAGCCCCCGCCCCCTCGAGAGGGGGCGGACAGAGACAATAGAACTTGGGACCGAGGAGGGCACCGAGTACAGGGTGAAAGGTGAGTTCGCGGACTTCGGTATCAGGATGGACGGCGAATCCCAAGCCTTCATCGAAGTCAAACGCGTCGGCACGAAGATCGGACCGAAGCATCTCCGCCAGATCCAGTCCTATTGCGCAAACGAGGGCGTTCAGTGGATGATTCTGACCAATGGCTCGGAGTGGCAGGTATATCACCTTTCGGACACCGTTCCTCTGGTGAATGAGCTGTTGTTCTCCGTTGATCTTCTTGGCCCGGAAGGCCCAGCAGCCAAGATAAGCAAGCTTTTCTATCTCAGCCGTGAAGCCATGAAACGGAACCAGATGGAAGAACTCTGGAAAGCCAAGCGAGCCACCTGTCCGCAGGCTCTCGGTGAACTTCTGCGCTCCCCGGCATTGATAGAAGCCATGCGCAAGGAACTCAGGCGAAGGACCGGGTACAAGATCGAGGCCGGCGAGATCATACGACTATTGGACGAGACCGTACTTCGGCCCGACTGTCTGCAGTAGATGTGGGCCGAGGGGGGCTCATCTCCATGAAGACCGTTGCAGTGCTCCCAGTCTTGCCGGAGTTTCCTCTCAAGGGCAAGCGTGGGTCTGGAGCGCCTGAGCCAGGCTGATTATCATTGACTAGATGTACGAACCTGCACCTTGGCAAAACGTCGGACGAATGCTGACGGCGCTGCTTTCCCGTCCGGGCGTTAGGGTCATGAGCGAGTAGTACTCCTCCAGAGCCTCGGCGAGCCGTCCTACACCTCTGAGGCCGCAATCTCGCCTGAGGCCCACCGCTGCCATGTGTCGTCCAGACTCGTCAGTCTTTCATCGGAGAGCTGCCACACGGGAAGATTGCCAACAATCGGGCCGCACTTGAGGTCGTCCTCCAGTGACTGCACGAGGGACATCACTTCCTGGAGCCGAGCCCAGCACGTCGAGCGAGAGTTGGGTTCTCGCACCACGACCAGCGGCCGAAACATCTCGGGCAGGAGCCCGTCGGGAAGTGCCACATCTTCGGCGATCAGCCCCAGACGTTTCTTCTGGTCCACGAGACGGCTGATTCCGTTGAGCGCGTCGGTGGGATAGTCCCGGGTGAAGATCCTCCAGATGGCTGTGTAGGCCGCCACCTGGAGGGGGCTGAGATACACACCCTTGGCGCTGCTCCCGTCCTTCACCTCAGTCACCCAGAAGCACTGGGAGGCAGGGTCCCAGAAGAGCAGGTCCAGTTCCTGGCCGATGGCCTTGACCCCCAGGGCCACACCATACTTGCCTGAGTATTCCGAGTCATTCTGAAGCCGCCTGGCGACCTCCTTGGCCCATTCTCGAATCGGTCTCCAGATGCTCTCCCTCTCCCTTGCGTCCTGATAGCCGATAACGATCTCCCGGTCTATGGCGACCCACTCATCGGCCGCCCGCCGGCCGACTCCGTAGCGCCGGGAGAGCCAGTTCTGCGCGCGACCCTCCTTCGCGAGCGCTGAGGGCGACAACTCGACGGATTTCAGGTACCGCTTCAAGTCCACGCCGACCCGAGCCTCGCTCCGGATCGGCTCAAGTCGTTCACCCCAGGCCATCCCACGACCTTGACGCTCATAGAACTTGTCGGCCGAGAAACGGATAGCACCGCTCTTCTTCAGACGACAAACCCGAAGAGGGCGGGTCAGTCCAGCATAGAGCATGATTGTATCGTCGCGCCGCAGTTGGAGATCGGGGAACACGTCCCTGTCCTTGGCCCAGGGCGTCTGGGTAGAGGCCACCAAGTGCGACAATGCCCCACCAGGTTCCAGCAGGCTGAGACATTCATCCGACACGAATCGCTCGTAGTGCATATCGTTCCCTTCCACTTTGTAGACCTAAGCCACATAGCGACATCGCTCGGGCTCGCGATCTGTTCAGGTAGCGTCGGTGACAGGGATTACACACAGATTGGTGGATTCCTTTCACGCGTCACTCTGGACGGGCCGTGTACAAGCGAGTGCCCCAGCGCATGTGACTGCGGTGACGCATGGTGTCGTTACGCGACCTCCCACCACTCGTTGTCGCCCCTCGCGTCGACTTGGCCGAACAGGCGCTCATATTGTTGCGCCTCGAAGGTATGGATAGGCACGACCGTCTTCGGCACCATGGCCCGGCACAGGCGCTCGAGATCAGATACCGAGGCGTGGCCAGATGTGTGACAGTGAAAGACCGGAATTGCGCGCCGCTTAAGCCAGTCCTGAAAAGCTTGTTGGTCTTCGCGCTCTAGGTATCCAGGCCATAGTGAATAGACGAGGTGGGCTCCCTGAAGGCACTGCGCCTCTTCCAGTTCCTGCATCATGGGCGGCCGGAACAGCATCACCGATCGGCCGGCCTCGTCGGCCAACGTATCCGGGTAGATGCGGGAGTCCTTGAACGATTGCGACATCGCGAAAGCTTGGGCCGCAATAATGGCACGCTTCTGGGATCGAGGCAGGTAGACTCGCACTCCCTCCCATTCCGCCTGAGGAAGCCGCTTGTTACCGGACGCTCGAAGCACAACGGCCGCGTACATGTCGATGACAAACTGTCGCCTTGCCTTCACGCAGGCACGAAAGATCGTCACCAACCGATCGATGTTCATGCCCGACGCCTGCACAAGGACCAATCCCGGAGTGTCGCTGATGAGGCCAACCATCTGGGTTTCGAGTTCGGACTCGGTGACGGCGCGTTCGCCCGCTGTTCGGCCGATCGTCGTTCCCTCAAGAAGAAGGGCATCAACTCGGCGTGGCCCGTCCCGAAGCAGCCGCTCAAAGAGCTTCCCCTTGCGACCGTGAGCCCGGAGATCCCCCGAGTAGAAGAGACGCTCTCCATCGGCCTCAACGAGCAGAGCGTACGCGTCGTAGGCAGAGTGATCGACCAGGTACGGAGTCACTCGGAATGGCCCGATCTCAATCGGCTCTCTGTCGTAGAGGGGTTCGGTCTCCCCCAGGCCGACAGCTCCGGGCCAGAAGAGGCTGGCGGCCTCGAGCATGCGCGCCGCATCTTCTGCAATGAACACGCGCGGCCTCGCCTCCGCGTACCGGAGCAGGCCATAGTGATCTTGATGGGCATGCGAGATGAATACCGCAAGCAAAGACTCGTCCGGCGACACCAGCCCGGACACCGGCGGCATGAGGCGCGGATCCGCTTCCTCATCAAGCGGCAGCCCCAAGTCCAGCACGATGCGCTTCCCCTGTGACTCTAGTTCGACGCACATCCCTCCGACCTGGCTCGCGCCGCGTCGGATGCAGGCCCTCATCGCCACACCGCTTCGGTCCGGCGCTCCGTTCTCGGCCTCGGCCGGGCCACGACCTCTCCCAGACTCCCATCCTCCACCCGAACCGCGCCGCCTTCAATCACCGCGTAGCGGTAGCGCCCCGCGTCCCGCATGCCCAGGAAGGCGCACGGGTCCGTCATATGGAAGTCGAGCGCCGCCAGCTCCGGCAGCGGCGGTGTATGACCGACCACCTGCTTGATCCCGGCAAGGGGAAGAAGGTCGGAATACGGCCGAGGTCGGAACCACAAGGGTCCATGATCGCCCAGTATTCCGTTCGGGTCCCACTCACCCGTTTGCAGTTCCTGCCTGACCGCGGCAAGGAACTGCCGGTTGAGGCGCTCCGCCAACCGCGCCGGCGTCTTTTCCAAGTCGTCTCCGAGCAGCGCCTCGTAGCCAGACGACAGCCCTCCATGGGTGATAAGCACACCTCCCACGCAAGCTGCGACTTTCCAGGCGTCCGCCTGGTCGGTGCTCAACACTTTGTCCAGGAGGAATTGGCGGAACCGACGGCTCCAGCTGTCCTGTCCGCACATGGCGAAGTCCAGAAGCACCGCAAGCTCATGGTTGCCGAGGAGCACTTCGGTCACGTAACACTCCACCAACTCAAGGCAGCCCTCCGGATCGGGCCCCCGATCAAGGAGGTCGCCGGCGTAGACGAAGCCGTCCACTCCCGCCCTGAAACCTCCGTGGTCAAGGGCATTCTGGATGAGCGCCGGGTAGCCGTGGGCGTCCGATGCCACAAAGGTGCGCCGGTGAGTCTGCTCCCCCACTATCAAGCGGCCACCCGCGGGAACACCGAGATCTGGATAAGCTCGTCCTGCCAGGCGAGGGCCGAGCCGGATACCCGTTTGGTCTCCAGCCGCAGGTCATATCCCAGGGCGGCGGCGGGTTGCTCCTCGACCTGCGCCCCGGTGATATCAGCGAAGAGTCGCAGGGCGGATGACTCCGGATTGAAATCCTTGGGCGTAGCTCCATCTTGCAGAAGCGCCTCCACCCCATATCCCCGCAGCAGTTTTGGATACAAGAGAGCGAAGCGCTTGGCGGGCCGGAGCATGTCCAGACAGACGAACGTGCCACCAACAAAGACCAACGTTGCCACCGCGTCGGCGGGCAGGGACGACTCGAACGCCCGCAGCGTGTTGTCAAGATCGCGCTTTCCGGTGTCGTAGGCATCGGCCATGGCCATGGTGGGTGAGTCAGATCCCAGTCTGCGGGACGTCCGTGCGACCTCGTCCCACACCTGCCCCTGGTCGGCCATGAAGTACTGCACCCGTATGTGCTGCGCCTCCATTCGCGCCCCCGCCGGCCCTTCGCCGGCCTCGCGTCGCCGCGCCTCCGCCATCGAGCGCTCCCGCACCTGTCGTTCCTTGGCCAGGCGCAGACTGGGGTGGCTGGCGTACGTGCCGGATCCAAAGGCCTCCGTACGATGGCTCCATCGGCCCTGCTCCACGCAGGACACCGGCAACACCGTCGTGCCCACATCCACCAGGATGGTCGCGTTGACGATGCGATTCTGCTTCGCCCCCACCAGTTCCTCGCCGTCGAAGATGAGCACCGGCCAGGGGCCCTTGTTGACCGCCTGCAGATAGGGAACGGCGCCCGCGTCGCTGACCTCGGTTATGATGAGCGTCCCCCGCTCGATCGCCTGATCGAGAAGGACGTAACGCGCTTTCATCCTCGTCGTACTCTCCAAGGGAAGGATGCACAAAGAGCCCTCCGACAGAGGAGTTCCCAACCGCAGTGTGCCGATCGCCTCTTTCACCTTATGTCGATACATCCCGCCCTCTCTTTCTCGGTGCCGTGGTTCCCGAACCTTCCGAAATCACTTATCACGTCACTTTTTGTGAAATAATAACGCTAATCGTGACTTTAGCAACCTTTCTGTGGTAGTTTTCGGCAAATCGGCGTGATAGTCTGTCAGAGAAGTATGACAGGCGGCTCGGACAGGAAGACTCATGGCGCGCAGACGTACCGACGAAGACTCGCGGCATCCCCCGGGATTCACAGAAGCATTGGGGCGGACCATCAAAGTCATCCGCACCGATCTCGGTATCGAGCGCCGGGACTTGGCCGAGCGCGCTGGAATCTCCTATTCCTATATCACCGAGATCGAGAACGGCAACAAGCCGCCTTCATCATCGGTACTGGGCCCTATTGCCTCAGCCCTGGGTCTGCGCATGTCCCAACTCATCGAGGCAGCCGAGGGACGGATGGAGACCCAAGGGACCGAACGGAATCTCAACGCGCCCCCGGAGAAGTCGGCCCTCTACGCCCAGTATGACGATCAGGCCTGGGTTGTGTTCGGTGACTACTCGCCCATGAGGCCTTCGCTCCGCGGACCGAGCCGCGACAGGAGAACAACTATCATCGAACTCGAACGTCTGCTACGGGACATGGCTCCAGAGGATGTCGAGCGCCTCTTGGACTATGCGCGACGGCTGGCGCGGTAGGCGCCGAATGGGCATGGGCGAAGAGGTTGGGTGCTCATCGCTCTGCGTAACGCCTTCTGGCAACTGCTCCACGGCCCCAGTTTGGAGGCGAGGATCTCAGACACAGCCATGCGCGGCGGTGACACCCGACACCAACGCAGCCATCGCCGGGGCGCTTCTAGATGGGGTCCATGGGACGAGCGCGGGGCCTGGCGGCTGGAGGAACACCATCCTGTCCTGCCGGCCCGAGAGGGGACGGCCCGGCGTGCATCGCCCCAGATCCGAACCCTTCTGGCCCGTTGATGCGCCTGCTCTTGCACGGCGGCTGGTAGGGCTTGGCTACTGAGATCAACGCTTGCATGAGAAGACGGGCGAGATGGCCGACAAGGTGATCGGCCAGAACCACACGTCAACCTCCCTGTCGCTTCGCGTCCTCCAGCCATAGCAGTCGTTCCGGACGGGTGACCCGCGACGAGGAGGGCCGCCGGCCGAGCTTGGCAGCCACCAATCGGCGAGGCCCGTCTTGGTGGTGCCAGAAAGAAGCAGCGAGCCGAACGCACGGGTCTGCGTAGCGAGGCCGCGCCAACATCAACACTACTCGTGAAGCCCGCCCTATTCCCGCCGGGATTGCTACCCGGCGACACCGGGTATGCCTGAGCATGGATAACACTGACTAGATTGCGGACACGGAGGATGACACATCAAGTCTTCTGCCCTTTGGACCCATACATCAGCACGTACACGCGAACGACATATCAACTCGTACGCGGAACGACATATCAAGTTGTACACGGACACCACGGCGCGATGGATGGCGGAACCATCTCTGGACCCTCCGTCAGGATGCCCAGGTCCCCGAAGAGATTGTTCCCTGGAACGAAGGCACGTCGGGCGGCAGCGTGAACAGGCCGGTCCCCAACTGGGTGCTCGTCAGTCCTGATCACACTCTGGAGCTGTAGGTGCACGATCACGATTGTCTCGGGCGCCATCCGTTCTTCGCCCGTATGTCATGAACGAACTCCGTTCCCGCGGAATCCGTCTTTGAGGCCCCTGGGTGAGGACGTGCAGGCACGGATCGGACGGTTCATGACCGCAGCTTGGGGATGGGCAGGAGTAGCGAGCCGACCCGGGTGCCCAGGCGCCGGTCGTGATGGCCGTTACGCATGCAGAGGCGATCGGGGCTGCGCTCACCCAGGCCAGCACCGGTTTTTCCCTTGACCTAGATATCCATGACCTCCCGCAGAATCGAGAGCAGGGCCTCGCCGAAGAAGTCGAACTCGCTGCCCTGAGTCAACTTGCTCAGCAGTTTCTTAGGGGTGACAATGGAATCGGCCATCGTGGCGTCCTCCTTCATAGGTACGCGTTCGTCGCCAATACCTACGAGAACACCCGGGTGGCTTTCCTTTTCTTGGAAGTCGGCTTCGTGAACGACTTCCTGTTACGCCACGTGCGGGAACACTACCCATGTTCAGTGCTTGAACGAGTTTTCGGAAGCGATCCGGCCGACATCCGACCTGTCATTCGTCGTCGCCGTCCACACTTCCACCCGGCTGCGCCAACTGTCGAAAGGCCCCCCGATGGAAGCCGTCAGCATCACCACGGAAATATAGTAAGCCCAGCATTTGCGACTTCCCGGACTCCCTCATTCGCGCTTCGCCCTAACATTTCGTACCTCCCAGTCGACTGCGCGGATGCCGTCATCCTCCGCGTAGCCAACCCCAATTCCACGGCGCGAGTCCACTCCGTGCATGAACCTTGTCTGGAGAGCCGCCGCTATTTCCGGCGACAGCGACTCCCACCAGGACGGCCTGAAAAAGACATTCTCGAGTTCACTCAACGCGAAGCGAACAAGAGAGTGTGGAATTGCAGACCAGGGCATGAATAAGAGTGAGTCAACCAGCGGATTGCAGACACCGTCGGCGTCGCTTCTCCACGAGAAGACGGCCCGCCCTCCCGCGGGTGTCGCAAGGATGGAAAAGGCGATGTCCTTCAGCTGCGTTCCAAGGTTGGTAAGATTCTGAATGGGATCGCCCGCGAAGGAGAGAGTGGGTTGCACAACCCCTGAGCAAACGATGTCGGGTTGACCCGACAACTCAATGCTGAGAAATCTAATGGCGCCGAATTCCTTTGCCAGTAGGTCAGAATCGTAGGCGGCTTTTTCGGCTCTTAAGCCGCGCAAGGAAGAAACAGCCGCCTGACTTGATATGTGGACGTACTCCTGTATTGCTACTTGACGCGGCAGTGACTTACCTCTGTCACTTGACCTCAGCATCTTGAAGGTCTCGATGAGACGTTCTTTCAAGTACAACTCCTTAACCAACGGCCGATAGGCGAGCAGGAACGCCTGTTCGTCGGTTGGGACCAAGGGCTCATTCTCGAGGGCCGAGAATGTGTCGCCGTCATGCCGCTGGCAGAAACCCCAGAACGTTGAAGCATCGTTGACACCGATCAACTTGGCAGGAATCCTTCCTCCAGTCCGGTTCAGTGTGGCTACGTCACTATCCGGATGATAGACATGGCCTTCTCTTGCGATGGCCTGAAGATCAGCGCTCCGCCGCACCGTGTGGGCCCGCACTATGGGACCGAAGCAGCTAGATTCACCCGCTTGCGGGTGCAGGCAGATCTTCGATGAGAGGATTTTCTGTTGGCCCTGCCGAGCGTCCCAAATGGAAAGAGGTTGGTCATGCTGGCGCCCGAGATGGCAATGTTTGTACTTCCTCCCGGAGCCGCACCAGCATGGCTGATTCCTGCCACTCCCCGTACCCACCTTGCCGTCCTTCGTCGGGCCACTTGCTTTGAGCACATTCAGAGCGAACATCGTGTCGTCACCTTAGCACGGAGGTCGGACATGTCTGTGACGCAAGCTATTACCCTCCCTGCCGAGGACCTCATCGGCTGGGAGCGCTCGCTCGTCGCCTTCCTGGTGGAGAAAGAACGCAGATCCGGATCCAAACGCACCGTACAGGGATATTCGGGCATGCCTAAGGACTTTTTCGGCCGCCTGGGTCTTCCCCCACCACGACTCCGGCTACGACCAGCGCTGCGATGACGCCGAACAGGAAGTACCGCCAAGGTTTCGAGCCGGGTTGACCAGAATCGTAAGGTTCGTTCATGGAGCAGGGAACCTCGGTCGCCGTGAATGCGCTTGTCAGAGCTCATGCCGAGAGTGGCACCACCCGCTCGTCGAGACGCCCTGCAGCAGCTCCCAAGCTCGGCCAGCGACAATCATTGTTGAAGACGCGTTCGAGCGGGGGATTCCGTCCGGCTGCGGTGGTAGGCTAGAGACTACCGCACAGGAGACAAGAATCTGAGCGGAGCGGATGAAGGGGGGATAGAGTGGCTATCGAGTGGAAATGTCCCGAGTGTGGGCGGGGCAGCAAGCTGCTATCGAACCACTGCCAACACTGCGGGGCAGACCTGAGCGGCAAAGAAGAGATGGCGGCCGTAGAGGTGGAGGAAGAGCGGGCCTTGCCTGCCTACAATGGCCTGCTGATCCTCACGGTACTTCTTGCCATCTGCTCGGTGGGGCTGCTGGTCTACGGCTTCTTCGGAGATCCAGTCCAAAGCGCCATACAGGAGGCTGCCGTATTCGCAGGGGCGGCAACGTTCGGAATACTAGCTCGCCTTGCGCAGGCAACCCGACATCACATGCAGCTAACAGACAGGTTAGACCTCATGCGGTGATCACCATCAGGGCGCGCCGAACGATGAACAAGGGGAGTGACGATGAGACTGTTGGGTGTGGCACTGGTGGCGCTGGTGCTACTGGTGGTTCTCCTCGGAGCTACTACTGCCTGCGAAGGGGAGACTGCAGAATCCACAGCGGCTGTGCCGACTCCCGCTACCACTCTTGCTCAGCCAGTCACCACCGAGATGAAACCCACGACAACAACGACTACGGAAGTGGTCGCAACAATCGAGGCTCCAGGCGTCACTACAAAGGACCTGGCAGCGCGTCTTGGCTCCATCATGGCCTACCAAGGCGCACTGGCCCGTGTGGCCAGTCAGATGGAAAGCATCAAGTCAGACTGGGCTGAACTGGAGATCACCAACACGTCTGTTGTGCTGAGAAATATGAAGTGGTCCGTGAACGACCTCGAGGTACCCCTGGGTTGCCAGGCTGCCCAGGCTGCTCTTGTTGACGCCATGGCCTGTTACGACACTGCCCTGAACCGTCTGGCGTGGGCAAAAGCAAGCGGCAGCCAAGCGGATTTCAACACTGCCTGGGAATCTGTGTTGAATGGAGACGCGAAGCTCGCTCTTGCACTGAAGCTGGCAGACAAGGTGACGCCCTAAGGGATGGCACTGAGATACGCGGATGAAGGAGGGAACGGGACGTCGAAGGAACCAACGCTGTGTGACTCAGACCAAGGTTGCCTGGCAACTGTGGCTGACAGCCCCTGGGCTGTTGCGGGCCCCCGATTGGTGACTATTTGAAGAGCTCGGCTCGCGGGGGCCTTGCTGCAGTTGCTTCAGCGCCGGCGAGTTGCGGAGTGAGTCCGACCTAGCGCTCGCAGCACCAAAGGAGCGTGACATGCAACTTGGGGGTTTCTGTGCCGCTGTAGTCACCATAGCCTGCATCGCAGTGGCAGTATTCTGGGACTACCACACGATGCCGGATGCATTCCGCAATCTGTTCATATTCGGTGTCGTCACTCTGGTCGCTGCCTCAGCATTGGGTCTTCTGACCAAGACGCGACCATCACTTCTAACGCTTCGCTTGTCGCGGTTCATTTTCATGTTCTGCGTCGTGATGGCCCCGGGTGCTCTCACAACCGCGATTGTCTGCTTCTCGACTGGTCAGGCCAAGTGGGGTGGCACATTTCTCTTCTGGGCAGCAGCTAGTGCAGGCGGCGGCATTCTGTCTCAGCGTCTAACCAGGGTCGCCGAAACGGACCACGCGTACCAGCGGATGATGACCGCGATGGAACAAGTGGAAACACTTGCTACCGCGAGCGTTGTGACCTGCCCAGACTGTGGGGCGACCATGTCGGCTGCTGCTGGCTGGAAGCGATGTCCTCGGTGCGGGCGACGTCTGGACCCGCTCGGACGCTGAGAGAGTCGGTGCGTCTACACCCCTGCAATCGGGCAGTCGCCGATGCCTAGGAGCCTGTCGGACAATCACCCGCGACGAGAGTGGTGGGGAGGTTGCCGGGGAGTGAGCAAGCCCTCGGCTGTTCGGCTCGCAAACCGGCCGAATGGTTGAAGATCGTGCTGGTCAGGGAACGCCATTCCTCTCTCGTTAGGCTGGTTTCGGGCACACTCTGGCTCGAAAGAGCTTGAGCAGGTTGTGAGTGAGGACCCGCTTCCTGTTCCTCTCTCACCCTCACCCTCTCCTAATCGTTCATCTCCACACCTTTCAGGGATCACAGAGTAACCCCCCTCAGGTGTCCAGGAAAACCGGGTGCGCGGCAAAAGCAGTAGAGTGCGCGACCGACGCCTTCTCGCCCTCGAGGTCGAAGCTCGAAGGGTCCGCTTCCCATCGCACGGCTGCGCGGCATGTGAAGTGCCGGACCGAACTCCACGAGGAGTTGGACAAGCCTAGCGTAGTCGGCGACGATATCAACCGGCCACGACTCAATCTTATCGAGGACTTGTTGGTTGAAGTAGTCAAGTGTGTGCGACACACGGATAGGTCAGCAAATTTGCTAACCATAGTCAATCGACGGCGGCCAGGCACGAGGAGAGCCCTGCTCTTGGCGAGGCTCTCCTCGAAACGCGATACTGACTGCCGGCGAACCGCCGTTGGACCACTATCGGACAGGAGTGGCCCCTAGCGGAGGTCCATCTCCTCCACGACCGCGCCCTGCTTGTCGATAGCTTTGACGTGGACCGCTTCCGGGAAATCCAGGTCTCGATCGCCCGGATCCACTTTGGCCCCAGGACCGCACACGAGTTCAAGGAAATAGCCATCGGTTTGGACTTCGGCACGGACGACCGAGCCGTTGTCCAAGGTGACCTCCGCCGTGGTGGCATTCTCCGGTGCGTGTCCCATCACGATGATCAACGTCTCGGTGGCTGAGACCTCTGACGGGGTCGCCGCCCAAAGCTCGCCCATCTGTGTTAGATCGGAGGTACCAGGGGCTCCGCCCGCGCCCATGCTTCCGATCTCGTTTCCGTTGGCATCAAACATGGCAAGGGCAAATCCATTGGGCAGTGCATCAGGCGCAGGGCTTGTAAGCCAGAATTCGCACTTACGACCGTCATCAGTTTGGGCACGTGCCACGACTCTTTCGGTGCTGTTTGCCCCTCGGATGCCTGTCTTATCGAGTAGCTCCTGGGTCAGATGAGGGAGCAGTCCTGCGGCGACTGCTGTCCCTGCGATGACCAATAGCACTACTGCGGGCACAAGCGCGAGGAGGAGACGACGCCGGGATCTGGTGGGCGTCGCCTTCGGTCGCCGACCATTTTCTGCGATCCTCAAGGAAGTCATCACATGCGCTTTGATAAGGTCATGCCGTTCCTGCGGCAGTGCGTCGTCGTGAAGCGGCGGAATACGAAAGTCTGAGGCGCTCATTATCTCCTCCATACAAAGTCTGGGATGGACGGTGTGTTGTCGCTCTTGGGAGTCGAACGCATTCGACTTCGGCGTTGACCGCTAAGGTCGTCCCCCAGTTGCGACCTGGCTCGCGACAGCCGTGACCGTACCGTCCCCACGGCGATTTGAAGGACCTCGGCGATCTCCTCGTAGCTCAGCTCTTCCCACGCCCAAAGCAGAAGCACGTCAAGGTTCTTGCGGGGCATCTCTTCGAGCTTGGTGCGCAGATCGATCAACCGGCGTTGGTCGTCGACTCGTTCGCACACGCTCTCCGCGTGATCCGGCTCAGTGGCCAGCTGAGGAAAACGGGCCATGGCCGAATCCCGACGATGAGCACTGCGCCAATACCGGCGGACGAGATTGCCTGCCACGCCGAGCAGCCACGACCGCAATGAGCCGTTTACGAGCTGGATCTTAAGACGTTGACGCCACGCCTCTAGAAACACTTCTGAAGTGGTTTCTGCCGCGAGACTCTTATCGCCGGTCCGCCGTTGCACGAATCGATAGACGAGATCAGCATGACGATCGAAGATCCTCTCGAACGCCTCGTGATCACCCGCGACCGCCAAGGGCCAATCCCGGGTGTCTCCCTCGCTTTCGTTCAAAATTACCTCCAGGCAGGCACGACTCTTACCCTTGCATCCCTGGAATGCCCGATGCCGTCGCCACAGTTCCATGTTGTGGCACCCTCATGTCCGATGTCCATAGCGACGCCGCCGCTCTTGTCGCGGAAAGCCGACTCCTGTGCCTGCCCGGCGACGTGCCGGCACGCTCTTGCTCGATGGGAGTGTGAACAGGCCATGACGTGGAATGAGTCGTGAACGTGGGCTAAGGAAGTGCGGGGCGAGAGAACCGAGAACTGTCAACCTGCCATGTCCTCGGTTCGACTCGGGTCAGACAGGCCCAAAAAATATATATTTACAGGTAAGAATAGTCCTTCAGGTGGCGGGACCCGGAATTGAACCGGGGACACCATGATTTTCAGTCATGTGCTCTACCAACTGAGCTATCCCGCCACGCGCAATCCAGCGCGAGTCCGCCTCGTGAGCGCCACGCTCCTCATCGCAGCGCCACGGCGCAACACACCACACCTCCAACAATACCCCAGCGCATCATACGGCTCTGAGGCGGGAGCGACGGGACTCGAACCCGCGACCTCCGACGTGACAGGCCGGCGTTCTAACCAACTGAACTACGCCCCCGCGAACAGGCTGCGTGATTATCGCACGTCTTGGGCTCCGGACAAGTCCTCATCGCCGGGCATCATAACCTGACGAAGTGGGCGCAGCAGGATTTGAACCTGCGACCCCCTGCTTGTAAGGCAGGTGCTCTCCCACTGAGCTATGCGCCCAGGTCCGGAGACCAGGACCGAACGAAGCCGCGGCCGCCGACATGGGAAATGCCCCCAGGGGAATTCGAATCCCCGCCGTCGCCTTGAAAGGGCGATGTCCTAGGCCACTAGACGATGGGGGCACAACTGGCGCTGCGGCGACTGCACCCGGCGCTCGAGGCCCGGTCCGCCGCTCACAGCCGGGAGATGCTAGCACACCGGCGTCCGGCGGCCAACTGTTTTTTTGGGTCGTGATATCAGGGTTGCTCCAAGGTTTCCGACTTGATAGTCTAAATGTGATGCCTCCCGCAGACAGACCACGGAACACGCGGCCTCTTGGTGATCTTCTGCTCGCGCCGAAGGGTCACCTGCAACGCTACCGTTGGGTAGTGCTGGTGATAATCGCCGCCGTCGTGGTGCTGTTGCTCCTCGTCGTCCATTGGGTGGATGCGACCCTTCACCCTCTGGCCCCCGTAGGCGCCGTAGTGGTTTTTTTATCCATCCTCGCCGCGGGGCTCGGCGGGGTGCCGGCAGGCTTCGGCGTCGCGCTTGTAGGGGTTATCACGGCCCTCGTCCTCCTGGCGGACTTCAACAGCAAAGCCGGTACGGTCAACGCCGTCGTCTCCGCCCTCCTCTGGTGTGGGGCGGCCTCAGCGGCAGGCCTGATCATCAGGTATCTCCGCCGCCAGGTAGCGCGCCGGGAGGCCGCGCTCGAGCAGGCCCTCCACCGCACTCTTTATGCCAAAGAGCAGATCGAACGGGTCCTTGAGTTCAGCCCACAGTTCTATCGAGCGGAGGACTCGACGGACCTGCTTGACACCGTCTGCGCAAGCGCCATGGAGACCTTCGGAGCGGACGGCGCCAGGTTGTTCACCATAGAGGGGAACGAACTCGAGATAGTGGCGCTTTGCCCACCCTCCAACCACCTCAAGCCGGGATTCACGCTGCAAGGAGACGATCTGCCTGAACTCGACGACATGATCGAGCACCGTCGACCCTCGTTCATCCGCGATGTCCGCACCACCCGGCTCAAGGGCTCAGCGCTCACACTCCAACATGAGCTCAACCTCGTGTCAACCGTCCGCCTGCCCATCTTCAGTCCCACGGGGATCACCGGACTGCTGGCCCTTGGGTGGGACCACGCCATAGAAAGACCCGGAGAGGACCTTCTGGCGATCATGCAGCGCTTCACCGACCAGGCGGCAATAGCCTGGCAAACCGTCCTGCGGGCGGAGGCTCAACGCCAGGCGGACAAGCTTCACGCCACGCTGGAGCGCCTGGTGGCCATGGCTCCCAGCTTCCACATCACAGGCTCGCGCGAGGAGGTGGCCAGGGCTATGTGCGAGGCGGCCTTGGTGACCTTCGACTGCACGGGGGCGGCATTGTACCGCATCGAAGGCGACAGACTGCGCGTCCTGGACCGCAGGCCCCCGCTGGATTCCATCTCGCCGGGGACGACGTTCCCGCTGAGAGACGAGATGCTGCTGGCGCACGAGATCACGTCTCACAGGCCCACCTTTGTCGCGGATGCGGCCGATCCCTCACGGTATGCAGGGCCCTGGCCGCTCAAAGTGCTCAGCCAGGTTGGCGTCGCATCGGCCTTCTACGTTCCGGTGCGCTCCGACGCGGACGAGCCCGAACACCTGCTCATCCTCTCCTGGGACAAGCCTCGGCAGACCCCCGATGAGAACGTCCTCGTGATCGTCGAGCGGTTCGCCGACCAGTTGGCTCTGGCGCTCACCAACGCGTCGGCGCAGAGGCTCCACGATCAACTCCAGGCCAGCCTTCTACCCTCGACGGAAGTGAATCACCCCGTTTTCCGCGTGTTGACCCGCTACCACACCGGTGAGCAACGTCTGAAGCTGGGCGGCGATTTCGTAGGCGCCGTCCCGGCTCCTGACGGCGGGCTGCACTTCGTCATCGGTGATGTAAGCGGGCATGGTCCAGAAGCCGCCGGCCTGGGATCGACCCTCCGCTCCACCTGGAAGGCGCTTGCACTGGCCGGACAAGGGATCCCCGAGATCGTCGACGTGATGCGCCGGGTCCTCGCAACCGATAAGACCGAGCCCAACTCCTTTGTCACCCTCATCGTCGGACGCATAGACATCGAAGGCCGCGACATCTCGTTCGTCAACGCGGGACATCTCCCGCCTCTTCTCATCACCGATAAGGTCATCTCGTTGGAAGGAACGCCGGCCGCTCCCCTGGGCTTCGACAGCGGCACCGTTCGGGTCCTCAGCAGTTTCCCGCTCCCCCGACACTGGTCCATGTTCTGCTACACAGACGGGCTGACAGACGCACGGGTGGCCCCGGGCGCTTCGGAGCGTTTCGGTGAAGACAGGCTCAAGCAGAGGCTGACCGATTGGACCGGCCCTCCCGATGGAAGTAGGCCGGCTCCAGACGGCGCCGCGGTGGACGCGCTCATGACAGAGATAGAGACCGCCGGTGGGGGCCACTTCGCAGACGACGTAGCCATACTGCTCATCTCCACCAAGGATGAGGAGTATTCTGAGTAGTCCGGTTAATCTCCTTCGACCAGTGTGCTAGGCTTTCTCGCCGATGAAGATCTCTCCGCGCAGCAGCGTACTCATAGACCTGGCAGCCATCCGCCACAACGTTGCCCATCTCCTCAGCACGCTCGCTCCCGGCAACCGCCTGCTGGTGGCGGTCAAGGCCGACGGCTATGGGCACGGGACGCTCCCTGTGGCCCGCTCCGCCGTGACCGCGGGCGCCCAGGGTGTGGCCGTCGCCACCGCCGAAGAGGCGGTGGCGCTTCGCGACGCGGGCTACGCCGAGACCATCCTAGTCATGGGTCCGCTGTACAGCTTCGATCAGTACGAGGAGATGGCACGCCGGGACGTCGATTTCGCTGTGGTGAGCGACCGCATGGCGGCGATGCTCCCCGGTTTGCAGGGCTCCGGTTTGCGGGCCCGTGTGCACCTCAAGATCGACAGCGGCATGAACCGTCAAGGGCTCTTCTCTGAAGAGGTCGGCCCTTTCCTGGAATCCATCCGTGGCATCCCCGAGGTCGAGCTGGCCGGGGTCATGACCCACTTCGCCTGCGTGCCGGAAGACCCGGCCACCGTGGACTTCCAACTCGGCAGGTTCCTTCCGGCCGTGAAGCAGGTGCGTCGAGAATGGCCCGGCGTGATCGCGCACGCGGCCAACAGCGCCGCCACGCTCCATTCTCCTAACTCGCATCTGGACATGGTGCGGTGCGGCTGCGCGGTCTACGGTCTGTCGCCTTGGCAGGGAGACGCCATGGCGGAAGGACTGCGCCCTGCCCTGGCGTGGAAGTCCCAAGTGGCCTTGGTCAAGAGAGTGGCGGCGGGCGAGGGGGTGGGCTACGGCCACGCCTTCCGCACCGACCGCCCCACCGATGTAGCCCTGGTACCGATCGGATACGGGGACGGGGTGTCCCGCGCCTTCAGCAATCAGGGTGAGGTCCTCATCAACGGACGTCGCTACCCGGTCGCCGGCCGCATCTCGATGGATTCGTTCGCAGTGGATGTGGGGACCGATGGAAACGTCAAGGTCTCCGACACGGTGACTCTCATCGGAGCCGACGGAGAAGACCGCATCACGGTGGAAGACTTAGCCCGTAGACAGGGCACCATCAATTACGAGATAACGTGTGATATCGCCCTCGACCGGACGGAGAGGCGTTTCCTGAACGGCGACGCCTGACCGGGCGGATCAGCCGGAGGGCAGGGCCGCGCTCCGACAGCTCACGCCATGAGTCATCCGCAGCGGCCGCGGCTTACGGTAGGGGCAACCCGCAGACCCGGCAGAACTTGTCTCCCGAGTCGTACCCGGCCCCACAAGCCGCGCAGCGTCTGGATCGGTCGTCCTCCGTCTCGGCGTTCGAGGAGACCGGCTCTCCGGTGGCGGACGGACCCGGCTGGGCGTAAGGGTCAGGCTGGGTGTAGGGCCTAGGCTGAGCATAGGGTCCGGGCGGGACGTAGGGCCCAGCCCCGGTAGGAGCGCCGGGGTGTCCGCCGGGCGTTGGAGGAGGATACGCGCCCGGCGTCGAGTACGGGCCGGCGAACGGACCCCCGGGAGTGGAGTATCGCCGATGGGCGGACCCATGATTCCAGGCCTCGCCCTCCGTCAGACGATTCTTGAGGTCCGAGGTCTTCACCCAGTAGATGATCCAGCACACCAGCCATCCGATGCCCGCGGCCCAGCCGATGAGCGGCACCCACCACAGAAAGAACGAAGCCAGCCACAGGATGCCCGCGACGAGACCGACGTTGTATCCGAAGTCGTCCTCTACCGGCCAACCGCGTGAGGCGTACTCGGACTTCACCGAGTCGCGGATCTTGCCCACCGTATAGAGAAACCAACCCAGATTGAAGATGGGGATGAAATTGAGCCACACATGAGAAGGGGCTATGGCCCGGTTCTCTCTCTTGACCCGATCCAGAAGGGTGTTCAGATTAAGCAGGAAGAAGAACCACGGCAGGACGAAAACGGCGAGCGCCAGAATGGTTCCGAGGGCGGCCGCCCAGCCCCAGCCCCAATCCCAATACCAACTGTGCATAGCGACTCACCCTCTTTCTCGTCTGAGACCGTCCACATCCCGGACTTTCCTACCGGGCAGACCTCGCAGCGCATGATACACCCCAGGCGCCGGTCGTCGCTCGCGGCGGGCCGCCGAAGAGCAGCGGACCCTCCTAGGGAAGCGGCGAGCCGCAACGCCAACAGTAGTCGTCGTCGGGCATGACGCGTGTCCCGCAGACCGAACATCGTCCGGCCCGACCGTCCGGATCCTCCTGGTCTTCAGACGCGGTCCGACCGGGAACGGATCCGACCATCGTCGACCCAAGACGATCCTTCACCCGCGCGAGCCTGACCCAGTAGATCACCCAGCAAACCAGCTGACCGACCGCCAGCACGGACCCTGCCAAGAGAAGATCGCGCGGGATCCATGACCAGATGGCGGACATAACAGCGAGAACGCCGGCGGCGAGACCGACGCTATAGCCGAAGTCGCTTTCTATCGGCCACCCGCGGCTGCGGTATTCGGCTCGAAGCGAGTCCCGCATCTTTACGATCATGTAGATGAACCAGAAATAGCCGAAGATAGGGATGAACATGAACCAGACGTAGTCGGCCGGCATGGCCCGATTCTCGCCGCCGACGCGCCTGAGCGTCTCCCGCATGGTGAGCAGGAAGAGGACGCCGAACAGGACACCTAAGGCAGCGGCGAGCAGGAACGCGATCGTCCATACCGTCGACACATTCACTCTGCAGCTACTTCGCGGCAGCGACGGCTTTGTCCCTGGCCTCTTCCAGCATCCTAAGATCGGGAGCCTTGATGAAGTCGTTCTTCTGCAACAGGTCGATGATAGACCGCGCCTCTTGGATGTCCGCTAGAGTGGTCTTGTAGACGTGGTCCCAGGTCAGTTCCACCCGAGCCACACCGTCCTTCATGGCCTGCATGGCCACATCGGCGGCCTCTGCGGCGAAGACCTCGGTCTCCTGCATGGTGGGCATGATGTGATCGGCGTTGATGCCCTTCTTCTCCTCAGCGAACTTAGCGACGGCATGGGCGGCGGCGATGGCCATCTCGTCGGTTATCTTGCGGGCCCGCACCATCAGGGCACCCTTGAGGATGCCGGGGAAGCCGATGGAGTTGTTCACCTGGTTAGGAAAATCGCCCCGCCCGGTAGCCACCACATAAGCGCCCGCTTCTTTCGCCGCATACGGGTAGATCTCAGGCACCGGGTTGGCGCAGGCGAACACAATGGCCTTGGGCGCCATGGTCTTGATCCACTCCGGCTTGATGGCGCCCGGCTGCGACGCACCTATCACCACGTCGGCGCCTTTGAAGGCCTCCGCCTCGGCATCGACACGGTTGGGGTTGGTAGCCTCACAGATCTCCCACTTGCGATAGAAGGCGGCGTCGGCCTTCACGTCGTCGCGACCCTTGTGCAGACCACCCTTTGTATCGAAAACGATCATCTTCTCGGGGTCGGCTCCGTCGGCGAGGATCAACCGCGCGATGGTGCTGTTGGCGGCACCGGCGCCTATGAGGACCACGCGCACGTCCTTCATCTCCTTGCCCACCACCTTGAGGGCATTGATGAGCCCGGCTAGAGTCACGCTGGCGGTGCCCTGGGCGTCATCGTGCCACACAGGGATATCGCACTCCTCGCGCAGCGTGTCCAGCACCTTGAAGCAGTTGGGCTGGCTGATATCCTCTAGGTTGACGGCACCGAAGGAGGGCTCGAGCATCTTCACGAAATCGATGATCTTATCGGGATCGTGCCTGCCCTCTTTGTTGTAGCTGTTGCAGCAGAGCGCCACTCCGTCGACACCGCCCAGATACTTCATAAGGAAGGCCTTGCCCTCCATGACCCCCAGGCCGCCGGACGGGGTCACATCGCCGTCGCCTAGAACACGGGTCGAGTCGGAGACCACCGCCACGAGATTACCCCGGTTGCTGAGTTCGAACGAAGCGTCGTTGTCGTCCCTGATGGTCGTGGAGACCATGGACACGCCGGGCGTGTAGTAGACGTTGAACCAGTTGAAGCCGTAGATGCCCGCCTTCGGCATGCTCACGGTCTTTCCTCGGTAGAACCTGTGGACGGAGGCCGCCAGTTCCTTCAGGAAGATGGTCTGGGCCTTAGCCCTCTGTTCGGGAGTGAAGTCGTCGGGAAAATACGAGCCAAGATCGGAGAGACTGAGGTCGGGAGTCTTCATATTGGTCGCTCCAGGAATCGCGGATGGTTCTGGTATCAGCATATCATTCGTTGGGAGCCCTAACGGGAAACGCCCGCGGGCCGGCAGAGGCAGGAAGCCTTGAACGAAGGTCCGCCCGCGGGCCGGCAGAGGCAGGAGCGGAGCTCAGTGGCGTTCCGCAGTGCTGCACGACGGTCTCTGTCGGTCCCCGGACCATTCAGCGAGTTCGACAGAATCGACTCCGCCTAGTACCATGCCTCAATGACTTCAGACGAAGCGTCACTCAACCATGACGAGACGCGGACCGACAAGGCCGAAGACCGACCTACGATCCAGCGTTCCATCGACGGTCTCATTGACACCCTCTTACTGTGGGCTTTTCCCACCTGGATACGTCCCAACCACCTGACGGCCGCCCGATTCGTCATGACGCCTATTGTCCTGGCGCTCCTGTATCTGGACCTCAAATGGTGGGCTCTTGGAGCGTTCGTCGTCGCCCTCTCGACCGACTTCATCGACGGCGCCATGGCCCGCACCCGCGACCAGATCACCGTCTTGGGGATCTATGCAGACCCAGTGGCCGATAAACTCCTGGTAGCGGCGGTGCTGGCCTGGATCGGGTACGACTACCTGGTCGTGCAGATCATCCTAGCCTTCATAGTCCTCGAGCTGGTGCTCTCCGCCGTGGGCGCGAGTATCCTGCTGCGCGAGCAGAGCGCCCGGGCGTCCAACGCCTTCGGCAAGACGAAGATGATCGTGCAGAGCATCGCCCTCCTCATGTTCCTGATCTCGGGCATCCTCGACCTCGACACGTGGGTGACGATCTCCGTCTATCTGCTCTGGCTGGCGCTGGCGCTGGCCGTCCTGTCCGGCGTCAAGCAGATCTACGACCTCCTCACCCGACACCGGGTCAAGACCTAGCCCTTCCTCCGCAAGGGAGAAGTACGGCCGATGCCTTATCGTTCTATCGGCGGCATGCCCTCCTCGGCCCGCGCCTCGTTGATGAGTTTGAAGACGGCGTCCTCCACCTCCATGACGGTGAAGCCGTAGTCCTCTCTCGCCCGGACGCCGCTGACCTTCCAGGGTAGCTCACAGTTCTCAGGCTCGTCACCGAACGTGATCTGGGCGTCGGGGATGTACTTCTCGACCGCCGCGGCGAAGTCACGCAGGGAGACCGGCGGCCCACCTAGGTTATACGCCGGATGCGGCGAGAACGGCGTCTTCACGGCCAGACGGGCGAACTCGCCAACCTCGTCGGAAAGGATGGTGGAGAAGAGCCAATCACCCTTGCACTCCAGCGCGATGGGCCTGCCCACAGCCGGTAGCGACACGATCTCGGAGAACCAGCGCACGAACTTGGGGTTCGTGCCCCCATGCCCGTAACCGATAGTGGGCCGGAGTGCCGTGGATCTGATGCCGTACAACTGGTCATACTCGGCGGCCATCACCTCGGACAGAGTCTTGGCGAGCGCATAGAAACTGCCCTGATAGGGCATGAGCCTGTCGTCCTCCACGATCTCGCGGTCGCCATAGTCGGACTGCTCACCGTACACGGTCTCCGAACTGGCGAAGACCACCCGTTTGATGCCGAGCAGTCGGGCCGCCTCAAAGACGTTGCACATGCCGAGCACGCCGATCTTGGTGTTCGCCCGGGGATAGGGGTCCTTCGACAGGATCATGGCCCAGTTGATGATGGCGTCGACCTTGTTGTCGTCGGCGACGGCCAAGACCTGCTCCAGATCGGAGATGTCGCCCTTGACGTACTTGAAACGGTCTCCGTGTGGTGCCGCCAAGGTGGTGAAGTAGCCCATCGGGGGAGCTACATCCATGGTCACGACGCCCTCCACCTCAGGATCGCGGAGCAGTGCCAGCACCGACTTCTTGCCGAATAGCCCGCTCCCGCCGATCACGAGGACCCTCATCGCAGGGCTTCTCGCTTGAGAATACACTTCTTGACCGCGTCGGCCACGTCCTTGGCGGAGAGGGCGAAGTGCTCCATGAGCTCGTCCTTCTCCTCGGTGATGAGACCTGACTGGCCGAACTCGTCCTCAACACCCACTTTGACGAGCGGCGTCGGCAGGTTCTCGCAGAGAACACAAGCCACGGCGTCGCCGAGGCCGTTGATCTCGCTGGAGTTCTCGGCGGTGACGATGGCCCCGGTCCGCTTCGCGGCCGCGACGATCGCCTCCTCGTCGATGGGTTTGAGCGTGCTGACGTTGAGAACGCCCACGTCCAGCCCGTCCTCTTCCAGGAGGTCGACCGCCTTGACGGCCTCAGTCACCATGTAGCCGGTCGCGATGATGGTGGCGTCCTTTCCATCGCGGAGCGAGTAGGCCTTGCCGAGATCGAACGGGTAGTCGGCCGTGAAGATGGTGAGCGGGTCGGGGCTCATCTCCTGCTTGATCACCGCGGGGCCGATGTACTGCATCATGGCCGTCGCGGCCTTCTCAGCCTCCACCGCGTCGGCCGGGTTGATCATCATCAGGTTGGGCAGCACCCGCAGGCTCCCCCAGCCTTCCACCGTCGCGTGCGATACGCCCACCTCGCCCCACACTCCCTCGCGGGCTATGAACTTCACGTTGAACCTATCGACCAAGATGCTCTGGCGGATCTGGTTGTAGGCGCGGCCCATGCCTGCAAAGAGGAAGTTGTTGATGACGGGGGTGAAGCCCTCCGAGGCCAGGGCGGCCGCCACACAAGCGGCGTTCTGCTCGGCGATGCCGCACTCGATCATGCGGTCGAACATATTGTCAACGAACCATTCGATCTCGGGGAACTGCATGTCCTCCAGGATGGCGAGCGCCTTAGGGTCCTTCTGGAAGGCGGCCTTCATGGCTTTGCCGATCCCCTTGCCCACTCCCGCGGGCGGGCCGATCGCCACATGCTTATTCCATGTCGCCATATTTGGCCCTCCCTTCGCGCACGCCCTTCATCATCTCTTCGCCGCGTCCCAAGTGCATATGGAGCGCCTCCCAATGGGAGATGCCACGGCCTTTCACCGTGTGGGCGATGATGACCTTGGGCCTATTGTCGCCGTACTGGTTGGCCACCATGTCGAGCGTGACCAGGATATCGTGGAACTCGTGCCCGTTGATCTCGTAGACGGACCAGCCGAAAGCCTTCCACTTATCCACCAGCGGCTCGATGGGCATGACGTCATTGGTCGGCCCGTCGAGCGACCACTTGTTGTAGTCGACGATGGCGATGAGATTGTCGAGTTTGAACTTGGCCGCGAACATGGCCGCTTCCCACACCTGGCCTTCCTGCAGTTCCCCGTCGCCGAGGATGCAGTAGGTGCGATAAGTGGGGTTGTAACGCACGATGTAGCGGGGCAGGAAGGTGTCCTGCCGGGAAGGCGGGTTGTACTTCATCTTGAGCTTCTCGGACAAGGCAAGACCGGCCGCGAACGACAATCCCTGGCCCAGTGATCCTCCCGAGAAGTCGATGCCCGGCGTACACCAGCGGTCTGCGTGGCCCTGAAAGGGCGAACCGTAGCAGTAGTAGGTGCCGAGCGTCTCTTCCGGGTACATCCCCAGTTCCACCAGAGCCGCATATATGGCCTCGCAACAGTGAGCCTTGGACATCACCACTCGGTCGCGCTCCGGCCAGTCGGGGTTCTTGGGGTCGAACTTGAGATGATGGAAGTAGAGGGCCGTGATGATCTCGAGCACCGACATAGTGCCGCCTACATGGCCCTGGCTGAAGGTGCAGAATTGGTCCAAGCAATGGTTGACCAAGACCTTGGCCTTGGCCTCCAGTTCCTGCACCAATGCATCGCTATGCGACATGCTCGGCCCTCCTTTTGAACGTGATCTTCACGGAATCCGTGGAGAGGGGAGCGCCACAGCGCGGACAGGTGTTGTCGTAAGCGGCGAGCACCGCGGCTTCGTCGGGGATGGCCCGCATGTAGAGCCGCCGGCTGATCTCCTCCCCGAAGTAGAGGAGCATGCCGCACTTGCCGCAATCGATCGTTTGGCTCATGGATCGACCTCACTGCTATCGGACGTCATCTGTAGCGACCTCCTACGGTTTGACCAAGATCTTGATGTCGGTGCTCGTCTTCCGGGCGGCCAAGGCTGTCGCGATATCCGCAAGGGGGACGATCTGAGTGATCATCGGCTCCAGGTCGAGCTTGGCGAGCAGTTTGAGCGCCCTCGGGAAGACGAAGGGAGCCAAGATCGTCGAACGGATGGTCAGCTCATTGGCGAACATATAGTAGGGATTGATCGGGAACGTGGCATCCTCGTGATAGGAGCCCGCCCAGACGATGGTCCCGTCCTTGTCCGCCAGGCCGATGGTCTGCTCGACCGCGGAGAAGTTGCCGCTGGCCTCGAAGACCGTGTCGAAGCCTCGCCCGTCCGTATGCTGCCGACCGACGGTCACCAAGTCCTCCTTGAGGGGATCGACGGTCCAATCGGCCCCATACAGCTTGGCCATCTCCCGCTTCTCCGGCATGGGATCGGAGACCAAGACCCGGGCGGCCCCGGCCCGTATGGCTATCTGCTGGATGAGGAGGCCGATGGTCCCCGCGCCCGAGACGGCCACCGTCTTGCCCGGAGCTATGTTGCCCAGATCGACGGCGTGAACGGCGATGGTCACCGGTTCAAGCATGGCGCCACGTTCCAGACTCACATCATCCGGAAGCGAGTAGAGACAGCTCTCGTCGTAGACCGCGTACTCGGCGAAACCCGCCTCGTACGACTTCACGTACTCACAGAACTGCTCCATCTTGTTGCGACAGTAGTAGCAGGCGCCACAGTACTTGCGGAAGTTCATGGCCACCCGCTGGCCCACCTTCCAGTCACCCAAGAGGCCGGGGCCCAGCTCGGCGATCACACCCGAGGCTTCATGCCCTGTGCTGAAGGGGGCAGGGGGCCACCACGGCGCCTTGAGCAGCCCGAACGTGCCTTCGTAGATCTCCGGATCACTCCCGCAGATCCCGCAGTAAGCGATCTTGACCTTCACCTCACCCGGGCCGGGAGTCGGTTCGGGGACCTCCTCCACGCGGGTATCGAAAGGCCCATATGTCAAGGCAGCCTTCATATGCTCACGGCTCCCTCAGCTCGACGACCAGGTTGCCGACCTCAGAGCCTTCGAAGTAGCAGAAACCTATATCGTCTTCGGGGAAGGAGCTGGTCCATACCTTGGCCCCTTTGGCCGTCGCCCTCTCGATCTCGCCCTTCAGATCGGTTGTTAACCACCCGACATGATGCGGGCCTTCGCCCTGAGCATCGAGCGTCTCCCTAAGGGCTTGGTCGCCTTCGTAGGGCTCCAAGAGCTCCAGTTCTACCGAGCCCATTTTAGCGAAGCTGATCTTGGTGCTCCATTCGGCCGGCCTACCGTGCAGCTCACCTTTGAACTCGACGGTGAACACCTTATGCTCGTCATCGAACTTGAATGGTCCGAATCCCAGAGCCTCCAGATGGGTTATGGCCTTCTCGATGTCTCTCACCACGATGCCCACGTGGTGCGGCAGTGTCGTACAGAGCGATGATTCGACTTCGGACATAATGGACCCTCCTTGTGGTCGGTTCTTCGCCGGCACACCTACGCTACAGCGCGTATGACGCATGCCGTCACGGTGTTCCTCCGCGCGCCTACTCGGGGGTCGTCGTTGCGACGGCCCCTTCCTTCTTTCGCCACAACGCAGGCGCCTTCGAGACAAGGCCCATGATACCGCCCGGCATAAACCTCATGACGAGGATGATGAGGAATCCCGAGAAGATGGGGTGATACCCGCCGAAGTAGATATCGCCATAGGCGAACAGCGCGCTGCAGATGAGCGATCCTATCACCGGGCCGATGATGGTGCCCGTACCCCCCAAGACCACCATCAGGATCGGGTAGAAAAGCCAGTTCATGTTGAAGACGCTGGCGGGCTCCAGATGGAACAGGTAATAGCCATAGATGCTGCCCGCCAGACCGGCCAGAAACGCACTCATGGCGAAAGCGAGGACCTTGTATTTGAGAACGTTCACCCCATGCGACGCCGCCGAGATGTCGTCTTCCCGGATGGCTTTGAGAGCCAGACCGAAACTCGAGCGGGTGAGGAGCCAGACGGCCAGCGTCGCAAGGACTGCGACCAACAGAGCCACCCAGTAGTAGACGCGCATGCTGGAGAAGTAGCTGGCGTCCAGGTAGATGCCGTTGGCGCCACCGGTGATCTTCCCGCCTTTGACGAAGAGGACATAGACGATCTGGGCCAGACCGAGCGTGCCGAACGAGAGATAGTCGCCCTTGAGACGGGACAGCAGCAGCAATCCGATGATGGACGCAACGATGGCCGGAGCGATACCTGCCACGACCATGAGCGTCACGTCGAAGAAGAAGTAAAGGCCGATCCCATTCAGCCACAACCCGGCCATGGTGTAGGCGCCGAGGCCGAAGAAAGCGTGAGTACCTAGGCTTATCTGTCCCGTGTACCCGGCGATGAGGTTCCATCCCTGGGCCACCGTGAGATACACGCAGGTGATGAAAAGATAGTAGCCTGTGTAGGATGCATCTACGTCCAGCCAGAAGGGTAGAGTGCCGAGGGCCGCAAGGGCTGCGACGATGATGCCCAACGAGATGAGGCCCTTGTGGCCCAGTCTCCGGTACAGTGCCTTCACGCCCACCTCGCGCACTTCTGTTTCCATGGTTCTATACCCGATCGTTTCACCCCTGCCTCATACTTTCTTGACGGCAGCCCGTCCGCCGAAGATGCCGTTCGGCATGAATATAAGCACCAGGATGAACACCGCGTATGAGATGGCATCGGCCCATCCGGCACCTATGTAGTAGGCCCCCAGACTCTCGATGACACCGAGTATGAGACCGGCGCTGAGGGCTCCCCACACGTTGCCGATGCCGCCTAGAGCCAATGCCACCAAAGCCTTGAGAGCAAACGTGAACCCGTAATTAGGGTCGAAGGAGTAGACCGACGCCATCACCACGCCGGCCAGCCCGGCCAGCCCGATGCCGATGCCGAAAGCCACCGCCATGACCCAGTTGGAGCTGATGCCGAGGAGCTTCACGGCCTGCATGTCGGCTGAAGCGGCGCGGACGGCCGTGCCCAAACGAGTCCGCTTCAGGAAGTAGAAGACAACGAAGGCCGCCAGCAACGCGATGACCAAAGCCATGAGGCGTACGAACGAGATGTTGACATCGCCGATACGGATGGTGTAGCTGGCGTACGAAGTGGCGGCGAAACGCGGGTTGGCGGTCCAGAAGGTCAACATAAGGTTGTCGACCATATACATCAGACCAACCGCGAGCAGCAATGAGACGTTCTTGTCCTCGATGGCCGCGGCATCCTTGAACAACGTATAGAACAAGCCAAGACCGACCATGAACGCCACCGGGACCGAGATCAGGATACAGACATACGGATCTATCCCGAGAAGCGTGAAGAGCCAGTAGGTCAAGTAGGCGAACAGGACGATCATGGAGCCCTGAGCGAGGAAGATGATCCTCATGGTGCCGAACACCAGGCTGAGGCCGATGGCCGCGATACCATACATAGTCCCGAAGAGAACACCGTTGATCAGGACCTGAAGCAGTATGGTCACGATCCGCTCCCTTGGTTCCCGGTGACGGCCCGCCTGCCCAGGTAAGCCTTGCGTAGCTCCTCATTGGCGAGCAACTCCTCACCCGTCCCCGACATGACGATGTGGCCGGTACTCATCACGTAGGCCTTGTTGCAGTGTTTCAAGGCCATGTTGACGTTCTGCTCTATCATGAGGATGGTGGTGCCCTGCTGGTGAAGGGTTGTGATGAGGTCGAAGATGGCCATGGTCAGGATGGGGCTGAGTCCGAGCGAGGCCTCATCGATCATGATAAGCCTGGGCTGCGCCATCACGGCGCGCCCGATGGCGAGCATCTGCTGTTCTCCCCCGCTCAGCAGTCCTGCTTTGCCGTTCTGCCTCTCCCTCAGCACGGGGAACAGGGAGAAGACGCGCTCCAGCGAATCCTTGTAGCCGGCCCGGGTTCTGGGCAGATACGCGCCGAGCTTGAGATTCTCGTGTACGGTCAGGTTCGGGAAGAGCCTGCGTCCTTCCGGAACCTGCACTATACCTTTGTTCACCCTGTGCCTTATGCTGGTTCTGCCCAGGTCTTCGCCCTCGAAGAGGATCTCTCCTTCGGTGGGATATATCAGCCCAGAGACGGCCTTGAGCAAAGTGCTCTTTCCGGCGCCGTTGCTCCCCACCAATGCCACGATCAGCCCCTCCTCGACGGTCAACGACACGCCGAAGAGAGCGCGCACGTCGCCGTACGACACGCTCAGATTTCGGACCTCAAGTAGGGGGCTCGCCAAGATATGCCTCGATGACTTTGGGGTCGCAGGCGACTTCGTCCGGACAGGCATCGGCGATCTTGGCGCCGTAATCCAGAACACCCACTCGATCACAGAAGTCGAGAACTGCGTCCACCTTGTGCTCTATCCAGAGGATTGAGAACTTCCGCTCCTCTTTGGTCGCTCTGATCACCGTGAACAGATTGTCTATCTCGGTGGCGGTGAGACCCGCCATCGGCTCGTCGAGAAGTATCAGCGATGGCATAGAGGCAAGACCCATCGCGATCTCGAGCAGACGCCGATCGGACAAGGTCAGATGCGCCGCGATGACATCGCGTTTGCTCTCCAGCTGGACCAGCTCGAGCGCACTGAGGGTCCGCTCCTTGGAAGAGAGCTCGTGCGCGCCCCCGTATACGGCGGCGGTCATCACGTTATCGTGAACCGACATCTTCAGAAACGCCCGCACCAACTGATACGTGCGCGCTATCCCCAGATGACAGATCTTGTGAGGGGGAAGTCCGGCTATCTCCCTGCCTCTGAACTTGATGCTGCCGCTGTCGAGCTTGTAGATGGAGGTGATAAGGTTGAAGACGGTGGTCTTACCGGCCCCATTCGGACCGATCATGCCGACGATCTCTTCCTCATTCACCTGGAAATCGAGGTCGACGATGACCCTGAGGCCGCCGAAGCGCTTGTTGACCTTGTCGAGGACGAGGAGTGGGTCACCTGCGGCCATGGTCTATCCCCGAGAGCGCCGAAGGACCCGTATGAATACGTCGATGCAACTCGTCGTCGGTTGAAGCCATACTTGCTCCAATGGGTCACCGAACCTTGTCAACTGGCCGCCTTTCCGCTGACTGATCTAATTGGCCCAGACCACAAAAGATGCGGATTCGCGACTCAAAGTATCAAGCCCACCCGGCTTTGTCCATATCCAGAACCGTTCCGTTGGGTCCAGAGAGCAAGACCCTGTTCCACCAACCGGCAGACAACACCGGCAGAAAGAGTTCAGAGAGGCCCGCCCTGCGGTATGATGAGATGGGCAGGGGAACACAGTGACGAGGAGGGAGTGTATGACGTGAACCCGTTCTTGCATGTTGGATATGTCGTGGCTTGACCCCAACACGTGTTGTCTCAATCGTCTGTTCTGGGGAGATGCTCATGAGAAACAGAAAGATGCTTGTAACGTTCCTAGCTCTCATCCTCGGCCTCGCGGCCGCCTTTGGCGCCGTGGCCTGCGGAGAAGAAAAGGCTCCTGAAACCACGGCGGCCCCCACTGAAACCACGGCGGCTGGTGGTGATTTCGTCGGCCAGGTCAAGATAGGCGGCCTCGGCTCCATGACCGGCCAGAACGCGATGACCGGCGCCGAGATGATCTGGGCCTATGAACGGGCCGTCAAGGATATCAACGCCGCCGGCGGCATCAAGCTGCCCGACGGCAACTACGAACTGAAGCTCACCATGGTCGACGACAAGACCGACGCCACAGAAGGAGCAGCCGGCGCTGAGAAGCTCATCAAAGCCGAGGGGATCGAGCTGATCCTCAGCTCCAATATCACCCCCATCAACCTGGCGGCGGGGATCGTGGCCGAGAAGTACCAGTGCTACTTCCAGATCGCGACGAGCTGGACCGACTACATCGAAGAACAGAATTTCGAGTGGGTGTCGGACATCTTCTTCACTCCGAAGGCCGCCACGGAGATACCGTTCAACGTGGCCGGTCTCATGCCTGAGAGCGACCGGCCGCAGAACTGGTGCATGCTTACCGAGGACAACACCGACGGTGAAGGCATGGCCGCCGGAGCCGTCGCCGTGTCTGACGAGTTCGGCTATGAGACCGCCATGGTGGAGAGGTACACGCCGGGAACGAAGGACTTCTCGTCCATCATTCTCAAGTTCAAGCAGAACGAGATCGACGCCCTCATCACGCTGATCGGCTCGGCCGACGCCATCACCTTCATGAAGCAGATGAAAGAGCAGAACTACTCGCCGAAGCTTCTGTTCGGCTGGAAAGGGTTCTGGCCGACGGAGTTCATGACCGCGCTCGGACCCGACTCGGACTACGCAGGCCATGACGGCTTCTGGTCGGAGGGCAACGGAGCTCCCGGCTCGGCTGAACTCGGCCAAGCCTTCAAGGATGAACACAACGGCCTTGACTCAGTGAGTATCGGACTCTCGTACGCCAACGTCCAGATCATGGCTCAGGCCATCGAGAAGGCGGGGTCCACGGACCCGGCGGCGGTACGCGACCAGATCTTCGGAGGCAGCTTCGTCGGCACGACCATGGGCGACGTCACCTACAGCGACAAGGGCATCTGCAACACCACCCCCTACGGATTGTGGTGGAAAGACGGCAAGCGCGTCCAATACTGGCCGGATGCGGGCAATCAGGTCGAGTGGTTCGTCCCCTGGGATCAGAGGTAACAGGCATGTGACCGCCCTCGACTCCGGGCCGTGAAGACGGTCATCGTAGGCGAGACGGTCAAAGGAAGGAGATCGAACCCCGCCCTCTTCGTTCATCGAGAGGGCGGGGTTCTTGCAGAAAGGAGCGCATCATGAGCGGCAAGTACGACAAGTATTTCATCACCGAGACCCCGCCTCACCCCGACCATCCGCAGAGCAGGAACATCGTGAGTGATGTGCCTTGGTGCGACTCCCTCTGCATCATCAACGAGCTGGGCGGGACCGTTGAGGGCGCCTACTATCTCGAGACATGCATGGTCCTCCGGACGGGAACCATCGACTATCTGGAGGAGTCCCACACCCATGACTTTCCCGAGTATTTGTTGTTCTTGGGTACCAACCCTGAAGACCAGTTTGACTTGGGTGGAGAGGTAGAAGTGTGGATGGGCGACGAGCAGCACACCGTCAACCGCACCTGCGCCGTGTTCGTCCCCCCGGGCGTGCCTCACTGCCCTATGATTGTACGTCGGGTCGACCGGCCCTTCATCTTCATCAGCACGGGACCCGGGCTGGGCCGCGAGTACGACGGGCAGGCCGCCGACAGCGCGCCGCGGTGATCATTGCCGGTACAGTGCACTGCACCGGCGTGACGGTCCGCCGTCTGCGCCGTAACTGGATTTGACGTGACTACGCAGCCGTAGCGAGACTTGACGTAACTACTTATATGTCGCCTTGCCTTCGTAGGTCGGGTTCATCACCACGGAGAAGTGGAAGATGGGCCTGTCGACCTGGAGTATCCGCATAGGGTTGTGCGGGACGCCGGCGGGGCACCAGATCATCGTCGAACGCGTGAGCCTATGCGCCTCCCCGTTCATCGAGAACTCGATGACCCCACTCAGGTTGTAAGGGTCGTCGGGGTCGCTGCCGTAGAACCCGATGAGCTCGTCGTAGTCGTGCACGTGCTCCACGAAGATGGGGTCCCGCGGGGCGGGGGCGAAGTACCAGGCGGTGTTCATCTGAAAAGCGCCTTTGCAGACATCGTCGTCCATCCATAGGATGCGTTCGGCGAACTGTCTGTACAACTCACGGAACTCCGGCGTGCCCATGCCGGGCGGCTCCTGAAGCTCCTGCACGAAATACCTACCGTACTCGCCGCCCTTGTTGTTATCGTAGACCATATGGCGATCCTTTCTCATGCAACCGATCCGAAGGCCGGCTATTCCTTGGGCATGTCCCAATCTATGAAACGCCAATAAGGAGCATTGACCCGTTTCTGGTAGGCCTCCATGTCCACACTTCGCCAATCGTAGAAGCCCACCCCCGTCTTGGCGCCCAGATCGCCCCGGCCCACCCGGTCGGTGACGGCAGGGGGCGCTTCGGCCATGTTGCTGAGCGAGGGGAACACAGCATCGCACGTGCGCATATTCAGAGTCAGGTCGCCGTTGTCGAAGTGCTCGAAGATCCCGATGGACGTGTAACGAGGGCAGAAACTGTACATCAGACAGGTGTCGATGTCCCTGGGATCCGCGATGCCGCTCTCGATGAGGTTGAGCGCCTCCCGCCACAGCGCGAACTGCAGGCGGTTGCCTATGAAGCCGGGTGCAGGCTTCTTGAGCACCACCGGCCTGCGGTCGAGAGACTCCAGCAGTTCCTTGGCGAACTGAAGGACGGCCGGATCGGTGGCAGCGCCGCCGCACAGCTCGAAAAACGGCACCATATGGGCGGGGTTGAAGGGGTGAGTGATTATGATACGGTCCTTGTACTTCGTAGCCTTCTCGGCCAGACGGTCGGGCACCAGAGACGAGCTCACCGAGCAGATGGCCTTGATCTTGGGACAGGTCTCCTCGATACGGGCATAGATCTCGTGTTTGAGATCCAAGACCTCCGGTACACATTCGAAGATCACGTCGCAGTCGGCCAGATCACGGTGATCAGTGGTGTACGCAAGGTATCTCTCGCAGATGGAGAGCTGCTCCGCGGGCATGAGGCCCTGCTCGATCATCTGGCGGAAGTAGCCGTCGTAGATCTTCTTGTACTCAGGGATCATCTCCGCGCGGCGTACGAGGCACGTGGCCCGGTAGCCGTGACCGGTCGCAAGCACGGCCAGACTGTCCCCGATCATTCCCGCGCCGATTATGCCGATGTGATCCACACTGTCGAGCTTCATATCATGCGTCCATTCCTCCGACGATTACCAGGAGCGGCGGGTGCACACTATTTGAGCGGGCGAAGACCAAGGATCTCTCTCGCTTCAGCCGGAGTCGCGACTTCCATCTCCAGTTCGTGGATGATACGGACCATCCGCTCGACCAACTGCGCGTTGCTCTTGGCCAGCTCGCCGTACCGGTAGTAGATGTTGTCCTCCATGCCCACGCGGACGCTGCCTCCCTTGAGCAGACCGTAGGTGATGCCGTGGAGCTGGTTCGCCCCGATGGCCATGGTGGACCAATTGACGGAGCGATCGGTGGGAAGCAGGCTGATCATGAAGTCGAGGTTGTGCTGGCTGAAGGAGATGGCGCCCTGGCTGACCTTGTTCATACCCATGACGAAGGTAAGCGACGGAGGATCGGCGATCACGCCCGCGGGCACGAGCACGTTGAAGACGTCTTCGACGCTGGAGGGATTGAACACCTCGAGCTCTGGTTTGATGCCCAGGTCCATCATCTTCTGGGCGGTCTTGATGAGCCAGGGGCGCTCCCACTTGTAGATGAAGGACAGGTCGCCCCACACGGTGGTGATGAGAGAGCAGTCCAACGAGCACATCTCGGGCAGGCAGGACTTGTCCTCCATGTCGAGCAAGACGGTCCCGTCGTCGGCCGTGGAGCCGGGCTTGGTTGCGGGGGCGGTTGAGTTCTGGATGATGACGGGACATCTCGCACGGAGACCCGTGTTGATCTCGGCGAAGATGTCAGGGTCGTTGCTAGAGTTGCCTTCCTTGTCGCGGGCATGGATATGGATGATCGCAGCTCCCGCGTTGTAGCAATCGTATGCAGACGAGATGATCTCGTCAGGTTGCTCGGGCAGAGCCGGGTTGGCGGCCTTGCCCTGGAAGTTCCCCGTCTGGGCGACGGTGATGATGACTTTTCGCTTCTCGGCCACGTTCAAACTCCTTTGGTGGGACGTCGGATCGTCGTCACGATCTTGACCCGGGCGTCGTTTCCGAACCGGCCGCCTCCGCCGCCGGCTTCTTTGCTATGTCCGTCCGCAGGGCCTTCTTGTCGAGCCTCTGCGCAGCAGTGTAGGACATGACGTCGGCGGCCGCCAGTTCCACATCCGGGCGCCGGTCTATCAGCCCTCCGTTCGCGGTGACGCTGCTCCTCTCCCTAGATCGCGTAACCGGTGAGAGCGCCCTCGCGCACCGCGTCCACGATCCACCCCGGCTCCCCGCAGCTGCCGATCACACGAGTATCGTCCACCAATCCCCCTAGCTCCTCGATAACAGCCGTGTTCGGCCCCCAGTCTTGGGTGATGATGACATCCTCACCCTCGAGAACGAACACCCGCTTATCGGGCGTCCGTATCTTCAAGCCCCTATCGATGACCTCGCGGTACTCTGCGTCGGACCAGATGGGTACGTGCTTCAATTTGAACCACGGCCACAGGTTCTCTAGATCGTCCTTAGTCATCCCGTCGCCCAGCTCCGCATAAGGACCGTTGTGAGCGATGGTCACCCGCCGACCCCTTTTGGCCAGGAACTCGGCCAGCTCGCAGCCGTGGAGAGTACCCCCAACAACCACTACACTCCGGGCCACGGGCATCCACAACCGCGTGAGTCTCTCCAGGCGACGCGCGGAGATGAACCTGAGAGCCGACCTAAGCAGGCCGTGCAGCTTCTCGGTCTTGATGACTTTGGGGCCGTCCGCGCCGGGAAGACGGAACTCGGTATGCGCAGCCCCTGCTGCAAGGACGAGTACATCGGGTCGTTCGGTCTGTACCACCTCAGGAGTAACCTTTACCTTCAAGTTGACGTTCACATGCTCATTCTGGAGCTGTGTCTTCAGGTATCTCACGAAGTCGGTGAGATCTTCCGTCTCCATATCCTTGACTACGGCCGCCAAGGGGATCAGCCCTCCGAGGCGCGAAGTCGCCTCATACAGCGCCACCTCATGGCCCCGGCGGGCGGCCACCCGAGCCACCTCCATGCCCGCGGGGCCGCCGCCGACCACCAACACCTTCTTCTTCGGGGCGGCCGGCCCACATCGGTATCCGGGTTCGAGTTCTCGGCCTAGGGTGGCGTTGACGCGGCACTCCAGTCGCTTGTTCTTGTTCCGCATATCGAAGCAGTGCAGGCAGCCGGTGCAGGTGCGGATGTCCTTCAACCGCCCGGCTCTCACCTTGTTGGGGAGGGCGGGATCGGCAAGCAGACGTCGTGTCATGCCCACGAAATCAAGGCTGCCTTTGCGCAGATACTCCTCCCCCATATCCGGATCGAGACGGCAGGCGGTCCAAACAGGGATGGTGACCCCTTTTCTTTTGACCGCCTCCGCGAGAGGCACCGTCGCCCCCTTGCCGTCCCGGCTCCAATCCAGATCGACCGGCAGTTCTTCCGGAGGCTCGGGGTAGAGGATGCGGTCCGGCTGGATGAGACCGCCCCTGTGGCCGTAACGCTCGGCCCGGACGTTGATCCCGTCGGCCACCTTGCTGATGAGCCTGGCCATCTCGGCACCCTCTTCCATCGTGGTCGCCAGCGGGTGGTTGTATTCCACGACGTTGAACAACGTGTGTACGGCGAATCCCGAGCCGCACCGTCGCTTGGCCTCGATGATGATGCTCCGCAGGAAGCGGGTACGGTCCTCGTAGCTCTGAGGACCGTACTCGTCGTCGCGCTTGTTCCAAACGCGGGATAAGAAGGTGTTGCCCTGGTGGGCGGTGCCGTGATTGATCTCACAGGCGTCGAAGCCGGCCTTGTAGGCCCGCTCGGCGGCAGACGCCCATAGGTCGATCTGGTCCTCGACCTCTTGCTTGGTCATCGCGCGGCAGGGAAGGAAATCGGGACCGGGTAGCTCTTCGACGGTCATGGCCGAAGCGCACTTGACGTCGCGGATGTTCATGTCGCGAGGCATGAGGCCGGTAGGGTTCCAAGGGCCGGCGTGCTGAAACTGTATGGATACCGGACAGCCCTGCTTGTGCACGGCCTCGGTCAGCCGCTGGAACCCGGGTATGAACCTGTCGTCGTCCAGATGCAGCTGCACACCCTCGTAAGCACCGTCGGGGAAGTAGTGTACATGCTGGATACCCAGCGGGTACTCCACTCCACACGACTCCACCACTAGGAAGCCGACGCCGCCGCGGGCCAGACGCTCGTAGTAGGCGATCATACGCGGCCCCACCGTCTGGTCTTCCTCCACGTACGAGGTGCCGTTGGCCGTCTTGATGATGCGGTTGCGGGTTTTTACCGGGCCGATCGTCCCCGGTTCGAGGAGCTTCTCGAATTGCTCTCTCATGACTCACTTCTTCCTTGGAGAGCCTCATCAACGATCCGAGCCGCCGCCGCCAGCACGTCGGCGCTGCGCGTGAGTCCTTCTCTCTCCTCCGGTTCCAACTCCCACTCCAGTATCTCGCGGACCCCGCTCCTGCCCAACGAGACCGGCGCCGCCATACTGAGTCCGCGCCGGCCGTACTCTCCGTCCAACACCACCGAACAGGGGAAGACCTCTCCGGTATCGTCGCGGATGGCGCGCACCAACGCCGCCAACCCGACGGCGCACGTCCAGCCCGCGGTACGGCCCGCCTGCAATGCCTCGTAGCGATGTAGGACCTCGAGCGCCTCAGCACGTATCCTGGTCTTCTCGTACTCGCTGAAGACAACAGGCCTTCCGTCGATGCGAGCCGAGCTGAATACCGGCACCTGGGTGGCGCCGTGCTCCCCCAGTACCGTGGCCTGCACCCGACCGACCTCCACCCCTTTGGCGCGGGCGATCTGTTCCCGAAAGCGGAGCGAATCGTTGAACGAGTAACCCAGGACCCGGCGTCGTGGGAAGCCTCCCACCCGCCAGGTGGCATAGTTAAGGGGATCCACCGGATTAGTGGCCGTGATGACCACGGCGTCGGGACAGCTACGTCTCAACTGTTCTGCGATCTCGCGCACCAAGGGAAGATTCCGAGGCAGCATCTCCATACGATCGCTGAGCAGACCCTGCGATGCTCCCGCCGCGTCGATCACCACATCCGAGCCGACGGCGTCGGAGTAGGAGCCAGCCTTCACGGTTATATCGAGCGCCGACACGGCCGTGGCGAGGTCCATGGCATGCTGTTGCACCATGTTGGAGCGCGGGTCGACCATGACGACCTCGTCGACCAGACCTTGGGCGGCCAAGTAGAACGCGGCCGGCGCACCGACCGCACCCGCAGCGCCGATGATGGTCGCTTTCGTCGCGTACCTCCCCTTCAACCACTTCTTGACAGGTCCTCACCCGACCGAACCGGGCTCATGGTCACGTGGAGTATTAACCAGCAAGAAGCGCCGGCTGTCAACCGCCGGCTCGTGAGGAGCCGGCGGACGACAGCCGCTCGACCGAGAAGAACAGCTACGTGTTCAGAAGCGCACCGTCCGAGCACGGATAGTCCCGGCGTGGGCGGATCCGCCTCTCCGGCTCCTCTCGATGGGAAGGCTCAGACCGCCAGTTGCTCTGCCACAAGCCGCTTCGCGAGCCCCAATATCATGAAGACCGGGGGCAGACCGCACGGCTCGGGGATCACGCTCGAATCGCACACAAAGAGACCTTTGATCTTCGTCTGTAGGTCTCTGTCGATCTGATCATCGATACGCACCGTCCCGGCCGGGTGGGCGCCCCGGGGAGGAGCCGAATTGATGGACTCAGGGATACAACCCGCCCGGCGCAGTATCTGACCAGAGACTTCCATGCCTCGCGCAAGGAGCTTCTGATCCGCCTCCTCCAACGGTTTGGACACCGTACCGTCGGCCTTCACATAGCCGGCGTGCCGGTCGCGGGTCTTCGCCATGATTCCCAGAACGTGCGGGAAGTGCCGGAAGCTCAGAAGCGCCTTGGGACCGCCCATGAACAATCCGAAGAGATACCACGGCCAAGGATCGCAGCAGTCCATCAGGATGATGCCCTCATCCTTGAGATCAAGCGTGCCACAGCCCATGGGTATGTCGCGGTAGGAACCTCGTCCCGAGTAGAGCCCGTAGGTCAATACCAACGGATCGATGATGACTCCTTTACCGGCGTCTGAGAAGCCCGAGTTCTGCATGATAGGAGCGGTGCCCAGCCCGCCCGCCGCGAGAACCACGCGTTCCGCCTCCACCTCGAAGGGGCCGGACCGCCCCGTCCCCCGGACTCCGGTGACGCGATCGTCCTTGGACAGGACTGCCTTCACCTGCATCCGTGTCTCCAGATGAGCCCCGTGCGAACGCGCCTCCTCGACATACTCACGCGCCGTCCACTTCGCCCCCTTGGCGGAGCCGGCAAAAAGCCTGCTGGGTCGAGTGCGCATCTTGTCCCAACGTATGAAGTGCGGCATGGGGTTCCAGTCAAAGCCTTCCGCGCGCGCCGCTTCCATGATCCGTTCAGCCCCTTCCCCGATAAGGCTTTCCGGCATGGGGGAAGGCTTGAGTTCTTCACGCACCTGGGCGATATACTGGGCCAGATCGATACCATGTTCCTCCTTGAGCCAGGCCGGCGGCTCGAAGGCCGTGCCTAGATAGGAGAGGGTCGACCCGCCTACCGTCAGCAGACGCACCATCTGTGTGCCCTCGATGGAAGCCAGCGTGAGGGCCCGGTCCGCCATGCGGAAGGTGTTCAGCCAGCTGCCTTCTCTGTGGTAGGCGCCTTGTTCCAGGATGAGCACGTCCTTGCCGCGGAGGGCGAGTTCCCGGGCGACGGCTGCTCCGCCCGGTCCGCTGCCCACAACCACGGTTTCGGCTTTTAGACGCTTGATCCCACCGGCCATCATTCCTCCTATGTGTCTAGAGCCGACCTTGAACGCCGGTGCAGAAATCGTGACCCAGATCCAGCAGTGGCGGCTGCCATGACAACTCGGTTCTCATCGGCCGACGAAGAACATCCCATGGAGCCACGATCGACCATGCGATCTTCCTCGCACGACGAAGGAGCCTCTTGCCCTTGCAAGAGAATGAGCGTACTCTCACTGAGCATGTGCTCAGTGGACAAGATAGTAGCCGGCCAAGACCCTGTCAAGCCGTGTAGACGAACACTGCCTCCCGACGAGCGAAAGCGGCAGATCGTCGACGCAGTCCGGCATGTCGTAGCCGAGCACGGGGTACCGAACACCACGGTGTCACGAGTGGCGGAGGCCGCCGGCGTCGCCCAAGGGACGCTGTACCTCTACTTCCGCAACCGAACCGAGATGCTCCTCGCCGCCTTGGACTCCATCTGGACCGAGATGCAGGGCGTGGTCGAGATCCCGGGAGAGACCGACGAGCTCGAACGACTGCGAAAGGGCGGGCTGAAGCACAACGAGTTGATGACGACCGAACTGGGCGGGTTCGCCGTCCCCTGGGTGGAGTTCATCGCGGCCCCGGCCGGCATGGGCCTGCGGGGTGCCGTCGGGGAGACGCAGCGTCGCGCTTTCCGAAAGCTGCGCGAAATAGTGGAATCGGGGAAGGCCAACGGGCAGATACGCGCGGATGTCGACTCCGATCAACTCGCCTGGGAATGGCTGATGCTGGCTTGGGCGGAGAACATCGCCTGCCTGGTGGGATTGACCGAGTTCTTCGAAGAGAGGCGGTCGGAGCCGCTGCGTTCTATGATCCTGGACGACGCTGCGCCGGAAGGCGGATGCCGAGCCTAGTCCGCCCCTCTAACCGTATCACGGGCTGCCGGTCGTGCCGCTCCCCGGGGCGACGGTCGTAGTGGTTGGAGCCGGAGGCGACCAGTCGAGGCCCATGAAGCGAGCGGCTTCGGTAAGCACCGCCACCATGTCTTCGACGATCCCGAGATTCTGAGCCCGGCTCATGCACCCCTGTGCACCGTATTCGAACAGAAGTCGATACCACTTGTCGGTATCCTCCGTGCCCAAGGAACCGACGGTCACACCGGCGTCTGCAAGCATCTCAAGTTGTCCGGACACGTAACCGGAGTCCAGTTCCAGACTGTAGTCCGCGGCCCGCTCAGCGGCTTCGTAGAAGACGGCGCGTGTCTCGGGGGCCAGCCTTGCCCAGGTGTCGAGGTTGATGACGATAGAGCTACCTACTCCATAGACACCGTCCCACACGAAGTGCTTGGCCACATCGTAGAGCTTGAGGTCGATACTGCCTTTGAAGCCGGCCCGGACGGCCTCGAAGACGCCTTCCGCCAAGGCATCGTGCATCCTCGCGGAATTGGTCTTGACGATGTCACAGCCCAAGGCCTCGAGTGCCGGCACGAAACCGCTCGCGCCGAACCTCTTGCCCGACAGGTCGGCCAACCCGGTGAATGCTCTTCTGGACACGAACACGTTGCCGCCCCCAGACGTGAAACCCAATACGAAGATGTTGTCGACTCCGGCCTCCGCCTGGATGAGCAGCGAGGTTCTCGGCTCGTCGAAGACGAGGTGGTGCGCGTAGTCGAGCGCCGCCTGAGCATCGGGCGCCGCCCACATGGGGAAGTTCGCGAGCGGCAGCCGATCGGCATATCCAGACAGGGCCAGAGAGGTCATGTCCACCGAGCCGGAACCGACCAGTCCCAACTCCTCCGAGTCGCCGGCCAGGACTCCGCCGAAGAAGACTTCAAAGGCCACTACGCCGCCTGTGGCCTCCTTGACGTAGTCGATAAAACGCCGGATGACCTTACCACCGGTGTCGTCCTCTTTGAATCTGGTGGCGTACTTGATCGTCATCGGCTCCTGTGTGAGAGGCGCCACCGTGGTCTCCCTCATCGCGGTGGTGGTGGTTAATGACACCATGGTCGACGAGGTGGTCCCGTTTTCGGACGCGGTCGTCGCGATGGCGACATCGGTATCGCGGGCCCGGCTGCACGAGACTATGGCGATCGCCAAGGCGGCCACCAACACCAGCCCCACGATCAATCCCCTCTTCACCGCCCGCCCTCCTTACGACTTTCTCCGTGGATCCCTCTCGCCACCGCCGGACTGCGCAGACCCTCACTATACAAGAACGACCGCCTCACCGGCCGCGACGGCCTTGAGGAACATCATCCAGCAGGCGGCGCCCAGGGGAGGCCGGAAAACGCAGCTGCGGCCGACAGGACCACGGTCATGTCGCTTGTTATGCCAAGAGTGACGGCCCGGCTCATGCTCCCAGAGGCCCCATCCTCAAAGAGGAGCAGTGACCAGGCTGCCTGGTCTTCAGGGCTGAGCGACCCGAACGTGACTCCCGCCTTTTCGAGCGTCCCGGTAGAGGCCCTCACTTCCGCCGCGCTCAGCTCGCTACTGAAGGCTTCCGCATCCAGGGCGGCCTCGCGAAAGACCTCCTGCGTTTCCGGAGACAGTCTCGCCCAAGTCCGCAGGTTGACCGTGAGCGCGCAGGCACCCGAGCACGTGCCGTCCCAGACGTAGTGTGTCACGGGTTCGTACCACTTCAGGTTCAGCGTCTTGAAAAAACCGGCCCTGGTCACGTCCACGACGTCACCGGCCAGCGCCTCATAAATGCCGGCCGATGACGTCTCCACCACCATGACATCCAGAGCCTCGAGGGCCGAAGTGGGAGCGGCGGCACCGAACCGCATGCCGGCAAGATCGGCAAGAGCGGCAACGGGCCCGCACCCCACGAAAACGTTGACGTCGCCGGCAATGAAGCCTATATAGGTGATGTTGTTGGCCCTCGCCTCTGCATGAATGAGACGGACCGTGTCGCGGTTCTGGAAGGCAATATGATCCAGACAGTCAACCACCTTCCGCCCTTCAACCGACCTGCAGTCGGGCAGGTATAGAAGCGGCAGCCGGTCGGGGAACACCGAGAGGCGCAAAGAGACCATATCTACGAATCCGGACCCGACCAACTCAAGCTCCTCCCCCGTGCCACCAAGCATCCCATCGAAGAATACGTCGAATGTAACGGCCCCATCCGTCGCTTTTTCGACGCGATCGATGAAGCGACGGATGGTCCTGCCGGACACCTCGTCCCTAGCGGAGGTGGTGGCGAACCTAAGCGTCATCGGTTCCTGAGAGAACGCCGTTGTCGTGGTCGACATGGATGTGGACGTGGAACTGGTCTGAACGGTGGTCGAAGTGGTAGTCGAGATAGTCTCGACCGTAGTCGAAGTGGTCATGGCGGCAGTCCAGGCGGCGGTGTTCGCTGTAGTCATGATCGCCGGCTCGTCGGCAGTGCAGGCCGCGGATCCCAAACCGAGGGTCGCGATGAGGGCCGCCAGCACCGACCCGAGGACCAGGCCCTTCTTCATGAATCATCTCCTCCGCTCCGTCCTGTGCCCCCACTATGGACAAAACAACCGGCACCCGCAAGTTCAGTGTTGGCAGAGTCACCGCCCGCGGGTTAAGCTGGAACGCACGCCTCAAGGCCTTAACACTACGCTGAGGGAGACGGGTGAACCCAAGCATCGAGCTCGGTGGGCAACTAGGATTCTGGACCCTCGCTCCCTTCGCGTGCATGCTGCTCGCTGTCGCGATAATGCCGTTAGCATGCGGCCGCTGGTTCGAGCGCAACTTGAACAAGGGCATCGTAGCGTTCGTGCTGGGCGTCCCGACGGTCGTGTATCTGGTAGTCCGCTTCGGTAGCCTGGGTCTGGAGAATGCCGCCCATACAGCCCAGGAGTATGTGCAATTCATCATCCTGCTGTTCGCCCTCTTCACCATCTCGGGCGGCATCTACGTCGCGGGGAACCTGGTCGCCACTCCTAAGACCAACCTTGGCTTCCTGGCCATCGGCGCCGTGGTCGCCAGCTTCATAGGCACCATGGGAGCCTCTATGGTGCTCATCCGGCCACTGCTTCGGGCGAATTCCGAGCGTACCCATCTTAAGCACACCGTGGTCTTCTTCATCTTCACTGTCAGCAACGTGGGCGGCCTTCTGACGCCACTCGGCGACCCGCCGCTGTTCCTGGGCTTCCTGAGGGGCGTTCCCTTCACGTGGACATTCCGCCTGTGGGCTGAGTGGCTGTTGGCGACGGCTCTGCTGCTGGTGGCGTATCTCATGTTCGAGCTTTGCTACTACCGCAAAGAACCCGCTCCTGCCCGGCGTATAGATGCGGCCGACTACGTCCCCATGAGGCTCAAGGGCGGCGTCAACATGCTGCTGCTCGCGCTCGTGATAGTCACCGTGCTCTTCTCCGGACCATTGGCCCAAGCGGGGGAAGCGATCCGCTTCCCCTTCGTCCGTGAGCTGGTGTTGGTCGTTCTGGCCGTGCTCTCCCTGGTGATAGGGCCGAAGGACCCACGGACCTCCAACCTTTTCAGCTGGCACCCTATCATCGAGGTGGCGGTCTTGTTCGCCGGCATCTTCGCGACTATGATCCCGGCCCTAGCTCTGCTGCAGGCCCACGGAGCATCGATCGGACTGAGCCACCCGTGGCACTACTTCTGGACCACCGGAGGCCTCTCCGCCTTCCTCGACAACGCGCCGACCTACCTGGCCTTCACCTCGGTGGCCCAGGGCCAAGTGGGGGTCGACACGGTCGGGGCGCTGATCTCCACCGATCTGATCGCCCGGCTCGGCTTCTCACCTGCCGACTTCCTCAAGGCCATCTCCTGTGGAGCCGTCATGCTGGGCGCCATGACCTACATAGGCAACGCGCCCAACTTCGCCGTGAAGTCCATAGCCGAACGGTCGGGGCTCCGCATGCCCTCCTTCTTCGGCTATCTGGGCTATTCAGTGGTCATCCTGGTACCCATCTTCGTCATCATCACCGCCGTCTTCTTCCTGTGACCAGTTCGCGGATGGCCACCAGCAACAGTGCCCCCACGACGCCGACCATCCCCAGCCCCTCGATGACCCCGGGCCGCTCGCCTAGTTGGATCCAGGCCGAGCTGATGCCGATCACGGGTGTGAGCAGAGTGGCAAGTCCCGCCGTCCCGGCTCGAAACGAATCCAGGATGTAGAGCCAGAGTATCCAAGCAACCGCGTTTCCTAAGATGGTCACATAGACAAGTGCCACAATGAAGGCACCCGTCCACTCCGGCCGACCCTCCCAGGTGGCGATGGCGATGGCGATAAGGGGTATGGAGCCCAGCAGCATCTGCCAAGCCGTAAGCGACAGTAGGTCGACTTCATGGTTCTTGCGCAGCACCTTGGCGTACACGGCGCTCGCCGCCCAGCTGACGGCCCCTCCTACCGCCAGAAAGTCGCTCACCTTGCCCTGCAACCGCCACGGGGCAAGGATCAACACCAGCCCGCAGAGAGCCAATCCCACCGCCACCCATTGGAAGCCCCTCAGTCTCTCCCCTAAGACTACCCAAGCCATGAGCAGAAGCCAGAAGGGCATGGTGTAGGTGAGGATAGAGGTCTTGCCCGCCCCGCCGCCCTCGAGCGCCCAGGTCATCAGACCCACGAACCCCGTCGTCTGCAGGAGCCCTAACAGCGCCGTGGAGCCGATTGCCTTGGGCTTCAAAGGCCGCCGCATCAAGGGCAACACGATGAACAGCGAGACGGCGCCGAAGAACGTGCGCATGGCGGAGAACAGAAAGGGCTCCGTGTAATCGAGCGCGATCTTCATGACCACCCAGGAGTAGCCCCAGATGAGCGCCAGGAGAATGAGGGCCGCTATCGGCAGGCGATAGCGGCCGACGGCATGCGGGCCGACCCGTCCCGTTGCAGCTTTGTCCACGATTTCGTCGGGAGCGGGGCCACCTGGGGCGGCGTGCTTGGCAGTGTCGCCGACTTTGCTCGTAGCGATCTCCATTCCCCCTCTGGCAGAAGTCCATCCCCCACAATCGAGAATAGCAGGCGATAGACAGAGTATGATGACTCCGTCGTATAACACGAAGCGCGGGGGAGAACGGAATTGAGCACACACTCAGTCGAACAGCCGGCGAAACGCACGTCCGATATGCGGCGCGCACGCAGACTCCCGCCCGACCAGCGACGCGAGCAGATCATCGCAGCGGTCATCAGGGTGGTGGCCGAGTACGGCGTTCCTGAGGCCACCGTCTCCCGCATCGCCGAGGCGGCGGGAGTCTCCGAGGGGACCCTGTATGTCTACTTCGACAACCGCACCGACATGCTCCTCACGGCGCTCGACTCCATCCGCTCAGAGATGCACGAGCTTATTGACGATTCCGTCGGCTCCGACGCGCTCGACCGCATGCGAAACATCGGGAAGGCCCATACGGAAATGACCCGGACCAACCATGCGGGGTTCACGTACCCTTGGTTCGAGTTCATCGCGGCCGGACCCCAGGTCGGTCTGCGTGAATCGGTTGCCCAGACCCACAAGAGCGCCTCCCGCCGACTGAAGAAGATCATCGAGGAAGGCCAAGCTAACGGCGAGATCAGAGCGGACATCGATCCGGACGAGTTGACTTGGGGGTTCTACACGGTCGTCTGGGCCGAGAACATGGCCTGTCTCATGGGTCTCACCGACTACGTGGAGCGCGGTCACGCCGCCCGTGTGCTGGACCTCATCTTGAAGGACGCCCTTCCATACTCGTAGCGAGCCGGGCAGCCTATCTCGCGAGATACCCGCCATCGACGGCGATCAACTCACCACACATATAACTGCAGGCGTCCGAGGCCAGTAGGAGCGCCAAACCCTTGAGCTCCTCCGGTAGGCCGACCCTGCCCATCGGCACAAGTGGGGTCGCCTGTTCCAGCCATTCCGGGTCCTCGGAGCAGTTGTTGCCGATCTTGGTCTTTATGAAGCCGGGGCAGATGCCGTTGACGTTGATCCCATAGGGCGCATAGCAGATCCCCAGTTCGCGGGTGAGGGTGTTGAGGGCACCCTTAGCGGCGTTATACGCCGGGCACGATTGCAGCGCCGAGGAGCCGGTCCATCCCCAGACAGACGAGGTGATGATGATCTTGCCGCTGCGCCTTGACACCATCACCTTGAGCGCTTCCCGAGCGCAGTAGAAGGCGCCGTGCAGATCGATGTCGATGAGCTGCTTCCATTCTTCCGTTTCAAGTTCGTGCACCGGGGTGGGCACTTGGCCGGTCCCGGCGTTGTTGAAGAGGATATCGAGGGTGCCGAAGGCTTCCACGGTCTTGCGGACCATGTCCTTGACCTCGACCTCCTTCGAGACATCACACTTGATGGCGATAGCCCCCTGACCTTTGGCCGTGACCACTTCAACGACTTCCGCCAGGCCTTGTTCGTCAATGTCGGCGCAGGCCACGTCGGCCCCCGCCTCGGCCATCGTCTCGGCGAACATGAGACCCAGACCGCTCGCCGCTCCCGTCACCAGGGCCACCTTGCCCTTGCACGAGAAGATGTCTGCGAAGCCCACTATCTACCTCCCAACTGAGGTGGACTCGCCCCCGAGGGGCGAGTCCACCATGTATCGCTTAGGTTCCCTACCCCGATCTACTAATACTGCATGGGCTCGATCTTGCCCTGGATGGTGACCATCGGCGCCTCAGCGTTGCCCACGATCACCGGCTCGAACATGTACTTGGTTCCCTTGCGCCACTGGACTGCGCAGTACAACTGCTTGTATACGTTCTCGTTCGGGTGCCAACCCTTCGGGTCGATCGGCTCAGTGAAGTTGATGGGGCCCTGCATGGTTATCATGTTCGTGGTCTTGATGGCCTCGACGACCGTCTCTTTGTCCATGGGGTCGGCGGCCCGCTTGAAAACGTCGATCGCCCATTCCAACTTAGTGTAGGAAGCCATAGCGGCCGTCCACATGTCGCCGGTGAAAGCCTCGTATTCATCGGCAAGCTCCTGGCAGGTCATCCCGGTGAGTGTGTCTTTGAACGGCCAAGTGGGGTGCCATACGCCCTCGCCCAGGAAGCCGTAAGCGATCTCGCCCATCGCCTCGAGGGCCGACACGTATCCGAGAGCCTTGCCGCTACTGGCGATCTTGGGATGGAAACCCTGTTGTAGCGCCTGCTTCCAGAAGTTGGTCAGCTCGGCGGGGTTGTTGGTGCCGCATAGGATCTCGACTCCCTCCTTCTTGAACATCGAGATCTGTTCGGTGAAGTCCTCGGCACCGGGCTGATACAAGCTGGGTAGGACCATATCGTAGCCGTACTCCTTCAACACCACCGGCGCGCCGGTCTTCTCGTCCAGCCAACCCTGAGCGTCGGTATCGTTGGCGAAGAGCATTCCCACTTTCTTGTTGGTCTCGATGTCTTTGTACACCTCGACGAAGATGTGCATAGCCTGCTCAGTGCCGAGAAGCAGGCCGTAGGTCCACTTGAACGGCTGGGGATTGGCCGGGTCCTTCTGGCGTCCGAAGTAGAAGGGCTGGTACGGAGCCAGGCCCGCGAGTAAAGGCGTCTCGAAAGCTTCGGCCTGGTCGGCCGCCGGATCGATGGTGTCCGGCGTGCCGCCGGCCAAGATCATGCTACATCCGTCGTTCTGGATCATATCGCCGGCGACCTGCGCGGCGCGGTTGGAGTCGGACTGGCTGTCGCGGACGACTATCTGGATGGGGTGCAACTTGCCGTCGGCTCCCACGATCCCGTCGCCCAGAGCTCTGGTCGCATGGTCCACCCACCAGTTGTCGACTACGCCGTACATGGCTAAACCACCGGTCTGCGGAGAGACGACGCCGATCTTTATCGTGTCGCCACGGGAGGGAGCCCCATTGCCTGTCGTGACGCTCTGAGCGGCGCTGGTGGTGGTCTCGGATGCAGCGCCGGTGGTGGTGGTCTCGGCGGGCGGCTTGTCGTCTCCGCATGCCGCTACCAGACCACCCAGGCCCCCTGCGAGGCTGATGGATGCGCCGGCGACACCGGCCATCTTCAGGAATTGACGCCGGCTGACGCCGCCGGCCGCCTGCACCTCGAGCTCTTCACGGTGTTCGTCGTTCATCTCCTGTCCTCCTGCTCTCAAGGTAGTGATAAAGATGCCACTGCCGTCATCTTGAACTCAGCGGATCCACCTGCTCCATCAGCCGGCCACTGTCGACCTGAATACTCTCCCACTGTCCGCATTGCCTCAAAGCCGGCCACAGTCACCCCCTATCTTATTGAGTAAGCGCTCGCTCAACAGTACCGAATACCATGAAACAGGAACCCTGTCAATGAATATGCACCCTGCCGTGGCCGCGTCGGAGCAGTGCGCCCCGGAGGGTCGAGACTTCGTTTTTCAGCGGGCCGCTATGGGGCGGGAGTCAGAGGCGGCGGCGCCGACTCCTCAACACTCGGGCCGGCCTCCGGACCGCCGGACGCGTCTTCAGACGACGATGTGGCCGACTCCGCAGCCCCAGTCGCCGGGGGTTGCACATCGACGATGGTCGTGTCGATGCCCGAGCCGTCCCTTGCAACGGTATCCGGCGACGAGGCGTCTGCTTCTTCACCACCCGCCGTGGGGGGAACCACAGGAACCGAGCCGGGCGACGCGGGGACACGGATGGTCGTAGCGGATCGTTCCCCGGTCAAGGGGCCGGCTTCGGCGCCCGTCGATATCGGAGTCTCCGGCTCCGTGGTCACCGTCACCGTCTTCTCGATCACCTGGCGTTGTACAACAACCTTCTCGACGGTCTCGGCGGCCGGCGGCGACGCAACCGCGTAGACGCTGGTCGCAAGCGCCACGAAAGCCGAGACTGCCAGCAGCCATTGAGGATTCATGCGACGACGCCCCACGGTGCGGTAATAGGTGACCACGCCCTGCTCTTCGGCGGTCCCCCCCTCTGGGCCTGAGGACAACGTCTCCGAAGGCTCATGAGTGAGGGGCGCGTTCCGCCCGCCTGCCTCTGATGACCTCGCCTTCGCCAGGCCCCGAAAGGGCATGCGAAATTCCAGCCACTCTCCCGCCCGGTCGAGGCCGACAGACGCCGCATACGAGACCAGGGTGCAGATGACGGGGATCATCGCTGCGCCGGCCGGCGTCCCCAGCAGACTCGTTCGACTGACCACGACGAAGGCGGCCGCGGAAGCGGCCGCTCCGGAAACGATCGCAGCTATGCGCGGACGGTCCATTGCGTACAAACCTCATGATGATCCGGGATCCCTACGTATGGTTTGACTGAACAACGCCGCCCCCGGTTCCCAGAGGTCCGGACTCCGGCACGCGTGGCTCAAGGCTTTGACGTGGGCGACTCCATTCCGTAACATGGACGACGCCGGGTGATCACCCCATCGGGTGTCACCTACAGAGAGCGAAAAGGAGGCCTCCCATGACCGACGTGATCATCGGTGTCGTGGTGGTCGTAATCGTGCTCTTCTTCCTAGCCGGCATACGGATCGTGCGGCCGACCACCCGGGGCCTGGTGGAGCGCCTGGGCAAGTACAACCGCTATGCCGATCCTGGATTCCATTGGATCATCCCCGTCATCGAGCGGATGTTCAAAGTCGACATTCGCGAACTTCTAGTCGATGCCCAGCCTCAGATGATCATCACCAACGACAACCTGAACGCTCGAGTCGACGCTCAGGTCTACCTGAAGGTCAAGGCCGACGAAGACAGCGTCAAAGCCTCCCAGTACAACGTGGCCAACTACGAGTTGCAGATCGTGAACCTGGCCCGCACCACGCTCCGTAACATCATCGGCACTTTGACTCTCAAGTCGGCCAACAGCGAGCGCGGCAGGATCAACGAGGAGCTGCGCAAAACGCTCCTCTATGAAACCGCCAACTGGGGCATCGAGATCCTCCGCACTGAACTCAAAGAGATCGATCCGCCCGAGGACGTCCAGGTCACCATGAACAAGGTGGTCAAGGCTGAGAACGAGAAGATCGCCGCCGTCGACTTCGCAACCGCCACGGAGACGCAGGCCGACGGTCTGCGCCGCGCAGAGATCAAGAAAGCCGACGGCAACAAGCAGGCTCGCATCCTCGAAGCCCAAGGCCAGGCGGAGGCCATACGACTGGTCAACGAGGCCGCGGATCGATACTTCATCGGCAACGCTCAGGTCCTGCGGAAGCTGGAGGCCATGGAGAGGGCCCTCGTCCAGAACGCCAAGGTGGTCGTCCCGGCCGACACGCAGTTGATCAACGTGATAGGCGACCTCGCCGGGATCACCCCTGTCCCCGTCTCAAAGAATCCGGCCGCGCCCTCTCAAGACAGAAGGTAGGATTTACGCCCCTTGAAGGCGAATCTCTTGCGTAGCGAGTCGTCGATGCGACTTGCAGTTTGGACGCTGTCAGAGTACGCTGTCCGCTAGAGGAGGTCGAAAGATGGGAAACGTCCTCGTCCTCGTCATATTGGCCGTCGGTGCAGTGGGATGCGAGGTATATCTGCGGCGACTGAGTTCGCAGAGCCGCCACCGCAGGTTCGCCAAGCGTTAGCTTCCACACTGCTCAACCGGATTCTCGCGGCCGCTGCTGAGGCGACCGCCTGCGGTGGCTCGTCCGATTTTCGGCGCCGCGCCGGGTTCCGTCGTCTTCTCCCTCAGGATCAGACCTAGAGGAGCGTAACCTGTCTCGTCCGGTCGTCGTTGGGGCACTCCAGAATGAACGTGCTCACAAAGTCGGGAAGATCACGACTCGGGCGGCAGGAATCTCTTCACGTCCACATCGATGAACGGCGAGCGCTCGAAGTTGTCCTTCAGATCCCACGGCACCGTGCAGTCGAAGATGGTCTTGCAGCTGATGCTCGAATGGCGAAGCAGCGGGTTGAACTCCGGCGTGCCCGAGGGGTCGAGGGTGTGGCACTTGACCCCGGGTATGAAAATGGTGCTCACGTCTCCCTGGTAGCGCGTCGTCATGGCCCACATGACGTCGTTGGAGTCGTAGATGTCCACGTCTTCGTCGACCAGGATGACGTGTTTGAGCTCCGAGAAGGCGGCGAAGGCGGCAAGAGCCGCTTGGCGCTGGCGGCCTTCGTCAGTCCAAGCCCGCTTCTTGATCTGCAAGATGGCCAGGTACTTGCCCCCGCCCCCGGGATGGCAGTATACGTTTTGCAGGAAACCGGGGATGGCGTCCTCGACGAGGCGGTAGATGCTCGCCTCGGTGGGGAGTCCGGAAAGCGTGACGTGCTCCTCCCCCGGTCCCACCAAGATCTGAAGGATAGGCCTGACACGGTGGGTGATCCCCGTAACCCGGAACACGGCTAAGTCCCTCTGGGCAAGCCCTAGATAGCCCGGGAACTCGGGCATCGCCCACCCGGCGTGGTCGGTGTTCTCGTCCTCGTCGGCCCGTTCTCCGGGCCTGAACTCGCCCTCGAGCACTATCTCGGCATGCGCCACGGCCTTGGCGCCCGGCTGCGTGACACACTCCACCAGCTCGACGGGGCGGCCCCGGAGACCCCCGCCGATGGTGAGTTCGTCCAGACCGAGGGGAGTCGTGGGAGCCTCGAACGACGTAGCCACGTAGATCGCCGGGTCCACCCCGATGCTCACGGAGACCGGCAGTGGTTTGCCTGCCGCCTCAGCCTTACGCCGGAACACGTCGATGTGCCGCCCGGGCGTGAAGCTCACACTCATCCTGTCGGGCCCGAGGACGCACATCCGGTGGATTGTGACGTCAGAAACCCCGGTCTCGGGATCCTCGGCACGCATGAGACCCATATTGAAGAAGGCCCCGGCATCGCGCTCGGTGCTCACGATAGGTGGGATCACCTTGCTGACGTCGAAGGGCGACTTGATCACAACCTCTTGACAGGGAGCCTGGTCGCGCGCCACGACGACGGGCGCAACGGGTTCGTTGAGCGCATCGATCAGGTCGAAGAGCAGCCGTTCGGGGGCGCTCCCCAGGAGCAGGGCGGTGCGCTTCCTGCTGGCAAGGACACCTGCCACCACCGACATGTCGTAGCCCTTGACGTTCTCGAATAGCATAGCGGGGCCGATCTTGGTGGGAGGAGCAACCGGGGTACCCGCGCCCACCTGCTTATAGACGCCGGCGATCTCCAGATAGGGATCAGCCTCCACGTCCGTGGAGACCAGCTGTCCGGGATGCTGGGCAAGGAAGGCAAGCGCCGTCCTCAGATCGATTATGTCTGCGGCCTTCAGGGGCTTTGGAACCCTCATAGATACTCCTCTCTCGAAGCCGTCGGCGCCACATCACGCCGAAGTCTAGTAGCAGACCACGCCCCCATTGACCACCAGCGTGATCGCGGTCACAAAATCGCCGTCCTCAGAAGCAAGGAAGAGGGCCGGTCCCGCGAGGTCTTCCGGCATTTCGTTGCGCTCTCGAAGCGCCTGCTGGTCGCGCATCACCTTGTCCCAGCCCGGCCTACCCTCAGCCTGGACGATGCTCTCCTCGGTCATGGTGTAGCCGGGAGCGAGGGCGTTCACACGGATGCCGTACTCGCCCACTTCCTTCGCAAGACCTCTGGTGAACCCGATCACCGCACCCTTGCTGGATATGTAGTGGATGAAGCCGGGTACCCCCACCAGGAACGAATCGGACGTGACGTTGATGATCTTGCCGTAGCCTCGCTCCTTCATGTAAGGGACCACCGCCTTAGCGCAGTTCCACATCCCACGCACGTTGACGGCCATCATCCTGTCCCACTGCTCCTCGGTCCATTCATCGAAGGGTCTGAAACCGCCCATGCCCTTGTACCAGGCGGCACAGTTGACGAGGATATCGACACGGCCACCCCAGGAGACGGCCAAGGAGTCGACGGCGGTTCTGACTGCGGCCGCGTCGGTGACATCGCACTCCCGCGCGGCCGCCACGCCTCCGCCCGTGTCGATCTCCGCGACGGCGTCCTCAGCTCCGGCCTGATCGATATCCAGAATCCCCACCTTCGCGCCTTCTTCGGCGAAACGCATACAGATGGCGCGACCGATGCTCGGGTCGCCGCCGCCTCCTGTCACAATCGCCACTCTACCCTCGAGACGCTGCGCTACTGCCGGTTTGATATTCATCCTGGTTTCCTTCCACAGTGTCGTCGGTGGCTTCCGACCGTTCGCAGGTTAGCAGCTTACTTCACCATAGGTATGGCAGCAAGCGCAGCAACCTGAAGAGGCGGATTCTTGACATCGACGAGCGGGGCGTGTTCAATACCGGGCGCATGACACTTGTTCTTTGAAAGAAGCCGCGCCCGGCAGCCGACATCGTGGCCGGCGGGGCCCGTGCTGCATGCCTGTGAAGCCTTGGTTCGAGATGCTGAGACAGAAGTACTGAGCCAACGCGAAACGCATGGGGATGCTCGACGTGTTCCGGCCGGAGATAGACATGTACGAACGGTTCTCCGACCACGACGGCTACAGTTCATCTTGCAACATGGACCTTCTATGACCACAAGGCACGCACTCGTCACCGGAGGGTGTTCAGGCATCGGGCTCGAGATAGCCCGCGAGCTGGCCGGCCGCGGATATCACCTGCTGCTTGCGAGCAACCGTGACGCCGAGCTGGAAGCGGCGGCTCAGGAGATCGCCGCGACCTACGGCGTGAACGCCTATCCCATCAAGATGGATCTGGCCCGTCCCGAAGCCGCCCGGGCGCTTCACGAAGAGGTAAGCAGACGCGGCTTGGAGATCGAGATCCTTGTCAGCAACGCAGGGATGTTCTTCTTCGGAGAAGTCGCCGACGCCGACCCCGCCCGCGTGGAGACCATGATGCAGCTCCATGTGGTCACACCCTCGCTGCTGGCCCACTTCTTCGGCCAGGACATGCGTGCGCGGAGATCGGGACATATCCTCTTCACTTCGAGCATCTCGGCCTGGCGGGACTTCCCCGGCATCGCCTACTACGGCAGCTCCAAGACCTTCCTGCGCAGCTTCGCCTGCGCGCTCCGTGAAGAGCTCTCCGTCTGGGGCGTCAACGTCACCTGCCTCGCACCTGGGGCCGTGGCCACCAACCTTTACGACCGGACCGGCGTCCCGGTGCAGAAGGCGGTCAGGTACGGAGTGATGAAAGACCCCGCTCAGATAGCACGAGCGGCCGTACAAGGTATGTTCCGCGGCAAGGCGGTAGTGGTGCCCGGGCTTTCGGCCAAGATCATGGTCTTCGCCATGGCCCATCTCCCCCAATGGGCCATCAGACTCCTGCGGCGCCGGGCCCCCTTCCTCCCCATGCCCAAGGACTGACGGACGTCACGGGCGCCGACGGCGGATCCGGCCGACCTGAGGGCAGACTCTGCAGACCCGTACGCCCGAGCCGGCACCGGCGACGGGCTTTGTGACTCCCGTTCGTGACGGCGAGAGACCTGCGCCGATTGGCTCTCTAGCCGAGTACGGCTCCCTGGTCCGCTCCTCTGACCGTCGCCACGTAACGGCTAAGGACGCCGGATGCCTTCTCCGGCGGGCGTCGCCAGACCGACCGCCTGGCGGCAAGCTCATCTGCAGGCACCTCGAGGTCGAGCCGGCGCTCGGGTATGTCGATGGATACGATGTCGCCGTCGCGCACCAGAGCGATGGGGCCGCCGTCCGACGCCTCCGGCACCACGTGACCCACGCAGGCTCCCCGCGTGGCCCCGCTGAAACGGCCGTCGGTGACCAACGCCACCCGGTCGTCCAGACCGGCGCCGACCAGCGTCGAAGTGGGCGTGAGCATCTCCGGCATGCCCGGCCCACCTTTCGGACCCACATAGCGGATGACGACCACACATCCGGGTTCGATGGCGTCGCCTGCGATGGCCTCGACGGCCGAAGCCTCGTCGTCGAAGACGCGAGCGGGACCTCGATGTTGAAGCATTCCCGGCAACACCGCCGCCTCCTTGACGACCGCGCCTCCGGGCGCGAGACTGCCGAAGAGAACGGCCAGGCCTCCGGTAGGTGAGTAGGGGCGATCCAAGGGTCTGATGACCTCGTCGTCGCGGGGCTCGGCCACCCGATACTGTCGGGCCAAGTCCCATCCCGAGACGGTGGGGACGCTCCCGTCGATAAGCCCTGCCGCCGCCAAACGCCACAGCGCGGCCATGACTCCGCCCGCTCTGTGGAAGTCCTCCATGTAGAAGTGACCGGCGGGTGACAGCTTGACCAGATGGGGCGTGTGGGCCGACACCTCGTTGAAGGTCTCGAGCGGGAGTCTCAGCCCCACTTCGTGCGCGATGGCGATCAGGTGAAGAACCGTATTGGTGGAGCAACCCAGAGCCGCGTCCAAAGTGAGCGCATTTCGTAGGCTCGCGGGGGCCAGGAACCGCCGGGCGCTCCAGCCCTGCCGCACGGCTTCGACGGCCTGTACCCCGCTCCGACGGGCCAGTTCGAGCCGCGCGGAGAACACCGCCGGCAAAGTGCCGTCGCCGGGAAGGGCCAGCCCCAGACACTCCGTCAGGCAACTCATGGAATTGGCCGTGAACAGACCCGCACACGAGCCGCAGGTAGGACAGGCCACCTCCTCGAGATCCCGCAACTCCTCGGCGGTCAGCCGGCCGCGGAAATAAGCGCCCACACCTTCAAGCACGTCTTTGTTCTCAACGCGCCGCCCCTGGTGGGAACCCGCCAACATCGGCCCACCCGAGACCACCACCGCCGGCAGGTCGAGGCGCCCGGCGGCCATCACCATCCCGGGCACGATCTTGTCGCAATTGGTGATCAGCACCAAGCCGTCCAAAGCATGCGCCCGCGCCATGATCTCCACCGAATCGGCGATCACCTCACGACTGACCAGGGAATAGTTCATACCCTCGTGGTTCATCGCCAGGCCGTCGCACACACCTATCACGTCGAACTCCAGGGGAATGCCGCCTCCCTGATATACGCCGTACTTGACCTGCTCTGCGACGGCGCGAAGGTGCATATGGCCCGGCACCAGCTCGTTGAAAGAGTTGGCCACCCCGATGAAAGGACGTCCCAGGTCGGCCCGGCCGATCCCCAGGGCGCGGAGCAGGGAGCGGTGCGGCGCGCGCGCCGGTCCTTCTGTCACTTGGTCACTTCGCACGGCGCCCCCTTGATATTCGCCGTCTTCTTCGCCCGCCGTCCGGCTCGTCAGAGGTCTTCGTGCCCGGTCGTCTCGTGCGAGCGCTGTTCTGACCGGTAACGGCGCTCCGCCCTCCCGAGGGAGGGCGGAGCGGTGAGGTTATTGGTTTTCCGGCTGGTATCCTTTTCCAGACCGGCGACCGGAATCCTTCCACAACGGGCCCCGATCCTCCGTGGCTGCCGGTGACCCCACTGATGGACTCAACCTGGTGCTTCATGCCCGTCTCCCGCGGTGTCCATGGGGAACTCCTTGTTGAACACGCCTTGCCGGCGCGCACCAGGTCCGTCATGGTGCCGGGAGCGGCCCGGCCCGCGGCTGCGCAGCGGGCGGCCGCCTGCTGTCGACCGCTTGCGAAACGCACGAGTTCATCGGTATCCTGTCCGGAGCCGACCCGCTCCGGATCGGCCGGAGAGGGGTGCCGTGGCTAAGCAGATCGGTTTCGACAACGACAAGTACCTCGAAGAGCAAAGCCGCGCCATCATCGAGCGGTCGGAGTGCATTGGCGGCAGGCTCTACCTTGAGTTCGGCGGCAAGATCGCATATGATTTTCACGCCGCCCGCGTCCTCCCAGGCTACGACCCCAACGTCAAGATCCGCCTGCTCCAGAAACTGAGGGACCAGGCCGAGATCATCGTATGCATTTACGCGGGAGCCATCGAACGACGCAAAGTGCGGGCCGATTTCGGGATCCCCTATGACGTCGACGTTCTCAAGCTTATCGACGACCTGCGCGACTGGGGCCTGTTGGTACGAGGCGTGGTCATCACCCGCTTCGAAGACCAACCTTCCGCTCGGGTGTTCAAGGCCAGACTGGAACGCCGGAGCGTCGCCGTCTGCGCTCACCGTCTGACCAGCGGATATCCGACCGATGTGGACCGTATCGTCAGCGACGAGGGCTATGGCGCCAACGACTACATACGTACCGAGAGGCCCGTGGTCGTGGTGGCGGGCCCGGGGCCGGGCAGCGGCAAACTGGCCACCTGCCTGTCGCAGGTCTATCACGAGAACCTGCGCGGCAACGCCGCCGGATACGCCAAGTTCGAGACCTTCCCCATCTGGAATCTTCCGCTGAAGCACCCCGTGAACGTCGCCTATGAAGCAGCTACGGTGGAGCTCAAGGACGTCAACCAGATCGACCCCTTCCACCTGGCCGCCTATGGCGAACAAGCAATCAGCTACAACCGCGACATCGAGGCGTTCCCACTCCTTGCGCGGATCCTGGAACGGATCGGTGGTGATGTGTCGTACCGCTCCCCGACAGATATGGGCGTGAACCGCGCGGGCTTCGCAATAACAGACGACGCGGTGGTACGGACGGCTGCGGAACAGGAGGTCATACGCCGCCACTTCCGTTATGCCTGCGAGTACGCGGTGGGCCTCGTCGAACTCGAGGACGCCAACCGCGCTCAACTCATCATGAGCGGACTCGGCCTGGACGAGGAGCAACGGGTGGTGGTGCGCCCGGCACGTGAGGCCGCGGCCGAGGGCGAAGTCAAGGGCAAGGGTAACGAGGGTGTCTACTGTGGAGCCGCCATCGCTCTGCCCGACGGCCGCATAGTCACCGGGAAGAACTCAGCCCTGATGCACGCTGCGTCGGCGGCCGTTCTGAACGCGGTCAAAGAATTGTCGGGCATACCGGACGAGATGCCGCTCCTCACGCGCAGCGTGATGGAATCCATCGCCGGGATGAAGAAGAACATCCTGCGCATGAAGTCGGTCAGTCTCGATCTCGACGAGATGCTGATCGCCCTCGGTATCAGTGCCGCCGCCAACCCGGCCGCCCAACTGGCCCTGGAGCACCTGAAGCAGCTCCAGGGCTGCGAGTTCCATACTACCCATCTACCGACGGCGGGCGACGAGGCCGGCCTCCGACGCTTGGGCCTGAACGCGACCAGCGACCCGCAGTTCGCCACCACCTCTTTGGTGCTCGGATAGAGTCTACGGGCGCAGAATGAGCGGGGGTCCCGAAGGACCCCCGCCTGACGCTCCGATGTTCGCAGACGCGTCCTAGGCTCCGCCGTATGTCATACCCAACGTTTCGCCCCCAAGAGACAGCGTACCCTCAAGCTCGGGGAAGCCTCCGTATCCCACGATAACCTGGTCGAAGGGCCACTTGCCCTTGCCCTTCTGCCACTGGCCCCCCATCACCGGGAGCACAAAGACGCTCGGGTGCGGGCGCTGTTTGTGACCAACCGGCAGGGTGAAGTCCATGGGGTACGCGGCGCTGTCGATCTTCGCCGTGCCGATGGCCTCGATGAGGGACTCCGGGTCCTCGACGTTGTCGGCCCGGGTGAAGGCGTCCACAGCCCATTCATAAAGTCTGATGGCATTCAGGATACCCTGTCCCTGATTGCCGGTGCGCTCTTCGTATTCATCCCAAATCTCCGCACAGGTCTGGCCGGTGAGCGGCGACGTCCAGGGGAAGCTCGGGTCGAAGGCGATCTCCATGATGCAGTTCTCAGCGGCCGGTCCCATAGAAGCCGGGGCGCTCGGGAACAGGAGCGCGATACCGTTGGACATGAGCGGAGGCTTGAAGCCCTGCTGTACGGCCTGGCTGAAGAAGTTCGCGAACTCAGGGGTCACACCGGAGCCCATGAGCATCTCGCAGCCTTCTTTCTTGAACGTGGAGATCTGCGCTGTGAAATCCTCGGATCCGGGGGGATACAGGTCCGGCATGACCCACGTATAGCCCAGCTCGTCGAGCAGCGGCGGGATGCCGTTGTCCATGTCGGCATATTCGATGCCGTTCGCGTTGTTGGGATAGAGCAGCGCGACCTTCTTGTTGGTGCCTGGGGTGTAGCGCTCGAAAGCGCTGACGGCGGCACGGCCGTTCTCCTGAGTCCCGATGGTAACGGCATAGGTCCACTTGAAAGGGGTCACGCCGTCATTGCCCCGTCCGAATGTGAAGGCGGTCCAGGGAAGGTTGCAGAAGATGCCCGGGCACCCCAGCGCCTCGCACTGGTCGGCGGGACCGAGCACCGAATCCGGCCCACCCTCGGCCATGATCAGATTGACTTTGTTGTTCTGGATGAGGTCGCCGGTCACGGTCGCAGCACGGTTGGAGTCCGACTGGCTGTCGTACTCGATCCACTCCAGCGCACGTTCCTTGTTGTCTTTGGTGACGATCTTCCCGCCGGTGACCTCTTTCACCTTCTCGGTCAGATACTTGGTCGGCGCACCGAACTCGGCCAACGGTCCGGTCATGGGCATGACGACACCCACCTTGAGCGGTGAGCCCTGCTCCGGGCCGGCGGCGGCCGTAGTCGTGGTCTCTCCCGCCGCGGTGGTGGTGGTCTCTTTTTCGTCGCCACAAGCCGCCAGCAGGCCGCCAAGTCCTCCAGCCATGCCTACCGCAGCGCCGGCCACGCCGGCCATCTTCAGGAATTCACGGCGGCTTACTTCCTTACTCTCCATATCCTTCGCTCCTTGTCGCCATGTACGGAGACCGCGAGCACGGCCCGTCCCCCTCCCAGAAGGCCCGCGCCACGTACCAGTAACATACGGGAGTCGGTCACCAACGTCAAGCTGAGCGCCCGCTCAATAGGTGCTTCATCCACCTTGTGGAACAGTGCCGGCCCTCTTGTAGCGTCGCGTCCGGTCGCCCTGGACCTCTCCGGCGTTGGACCTTATAGTGATGATCAGCAGGCCCGCACAGCGGTCGAAACACTCAAGGAGGCAGACCTTGTATTCCAAGACACTCGATCCCGAGATCATGCGCACGATGTTGCCCGAGGGCTTTCCGGCCGATAAGCTGAGCAAACCTCTCTACGGCATGACGGTGGAACGCGACGTTATGATCCCCATGCGTGACGGCACCCTCATCGCCGCCAATATCTACAAGCCCGACGCCCCGGGTAAGTATCCCGCCATCCATGCGGCCGACTCTTACCAGAAGGACCTCGACCACCTGCCGAGCCTGCCCATCTTCCACATGCGGGAGACCAATGACATCGGCTATTTCGTAAGCCGCGGCTACGTCTTCGTCCACACCGACTCCCGCGGCACCGGCCATTCGCCCACCGGCCAGTGGGACCTCTTCGGCCTGGAGATGCAGAACGACCTCTACGACATGACCGAATGGATCGCAGCGCAGGAATGGTGCACAGGAAAAGTAGGTATGTTGGGTGAATCCCTTCTGGCCTTCAGCCAGTGGTTCTGCGCCGTCCAGCAACCACCCCATCTGGCCTGCATCCTGCCCTGGGACGCCGGCGCCGACATGTACCGCGACCTGACTTGGCACGGCGGACTGATGGCGGTCGGTTTTCCCACCATGTGGCACATGTGGGAGATCCGAGGCCACTACCGTCTCGGGATCCCTGAACGCTTCGGGACTCCCGCGCCCAATCCCGAGATGGGCAAATGGGATCTGGTCTGGAATGTAGTGAACCACCCTACCTGCGATGACTTCTGGAAACTGCGCAGTCCCGACTTCTCCAAGATCCAGTGCCCGGTCTTCGTGGTGGGCGCGCTGCACAAGGTGGGCCTGCACCTGCGTGGCGTAGTGCGCGGCTACGAGGAGGTCCGGACTCCCAAGAAGATGATGCTTATCCACGGACTCATCGACGGTGACGAGATGGCCATCTACAACTCACCGGAGATGCGCCTCCTAATGCTCAGATGGTATGACCATTGGCTGAAGGGCAACGATACCGGGTTCATGGACGAGCCCCCCGTGTCGGTCTTCGCGCGTGGCGAAGATGAGTACCGCCTGGTCGACGACTGGCCCGTACCAGGCACGGAGTACCGCAAACTCTACTTCCACGCTGGGCCCAGCGGCGCCGTGGACTCCTTGAACGACGGCCTCCTCTCCTGGGAGCCGCCGACTGAGACGGATAGTTCTTTCAGCTACTCCTACCCCGATCCCGACTGGACGCATTTTTCCGGCGGAGGCTCAGCCGTCCAGGACAACGGCATCATCTACGGGCAGAAGCGCATCCCCACCTTCACGTCCGCTCCTTTGGAGGAGGACCTCCAGGTCATGGGCAACATCGTGCTGGTGCTCTACGCCTCGTCCGACCAACAGAACACCGACTTCTGCGTACGCCTCGTAGACCAGGCTCCGGACACTGAGCAGACGCCGGGGATGCCGCCGCAAGGCATTATCCTCACCCGCGGCTGGCTGAAGGCTTCGCACGCCTGTACCAAGAGCGAGGAGCTTTCCAAGCCCGACCGGCCCTACTACCTGCATGACGATCCCCGGCCCATCGAGCCGGACAAGATATACAGGTATGAGATCGAGATCTGGCCCACCAGCAACGTCTTCAAAAAAGGCCACCGTATCCGGCTGGACGTGGCCTGCCACGACTCGCCGGCCCTCGACTTCGGCGGCCATTACTACGGCATCAAGGTGGGCTCCGATACCTACTACCACGACAAGGACCATCCGTCGCACATCATCTTGCCGGTGGCACCGCGACAAAAATGAGGATCGTCTCTAGCGAGAGGGCATCCACCTCGCGGCCCAGGTCGCGGCGACACCGACAGCGTAACGCTTCAGGGAGGATCTTCGATGGAAGGATTGCAACACACGGCGCGCCTGCGTGTACGGGCGGAGAACTTCTGGTGCGAAGGAGACATGGTGGTGCCGAGACCGGGCGCATACAAGGGCCGCGTTCACGACATCCTTAACGGCAACGAACAGTTCATCGCCCTGACCGGCGTGGTGCTGCACAACGATACCTACGGAGAAGACGACGATCCCGTGACCCACGATGTCCTCATCATGCGCAAGGGCGCGATAGAGTTCGTCGTCCCTCTGGATTGAGGGTCTCTCTCAGTCGAGGGTCTCCCGAGGCGGAGGGAGGCCCTCGAAGCTCCTAGATCGCGCGCCCTACCCTCGCTCCGTCCTCGACGGCGTCGACGATATAGCCCGGCTCGCGAGCGTCGCCGAGCACGTACACCTCGCTCGCGGCATCCTCGAACCTCTCGAGCAACCCGGCGTCGGCAAGCATCGGAAGGGCGGTCAAGACCTTGTCGGCCCGAAGGGTCCGTTTCTTACCCTCCTTGGTGGTGACGACCAGGCCCTCCTTCGTCACCGCCTCGTACTCGACTTCTGTGACGATCTGCACTCCGTTCTCTTGCAACCACAGAAGAAGCCACGGCTTGACCAGTGTCTCCACCAGCCCATCACCGATCTGGTCCTCAGTGCAGCTATCAACGATGGTGACCCTCCTGCCCCGCTTGACAAGGAACTCCGCCGTCTGGCATCCGTGGAGTCTGCCGCCGATGATCACGACGCGTTTGCCGAGCATGAAGGGCAGCACGAACCTGCTTCCCCACCGCAGGACCCCGGGCCCAACGAGAAGCAGCAGCGACTTGAGCATATGGTGCAACTTCTCACTGGTCATGACCTTGCGCCCATCTATGCCCGGGATATCCGGGATGTAATGCCCGGCCCCGGCGGCGAGCAGCAGGACGTCGGGCTTGATCTGTCTGACCAGCTCGGGGGTGACCGCATGTCTAACGTTGAGCTTGACGTTGAGCTTCCTGAGCTGCGTCTTGTAGTAACGGGCCAGAGCCGGCAGATCTTCCTTCTCCGAACCTTTGACGACCGTTGCGACGAGTGTGGATCCGCCCAGTCGTCCCATGGACGTGTACAAAGAGACATCATGGCCTCTGAGGGCCGATACGCGCGCCGCTTCTAGGGCGGCGGGGCCGCCCCCCACGACCATCACCTTCTTCTTCGTCGCGGCCGGCGTGATCTCATACTCCTTCTCCCTGCCCAAGGCTGGGTTGATGCGGCAGCGAGGAGCCTCGCCGCGCTCGACGTTGTGGTAGCAGGTCATGCAGGCAGTGCAAGGAGCGATATCTTCTTCCCGGCCCTCAGCCAGCTTCTTCGGCAGCTCATGGTCCGCCATGAGACGCCGGTTGATGCTGATGAAATCGGCCTGCCCCTTCCGCAGGATCTTCTCACCCAGCGCCGGATCGAGCCTCCCCACGGCGACGACGGGGATGGACACCACTTTCTTGATCTCGGCGGCCGACGGCACCCACGCGGCCCGGCCGTGACGACTCACATCGATGATCTTAGGCAACCCCTCCGGCGGGGTCGGATACGCGACCATGTCGGGGAAGTGCGTGCTGTCTCGCTTAGTAGCGTCGCTGGGATTGGTGTAGAACTCCACTCTGGGATGCAGAGCATCGGCGCCGGCCTGTTCCACTATCTTGGCGAAAGCCTTGCTCTCTTCGAGAGTGATGCCGTCCCTCAGTCCGTACTCCATGCTGTTGAGGATGACAATGACCGGGAAGCCACTGCCGCAGGCCTCCTTGATGCCCTGCATGATCTCCAGCAGGAACCTGGCCCGATTCTCCAGACTGTCGCAGCCGTATTCGTCGTGTCGCTTGTTCCAGGCACGCGAGAGGAAGGAGTTGATCAAGTGGTTGCAGCCGGCGTTCAGCTCTATGCCGTCGAAGCCGGCCTTCTGAGCATTCACCGTCGCAAATACGAACCGCTCGGTCACCCTATGGATATCGTCGATGCTCATCGCCCTGGGTAGGAAGAAATCGGACCTAGGGAGTTCTTCACGCGTCAGGGCGGTGGCTGCTATGCCCTGAAGGCCCGAAAGCGGCGTCGGGTGCATCGGCCCTAAGTGAAGTTCCTGGATGAAGGCCGGGCAGTCGTGTTTGTGGATGGCGTCCGCCAGCCTCTGCAGACTGGGGATGTACTCCTCCCCATCCAGGCGATAGCCGTGGTTCGGCACCGTTCCTATGGGGTAGTCGATCTCACCCGAGCCCACCGTCACCAAGCCCACACCCCCGGCCGCCAACATCTCGTAGTAGTCGATGATAGGCTGCTGGACCAAGCCTCTGTCGTAGGGGTAGAAGCCAGGATTGGCGCCCGTCTTGATGAGGCGGCTTCTGGTTCTGACCGGTCCTATGAAACCAGGCTCCAGTAACTTCCGGTACTTTGGACTGTTCATATCCCCCTGCTTGATTGGTATTACCATTGGTCCCTTGAGCTTAGCAGAATTGACGGCGGCGTGATACACGCCGCGAATATCCGTAGCGACTACACGGCCTGCGAAGTGGGTAGATCATGGATTATGAGTCGTGTTCACGCCCAAGGAAGGAGTGACGATGGACTTGATCGTCGGAAGGGAAGACGTCTGGGCGGCGAGTGTCGATGACAAACCCGGGGCACTGGCGGCCAAGCTGGCGGCGCTCATCGACGCCGGGGCCGACCTGGATTTCATCATCGTCCGCCGGGCCCCTGACAAGCCTGGGACGGGAGTGGTGTTCGTGACTCCACTCCGCGGCGACCGCGAAGTGAGGGCCGCAGCGGCGGTGGGTTTCGCGGTCACCTCCACTCTTCGCTCGGTCCGCGTCGAAGGGCCTAACGAACCGGGTGTCACAGCCGAGTTGACGAAAGCGGCGGGCGACGCCGGTATCAATCTGAGGGGCTTTTCGGCGGCCGTTATCGGCGCCAGATTCGTGGCCCACTTCGGAGTGGATACGGCGGAGGATGAAGCGGCGCTCGTCGAGCTGCTCTCCAATATATAGGAAGCCCGAGGGGGTGCCGACTCCCGAGGGGGTGCCGACTCAGATGTCGCGGGCGACCGCGAAGGCCATGCGCGTGGCCTCGAGTACGTTCCTCGGTATCCAGCAGTCGCCTATCTGGTGGAACTCCGGAGCGCAGAAACGCAGAGCGTCGGCTTCCGCATGTAGCGGCTGCAGTCCCGTGGCGTACACCACGGTATCAGCTCCGTAGAGCTTCGTACTCCCCACCTCGGCATCCGCCCGTATCACTTTGCTGAAGCTACTCGATTGTAGAACGGCTTCTTGCACCGTTGGGGAGGGCAGTGGGGTGAAGGCGTCTCCCACGTACTCACCCACAGCGCCTCCTTCCGTGATCTCCACCGCTCTCGTGGCGGTGACGACCTCGATGCCGTGCTTGTCGATCTCGTTCATCAGAGCTAGGGCATGGACGGGATTGCCGCCGTCACTCAGGGTCTCCATCATCTCCATGATCGTGACTCTGCGCCCGAGCCCCGACAGGTAGATGGCCAGCTCTATACCGGCCAACCCCCCGCCCAGGACGACCACCCTGCGCCCGGTCTTCTCCGGAAACAGGTAAGCCTGTTCCACACCCAAGACATCGTCGTCGATGCCGGGGATATCCGGTTTGCACGGACGCGCCCCCACTGCACAGATGATGGCGTCCGCTCCCTCCGCGGTGGCGCACTCCGGCGTCACCATGACGCCGAGCCGCACCTCCACCGGCACCCGGGAGAGCATCCTCACCTGGTAGTCGAGGTACTCGGCAAGGAGTCTCTTGAAGGGCACCTTCCCCTCACATCTGAGGATACCGCCCAGACGAGACTCCTTCTCGAGGAGGACCACCTCGTGGCCCCGTTCCGAGGCGGTGAGGGCAGCCTGCATGCCGGCCACCCCGCCGCCCACGACCAACACTCTCTTCGGGGGGGTCGCCGGCAGCGCGTGCCGCACGTCCTCCTCGAAGCCGACCTCGGGGTTGACCGCACACCGGTTCTTGCGCTTGGTGGTGATACCGGCGAAGCACTCGAAGCAACGGATGCACGGCCTGATCTCGTCGGCCCGGCCTGCGCGCGCCTTCTTGGGCAGGTCGGGGTCGGCGAAGAGCGCCCGGGCGACCTGTACCACGTCCGCCTTCCCCGAAGCGATGATCTCCTCCATCATCTCCGGGTCGTTCAGGGCGCCGACCGTCGCGACCGGGGTACTTACGTGCTTCTTGATCTCCACCGCGTATTCTACGTTCACCCCGTCGGGTAAGAACATGCTGGGATGCGTCAGGGTGAACACCTGCGCGACCTCGTGGCTGCCGGCAGAGACGTGGATCAGGTCCACCTTGCCGTCGAGCTGCTTGGCGATAGCTACTCCATCGTCGATGCCGTAGCCTCCCTCGTAGCCCTCCGACCCGCTGATGCGTATCTCTACCGGAAACCGCCGGCCGCACTTCTGTCTGATCCGTTCAACGATCGCCAGAGGGAGACGGCAGCGATTCTCGAGACTGCCGCCCCACCGGTCCTTGCGGTTGTTAACCTTGGGCGAGAGGAACTGGGCGAGCAACCACCCATGGCCGGCATGCAACGTCACCAGACCGAATCCGCAGAACTTGGCGAAGGCCGCCGCGTCGCCGTAGGCTTCGATAGTCTCTTCGATGACCTCCTCGGGCATAGCAGGAACAAACCAACCGAGGGCGTTCTCCCCGTCAACGGCTCCGTATATCTGGTTGCCCCGCACCGCCGATATGTACGCGTTGGCCCCACAGTGCTGAAGCTCGACGGCCGCCACCGCCCCATGCCGGTTGATGGCCGATGCCAGCTGATAGACGGGGGGAAGCGCCGTAGGGTCATCCAGGTACAGGTTGCTGAGCCCTATGGGGCCCCTCTTGCTGTCGGGCACCGCGGAACCGACGTTGACCGCCGCCGCGCCGCCGATCGCCTTGCGCTCGTAGAACGCGACGGTCTCGCTAAGCGGATGGTTCTTGGACGACAGATACTCGTAACCGACCGGAGCAACGAAGAGCCGATTGCGGAAGACCGTATCTCCAAGCCTTATCGGAGAGAAGAGACGTGGGTATCTGCAGGTATACATCTTGCCTCTCGCTCCTTCTCTATTCAATGAGCCAACTCGACAGCGACACGCCTGTCGCCGGATCGTAGCGCCTGTTGAACGCCTCAGGGCACTCCCTGCGCCAAGCCTCCATCTCCTTGTCGGCGACCTTCTCGACCTCGACCAAGAAGCCGCTCACCACCATGCCGGTGGCCTTCTTGGAGGTCGGCCTACGGGGTGTGATGGTGTTGATCGCCCCTCCTCTGTCGAGGACACCCGGGATAATCGGGTCCCATCTGGCTCCGTGGTCCATATAGGCGACCCGCGGCATGAGGCGCTCCGTGACGTAGGCCCCGCCCAGGACGACGCCGCGCTCGTTGTAGATCTTGACGATGTCGCCATGTTCGATGCCACGGGCTGCGGCCTCCGCCGGGTTGAGCCAGACCGGTTCGTAGAGATACCCATCGGGGCCTCTCACCTTCATGGTGGGGATCTCCCTCGTCCAGGTGATGTCGTCACCCTGAGCGTGCATGCGCCAGCGCGGGTGGTTGGACATGCAAAGGAGCGGATATTCCTCGGCCCGCTCGCCGCTCAGGCGCTCGTCGTGACTCTCGCTGCTCTCGATCCAGGCCGGTACGGGCGGCCGCTCGGGATCGTCGGAGAAATGCCTCTCGAGCGCCGACGACGAGTACTCCAGGAGTCCGGTGGGAGTACTGAGGGGATTGCTCTCGGGATCGCGCCAGAACTCACTCAATCCCGGCGGCTGTTCCCTGACCCGTGGATCGCAGGGGATCACGAAGTACTGCTTCGCCTGCAGCTCTTCCCAGGACACCATACCTTCGACACCCGAGACCTCGAAGGAGAGTCGCTGCCGCTCCTCCACCGTCCCCCCACGCGTGTACTCTTCGCGGAGCCCCAGTTTTTCGGCCACTTTCGCCACGACCTCGAAGTCGGAGAGCGAGTCACCTTCAGGCTCGATGCACTCCTCTTCCAAGAAGATCGACGTGAAGACACCGCTCCCCATGTCGCTTCCGATGTCGAGCATCTCGAATCTTGTACCGACCGGCAGGACGATGTCCGCCAGAAGGCAGTCGTTCTCCAGCCAGGGGTGTTGCGCCACGATACACTCCACGGAAGGCTGCTGCAGAGCCTGGATGTATCTATTGGAATCGTTCCAGCAGGTGATCCAGCAAGGGGAATCGGTCCAGATCATGTGGATGGTAGAGCGTCCCGGGGCAGGGAAGGTGTGCTCGGTGAACTGCTCCTCGGCGCTCTCCAGGAACTTGCGGACACCCCACCAGCTGACGGGCGGGTCGAGAAGCGCCTCGTGTACCAGGCACTTGGGAATCGCCTGAAGGGGAGGGTTCTCCTCGAGTCTGGTGAGTTCCTGCATCCTTGGATGATCGCCGGAATATAGGGGTGGGGTCAATTCGCTCGGATCCATACCGCCGGCCGGACGGACCTGCTCCGAGAAGTTGGGGAGATCAGGTCTGACCACGCCTTGATAGGGGAGCGGCAGCCATCTTCGCCATATCCACCACTCAAGCATCTTCGCCTGGTGGCGGCCGGGTTTGCCCAAGCCCTGCATGCCCAGCAACATCGCTTCGAGACGAGCGGGCTCGCTCGAGTACGGGCCCCTGATGGCCGGGCCGGCGTTGCCGTGGATGAGGCTGGTGGCTTTGCGGGCCCATTGTCGCGCGAGCGCCTTGATGGTCCACACGGGAACGGCGCACTTCTCCGCCGCCCATGCCGGGGTCTTGGGCACACCGTCGGTCGTGCCCAGCACGTACTCCTCGAACTTCTCGAATCCGTAGGAATGGCCGGCGATGTACTCCTTGTCATAGGCGCCCTCGGTCAGCCAGACGTAGGCGATGGCGAGCTGCAACGCCGCATCGGTATTCGGCAGTACCGGTATCCACTTGTCGGCGTGCACTGCAGCGCCGTAGTTGAGGTCCGGAGAGATGTACACGGACTCGAGACCTATCTGCGTGAGCCAGTAGCATAGGTTACTGGCCATCATGCCCTGAATCGCGTGAGGAGTAGTCTCCGGGTCGCAACCCCAGAATAGAAGCAACTCGCCGTGCTCGGCGATATCGGGGTAGAGGTTGGCGGCAGGCATCATCTCGCCGACCGGCTCGCAGCCCCACACATGCTTGGCCCCCCAGGTCTGTCCTTCCCAGCTGTCGAAATTGCGCATCTGGATCGTGTATCCACCAAGCAGGGAGAGGAGCCTGTTCGCGCAGCCGTGGCTCGGACTGAGGTGTTTCGTCTCGCCGTGCATGTCGGCCTGGGAGAGCACGGCTTCCGGCCCGTAGGCCGCCCCTACCCGCTTCAGCTCCGCGGCCACGAGCTCCGCGGCTTCATCCCAGGAGATGCGGACGTAACCGCTCCTACCCCGGTTCTGAGTGTTGCGGCCGCCGGAGCCGGTGGAGCCGGGAGCCCCGGTAGGATCCCAGTCTATGCGCTTAAGCGGATAACGGACCCGGTTCTCCGAGTAGACCCGCTTCTTGTAAGCCAGGCCGAGCGGGCCGACGGGAGCACGCATAGGAGGCTCCAATATCTTCCCCCCGACCTCCATCTTCCAGGCATTGAAGTCCTTGGGGTCGTAGCTCATGTCGTAGTGGAGAGGCCGGATCCTCATGATCCGGCCTCTCCGTACGTCCACAAGAGTCGGTGGGCCCGAATCCCCGTTGCCGATCAGACCCGACCCGCGGATGACCTGCTTATCCCCACTGCTATCCACGCCAGTCGCGTCCGGTGTCAAGCATGGCTTTCAGACACTCGGCCTTGGCTTCGTCCAACACGGCCCCGTTCTGAAGCATGAAGCCCCCGTCCTTCGCGCACGTCTCCAGGAGGTCGAGGGTGTACTTCTCCACCTCAGCGGGCGTACCCAGGGCCAGTAGAGCCGTTGGAACATTGCCCGCGATGGCGGAGTGGCCGCGCAAGGCCTGCTTTGCCGCCGCCATGTCGGTCTGGTCGAAGAGCCAGAACATGCTGCCGACGGGCAGATCGGGATCGGCGATCACGTCCAACCTCTTGTTGTAGCCTCCTTCGGCGAACATGGTCGGCACGATGCCCTCGTCGATCAGACCCTTCAACACAGCCTTGAGCGTAGGCCAGTAGAACTGCCGGAAGTCGGCGTCGGACATGAAGCTGTCGGCACCCTTGTGAAGGACGAAGGTGACGAGCGGGGCGCCCGTCATCTCGGTCTGCCGCATGCCCCAGTCGATGATGATGGGGACGAACCGCTCACAGGCTTCCAGGATCTTCTCAGGTCGACGGAAGCGGTCGATCATGATGCCCCGAGTGCCGCGCAGTGTGTCGGCCAATATGTCGTAGGGGGCCTTGGCGATGCCCCCGAACGACGAGGGGATACCCAGCCGGCCGGCGGCGTCCGCGCCGGCGGCCCCCAGAGCCATCAGGTACGCGAGACACTCACGGGCGGCTTCCGCCATCCTCTGCATCCCCTCCACCACCTTAGGATCGGCGAAGGCAGGCAGGCTGAAGAGCATCGTGGTCGCCTCCACCATGTCAGTAAGCGGCGGGAGGCTCGCCAGAGGAGCAAAAGCCGACCCGAAGCGCGGCAACAGACGGCGGCGGAAGTAGACATCGGGGTCGGCTATGAGTGCGTCGTACTCGTCTTCCCTCATGTACTCGGCCTCGAGATACTGCCACGGGGTCTCGTCGGCCAGACCATTGCCGGGCCAATCCACCAGCCGTAGGCCCAGGAGCTCGAAGACCCTGGCCGGAGCGACGGAGGAGGTCTGAAAATCGGGACGGAAGTCCTCGTGGAACTTGATAACGGCAGCCGCGGCCTTCTCGTAGTCATGCATGGACTGCTTCTTGGTTAGACCGCTGTGCCTGCCCACATAAAAGCCGGCCGTGACGGTGACCGGTACCCGGGCGGGCTTCTTCAGCTTGATCACATCTATGAGCAGCCGGACACGCTCTTGATATTCCACGCGCACCGAATCGCTCTTGAACTCCACACCGGGCGCGCTCAGCCATCGCGCGAAACGACGCTCGCGACGCTCCTGCCAATCAAGCTCATCCCAACCTTCAAACGTCTCACCACGATCCTCGGTGCTCATCGAACCTCCTCCTTTGCGGCATTCGCCGCTTCGTGAACTTCGCCCAACAGAGCTCGGAACTGTAGAGCCATCTAGACTGATGCGGCATGCGATCGGAGCAACCGTGGTTGGGCGTCGGATATTCCTTGTTGCCCCGCAGACCCACGAGCCTGCCGTCTTCGACCGTTGCGATAGCCCGCATTGGTGGATGCAACCCGGAGAGGCCCGGCAGACGATGTGTGAAGACCGGCGAAGAACAGAGGGCGACGGTGGAGGCCTTCACTGCTTGGCGAGGCAGCCCTCCGTTCGAGGTCACTCTGCGCACCGAGGGCGCCTCCATCTCTTTGTTGAGACCGGGCCGGGAATTGAACCGTTCCCTTCCGTCGATCATCTCTTCGGTGACCTCCTTGGTGCTGAGGTCGACGTGGATTATCTTTCAGTATGTGTAGGGTTCTCGCCCCATATGTGCCGCTCCTTCTGCGATTCAGCCGGGCCTGGGCACACCTACGTCAACCGGCGCCTCCGGACAGGTTGATATCTTCCCCGGTTATGTACTTGGCTTTGTCGGAAACGAGGAACGACACCAGGTCGGCGATGTCTTGCGGCGTGCCCAGCCTGCCCAGAGGGATGGGCGGCGGTCCCGCCTGCCCGGTGGGACCGGTAGTGCCGGCCTTCAGCGAGTCAGACACGCTCATGCCCCGGTCGGCGGCCTGCTTCGCGACGCTGTCGTCGCGGAAATTGGTGTCGAAGCCGCCGGGATTGATCGCATTGACGTTGATCTTGTAGGGTGCCAGCTCGCGTGCCAGAGTCTTCATCAGGCCCAGGAGCCCGTGCTTAGAGGCCGCGTAACCGGCCCCTCCCGGGTAGGGCCCAATACCGGCCATGGACGAGATGAGAACGACCTTCTTACCTTCCGGATCCGGGATCATGACCTCGGCCACGGCTTTGCAGACCAGGAAGGCTCCGGTGAGGTTCACATCGATGAGCATCCGCCAGGTCTCTTCGTCCAGGTCCACCACCGGCACCGGCACCGGGCCACGCACACCCACACAGTGCACCAGGATGTCGATCTTCCCGCACTCCTCCAAGACCCAGGCCACCATCGCGTCCACTTCAGCACTCTTGCTGATATCATAGGCCAGAGGCACACCTTTCCTGCCCTGGGCCCGGATCTCGGCGACCACGTCGTCGAGGCCCTTCCAATCCTGGTCCTCAGGCCGGATACTCTCCGGCACGGCATACTTGTCGACCACCACTACGTCGGCGCCGTCTTTGGCCAGTTGTACCGCGATACCGCGCCCCATGCTCCGTTTGGCCGCCGCCCCGGTGACCAGGGCGACTTTGCCGTCGAGAGAGCTCATAGTAGGCCCCTCTCTTTCAGATAGGCTTCGATGTTGAAGGTGGCCTCCTGAGCCAACAGCGGCTGACCTCCGGCCACGCATAAGGTCTGGCCGGTCACGTAGTCGGAGAGCTCAGAGGCGAAGAACAGGGCTGCGCCCGCGATGTCCTTCGGGCTCCCTACTCTGCCGAGGGGCACCTCCCGCTTGGACACGGCCGCAAAGAAGGCATCCCGCTCGGGTCCCGGAGGCATGAGCGAATCCCAGAAGGTGGTTTCAATCGGGCCCGGGACGATGTTGTTGACGCAGATGTTGTATGGAGCCAGTTCGAAGGCGAGGTTGAGAGAGAGTCCGATGGCGCCTGCTTTGGCGGCGTGATAGTGGAGCACCGACACCACCGGCGATACGGCTCCCATCGAGGAGATGAAGACGATCCTCCCCCGCTTATTCTTCTTCATGGTAGGGATCACGGCCTCGCTCACGAGCCAAGGCCCCTTCATGTTGATGGCGACTATCCGATCCCACTCCTCTTCGGTGAAGGTACCCGTGGCTCCCGACCCATGGGTGCCCGGCACGCCTCCGGCGCAGTTGATGAGCACGTCCACAGTCCCCAAGTCGTCCAGCGTGCCCGCGACCATCTCGTCGACCTGAGCCTTGTTGGTGATGTCGGTTCTGAACGCAAGCGCCTTCCGCCCCAAGGCTTCGACCTCGCCCGCGACACTCAGGCAGCCGTCCAGGTCGATGTCGCACACCACCACGTCCGCCCCCTCTTCGGCGAATTTGAGGGCGATACCTCTACCCATACCCTTGGCTCCGCCGGTGACGATGGCCACCTTGTTCTCGAGTAGCATCTTTCGCTCCAAGCTCATGGGAACGGCATCGAAACCGTTCCCGGTTTCAGAGTATGTCGTCCAGCCCCAGAGAGATGACCCGCTCTCTGTCGATCGCCCCGGTCTCGGGATCGAAGCCCATGGCCTCGTAGAACCCCCGCTTGAGCGCCTCCGAATCGACGGTCACACCCTTCAGCTCGCCCACCTGAAGAGGAGGGTTGCCTCTCGCCCGCTCGGGCAGCTTGAAGTCGTCGGGCTTGAACCCTTCGCGCAGGTTGAAGGCGTGTAGGAGGGTGGTGATCCGCCTGCCCGTCTCCACTATCTCTTCATAGTCGAGCCCCCAGCCGGTGATGGCGTTCATGCAGCCCAGGAAGTCCAGGGGCATGCTGTCGATCCCGAAAAGGCAGGCGCCCGAGGTGTTGACCCAATGCTGCCAACCGGCGAGGATGGCATGGTATACGCCCTTGTCGGTAGGATCATAACGCGGCATCGAGAAGGGAACGCCCATTCCCGCATAGGCCCTCTCGTTCACGCCGCCGTGCTCGGCGAAGGCGGTCCCGCCGCGAGTATGCCGGCCGGGTGTGGAGTCGGAGATGTAGGTGGCGCCCCAACCGGGAAAACAGCGCGGATCGTGCATGGCGAGGAGCTCGCCGCCCGCATGCATGGCGAACTGCTCCGCTCCTTCCCCGATCTTCTCAGCCGCCCATTTGGCACCGTCGGCCAGGATGTCGCCGAGGCCCTCACGCCGGCACATCATCTCCAACACCGCCACCTGGGCGTCGCTGTTGCCCCAGGTGAGCTCATGACCGTTGGTGTCGCTCTTGGTGATCAGCCCATTCTCGTAGCACTCGACCGCGAAGGCCATGGTGGCTCCGGCCGAGATGGTGTCGAGCCCATACAAGTTGCAGAGTTCGTTGGCATAGATGAGCGACTCCATATTGTCGTTCAGGCACATGGGCCCGAAGGCCGCCAAGGTCTCGTACTCCGGCTTGTGTGTGTCGCGAACCGGGTACTTGCCCTCCTCGACCGTGAGCACCGAGCCACACGCGACCGGGCAGCCTGCGCAGGCATACTTCTTGGTCACGTACTTGACCATCCCGTTCCAGGCCACCGAGTCCCACTTCCACTCGGGGAAGTCCTCCACATTATTGCCGGCCCAATTCTTGATGGGCACGTCGTGGTCGTGCATGTGCATGACCATCGCCCCTGGAGTGCCGCCGTGGGTCAGCCCGAAGAACATGCCCGAGGGGTTCTCCCTCGTCTCACGCATCATCTCCTTCATCATGGCCTGGATGGCCGGCCTGTCGACCACCTCCGGCTTCATGGATCCGGTGCAGGCCACGGCCTTGAGGTTCTTGGAACCCATGACCGCCCCCAACCCCGACCTCGCCGCGGCCCTCCCCCGGTCGTTGATGACCGCGGCTATCCTGGCGAGGCGCTCGCCGGCCGGTCCGATGACCGCCACCTTCAAGTTCTTGTTGTCGTTCTCTTCACGGAGGAGTTCCTCGGCGACAGTGGTGTCCTTGCCCCACAGATGGCGGGCATCCCGGAGCTCCGGCCTGCCGTTGTCGATCAACAGGTAGACCGGGTGTTCCGCCTTCCCCTGGAAGAACACGATGTCATAGCCGGAGGCCTTGAAAGTGTTCGCGAAGTCGCCGCCGCTGTTGGCGTCGCCCCAGTATCCGGTGAGAGGCGACTTCCCCATGGTGGAGAAACGGCAGGTGGAGTACACGCCCGAGAGTGTGAGCGGCCCCGTGCCGATGCCGAATATATTGTCCGGGCCCAGCGGATCCACGCCCGGCTTCATACGCTCCAGGATGACCCGAGCCCCGATGCCGTAACCGCCCACGAAGCGGCGGGCGACTTCATCAGACAACTCCTCCTCGTGCATCGTGCCGTTCGCCAGGTCGACGAACAGCAACCTGCCCATGTAACCGTATCGCGCCCTAGCCACACCGGCCTCCTACACCGTGACCGCGGTCTGCAGACCGGCGTTGATGGCATCGCGGATGAGGCCGGGCTGCACGCAGTCGCCGACGGTATAGATCTCGGGCACCTTACCCTGTAATGTCGCCGCAAGGTCGGGCTGGGGCGTAAGCGGCAGCGCTGAGACGAAGGTGTCTGCCTGGAGCGTGACTTTGATGCCGTCTTGGCCGACGATGGTGAGCCCCCTGTCATCGATGCCCACGTATTCCCTCACACCGGTCAACATCTTGACGTCGTTCTTGTTGAACCAGATCTTCAGATATCCCCAAAGGGCAGGGACCATCCCCTCGCCGAACTCTTCGGCCCTGTCCACGATGGTCACCTTGCGGCCGCGCTTGGCCAAGAACTCGGCCAACTCGCAGCCCTGCAGCGCCCCGCCGATGACCACCACGTTCCTGCCGATCTTGGGCATGTAAAGCTTGGAGAGCGACCGGAGCGTATATGGAGTGAGGTACCGGGCGTAGAACTTGAGCATCTGATGTAGGTCGCCTCCCGCGACCACGTTCCTATGGTCGATGCCTTTTATCTCGGGGATGGTCTGCTGTGCGCCGGTAGCGACGAACACCACGTCCGGCTTCATCTCTTCGACCACCGCCACGTCGGCTTCCTTACCCAACCGAATCTTCACGCCCAGTTTGCGGAGTTGCCTGCTCAGATAGTCCACCATGAGCATGACGTCCTCCGGATGTGGACCCTTCACCATGGCGGCGATAGGCAGCAGGCCCCCCAGGATCTTCTGTTTCTCCATCAGCGTGACATCATGTCCGCGGAGCGCCGAGACCCGAGCCGCCTCCATACCGCCGGGACCGCCGCCTATCACGAGCACGTTCTTCTTCGCGTCCGCCTTATCGATGGTGTTGAACGGGTAACCCATGAGGGCGTTGATACGGCAACGCTTGGTGCCGAGGCAGTTGTCGCAACCGGTGCACGGGGCTATGTCGTCCAGCCGGCCTTCCTTCACCTTGTTCGCGTATTCGGGGTCGGCGTGCAGACGTCTGGTCATGCCGATGAAGTCGGCCATGCCCTGCTCGAGGATCTGCTCGCCTAGATCGCAGTCGAGTCTACCCACCACGATCACAGGTACGCTCACCGCGCTCTTCACACCCGCGGCTATCAGCATGTTGGCGCCGGCGCCCTTCTGCGCGGTGTAGTACACCTCGGGGAAATCCTCCAGAGGGATGGGGGCGTCGGGATAGAACAGCGCGTCGCAGAGGTAGGCGGCTTCGTGGTAGCCGATCCAGTGGCTGCGCACCATGATGCCGTCGGCCCCGGCCTTCTCGATGAGACGCGCGTGCTCCTTGGCGGTCTCGTTGGTGATGCAGTTGTTGTCGTCGATGCCGCAGAGTTGGCCGGCTTCCAGACCGTTGATGCACACCGTCACCGGGAAGTCCTCGCCACACAGTCTCTTGATCTCAGTGACCACCTGGCAGACGAAGCGGCTGCGATTCTCAGCGGTACCGCCGTATTCATCGATGCGCCGGTTCCAGAACGGCGAAAGGAAATTGTGGAGCAGATGGCTGCTCGACGCGTTGATGTCGACCCCGTCGAAGCCCGCCTTCTTGGCGCGGAGGGCGCAGTTCCCGAACTTGTCTACTATGTCCTCGATCTCAGCGACGGTGAGCGGATGCGGCCTCTCGTTATGGAAATCGGTCTCGCAGTGCACCACCACGTCGGAGGCCGCGTAAGGCAGCCCCTTGTACGGGGGATCGGGCGAGAACGACAGGTGGGCCTGCCAAGTGCCGTCGTGGTTCATCTGCATGAAAGTGGGGCATCCGTGTTTGTGGATGACCTCGGCGATCTGCGCCATCCCCGGGATGAACTTGTCGTCGTCCAGACGGTAGCGGTCGCGCCAGCGGCAGCCCGCCGGGTAGTCCACCGTCGGCGACTCCACGATGATAAGGCCCGTGCCCCCCCGCGCCATGGCCTCGTAGAAGGCCAGGACCTCCGGTCTCATCACAGTGTCGGACTCGTGCCACATCATCACGCCGGCGCCGGTCTTGATGATGCGGTTACGGGTGGTCACCGATCCGATCTTGCCGGACTCGAGAAGCTTGCTGTACTTGGGGTTATCGGTCACGGGATCCCTTTCTCACGCTCGCTCGCAGTCGCTCTCAGTTGCCCTTCTTGGATGCGTCCACTGTGTAGGCCGCAGCCTCAACGTCCGGGACCATCGCCTGCCAGAAGAAGCGGACGACGGCTATCTTGAGCTCCCCGTTTTCGTCGATCTCAAGTTCGTAGAGGGGCAGGTAGTCCTTCTGCACCTTCACGTTGTTGGTGGCCGTGTCGTAGACGGTGGCCTGCAGGAACGCCACCGCCACCAATCGCTTCTCGTCTACGAAGATGTCGTGCACCACGAACGTCTCGTAGTCCTCCGGGTGGCCGGTAAGCATATTGTAGAAGTCGTCGCGGCTGTTGATGGCCTGTTCGGGCCCGCCGAAGACATACATGTAAGGGATGAACGTCAAATCCGCCGCGAAGTACTTGTCCATACGATGGACGGTCTCCGCACTCTGCGCGCCGGCATTGTACTCGTCGAAGTAGTCCCTCATCCACTTCAATATCTCGTCGTACGTCGGCTTCATCCCCTCTAACCTCCCGTACTGTCCCTTCGAGCGGTTCTCCGGTCTCTATGCCTGTTCGCGCTGCCGCTTCCAGTCTCTCTCGAAGACATCGTCGATCTCCAGCGCTCCGGCCGGCAGTACCTCCCAGAAGAAGTCGAGCCGCTCGATCTTCGGCCTGCCCTCCTCCTCGATGAGAGGGTAGCGTGCCAGATAACGCTTGCTCAGCAACAGCTGATTCGTGTCGCGGTCCCAAAGCTCGGCTTTGATCTGCGCGACAAAGACCTGCCGCCGCTCGTCGATGACCACGTCTTCCGCGGTGAGCTTCTCGATGCCGGAGGGATGCGAACAGAGCACCTTGTACCAGTTGTCACGTCCCGCCACCTTGCCCACGTGGTCGATGAACGGGTTGAACACGAAATCCTTGGCGAAGTACTCGTCCATGCGGTGAATGGTATCGGGGTTCTGACCGTATTTATCGAAAGCGTCGAAATACTCGTCAATCCAGGCGAGTATCTCCTCGTAGGTCATTCTCATCGGCTTATCCTCCATCCCGGGTCGACTTACTCGAGCACCCTCTTGTAGTTCGGATCCGCGGCCGCTTCGAACATGACGATGGGGGTATCGATCCTCTTGAAAGTGACGGGGCAGTGCTCCACTCCTTTGGGCACGTGGATGAGGCAGGTCTTGGTGATGGTGTGTTTCTCTCCACCGATCAGGAACTCGATCTCCCCTCCCAGCTCCCGCGGGTAGTTGCGGTTCGTGCCGACGAAGCCGACGACCTCGTCGAAATCATGGGTGTGGGGGATCTCGATGGCAACCGGCTTCCCGCCGGGCAGTCCCCACAGGATCTCGCAGCCCGCGAACAACGGACAACCTGGGACTATGGAATCCATGATCCCGAGCAGCATCGTCCTATCGAGGATCCTGCCCTCCTTCTCCTGTTCTTCCATAGCCTCGAGCCAGCCGGGAGGCGGGGGCGGCATGAGATCCTCGGTCACGAAGTTCCTCCCGTACTTCGACTCCGTGGCGCCGTCGCTTCTACTCTCTTGGCTCATCTGAGTACTCCTATGGTCTCGTGCTCACGCGCGCAGGGGCCACCATCTCAGTGAAGGTGCACCCGTGATAGAAATAGAGCCGGTTGGTTCCCACGTCGATCGTCCTGCATCACACGCCCTCTCGCCGGACTCTACCGGTGTCCGGCTCGTTTCCGACTTAGGTCTTCTTTGAGGTCCTCGATGGCCGCCCTGATGTCGGTCTCCGGTGGGTACACCCGGTCGAAACCCATACGTTTGAACTTAGCCTCGTCTTCGGCGAAATCATGCCGGGCGACTCCAAGGATGCCTCCCACATACAGAAGGATATCCTCCAGCCCGGCTTCGGTGCACTTCTCTCTGAAACCCTCCAGGTCCAACTCGGCCATGCCGTAGAGAGAACTGATCATCATGGCGTCGGCGGCGGTCTCCTGGGCGGCCCTGATGAACTCCTCCACAGGGGTCTGAGCGCCCAACTCAATGACCATGAATCCGGCATCACGCAGAGCCCGGGATATCACCTTCGTCCCGATGACATGGGCATCCACACCGACCGTTCCCGTGATGACACAGCCCAGATGGTCCTCCATCGTCTCCTCCCGCGATTGATTCAGTGTGTCGTGGATGCTACACAGTCACCTTGCAGGCGAGTTGCTTGGCTTTGACGATCTCACACGCGGCCTTCATGAAGTCTTGCGAAGGGGCATCGGCGGTCGGCATCTCATAGTCCAATCCCAGCATCTCGTACTTCTGCTGACCGTAGCGATGATAGGGCAGCAGGTGCACGGTCGCCCCCGGCGACGTAGTGGCGACCAGGTCGGCGATGTCGGAGATGGCATCGCTCGAATCGTTGAACCCCGGCACCACCGGCACCCGCACTACGAAGGGTACACCGCTCGCCGCCACTTCCTTGAAGTTGCGCAGTATGGCCTCGTTGGTCCTACCGGCCTGGGCGCGGTGGATCTTGGGGTCGATGTGTTTGATGTCGAAATACACCAGGTCGACGTAGGGGAGCAGGCTCTTCAAGCCCTCGGTATTCCCCTGCCCCGCCGTGTCCAGGGTGGTGTGGAACCCCGCCTCCTTACAGCGCTTGAGCAGCGCTAGGGCGAATTCGGGTTGCAGCAGGACCTCACCGCCCGAGAGCGTGACGCCTCCGCCCGAATCGCGGTAGAAATCGACGTCGCGCTCGACCACCTTGAACACCTCGTCAACCGTCATCTCCTTGCCGGTGATCCGCATGGCATCGTGCGGGCATGCTTCGACACAGTCGCCGCACATTGTGCAAAGGTCGCGGTCGATCTCGATGCCGTCCGGTCCCACCGTGATCGCCCCTTCCGCGCAGGCTTCCACACACCGGTAGCACCTCTTGCAGATAGACTGCCGATGCATGAGCTCCGGATCAAGGTTCTGAGATTCAGGGTTGGAGCACCACACGCAGCTCAACGGACAGCCCTTGAAAAAGACGGTAGTCCGGATACCCGGACCATCGTCGATACTGTACCGCTGTATGTTGAACACGGTCCCTTTGGCGCCTGCCACTGCCGGTCACTCCTTGCTCTCTCACGCTGACATGCGGGAGCGCCGCCCCCGGGGGCGGCGCTCCCGCCGAAAGCAGGTCCTTCGCTAGCCTACCTCATGCATGGTCCGCTCGACGATCTCGTCCTGGAGTTCCGGCGGCAGGTCCACGAAGTAGGCGCTGTAGCCGCCCACCCGCACCAACAGATCCTTGTGAGCCGCCGGCTCCTTACGGGCCTTCATGAGCTCTTCAGCGCTGTGGATGTTGAACTGGATGTGCCAACCCTCGCGCTTCATGAACGTCTTGATGAGAGAGGCTACCTTGCTCAGCTTCTCAGGCGAATTGAGCACGGCCTTCGAGAACTTCATGTTGTGGGCGACGCCCGCACATTCGTACGGGGTCGGATACTTGGTGGCCGACAAGATGAGGGCCGTCGGGCCGTTGACATCGCCGCCGGCCATGGCCGAAGTACCCCCGTCGTAGATGGGGGTGCCTGCGTAGCGTCCGTTGGGCATGGCGCCGACGGCCTTGCCCTGGGTCACGTGGCCGGCAGCCGCACCCTTGAACAGCATGGGTCTCTCGCCGGTGATGGGGTCAGGCCGGCTCTGCAGTATCCTCTGCGTGTCGCGCGACGCGCGGACGTACCACTCGTCCACATAGTCGTCGTCATTGCCGTACTTAGGGGCCTTCAGACACATCTGGCGGATGTCTTCATGACCCTCCCAGTTGGCGTCCATGGCCTCCAACAGCTGAGCCATGGTGACCTGCTTCTCATCGAACACCAGATACTTGACGGCGGCCAGGTAGTCGGCGCAGTCGCAGATGCCCTTGTCGCCCACCCACGACATCTTGCCGATGGGGTATCGACAACCGCCCTCCCGGGAAGCGAGCCCGGCGGGGATGCAGTCGCGGAAGAGCATGCCGGCGCGCAGCCCGCTCATGGGGCTGTTCGCGATCTCAGTGGTCCACCAGATGAAGTAATGGTCGCGCATCTTCTCCACGAAGTAGTCTTCCTGCTTCAGAAAAGCTTCATAGAGCTCATCGATCGACTTGAAGTCGCGGGGGTCGCCTGTGTGCAGGCCCACCTGTTTGCCGGTGCGTGGGTCGAAGCCGTCGTGCAGGGCCACCTCCATGACCTTGGCCTGCACCAAGTTGAAGGCGCCGGCCATGTGCTCCGCACACTCCAGGTGATAGCCCAGGCAGCCGCTCGCGCTCCAGTTGCAGGCATCCTCTATGGGTATGCCGCGATCCAGGTAGCGCCGCGTGCCCAACTCATCGTTCAGGAAGGCGGGATTGCCTCCCCCGAAGTCACGGTTGCGTTCCAGGGCATGGATCAGGAAAGCCTCGTCCTGATCTTCGTGATACCGAACGTATACGGCCGGTTCGGACAGGTGGACCTGTACCATGACTTCAAGGATCATCCAGGAGAGCTCGTTGGTGAGATCGTTGCCGTCCTTGTCCCGGCCGCACAGAGTCACGTTAGGCAGCTGGCTGCCCGGCGCTGCACGGTGTTCGCGCTTGATGGTGACCAGGTTCTCGACCTCGCGGATCTTCAACCACATGGCGCCGATCAGCTCGGCCGCCTGCCGGCGGGTGAGTCTACCGCTCTCGATATCCGCCTTGTAGTATGGATACCAGAACTGGTCGATCCTTCCTATCCCCACCTCAGCGCGTTCGGGGCTCTCTTTCCAGGCCGCCAGATGCATGAAGCGCACCGACTGGACGGCTTCCCAGAAGTCGCGCGGGGGCTCGGCCGGCACGTGCTCGCACACGTCCGCGATCTTCTCAAGCTCGGCCTTGCGGACCGGGTCGGTCGTCTTGGCGGCCATCTCACGCGCGAGGTCGGCGTGCCGCTTAGCGAAGGCGACAACGGCCTCGAACATGATGACGATAGACTTGAGGAGGTACCACTTGCGGAGCGCGTTGGCGCTCGAACGGTCCTCTAGGGCCCCTTCCGCCTTCATCTTATCCATCTCGGCTTTGGCCAAGCCGATCACGTAGTTGAAGCCCTTGTGAAGCACTTCAGCGGTCAGCATGATCACTCCGCCGCCCATGGCGCCGTATCCCTGGAAGAGGCCGCGGTCGGGATTCTCGCGCACGCCCCTGCCTTCGAGGATCATGGCGTGGTCGAACAGCAGGTCGAAGTGCTCCTTGCCCAGCTCCTCCTCCAGCGCAACATTCACGTAGTTGACCGGGTTCATGTGCTCGACCCAGTACTCGGCGTCCGCCTTCAGCTTCTCCAGGTCTTCAGGGTCGATCACAGTGGAGGAGATGTCGCTCAGCTTGCGGTCGAAACGGCCGCTCTCGCACATGGCGAGGATCTCGCGCGGCTTGACGGCGCAGAGCGTGTTGTTACCGCGGATGAACTTCGTGGACGAGCCGACGATGATCTCGTCGTCACGGATCAGGATGGGGCAGTTCTCCATCCTCTTCTGGAAGGCCTTGGCCCACCGGAAGTCGACCGGCATCTGCTCGGTCTCCTTCCATGATTCGGTGAAGAGGAGCGTGTCGTCGACGTACACTTGAGGAGCCGCGTCTTCCCATTCCTTCTTGAGCTTTTTGAGGCGATCAGTCATAACGACCACGGATCGGATCTCCTCGGCGGCCCTGGGGTCGATCTTGCCTTGTACCACGGGGGTGATGTTCGAGGTCTCAGGCGCCATTTTGTCTCCCTTCACGAATGCAAGACGGGGCAGCCCGAAGGCCGCCTCCGTTTATCCTCATCTGTTCCGTATACGGAACAGTGTTCCGTACTATACCATCGTAATTTTCGCTTGAACGCCGCCCTTTGTCAAGCGGGCGGGCAGCCGTGCGTAGTCACCTCTCCAGATACTCGAGCGCGCTTTTCCCGGCGATACGACCCGAATTGAGGGCGAAGGCCGAAGCGAGCCCTGACGAGCCCTTGATGGGATAGCTGTCGCCGTACATGCCGCCGGCATCGAATCCACCCGCGTACAATCCCGGGATCACCGCGTCCTTCTTGTCCAGCACTTCGAGCCTCGCGTTGACCTTGACGCCACCCATGGTCCCCAAGAAGACGGTGCGCCCTCTCACGGCGTAGAACCTCGGGCCGACCACCGGATGCAGATAACGACGGTCCTTGACGAAGAGTTCGTCGTGACCCTTGGCGCAGTACCCGTTGTAATCCTCGATCGTAGCCCGGAGAACGGCCGGGTCCATCCCGGTCTGAAAGGCCAGGTCTTCTATCGACTCGGCCACGAAGACCTCCGTACTGCCGTTATCTACGGCCGCCTGTATCTCTTTTCGCAGGCTTGTCAACTTATAGCCGGGCGGGTAATCCATCCCCACTCCCCGTTCGAGACCCCGGTCCTGCAGCCGCTCGATGATGGAGTCGTCGAACACGCTGAAGGTGTAGCCGTCGTGCTTGAGCCTTGCTTGGGCGTTGCCGACCGGGGTGTCCCAAAAACTGATGGTCTCGTCGCAGAATCTCTCGCCTCGGGCGGTGACCCAAAGGTCCGGCTGCGCACCGGCCTGCTCGAGTTCGCAGCCCATGGCGAACTCCGCCCCCAAGGGCGCCACCCGGAACAGCTCTATGGTCTCCACTCCCTCCTCAGCCGCTCCCACCTCCCAGGCCATCCTCAAGCCGTCTCCCGTCTTACCCGTGTTGCCGACCGGGAAGAGATTGGCCCCAAGATCGAATCCCGTGTACTTCTTGATCCACTCTTTGTTGTTGGCGAAGCCACCGGTGGCCACCACGACCGCCTTGATCGCCACTTCCATCTCTTCGCCGTCGGCCTCGGCCACCACGCCGGAGATACGCCCGCCTTCCTTGAGAAGAGCCATCACAGGAATGCCGGGGAAGAACTCGACGCCTTTGCTCTTCGCCTGATCGACCAACGCCTTCACCATCGCTTCGCCCTTGCCCTTGATCACGTGATAGGTGAGAGGCGCATCGGGCATGTTGATGGTCACCTCGGTGAAGACCACTCCCCGACTCTGCAGCCAGCTGATGGTGGGTCCCGACTCATCGATGATGGCCCTTACCAAACGGGGGTTCGCGCGCCAGTGGCTGTAGTCCATGGTGCCCTTGAAGGCGGCATCGCACGTGTAGTCCACATAGCGTTCGCGTTGCATGTCGCTCTCCGCGGCGAAGACGCCCTGAAGGAAGTTGGACGTGCCCCCCAAGGAGCGCTGTTTCTCGAAAACGACCACCTTGGCGCCGCCCTCGGCGAGCGTCACGGCGGCGGCCAGCCCCGTTGCGCCCGACCCGATCACAGCGACGTCGGCCTGCGTAGGTATCGGACTCATACTCATCCCTTTCTGGTGACGTTACGTTTCCAACACTAATAGCTACCCCAGAATCTCACCGGCTTGATCTTCAGCCGGAGATCACACTGCAGGCACCTATACGCTTCACGGCCGGCCGCATCCTCACTCATGCCCAGGGCCATCTCGCAGAAGCCGGCCAGGCGCTCCGCCGGGGCCATGCAGACCTCAGCGACGCGGGTCAGCGCAGCGAAACCTTCGCCCGGCCCTAAGCAGCCGGCCGGCTCGGATTGCGGAGCCAGCTTCCTGTCGATCCTGCCGCTGCCCCCCAGATACTTGTCCAGGGCCACGGCGGCTCTCCTGCCCGAGGCGACGGCCTTGATGACCGAGGCCGTGCCGGTGACCACGTCACCGGCGGCGAACACTCCTTCTCGACTGGTGCAGGAAGTGAACGGGTCCACCTCGATGAGACCGCGATCGGTCTTGTCTATGTCGAACCCTTCGGGTATCTCCGGACGCTGGCCCACGGCGAAGATCACGGTGTCGGCCTCGATGACATGCGTCGAACCGGCCACTGTCTCGATCTGCGGGATCCCTTCTTCGTCGAACAAGCACGACTCCACACCCAGAAATTCCACCCCGGTCACCTTGCCGTCGTCGGCGAGGATGCGCGTGGGGGTGCGCGAGGGCTCGATGACGATGCCTTCCTCCTCACCCTGCTCGATCTCGTCGCCGGCGGCCGGCATCTCCTCCCTGCACTCCAGGCAGGCCACGCGCACCTGTTCGGCCCCCAGCCGCCGGGCGGCGCGGGCGCAGTCGAAAGCGACGTTCCCGCCGCCCAACACCACCACCCGCCTCCCTACGGCCGGAGCCTCTCCCATGTTCAGCGCCCGGAGGAAGTCCGTGCCGACCAGGACCCCCGCGCTGTTCGCCCCCGGGATACGGAGCTTCTGCCCCTTGTGAGCGCCGACGGCTACGATGACGCCGTCGTAGCCCTCCCGGAGCAATTCATCCAGGGACTCCACCCGGACGCCGGTCTCGATAGCCACGCCGGAATCCTCGATGGCACGGACCTCGCTTTCGAGTACGCGGCGGGGAAGCTGATACTCCGGGATGCCGTAGCCCAGCATGCCCCCCGCGGCGGGCAGCGCTTCGAAGACGGTCACCTCGTGGCCCTGCAACCGCAGAGCATAGGCCGCCGTCAGACCGGCCGGACCCGAGCCGATGACGGCGACACGCTTCCCGGTGGAAGACTTCGGGGTGACGCCTTCCTTCCACACGCTGCCGTCGTCCTGTTCCGCCGCGTAGCGCTTGAGCTCCCTGATGGCTATGGGCTCGTTGACCTCTCCTCTCCGGCACCCCGTCTCACACGGATGATCGCAGACGTAGCCGAGGACCCAGGGGAAGGGTACCTTCTCCCTTATCACTGCGGCGGCACCCCGGTAGTCGCCGTCTTTGACCAGCCGCACGTACTTAGGAACGTCGATCTCGGCCGGACACGTGCTCCTGCAGGGCACCAACGCCGCCCTGCGGTTGTCGACTTGGACGAGGTCCTCCTTGTCCTGTATCGCGCCGGTCGGGCAGACCTCTGCGCAGGCTCCGCAGAAGCGGCAGCCCGACTCCGCCGGCGATGCGCCTTCGGAGGTGTATATGTGGAACTCTTCGCCCAGCCTCTTGTAATGAAGGACCCCAACGCCGCGCATATCCCAACAGGCCCGTACGCAGCGACCGCAGAGCACGCATTTGTTGGGGTCGTAGTCAAAGAGTGGATTGGCGCTGTTCACCGGGAGTAGCTTGGCGCGCCGCGTTATGCGGAGTTCCTCCACGCCCAGATACTGTTTGAGCGACTGCAGCTCGCAGTTGAGGTACTTCCGGCACGTACCGCATTCCGGAGGGTGCCCGGCCAGCAGCAACTCCATGGCCATGCGCCGAGCCCCTGCGATCGGGTCGGACTGGGTGCGCACCACCATGCCTTCGGCGACGGGGGTCACACAGGAGGCGGCCAGACCTTCGACGCCCTCTATCTCGACCACACAGAGCCGGCACACCCCGTACGGCGGCAGGTCGGGGTGGTGGCAGAGATGGGGCACGTAGATACCCGCCTCCAGAGCGGCGTCAAGGACGCTGCCGCCCGCAGGCGCCTCCACGTCGCGGCCGTCTATGGTCAGCCTGATGGTCGCTTCGTCCTTCATACGCCGTCTCCGGCTCCCGCGGTGTCTCCGGGGCCCCCGCCCGGGCAACCCCTGCCGTCCAGGTGCGCTCGGTAGTCATCGGCAAAGAGCGCCAGGCTACTCAGGAGCGGTGCGGAGGCGGTCCTGCCGAATCCACAGATACTGCCGCTCTTCATGGCCTCACCCAGCTCGACCAAGAGCTCCAAGTCCTCCGTTTTGCCTCTGCCCTCCGCGATTCGGGTGAGCATGCCGGCGATCTGATAGGCGCCCTCTCGGCAGGCCGGGCACTTGCCGCAGGACTCATCGCGCAGGTAGACCATCGTGTCTCGAGTCATCTCCACGGCACAGGTGCCGGTACGGAACACCCGCAAAGTGCCCGAGCCCATGATGGCACCGGCCGCTTCCAGAGCTTCGAATGAGATGGGCGTGTCGAGCGACGCGCCTGCGAAGAAGGCCCCTGTCGGGCCGCCGAACTGCACAGCTTTCACTTCCACAGCAGCCGTCTCCACCCCCTCCACCTCGGCGAGGAGCTCCCGCAGCGTCGTGCCCAGCGGAACCTCGACGGTGCGTTCATTGCCCACATCGCCGGTGATGCTGATCACTTTTGTCCCCGCAGCCGTCCCGGGCGGAG
>LSQX01127330.1_pt1 | contig 102626 bp, 62 predicted proteins | sample 654561 | NCBI WGS metagenome assembly LSQX01 (sample SAMN04489861, study PRJNA283612) | anaerobic digester metagenome | isolation source: 4 biogas reactors fed with cattle manure at either 37C or 55C with and... | place: Denmark: Kongens Lyngby | collected 2014 | reverse complement strand
CGAAGCCGGAACCAAAGCCCGAGCCAAAGCCCGAGCCGGCGCCAGCACCCGCCCCTGAAGCGAAGCCCGAATCGAAACCAGAGCCGGCGCCAACGCCCGCCCCTGAACCGAAGCCGGAATCGAAGCCCGAGCCGGCGCCAACGCCCACCCCTGAACCGAAGCCGGAATCGGAGCCCGAGCCGGCGCCAACGCCACAGCCAGCGCCAGGACCAGCGCCGAACAACCAGGCCTTAAACGGGAGCGATTTGCACTTGTGGAACAGCCCGACCCGAGAGAATCTCTGATCGGTGTGCCGAAACGCGCCTGATCACGAATGACCAAGGGTCAAAACGGCCCCCGCCTTCTTGTCTCCTGGCTGGGATGTGTCATCTGGCGAGGCGAACGACTCCAGCAGCGCGCTGCCTTCCAGGCCCTTGAAGTCGGCGACGTTCCGCGTGACGCGTGTTGCCGGATATGCCAGCAGACTGGCCGCGACAATTGCATCGGGTGTCTTGATTCGGGCGGTCTTGCACAGGGTGATCGTCCGCGCGGTGACTTCTGCATCTCGTTGGGCTTCGTGGTACTGGCCGAGTACCGCTCGCGCTGCCAGTTCGGCTTCAGCGGCCATGCCCGGATATCCGGAGACTTCGATCTTCGAGATCACCGAGTAGCCAACCCAACCGGTCCATGTTGCGGATTCGAGGAATTGCCGAACCACCAGATCGGCGGCAAGCGCGGAGATCCAGATGTTCGAATCGAGCAGGAAGCGGCAGCAGCTAGTCCAACGGCCGGAGCCGTTGCGGCCGCGGGTTTTCGACCCAGCCGGGCTCGCGCTGGCCCTTGCCGCGGCGGCCGACGTCGCCGAGCTCGCCGCGCGCCCTCTCGGCCAACTCGAGCAACCGCGCCACGACTTCCGGCCTCGCCCCCGCGAGGTTCCGGGTCTCCCGCAGGTCGTTCTTCAGATCGTAGAGTGCCGCCTCGGCCGGCTTGCCCTGGCCGCGGAGGTTCTGCCATTTGGCCTCCACCGGCAGGTAGAGCTTCCAATCACCGGAACGGACGGCTTGAAGCTGCTCCATGTGGTAGTAATAGAACGCCTCATAGGGCGACTTGGCGCCGGGCGCACCAAACAGCAAGGGGCGGATGTCGTGGCCGTCGATCGTTCGATCCCGCGGCGGCTCGCCGCCGGCCAGGAAGGCGAAAGTAGGCAACAGGTCCATCGTCGAGCAGAGCTGGTCGCAGACGGCGCCCGCGGGAATCTTTCCCGGCCAGCGAATCACGCACGGCACCCGCTGGCCCCCCTCAGCCGTCGTGTAGCCCCATCCGACCAGGGGCAGATTGCTGCCCTGGGGCGGATTGCGCCGCGGCGCGCCGTTGTCCGATGTCCAGACGACGAGCGTCCGCTCGTCGAGGCCGAGACGCTTCAGCGCCGCCAGGAGCTCGCCGGTCGACCAGTCCAGCTCCTCCACGGAATCGCCCCACGGACCGTTGGCCGACTTGCCGCGGAAGCGCTCGCTCGCGAAGGGGGCCGCCGTGCTGCCCGGCATCGCCTGGGGCATGTAGACGAACAGCGGCCGGTGGCGATTCTCCGTGATGAACTCGATCACCCGCTCCGTGTAGCGCTTGGTGAGCAGGTTGCGGTCGGGCGGCGCCTCGATCACCCGCTCGCCGTCCATCAGCGGCAGCGGCGGCCGCTGGCCGTCGTCGGTGGCGGTCATGTCGTCGCTGTAGGGGATGCCGAAATAACTGTCAAAACCGTGCCGCGTGGGCAGGAACGGCGGTTGATCCCCAAGGTGCCACTTGCCCACGATTGCCGTCGCGTAGCCCAAACCCTTGAGCACCTCGGCGATCGTCACCTCGCCGGCGGACAGCCCCTTCTTGTCCTTGGGCACGAGGACCGCCCGGCCTTGGCTGTTGACGTGCAGGCCCACCCGCCGCGGATAGCATCCGGTGATCAGGCTCGCGCGCGAGGGGCTGCAAACGCCGCTGGTCGCGTAGAAACTGGTCAGCCTGATCCCCTCCTCGGCCATCCGATCGATGTTCGGCGTGCGGTGGACCTTCGAACCGAAGCAGCCGACGTCGCCGTAGCCCAGATTGTCGCAGAAGATCACGATGAAATTCGGCCGCTCGACGCCTTCCGCCGCGGCCAGACGGGCAGCGCCGCCCGAAAGCAACCCGACTGCGACAATCGCTTGAATACTTCGTCTCAACATGTTCCTGTTTCCTTTCAGCAATCCGTCTCGCCGAATTAACCGTGGACCGCCCTGGGGGGCAATCCGATCGCCGCGAGAGGCGCGTTTCGCCGGCTGTCGAACAGCATCGTCCGCCAGGTAAACCGGGACGGCCCTGATGAACGCCTGCGGGCGTCCGGGCAACAACCGCAGACCAGCTTATCGACTCCACCGGCCACCCGCAATCTTGTGAATACGCACCCCTCCCTGGATTTGACGGCCAGGCCCCGAGCGGATAGTGTGAATTGTGCCTCCCACGACTGGACAAATCGTTTCGGGGAGCGGAGAAAGCCATCAGCGATCAGCCATCGGACTGCTGACCGCTGACCAACACCGTAGCCGCCGGGAGAAAGACGCGATGCTCATCAGCCGATCGAACTGCACGGGGCTGTTTCCAGCCGCTCTCTTGGTTCTGCTGGTGGTCGCCTCACCAGCCGTCTCAGCAGGCGAACCGGAGATCGCCGCCCAAGATCCAGACGGTTGCGGCATGCTCTGCCGCCTCGATGGCAAACGCTTGCTGATCGTTTGCGGGACTCCAGAAGAGATGGGCGGGGCCCACGGCAGGCTCCTTCGAGAACAAGTCCGGCAGACGCTCCAGCGCGTGGTCTACCTGGTCGGCGGCGCCTCAACGGTCCAGTCGGGCAGGTGGTTTTTCGATGAAATGGCCGAGATCGAGCGGCGAACCGCTCCCCATCTGCCCGAGCGATTCCTCCGCGAGTGCGACGCGATGGCCGCCGCCGCCGGCGTCTCGCGCCGCGACGGCCGCTACGGCAACCTGTTTCCCGAGAAATTCCATTGCTCGGGCGTGGCCGTGCGCGGCAAGGCCAGCGCCAATGGACAGGTGGTCCACGCCCGCGTGCTCGACTACATGCGCGACATCGGCCTTCAGGAGACGGCCGTGATTGGCGTCTTCATCCCCGACGGCCGCTACGCGTGGATGACACTCGGCTACGCGGGCTTCATCGGCACTGTGACGGCAATCAACCAGGAGGGACTGGCCGTCGGCGAGATGGGCGGCGGCGGCGAGGGACAGTGGGATGGCATGCCGATGAGCTTCCTGCTCCGCGACATCATGGAACGTGCCGACGACGTGGAGCAGGCGCTGGCGATCCTCGAGGCGGCGCCGAGGACGTGCGAATACTACTATGTGCTCAGCGACAAGTCGCGGAATCTCGCCGCCGTCAAGGCCACGCCAGGCGAACTGCTCGTGCTTCGGCCGGGCGAGCGGCACCCCGATCTGCCCCCCGTGCCCGCCGACGCGGTTTTCATCTCCGCGGGCGATCGGGCGGAGGCATTGAGCCGGCGGCTGCACGAGCAGTATGGGCGGATTGGCGTCGCCGAGATGATCGAGATCATCAAGCGGCCGGTGGCCATGAAGAGCAATCTTCACAACGCGATCTTCACGCCCGAAACGCTCGACATGTGGGCCGCCGACGCCGGCCGCTCGACGCTCGCCTGCGATCAGCCGTATGTTCGCGTCAACCTCGGGCAGGTGCTCCGCTTCTACGCCGCCAACCGAGCGGTTCCTTAGGGAGAAAGTGGTCCATTGCCGGTGGCTGATGGCGCACCTGGAAGAGTGACTTCGTCGGCGGCCGAACCAGCGCGGCTCATCGGGCGAAATGGCAGGACCGCGTCGATCAGCTACTCCGGCCCGCCCAGAAGCCCTTCGTGGAAGAAGACCGGCTTGTATCCGTGCTCCGTGGCCCAGCGGATGGCCGCTTCGCACCGCTGGGCATGGTCGGGAATGTAGGCCGGATAGAAGGGCCAGAAGTACTGCTCGTGCGTCAGCAAGTTCACCGTTTCGCGGCGATCGGGCTCCCGGGCCAACGGGTCGAGCGTCGCAGCCACGCGGTCGACCGGCGTCGAATTGCAGACGATCGCGTCGCGAATGAAGAGGATGCCGCTCTCGAAATCCATCCAGAGGTCATGCTTGGAGACATACTCCGACCGCCGGGCGTCGAAGTTGTAGTTGATGTCCCAGCGGCCGCCGCTCGGCTGGAAATACCCGCTGAGCACGCGCACGCCGCGACGCGCCAGCGCCTTCAGCCCCTCGGGCGTCGCCATGGACCAGTGCAGGTTCGTCGGCGGGGCGAAGACCTCGGCGCCGGCAAAGCGGTGAATCTGCTCCGCCACCCGGTCGTAGTCGCTGAGCAGCTTCGCGGCCGGGGCGTCCTGGTACGGTCGGGCGGGGGAATCCGCATAAGCGTGGAACGCCAGGCGCAGCCAGCCGGCGTTGTCTTTCCACTCGCTCTTGTAGACGTCGGGGAACTCCGGCAACGTGAAGCCGTCTTCCGACGCGAAGTAGATGTTCACCGAGAACCGCGTGCCGTACTTCTGATGCAAATCGCGGAGAATCTTCAGGTAGAAACAGTCAAACAGCGAGGCATACCGGTTGCCCGCGATGTCGCGGAGAAAGAAGATATTGTCGTCAACCGCGAAGTGATACCGGGGCTGCGAGTAGCGGTCCCAGACGACGCGGACACGATCCGCGCCGCGGTCGGCGGGATCGCTGGAGACGGCGACGATTTCCGTCACCTTCTCGCGCAAGACGGCCTGGCCGACCAGCTTCTCGCCTTCGCGCCGCGCAGGCTGGCCGTTGATTGTCACCTGGCTGGAACGGGGTGCGGCGCAGACCACGGGGATCGACAGTCCGCCGTCGACCGGGTTCCCGTGCCGCCTGTTGAGTATCGCCCCGTCAAACGGTGATTCGATTTTCACTGCGCTTGCCGCGTCCGCCGACACGCTCCGCTGCGTTGCCATGATGACTGTGCCGGCCGCCGCCGATCGGAGAAAACCGCGGCGGTTTAGCGCCGCAAAGCGGGCTCGCTCCGCGTGATCGGTCATGTTGCCCTCCCAGCCGATATTTGCTGCCTGGCCGCCAACTGGAGACGCCCGATGCGGCGAACGTCCTTGATTCTTGCCGAAAGCCGGGGCGATTTCAACATCCGGCGCCGATTTTCTCGGAGCCGTGTATGCTCCGGGACGAAACGCGGCGGCGGCGTTCGATTCTTCGGCCAGTCACGCTTGCCGCGCCGCCAAGCAGCAGCCCTGGGCGCGAGAACAGACGGAGTCAGCACGAACAACAGGGCGGCAGCCGTCGCCCTGGCGGCTTTCTTGACGCGGTCGGTCCGCAATCCGATAATGCCCGCTGAGTTGGCGACAGCGACCGAGAATCAAGGAATGGGAGACTTGCCATGGGACGCGTTTGGCTTGCGATGGGCGCTGCCTGTTTGCCGTTCTGGCTGGCGGCGGCACTGCCGTGCGGCGCGGGACAGGCCGGAGCGGCCGAGTCGTCGATCCGCGCCGGCGTGGCGGTGGTCGACATCACGCCGCCGATCGGCTATCGCATGCAGGGATATTTTTCGGAACGGCCGAGCACGGGAACGCACGATCCCTTGCAGGCCAAGGCGATCGTGTTGCAGGAGGGGGAAGAGCAGGCGGCCCTGGTCGTCTGCGACCTGTGCGCGATCAACGCCGCGGTGACCGGCCCGGCCCGCGCGCGAGCCGAAGAGAAGACCGGCATTCCGGCGTCGCAGATTCTGATCGCCGCCACGCACACGCACACCGGACCGCTGTATTTCGGCGGCCTCCGCGAGCATTTTCACAGAAAGGCGGTTGCCAAGGGCGGCATCGATCCCCACGAGCAGATCGACTACGCGGCCTTCCTGACCGAAAAGCTCGTCGAGGTGATCGCCAGCGCCCAGGCGGCGGCCCGACCGGCGCACATCGACTCCGGCGCCGCCTTGCAGCACGACCTCTCGTTCAACCGCCGGTTCCACATGAAGGACGGCTCGGTGCGATGCAACCCGGGCACGCGGAACCCGGACATCGTCCGGCCCGCCGGGCCGATCGACCCGCAAGTCGGCGTGGTTCTGATCCGCCAGGCCGCCGACAACCGGCCCTTGGCGTCGCTGACCGTCTTCGCGCTGCACCTCGACACGACCGGGGGCACGCTGTACAGCGCCGATTACCCATACTACCTGGAGCAGGCCTTGCGGGAATCCCTCGGCGAGCAGTTTGTGTCCGTGTTTGCCAACGGCACCTGCGGGGACATCAATCATTTTGACGTCAGCGGGCGGCAGACGCTCAAGACGGCGTATATCGGCGAGACGCTGGCGGCGACCGTCAAGACCCGCCTGCCGGAACTCAAACCGCTGGCCCGGCCCGGCCTGGCGGTGCGGAGCGAGGTCGTCGAACTCCCGCTCCGCAGCTATACGCCCGAGGAGGTCGCCTTGGCCGAGCGGGCCCTGGAGACGATCGGCACGGGGAAAAAGCCCCCCATGGACATGGTCCAGGCCTACGAGATCATCAGCTTCAAGTACCGCCCCGCCGGCAAGCTCCCCGCGCTGGTCCAGGCCATCCGCCTGGGCAACGACACGGCGCTGGTCGGGCTGCCGGGCGAGGTGTTCGTCGACCTCGGGCTGGCAATCAAGAAGGCCTCGCCGTTTCCCAACACGATGGTCGTCGAACTCTCCCAGGACTGCCCCGACTACGTGCCCACCCGCAAGGCCTTCGCCGAAGGCAGCTACGAGACCGTTTGCAGCTGGATCGAGCCGGGCGGCGGCGAGATGCTTGCGGACTGCGCCGTGCGACTGCTCCAGCAGCTCAAGCCGTGAGGATCGGCGCGCCGGCACGCGGCCATCGCCCGTCTCCGGACTCAGCGGAGCCCGCCGGCCGCGAGTCCCGCCCGTTGTCGGCTGCCCCGCCGCGGCAAGCGACAGCCATCGGCTGGCCCGTGGAAACGTGCCGTCTTTGGACGATCCGTTGGCCGGCCGGGTCGCGATGGGCCCAGCGGGTGAACGGAACAGCCGCTCGATGGGGAGGCGGATGGGAGATCTGATGAATCGCAAAGCACGATCCACCTGGTGTGTCGCGGCCGTTGTGCCGGCGCTGGCGGGATTGTTCGTCTGCGCCGTCCGGGCCGCCGATGCCCCGAAGCAATCCTTGTTTGCCTACCGGTCGTTCTGGCCGGAGTTCGCCGCGATGCGGCAGTTCAAGGAGGCGGGGGTCGACACCGTCTGCATCTTCCCGGCGAACACGGCCAACTCGCTGGGGCAGCCCTACAGCAAGTATCCTCCGGTGTGGCGCTGGTTCGGCAAGGTTGATTTCGATTCGCTCAACAGGCAATTCGACGACGTGCTGGCCGTGAATCCGGACGCGGATTTCATCTGCATGATCGACCTGAACACGCCGATCTGGCTCCAGCGCCAACTGGCCCTCGGCGGCCACAGCGCCGAGTGCGAGAGTTTTACCATGCTGAGCTGCGTCTGTGCCAACCCGGCTTGGCGCAAGGCGACGGCCGAATACCTCGAGGCGGTCGTCAAGCACATGGAACAGCGGTACGGCGACCGCGTCAAGGCATGCCTGCTGGCCTGCGGCCAGACCGACGAGTGGATGGACTACAGCCGCGGCGTCGCCGGCCGCGCCAAGGCGCAGGCCTGGCGGGCGTGGCGCCAAGCGCACGGCAAGCCGGAAGCGCCCCTTCCCGCGCTGGAACGCCTCGACCGCGCCTCGTTCGACAATCTGATCCGCGATCCCGCGACCGAGCAGGACGTCGTCGATTACGCGCAGTTTACCGGCGACCTCATCGCCGACACGGCGCTCGAGCTGGCCGCGAAGACGCGCACGCTCGTTCCGAAGCATCGCCAGATCGGGATGTTCTTCGGATACATCATCGAGTTGACCAACGCGCGGATGGTCTGGGCCGGCCACCTGGAGTATGAACGGCTCTACAGTTCAGCGGATTTCGACTTCTTCATCAGTCCGGGAACTCTATTCCGGGAAGACGCTCCCCGTCGCCCAGCGGCGCTTCGTATACAGGTTCCAGACTCCCGACACGGCGCTGTTTGACCTGGCGCCATGACGCAAAACTCAATGGCCTCGACCGCGGCCATTCCGGCTTCAACAAACACTTCACTGATTCTTCTGCAAGGAGCGACCGAAATGAAACCTGGCCAGGGCAAATCCCGGATTTTCGTTGTCTGCCTGCTCGCCTTTGCCGCGCCAAGCGTCAGCTTCGCCGCGGAGACCGCCGCGGAAAAGGCCACGGCGGCCACGGCGGCCGCGGACGGCGCGACGCGGTGGTATGACTGCAAGGACCTCGTCGTCGAGGGGAAGGGGTGGACCAACACCAGGGCGTTCTACGACCGCCTGCCGGCCAAGGCCGAGGGCGTCGTGACGCCGTCGGTCTGGGGGCTGAGCCACCACAGCGCCGGGATGTGCGTCCCGTTTTCAACGGATGCCCCGTCGATCCAGGTCCGCTGGACACTGATCAACGACCGCCTGAGCATGCCCCACATGCCGGCCACGGGGGTCAGCGGCGTGGATTTGTACAGCAAGGATCCGTCCGGGCGGTGGCAATTCGTGGCCAATGGCAGACCGGCGGCCGCGACCAACACAGCCAGGTTCACGCCGCCCGCCGGGCAGCCGTGCCTGCTCTATCTGCCACTCTACAACGGCGTGACATCCGTGGAAATCGGCGTTGCCAGGCAGTACACCCTTGCGGGGGCCGACGCGGCGCGCACGGGGCGCAAACCGATCGTGTTTTACGGCACGTCGATCACCCACGGCGGCTGCGCATCGCGGCCGGGCATGGCCTTTCCGGCGATCGTCGGCCGGCGTTTGAACACGCCGGTCATCAACCTGGGGTTCAGCGGCAGCGGGCGGATGGAGCCGGCGATGGCCGATCTGTTGGCCGAGCTCGATCCATCCGTCTATGTCCTCGATTGCCTGTGGAACATGACGCCGGACCTGGTGTCGACACGGATCGAGCCGTTCGTGAAGACGCTCCGCGCGGCCCGCCCGGATACGCCGATTTTGCTTGCCGAGGATTGCAGTGTCAGGAACGTCTGCCCCACGGAGAAGGGGCGGATTCTCCGCGCGATCCACGAGAAATTGACGGCCGAAGGCGTGAAGAACCTGCATTTTCTCGCCAGTGAGGGGATGCTCGGAGACGACACGGAGGGAACGGTTGACGGCTGCCATCCCAACGACCTGGGAATGATGCGGCAGGCCGAGGTGTTCACCAGCGCGTTGTCCGCGATCGCCGGCTCAAAGTAGGCGATCGGTTGCCTTGCGGGGGGCGTTGGCAGTGGCCCGATGATTCTCCACGCAGGCCGGCGTGTGCTCAGGGTCAAGACTGGCGGGAGGTAGAATGTGACCGGTGAATCACGATCCGACAGGGACGTCGAGAGACGGGACACGCGCTTGCCGAATTCGACGGCGGGCTCGGGCGAGTCGGCGGCGGATTACCAGCAAACCACGGATTACGCATCGCCGGGCGCGGCCGAACCGCCGCCATCGCCCGCCGGCGCGGCGGGCGATGGCGGCCGCCGCGAGCCGGACGGGCACGGACTGGAGGCTCCGCCGAGCGACTGGCCCGAGTCGCGCTACGCGATGGACCGTCTTCACGCCGAGGGCGGCATCGGCCAGGTATGGCGGGCGCGCGACAGGCAACTCCACCGGGAAGTGGCCTTGAAGACGCTTCGGCCGGAGCTTCTCCGGCACGGCCGGGTCCGTAGCCGGTTTCTTCAAGAGGCGCAGATCACCGGCCAGCTCGAGCATCCGGGGATTGTGCCGGTCTATGAACTCGTCGCCGCCCCGCGGTCCGGCGCGCCTTTCTACAGCATGCGTTTCGTGCACGGCCGCACGCTCGCCCAGGCCTCGCAGGATTACCATCAAGCGCGGCGGGCAGGCGAAGCAGACCCCCTCGGCCTGGTCTCGCTGCTCAGTGCGTTTGTCGCGGTCTGCAACACGGTCGCCTACGCGCATTCGCGCGGCGTGATTCACCGCGACCTCAAAGGGGAAAACGTGCTCCTGGGTGATTTCGGCGAGGTGCTGGTGCTCGACTGGGGCGTGGCCAAGGTGCTCGGCGATCCGCGCGAACACGGCAGGACGCATCTCGACACGCGGTGCTGGTCGGCGGACGCCACGCAGACCCTCCAGGGCGACATCGTGGGCACGCCGGCCTACATGGCCCCCGAGCAGGCCGAGGGCCGCCTCGATCTGATCGACCACCGCGCGGACATCTACGGCCTGGGCGCGATTCTCTACGAGATTCTCACGGGACAGCCGCCGTTCATCGGCTCCAGTACGGTGGAGGTGTTGGAGAAGCTGGTCCGCGACGCACCAACACCACCCCGCGAGCTGTGGCCCGATGTGCCCCGCACGCTCGAAGCCGCCTGCCTCCGCGCCCTGTCCAAGGCACCGGCCGAGCGCCACGCATCGGCCACCGCGCTGGGCCTGGAAATCCAGACCTGGCAGGAAGTGCAGCGGCGCCGGGCCGAGGAGGAGATGCGCCGCAGCCGCGAACGGTTCGAATTGGCCGTCCGCGGCTCCCAGGACGGCCTTTGGGACTGGGACCTGGTGACCGACGAGGTCTTCTTCTCGCCGCGCTGGAAGAGCATTCTCGGCTACGAAGACCACGAGCTCGCCAACCATCTTGACGAGTGGTCGCAACGGCTCCACCCCGACGAGCGGGACCGCGTCTTGGCCGCCAACTACGCGCACATCAACGGCACGACCTCGCACTACGAATACGAGTACCGCCTGCGCCACAAGGATGGCTCCTACCGTTGGATTCTCGCCCGCGGAGTGGCCCTCCGCGACGCAAACGGAAAGGCGTACCGCATGGCGGGCTCGCACGTGGACATCACCGCCTGGAAGCAGCTGGAGCAGTCCCTGCGGGAGGCCGAAGAGCGCTACCGCGCGGTCGTCGATTTCGCCCCCTGCGGGCTCCTCCTCGTCGACCCTGATGGGAAGATCCTCGAGTCGAATGCCCAGGCAGCGCGGATGCTGGGAGTCTCCGCCGATCAACTCGTCCAACGCTCCCTGCTCGAACTCTGCCAACGCGCGACCAGCGAACAGGGCTCGCCGCTCGGCGAGGGCGAGATTCGGGATTGGATGCGGGCGGGCGCCGGCCAGCCGCGCCGCCAACTGGCGATCGGATTCCGCGGAGACGATGGGAATGTCCGCCGGGTCTGCCTTGCGGCGCGCCCCATCGGCTCCGATGACGCGCCAGGTCAGTCCCGTGCGCTCGTCTTCATCAAGAATGACTCGAAAAACGCATAGATCTGAGCGTTCGACTGCTCGTTGGGCGAGTGTTCCGCGCGGTTGGTCATGGCAACCCGATTCGCCTGGCCGAGCAGGCGATTGACGGCGATCGCGTGGTTCAGCGGGATCCACCGCCGGGGCGGATCCTCCGAGCCGCCCGAGACGAGGAAAGGCCGCGGGGCCATCAGCGCGTGCAGCTCGTGCAAGTCCCGGCCGGCGGCCAGCAATTGCGGATAGAGTCCGCGGGCGGGATTCTCCTCGGTGATCAGGCCCCGCTTGCGCCACGGGCGCGGGTGGTAGCCCAGATACCACGGCTCCCAATAGTTGACGCTCGGCCGATCGTCGAACACGATCCCCGGGTCCGACCAGGCCGCGCAGGCGTATTTGTCGAACAGGCAGGAGGCGAACATCGCCCACTTGCCTCCAAACGAGTGCCCCACGATGCCGATCCGCTGCGAGTCGACCGCGGGGCATTGGGCCAGAACGTACCAGGCATTGGCGGCCGCGTAGGCCAACATCGAGAGCGGCTGCACCTCGGCGTGGTCGATGTCCGGATAGTAGAGGGCATAGGTCCTCGCCGCGGTCGCCTCGGTCGTGCCCAGCGACAGGGCCACGAAGCCGCGGCGCGCCAACTGGTAGGCGAAGTCGCGATACTCCTTGCCCAAGCCGATCGCCGTCTCCGGCTCGTAGTAGACCGCCACCACTGCGGGCCGCGGCTTTTCGCCGTCCGGGATCAACAGGTAGCCGGTGGTCCATTCATTCGGCGTCCAGCGGAACCGGACCTGGCGCTGTTCGAAGTTCTCACGCCGCTGCGTCTCCAAAACCTCCACCTCGGGGTCGGTGATCAGCGGCGGCCACGTGCCCATCAAGGCGTGCCACTGCTGGAGAATCTCCGCGCGGCGCCGGCCCCAGTCCTCGGGCGTTTCGACCGGGCTGCCGTCGGCGAACCGCAACGGGGAGCGATACGCGCCCAGCTCGCCCGCAAACTCGGGGGGAGGCGAGAAGAAAGGGGCGATCGTCTGCCAGCAGGCCGCCTCGCCCGACGCGGATTGAGCATGGGCCACCTTGGGAAAAAATCCGGCCAAGGCGATTCCCGCTGCAACGGCAGGCAGAAACCGCCGCGGACTGCCGCAGGTTTCTTTCGACGACATGACGATCGCTCCCGGAGATTCTTCTCGAACGGCACGAAGCCGCGCTACCACATGCTGTTGATCATCTCGACGGATCGGTCGGCCAGCACCTGCCCGCCTTCGGGGCCAACGCGGTTGCTGGCGACGATCGCGCTATAGCCGCCCCCCTTGACCGCCCTTTCCGTCGGCAGGTACCCGGCGGAGCCGCAGGTCAACTGGAGGACGAAGGTTTGCAGGGCCTTGCTCCGCCCCTGCATCTGCACTCCGTAGTCGAGGAACAGCTCAAACGGGTTGGTGACGATCGCCACGTCGCCGAGCCGCAGGGCGTGGACTTCGACGGCAAGCGTCGGCTCCTTGTCCTGCTGGCGGTACCGATCGACGACTTTCTGTTGCCACAGTTGCCGCCGCGCGGCCCCCCCTTTCTTGGCGAGGGCGTCGATCTCGGCTTGGGCCGCGGCCGCCTCCTTCTCGGTCACCTTGCGGACCGGCAGCGCCACGTCCTCGACCGTGTGGACAAACGGGATATCGGTCCGCACGTCGTTGCGGACCAGCCCGCAGACCTCGTTGATCTCGCCGACGATCCGCCGGGCGACCTCCTGGGTGTACGACAGCCCGCGGAGCTTCAACATCCGCTGCTCGGCCGCCTTGCGGTACATCCGGTGCGGCGACTGGTCGCCCGCGGCGGCCGGCCAGCCGAGCACGAGGACGTCTTTGTAGTCGCCGGTCTGGAATTGCTGGCGGACATCATGCCAGAAATCGGCGTTGATCTTGGAGCCCCCCTCGACCTCCTGCGAAGGGCAAGCGACGTTGACGGCGACGGCCAGCGGCTTCTGTTCGCCCGTATTCCAGAAGAAGAGCAGCTCCAGGCCGTGGTCCTCGTAGCCCTCGATGCCGCGGAAGTCGGGCCGGTCGGTCTTGCCGTACATGGCGGCCGTGCCGTTGGCGTAGACCGCACGGCGATTGTAGCCGACCACGGCATGCCCCACTCCCCAGCTGACGCCTCCCGGACGGCGCGCCCGCCAGGCGTTGCCGATCAGCTGCTCGAGGCGGTCGGCCAGAAACGTCACGTACTGACTCGGCTGCATCACGCCTTCCTTGGGAATCTCGTATTTGCCCTCCTCGGTAACTCCCGAGGTGTGCGTGTGGGTGGCCGTGAAAATCACCTTGCGGGCATCGACCTCGGGCAGCTTCTCGGCCAACCGCTGGCGCAGGGCGGAAAGCAGCACCGGGCGGATGGCCACCAGATCGCACGACACGAGGACCGCCTGGTCCGCGCCGCGGTCCGCCTGCCGGGCCTCGATCGCCACGGCCGTGGCGGTGATCGGGTTGTCCACGCCTCTGGAGATCCGCGTGTGGAACTGCCCATCCAGGGCGATTGGCTGATCCGGCGTAATGCTTGTGGTGGCCCCGCCGATCAGCAACTCGGCCCCCGCGGCCAATCCGCCGCTGGCAAGGCCCGCCAGGGCAACGCTGATCCCCCACAAGATCGACAATCGTGTAAGACAACGCATCTGCAATTTCTCCTGATTCGGAAGGCCAAGGAGGAGACATCGCCTGCTCGCGGCAGGGCGCGCTGCTGGGGTCGCCAAGCAGTCGCGCGGGCCGCAAAACGAGACGATCCCCGTGAGCGATCAGTCTTTCCACAGTTCCTGGATCGTTGCGACCGTGCGGTCGACGAGCATCTGCCCGCCTTCCGGGCCGACCATGTTGGTCATCACGGTCGCGCTGTAGTTGGTGAACGGCTTGTCGTTCAGCGCGCCGCCCGCCATCGCCCGCGGCGTCGGCAGGTAGTAGGCGTGCTCCCGGCTGGCGCCGGCCAACTGGATGAGGAAGGTTTGCAGGGCCGGGCTGCGGGCTTCGATCTGCACTCCGTAGTCGAGGAATAGTTCAAAGGGATTGGTGGCGATCGCCACGTCGCCCAGCCGCAGCACGTGCAATTCCATCTCGTAGGTCTTCGCCTCGCCTTTTTGCTGGGCCAGGTAGCGATCGGCCACCGACCCGTAGAGCGTCCGCGTCCAACGATCCGACTTGGCCGGCGTCTGCTTGGCATCGATGTCTTCGCAGACTTTCCTGGCCACGGCGTATTCGGCTTCGCTGACGATCCGGGCGGGCAATTCCAGCGGCACGGCGCGATGCACGAGCGGAACATCCGTGCGGATGTCCTTGGCGATCACGCCGGCCACGTCCTCGAACGCGCTGGCCACGCGGCGGCCGATCTCCTGGCTATAGGTCAAGCCGCGGAATTCGCACATCCGCATTTCGCTCTTCCTGCGGACCTGCGCCCGGGGAGTCTGGTCGCCGGCCGGAGCGCAGAATCCCAAGACACTCACCTCCGCGCCGTGACGGGCGTGGATCAAGCGGCGGACATCGTGCCAGAAGTCGGCACTCACCTTGGAGCCGCCCTCGGCCTGCGCCGTCGTCGCCAGGGTGATGGCGGCGGCCTTCAGCCGCTTCCGCGCGTCGTAGAAGCAGAGGATGTGGACAGCGTGGTCCTCGTAGCCCTCGATGCCGCGGAACTCGGGGACGCTCGCGTCGCCGTGCATCCTCACGCTGCCGTCGCTGTACACCACGCGGCGGCTGTGCCCGGCGACCGCATGGCCGAGGCCCCAAGCGACCGCCCCCGCCGCCCGGTTCTCCCAGGCCTTGACGACCGCCTCGCCGATCTGCTCGTACAGCCAGGGCACGTACTCCTTGGGCTGCATCGCATCCTCGTAGTCCTTCTCATCGTAACGGTCCTGGAGGATCACCGGCGCCGTGTGGGTGTGCGTGGCGGCCAGCACCAGCTTGCCGAGATCGAAACCGGGCAGGCGGCCGGCCAGGTGTTTGCGGAATCCCTCCTGAATTCCCGGCCGGATCACACACAGATCGCAGGCGACGAGGATCGCCTGATCAAGCGACCGCTGACCGTCCCGCGATTCGAGGGCCAACACGTTGGCGGTGAGCCGGTTCTGAATCTCGCGGCCGATCCGCACGGCGGTGCCGCCGGTCAGCGGGATCGGCCGGTCCGGGGTGATGTCGGCCGTGGCGGCGCCGACCCAGAGTTCGGCCGCGGCGCCCCGCGCGGGGGCCAGGGCGGGGCAGAGGCAGCAGGCGGCGAACACCGCGTGGCAAAGGGCAAGCGCAGATCGCTGGAAGATGGGTTTCATCGGTTCCTCCTGGTTGGGCGGTTGGCAGGGGGCGGCATGAGTTTGCCGGAATTCTACACGATCAAGTCGGTGACTGTCCATCGAGCGCGCGGTGGGCGACACCCGGCACGCGCCCCGCTATACTGATCGGCGGCCGCTTGCCGGCATCGCACACCGGGAACGAGCGCCTTTTTGGGCAGGCAACCCGCGCTGCGGGGACGAGGAGGCGTGCTTGCCGCGGACGCGGCACCACCACCTCGCGGCCACCTGCCTCCACCGAGACCTTTGCCTGAAAGGCCCGCAAATGACGTCCCATCACCATCGGACCAGCCCCGCGCGGCGAACGCTCCGGCCACGGGGCGCGATCGCGCTGTCATCCGTGTTGTGCCTCGCCCTCTCGCAGGTCGGCCTGGCCGCCGGCAAGGCGGTGAACCAGTCCGCCCGAGAGATCCCCGTCGCATACGATGTCGACGTGGTTGTCGTGGGCGGTTCGTCCGCGGGCGTGGCAGCGGCGGTGGCGGCGGCGAAGCAGGGGGCGAAGGTGTTTGTCGCGGCTCCCAGGCCGTATCTGGGCGAGGACCTCTGCGCGACGTACCGCCTCTGGCTCGAGCCGGGCGAGGAATTGGACGACCCGCTGGCAGAAGAACTGTTCCACGTCCCGGCAACCATCGAGGGCATCCGATACACCTACGAGACCGACCAACCCTCCGCCGGGAAGCACAAGGACACGCAGCCGCCGCGGCTGCTGAGCGACGGCCAATGGAGTTCCGCGTATTCGGAGAGCGTCGAGTACGGCAACGACGTGACGATCTCGATCGATTTCGGCAAGCAACAGCTTCTCCGCAAGGTGCACGCGATGTTTTTCCAGGGGCCGCGGTCCTACGAGGTCGAACGGATCGCCTTCCACGCCAGTCACGACGGCAAGGCGTGGACGCCGCTGGCGGAACTCGAGAACGGCAAGCTGGACGCCGGGTCTTTCGTGGACTCTGCAATTCACATCACCCGCGCGGTCACGGGCAGCGCGCGGTATGTCAAGTGCTTCATCAAGAAGACCGCGCGCGCCGAGCGGATGCTGATCGGCGAAATCCTGTTTGAAGGTCCGGCCGAGCAGCGCCAGCCCGAAGGCCTGCGGGTGACGACCCCGATGCGGGTGAAACGCTCCCTCGATCGGGCATTGCTCGATTCCGGCGTGCCGTTTCTGTACACCTGCTACCCAACCGAAGTGCTCCGCGGCGCGCAGGGCGAACTGGCGGGGATCGTGATGGCGAATCGTGCCGGCAGGCAGGCGGTGAAGGCAAAGGTGATCATCGACGCGACCGACCGGGCGTGGGTTGCCCGCCTGGCCGGCGCCGAGTTCGCGCCCTACCCCGCCGCAGCGCAGACGTTCAAGCGGATTGTGGTGGGCGGTTCCGCGCGGAGCGGCCCGGGGATCGAATCGCGCAGGATCCCGCTGCGCAGGCCGATCGGCGGCAAGCCGCCGATTTCGTTTGGCACGGGCAGCTGGGCGACGAAGTACAACGCGGCGATGTCCGAGTCGCATTCGGAACTCATCGAGTACACACTCACGATTCCAATGAAGGACGGCTCGTTCGCTTCGTTTGCCGAAGCCGAGCAAGTCGCCCGAGATCGCACGTTCCACCCCCGGCAGGTGGACGAGTCCGAGGTCCTGTTCCAGATCCCGCCCGACCCGATCAACGGCGAGGCGCGCCTGCGGGGCGCGTGGCCCGGTGCGGCCGCGGCGGACATCGCCGCGTTTCGGCCCAAGGGAATCGCCAGGCTGCTCGTGCTTGGGACCTGCGCGGACATACCGCGCGAGGCCGCCGAGACGCTTGCCCGTCCCATCGAGCTGATTCGCCTGGGGCGCCGCATCGGTCAGGCCGCGGCCAACGAGGCGATGGCGATTGCAGCGCCGGCGGGCGTCCACGCCCCCGCGGGCGCTTCGCCGCCTTCCGTGCCGGGCGACGTCGGCGAGGCTCTCGGCGGGCTGCGGCCGACGCGGCGGGAAGAGATGCCGACGATTGCCGCCAAGGCCGGCTCGATTCCCGTCGTGGGCGAGTACGACGTGGTCGTCGTCGGTGGCGGCACCGGCGGAGCGCCGGCGGGCATCGCCGCCGCCAGGCAGGGAGCCAAGACGCTCGTCGTCGAGTATCTGCACGGCCTGGGCGGAGTGGGCACGACGGGCCTGATCGGCATCTACTGCGCGGGGTACCGCAAGGGCTTCACCGAGGAGACGGAAGCCGGGATCAGCAAGATCGGTTCGCCATCGTACGTGATCGGCAAGAAGGAGTGGTGGCGCAGCGAGATCCGCAAGGCCGGAGGCGATATCTGGTTCGGCGCGCAGGGTTGCGGTGCGGTGGTCGAAGGCGGCCAGGTCAAAGGCGTGGTCATCGCCACACCCGAGGGCCGCGGCGCCGTGCTCTGCCAGACCGTCATCGACGGCACCGGCCACGCCGACGTGGCCGCCGCGGCGGGCGCCGAGTGCATGTACACCGGCGGCGATCACCTGGGAATCCAAGGCGCCGGCCTGCCGCAGAGCGAGCCCGGCGCTACATACATCAACACCGACTGGACCTTCATCGACGAGTCGGACATGATCGATGTCTGGAGCGCGTACCTGGTGGCCAAAGAGAAATACCCCGGCGCGTACGACCTCGGCCAGCTCATCGACACGCGCGATCGGCGGCGGATCGTGGGCGACTACATCCTCACGCCGCTCGACATCGTCAACCGCCGCACGTTCCCCGACACCGTCGGGATCAGCAACGGCGGCCGGCTCGACAAGCACGGATACACGGTCCACGCCTTCTACATGATCAACAATTGGCGTGGCGGGATGACCTACACGCCCTACCGCTGCCTGCTGCCGAAGGGCATCGACGGCGTCCTCGTGATCGGCGTCGGGCTCAGCGCGGATTGCGACGCGATCCCCTCGATCCGCATGCAGCCGGGCGTGCAGAACCTGGGCTACGCGGCCGGCGTGGCCGCCGCGATGGCCGCCAAGGCCGGCGTGCCGGCCCGCGCGATCGACATCAAGGCCCTCCAAACCCACCTGGTCGGCATCGGCTGCCTGACTGCCGAGGTGCTGGAGCACGAGGATTCGTTCCCGCTGGCCGACTCCCGGGTTCGCCAGGCCGTGCGGAAGCTGGCCGCAGAGGACTACTCCGGCTTGGGCGTGATCATGGCGTCGGAGGATCGCTCGATCCGCTGGATGCGGGAAGCGCACCGCAACCCGGCCACGCCCCCCGCGGGCAAACTCCGCTGCGCGCATGTGCTCGGCATGCTCGGCGACGCCAGCGGGGTCGAGACGCTCATCGCCAGGATCGAGAGCAGCAGGGAATTCGACACAGATCGCATCGACACCTACTTCCCCTGGGTCACATGGCTCGACAGCTACCTGATCGCGCTGGGCCGCACGCGCGATCCTCGGGCCCTGGCGCCGCTGCTGGACAAGCTGGCCCTGCTCGTCGAAGACAAGGGAGGCCAGGTATCGCACTACCGCGCGCTGGCACTGGCTTTCGACGCCCTGGGCGATCCCGCCGCAGCAAAGCCGCTGGGCGAAGCGATGCAGAAGCTCGATATCCGCGGGATGGCCGTCAGCGAGACGGCGGGCCTGACGGCCGCCGCCCGCGGCAAGTCCGGCGAGCGCGATCTTGCGCTCGCCCGAGTCCTCTACCGCCTCGGCGACTATCAAGGGCTGGGCGAGAAGATTCTCCAGCAGTATGCAGGCGACATCCGCGGTCACTACGTGCGGCATGCCCGGGCGGTGTTGGAGGAAGGACGTTCTTCCCGGAAGTGACCGCCGTGCAGGTCCGCCACGGCTTGGTGTCTCGTCCACCGGACGGGCCGCTTGACAGGGCTCCGTTTGTCAACAAGACTCGGGGTTGCCATGCCGCCATTGTCGAGTCCCGGCGGCCCTGGCATCACTCCAAAGAGAAATCGCCCCGCGACTCACAAGCGGGAATCCCACGCACGTTTTTTCAAGGTCCATGCCCTCCATGAGCACTCCGATGCGATTGATCTGTTTGTCGGGAACCACGTTTTCGCGCGTCTTGCTGGCCCTTTTCTGGAGTTCCGCCGCCCTTTGCTGCGGCGTTTCGCCCGGCGGCGAGTCGATTCCGCTGGCGGAACATCCGCGCCCGGATTTCCAGCGGTCCGGGTGGTTGAACCTGAACGGACCATGGCAGTTCCGGTTCGACGCCGCCGACGCGGGCTTGAAGGAGAAGTGGTTCGATGGCGGGAAGCCGTTTCCGCGGACGATCGTTGTGCCGTTCCCCTGGGGTTCGGGGCTCTCGCAGGTCGCCGACGAAGCGGAGTTGGCCTGGTACTCGCGGACGCTGCACGTGCCGCAGGCATGGCAAGGCCAGCGGGTGTTTCTGATCATCGGAGCGTGCGACTGGGAGACGCAGGTGTGGCTGGACGGCCAGTTGCTGGGGACGCACCGCGGCGGCTACACGCCGTTTGAATTCGAGCTCACGCCGCGCCTCCAGCCGGGCCGCGAAGGCCGCCTGACGCTCCGCGTCGACGACCGCCCGCGACCGTTCAAGCTCGAAGGCAAGCAGGGCTACGGCAACGCCCGCGGCATCTGGCAGACTGTGTATCTCGAAGCACGGCCGCAAGCGTTCCTGCGATCCGTGCAGTTTGCGCCCGACGTCGACCGCGGCCGGGTCGCCGTCCGCGCCGAACTCGCCGCCGCCGCCGCGGCGAATACGGCGGTGAAGCTGCGCTTCAAGACGGGCGATCTGCCCGAGGTCTCGCAAGCCGTGGCCGAGGGCGCCGAGGAGGTCCGGTTTGAGGTCGCCATCCCCAACGCCCGGTTGTGGTCGCTGGACGACCCCTTCCTCTACGAGGTGGAAGCCGTTCTCCAAGCCGGTGGCCAGGCGGATCGCGTCAACACGTATTTCGGCATGCGGAAGATCAGCGTCGTCAACCTCCCCGGCACGAACCACCCCTACATCGCCTTGAACAACCGGCCGCTCTATCTGCGGATGGCACTGGACCAGTCGTACCATCCGCAGGGCTTCTACGCGTTCCCCAGCGACGAGTTCATCCGCGACGAGATCCTCCGCTCGCGGCGGATCGGGCTGAACGCCAACCGGCTGCATGTCAAGATCGACGTCCCCCGCAAGCTCTACTGGGCCGACCGGCTGGGCCTCTTGTTGATGTGCGACGTGCCGAACAGTTGGGGCGAGCCCGACGCCGAGATGCGCGGCGAGATCGAGCACGCCCTCCGCGGAATGCTCCGGCGCGATTTCAATCATCCCTCGATCTTCTGCTGGGTGCCGTTTAACGAGACCTGGGGGTTGTTCACCAAACAGGGGGACAAGCGGGTCTACCTGCCCGAAACGCAGCAGTGGGTCGCCTCCATGTACCGGCTGGCGAAGCAGCTCGACCCCACGCGGCTGGTGGAAGACAACTCGCCCTGCCACCACGACCACGTCGAGACGGATATCAACAGCTGGCACGCCTACCTGCCCGGCTACGAGTGGCGGAAGCATCTCGACCAGGTGACCGCCGACACGTTTACCGGCTCGAAGTGGAACTTCGTCGCCGGCCGAGCCCAGGGCGCGCAGCCGCTGTTGAACAGTGAATGCGGCAACGTCTGGGGCTACCAGGGGAGCACGGGCGACGTGGATTGGAGCTGGGATTATCACATCATGATGAACGAGTTCCGCCGCCATCCGCAGGTCTGCGGCTGGCTGTACACGGAACACCACGACGTGGTCAACGAGTGGAACGGCTATTACCGCTACGATCGCGGCGAGAAGGAGACCGGCCTGGAGGAATTGGCTTCCGGCATGTCGCTCCGCGACCTGCACGCGCCGCTGTATGTATCCACCGGTTCGGAGCTGTGCCGCGACGCGAAGCCCGGCGAGCGCGTCTCCGTGCCGCTCTGGCTGTCGTTCCTGACCGACAGCGCGCCGAGCCCGCAGCTGCGGCTGCGGGCCACCCTGGCCGGCTGGGACAACTTGGGCCGGCGGCAATGGTTCTCGCGGAGCGTGCGGGAGATCGCCTTCCAGCCCTGGCTCTCCAAGGAGGTCGAGCCACTGGCGGTGACGATGCCCGAGACGCCCTGCCTGGCGGTTTTGACGCTTAGCCTTGAGGACGAGGCGGGCGTCGTGCTGCACCGCAACTTCACCGCGTTTCGGATCGCGGACGGCCCCGCGCCGCGGCAAGAGCGGATTCATGGCGACCGCCCGATGATCCTGCTGCGGTTCGCGCCGAGCAGTTTCGCGGCGGCCGATTGGTCGCTCAAGCAGTGGAACGTGCTGGAGGGCCTCAAGGTCAACGGCGCGGGCCACGGCTACTTCGAGTACCGCATCGCCTGGCCGGAGGACGTCGACGCCGCCGTCGTCGAAGGCGCGTCGCTCGTATTCGAGGCGTCGGCCAAGCAACTGTTCGGCAAGGACCGCGAGGGGGCGACGCCCCAGGACGGAGACTTCATGCGGGGCAAGGGCACGCACGATCCAAGCCGGAACCCGAACTCCTATCCGATGACGGACACCGTCCGTTTCCCCACCGCCGTCCGCGTCCGCGTGGCCGGCCAGCCCCTCGGCCGCCTCGACCTGCCCGACGATCCGGCGGATCATCGCGGCATCCTCTCCTGGCACGCCCAGTTGCGGGATCGCAAGCTCCGCGAGGCGGGCTCCTACGGCTACCTCGTCGCGGCCGCGATTCCGGCCAGCGCCGTCCGCGCGGCGGCCGCGGACAAGCAGTTCACCGTTCGGCTCGAGGTGGATGCGTCGCTCCCCGGCGGCCTGGCCCTCTACGGCGAGCAATTCGGCCGCTATCCCCTCGACCCGACGATCATACTGCATGTGAGAGATTGACCCCCGGCCAGAACGGCGGCCGGATGCACGGCGGGCAAGACACGGGCTCCGGCGGGCCGGCGGCAGCCGAGCCAACCGGTCGGGGAAGCAACCCGAAACACCGCGACGCCGCCGTGCCGGGTTGGCTCGCCCGCGGTGGCGGATCACCACGGCCCGGCCGACGATCGAACACCGGACCTGGCGGCCCATGAACACGCTCTTGATACAGGTTGCGTCGAACCCGGCCGATGTGTCCGGCATGGACGAACTGCTCTGGCGGGTCCTCTGGCAGCCGATCGGGTTGCCGCGCCAGGTGCGCCGGCGGTTTCTTGTCGCTGGCGAGCAGATTGAACTGGTCGCCAAGCAGGACGACCGCCTTGTCGGCGGACTCGTCGCCGCTAAAACAGCGGATGCCGAGATTGAGCTGAGGCACCTGGCCGTCTCCGCGAGCGAGCGCGGCCGCGGCATCGGGCGGCGACTCGTCGAAGCCCTGATCCGCGAGGCGGCATCGCGAGGGTGCAACCGAGTTCACACGATTGCACGAAATTCCTCGGCCGGCTTCTTCAGGAAACTCGGATTCCGTCCCGCGGCGGGTGTCGCCCCGGAGCACCCCGCCTTTGCCCGGCACGGGATCACCTTCGAACTCATGGAAATGATGATCGAATCGGCCGGCACAGGTCAAGCGCGACCCGGCCTCCGTGATTGAGGGCGAGACGGGGTGCAAACATGCCGCGCAATCCGCCTACGCCGCGCGGGGGTTCTGGAGAAGCGAGGCAGCCTGCGAGACTTCCCCCTCGATCCGGGACATCTTTTCGGCTGGGGACATGGCAACCGCCCTTGCCAGTGGTTAGACTGGTTACTAGAGGTAGGAGCCATGTATTACTGTTATGGCTTGGCCCAAGCGCGCGAAGCACACCAGCAGCACGGGGGCGTGCTGCTCGATTTTGACGATCTGCACATCGTCTGCTCCTTCAACGACGCGGTGGAGCTTCGCTGGGAGGAAACCACGTCTCCGCGCGATCTGGCGGCCTACTGGGCGGTGATGGCCGAGTGCGATTACGATGAGACCGATCCGGTGGTCCGCAGATTCAAAGCCCTGCTTGCGGGGGAAAATGCGACGGCGCCCGTGAGCGTCTCGCGCTCGTCCGGCTGACGGTTGACGGCTGCTACGCCGAGCGGATTGCCTCGCGGAGATGCGCCAGGGCCTGCCTGTAATTGTCGCGGCCGACGTACTCGAGGATCAGCGGGGCGCTGGGTGTCCGCTTTGCGGCCAATGCGACGAACTTCGGGTACTCGAGGTCTCCCTGGCCGGCGGGCACGCCCCGATCGACATGCAGCTTGCGGTCCTTGGCGTGCAGGCAATCGATCCAGGCGCCGAGTTGGTCGAACATCTCCTCCAGGTCGTTCACCTCCAGGAGGTTGGCCGGATCCAGCAGGGCGCGGATTCGCGGCGAGCCGACCGCTTCGAGATACAGCCGCGTCCGCTTCGCGCTGGCCAGAAAGCCGCGGAAAAACGGCTCCATGAGCACCGTCGCGCCGCGGCGCTCGGCGATCTCGGCCAGTTGCCTGCCCGTGGCGACCATCTGGTGCCAGACCTCTTCCTGGAAGTGGTACTCAACCGGCGGGGCAGGCTCGCTGGGATGGTGATGGCCGGCCTCGGTGATGAACGTCTGGACGCCCATGGCATCGCCAATTTGCATCATCGCATCGAAATAGGCCAGGTTCGCCTCGCGCTCGGCCGGGTCCGGATGGATCAAGTTCGTATAGACGCCGATACTGTGGATCGACACGCCGGCCGACCGGTAGGCGTCGGCAATCGCCTGCGATCGCTGGGCAGTCAGGCCGGAGACGTCGGACCGGCCGTTATATCTCCAGTAGCGGCTGTCTGTCTGGTTGAGGAACAGCTGAACCACGTGGATGCCGGCGCCGGCCAATTCCTCGGCAAGGCTGTGGTTGGTGTCGTTGCTAAAGCCCTGCGTCGCGATTCCAATCACCGGCTCCGTCTTGGATTTCTCGCCGTCGCTTGCCGCCGCGGGCGTGGCAAACAGCGGCAGCGCCGCCACGGCGGCTCCCGCCTTGATCGCCTCACGGCGCGTGATTGCGTTCTGAGACATGCGTGGGTCCTTATGTTCAGACTTTTCCTGGTTCCCAAGCTCCAGCTTGGGAACCAGGAGGGACTTTCCGCTCTCCGCTTTCAGCTCTCCGCTTTCAACATCCATCCTTCCCGATACTCGCGGTGCAGAAGCGCGTTGGCCTCCGCGTCGTTTGTGATCTTGCAGCTCGGCCCGTCCCACTCCAATCGTTTGCCGGCGCGGAGGGCCACGTTGCCGAGCAGGGCGGTTTCGGTCAGCAATCCGGAGTGGGCGACAAAGTCCGAGCCGGCCGGTTCGCCGCCGCGGCAGGCGTCGACGAACTCCTTGTCATGGCCGACCGAGCGTGGCAGGACCTTGGGAGGCCGCCCGTACTCCTGCATCCGCGATTCCGGGACGATGCGGTGTCCCATCAGGGTCCCTGTCTCGCCGATGTAGAGATCGCCGGCCATCCGGCGGCCCGCCTCGAGATGCTTCGGCGGCGGGGGCAGCAGACCGTTGTACCAACTCAGCTTGACCGGGGGCATCCCATCGCGGGCCGGGAATTCGTAGTGGAGTTCGAACCGGCGGGGGTAGATTTCCGCGTTCAGATCGTCGCACTTGGCTTCGACGCTTGTCGGGTGGGCCAGCTTGAGCGCTTTGAACACGGTCGACAACTTGTGGCATCCCATGTCGCCGATCTGGCCGGTGCCGAAATCCCACCAGTCGCGCCACCGCCAGGGGTGATATGCCGCGTGGTACGGCCGTGCCGGCGCCGGTCCGAGCCAGAGGTCCCAATCCAGCCCCTCGGGCACCGGCGGGGTCTCCGGCGGCCGGCCATCCCATTCCGGCCCCGCCCAGAACGCGCCGCCCCAGAGGATCTTCACCTCGTGGACCGGGCCGAGCGCCCCGTCGAGGATGAACTCTCGGACGAGCCGGTCTTCTTCCGACGCCTGCCCCTGGTTGCCCAACTGGGTGGCCACCTTGGCGCGGCGGGCCGCCTCGGCGACCTGCCGCGCCTCGTAGACGGAATACGTCAGCGGTTTCTCGCAATAGACGTGCTTGCCCCGCTCGATCGCGGCCAGCGTGATCATCGCGTGGGAGTGATCGGGCGTGGCCACCATCACGGCGTCGACGTCTTCCTTCTCGAGCAGCTCGCGATAGTCGGCATAGGCCTGGCAGCCCCGGTATTTGCCGATGTTTTTCTGCTTGGCATAAGCCTCGTCGATCACGCGGCGGGCCGGCGCGCGCCCCGCAAGCCGGGTCTCCTTCCCCTGGCTCCAGTTCCACGACAGGTAGCCGCCGCTCTGGCGGTTCACGTCACAGACGGCGACGACCTGGATCTCGGGAAACTGCTGGAAGCGGATCATGTTCTGGATGCCCTGCCCGCCCACGCCGATCCCGGCCAGCGTGGTCTTCTCACTCGGTGGAACATGCCCCGCGCCGCCCAGCACGTGGCGGGGAACGATCGCCGTGGCCGCCGCCGCGGCGATTCCGCCGAGAAAACCGCGCCGCGAGATTCTTGCGCTACGCAACGCGATTCCGACCCTTGAAACACGATTCGAACTGTGCATCTGGTTATTCCTTCTCTTGATCGTTGGTCAAAGCCGACACCGGCCGGCTCTTAACATTCTTCCGCTCTCCGCTCTCCGCTTTGGCTTCATTCCTCGATCGCCAGTTCCGCAAGGTAGATCGCGGTAATCTGCCTGCCGGCCGCATCGCGCTCGTGGCTGGAATAGTAGGAGACCAGGGCTCGGCCGGGCGCGAGTTCGACCAGGCCCGGGTAGGAGTTGTCGCCGCCGCTGGGCAATTCGGCAAACTCGTGCAGCGTGTCGTTCACCAGCCAGCAGAGCGAGGTCTTCGGGCCGCGGTCTTGTGTCGTGTTCCGCCCGCCGACAACGTAGCGGTTGCCCCATTTTACCAAGAGTGGGCCGCCAATGTAGCGATCCAGGTCCTTGCGGTCCCATTGTTCGTAGGGTGGGCTCGACTTGAGGAGTTGCGCCGGGCCGCTCCCCCGCCGGCCCACGGCGAGAATCCTGCCGTCGGGCTCGAACAGAAACGCGGTCTCGTCGCCGGCCGTCTCCTGGAACACCCCCCGCTTGCGCCAGACGAGGCCGTCGTCGCTTTCGAGCATCAACGACTCGACCTCGCGCCCCTCGCCTCGGGGCCCGATGGCGAACCCGGCCTTGCGCCGGCCGCAGAGGTAGGCCTTGCCGTCAAAAGCGGCCGCCCGCCAGATGTAATGGCCGAACGTCCCCTCGAGCATCACCGGGCTGTGCCACGTCGTCCCATCGTCGGACCAGGCGGCATAGCCGAGATGCTTGTTCAGATCGTAGTCGTCGCGGGCGAGCGTCGTTGCGCCGCTATACCATGTGCCCGTGTAGACGAATAACCGGTCCTTGAAAACGAGAAAATGCGGATCGCGCGTGTCGCGCTCCGCGACGTGAAAGCAGTGCACCTGCCGCCAGTCCTGCCCGTCGTCGCTCGCCAGAACGATAATCGACGCCGTCGGATGCACCATGTGCCCGTCAGGGCAACTACGAAACGTGAGGTAGAGCTTGCCCTGGAAGCGGGCCAGATCGGTAAAGGCATTGTGCTCGCCGTTGTGGAAAACCCGCCGGACGGAGACGACCCGCACCTTGGCATCTTCCACCGCATCACCGGCGCCAAGCACGATTGCCAGTGCCAACATGAGACTTCCCATAATCACAACTCCTTCCCTTGCAGACATTGAGAAGGGAATGCGTCCTCTTGACAAGGTTCAAGATTCAATTCCCGCTGGCCAAGTCTGTTCCGGAAATCAACATAATCCTGGTTCCCAAGCCGGAGCACCCTGGTTCCCAAGCAATCCTGGTTCCCAAGCTCCAGCTTGGGAACGAGGCGGGGCCCGTAAACCTTCTCGTGCAATCTCCGATTGCCCCTGTTGTAACTCGAAGGAGCAGCCAGATGAAGAGCGGCCCGGAGCGCGGCACGGAATTCCCTCGGTTGGCGGATGGAACGGAATTCGCTGTTCAACCGAGTGCCGTCCTGCTGCTGGGCGCCTAACCCCCTGCAATCAAGCATCTTCCAGCGACCGGGCGCCGTGCCGCGTGTGAGCGGACGACCGTGATCCGCGCGGCCGGACCGAGTCGATTGGCATTGCGAGCGACAATTCCGGCAAATTCACTGCAACGATTTGAATTAGCGCCGCGGGAACAACCGATACAGACTGACGCAGGAAGGTGCGTTTCGGGCGGAGACATGCGACCCCACCGATGTCGGCCGCGTCCTGCCCTCGGTCCTGCCACTTTACCAGGGGAAGCCACTGTGAACATACATCCTTCGGCCATTGTCGATCCCTCGGTCCGGCTCGGCCGCGGCGCGACCATCGGCCCGTTTTGCGTAGTTGAGCGCGATGTACAACTCGGGGAAGACTGCCATCTCGCCGCCCACGTGGTGGTCAAGCATGGCACGGTTCTCGGGCCGGGCAACCTCGTCTTCGAGGGGGCCGTGTTGGGGGGGCTGCCGCAACACGTCAATATTCCCGAAAACCCGGGCCGGCTCACGATCGGCGCGGGCAACACGATCCGCGAAAACGTCACCTTCCATCGGGCTCTCCAGGAAGACGGCGAGACGGTCATCGGCGACAACAACCTCTTCATGGTCAACACGCACATTGCCCACGACTGCCGGATCGGGAACCACACGATCTTCACAAACAACTCGATGCTCGCGGGCCATGTGACGATTGGCGACCGCGCCTACCTCTCCGGAGCGGCCGCCGCCCATCAGTTCTGCCGGATTGGCGCATATGCCATGGTCGGAGGCCAGGCCCATATCAACAAGGATGTGCCCCCGTTTGTCACGCTCGACGGCCTCAGCAGTCATGTTGTCGGCCTGAACTCCATCGGTCTCCGCCGCGCCGGCTTCACCTCCCAGCAGATCAGCCAGTTGAAAGAGGCCTACCGCGTGATCTATCGCAGCGGCTTGTGCTGGAACGATATCCTCCAGAAGCTCCAAGAGGACTTCAGCGACGGACCGGCCGCGCAGCTCTATCCGTTCCTTTCGACGACGACGCGCGGCATCATGGCCGAACGCCGCCTGCCGCCAGGCGCCGTCGTCAAGCTCCGCCACGTCGAGGAGACGATGCCTCGGATTCATACCCGGGCGGGCTGACCGGGCAGTGGCGACCGTTCCTTCACAGGCCTTCGGGCGACTTATCTGAACGGCCGCCCTGTTTGTCGGCAAGGATGGGCGGCAGGTGGGAGGCGACCAGTTGAAACACTACCTGGTAACCGGTTGCGCCGGTTTCATCGCGTCGAAAGTCAGCGAAATGCTGCTCGAGGCGGGGCACCGGGTCACGGGCATCGACAATCTCAACGACGCCTACGATCCGCGGCTGAAACAGTGGCGGCTCGCGCGGCTCGAAGGCCGTCCGAACTTCCGCTTCCAGCGGGTCGATATCGCCGACCGCGCGGCCCTTGCAGCGCATTTCGCCAGAGACGCGGCGGAGCCGCAGCCGGCGGGCGGACCCTACTCGGCCGTCTTCAATCTGGCCGCCCGGGCGGGCGTCCGCCCAAGCGTCGAGAATCCCTGGACCTATTACGAGGCCAACGCCGCCGGAGCGCTCAACCTGCTCGACCTTTGCCGCCGCCACGGCGTGAAGAAGTTCATCCTCGCCTCGACATCGAGCCTCTACGGCGCGCACAATCCGGTCCCGTTTGCCGAAGACGCCGACACGAACCGGCCGCTCTCGCCCTATGCCGCGTCGAAGAAGGCCGCCGAGACGCTTTGTTACACCTACCACCACCTGCACGGCCTCGACGTGACCGTGTTCCGCTACTTCACGGTCTACGGCCCCGCGGGCCGGCCCGACATGAGCGTGTTTCGCTTCTGCCGGTGGATCGCCGAGAGTCAGCCGATCACGGTATTCGGCGACGGCACGCAACAGCGCGATTTCACCTACGTCGACGATATCGCCCGGGGCACGATCGCCGGGCTGGCCCCGCTGGGCTACGAGGTGATCAACCTCGGCGGCGACCGGCCGGTGCGGCTCGATCGGATCATCCACCTGGTGAGCGAGATGTCTGGCCGCGAACCGGCGATCGAATATCGGCCGGCCCATCCGGCCGACGTGCCCGCCACGTGGGCCCGTGTCGAAAAGGCGCAACGCCTTCTCGGCTGGCGGCCCGAGGTCGGCATCGAAGAGGGGCTGCGGCGCTGCGTGGCCTGGTATCAAGAGAACCGCGAGTTGGCCGGCTCGCTGAGTCTCGGCGCGACGTGACCGTATGGAGCCTTGCTTCCTCGGACAGCGGATGGGATCATAGCGCAACCGGGCGGGAGAGGGAGACTCCGCCCGAGAATCCCATAGCGCCGCAGGCACGCATCGCTCATGTCGCTCTCTCGCTTCGTTTACTACTGTGCGGTACTCGGCGGTTGGTCCGCATTCATCGCCTGGATGCTGCTCGAACGGCCGATCCGCTACCTCGGCGCCCTGGGCGACTCGGCGGCCGCCATCCGCCTGTGGTCGGTTGTCGCTCCAACGCTGACCGCAACGGCTGTCGGCGGGGCAATTGGCTGCGGTTTCGGGCTGGTGGGCGAGACGGCCGAACAATGGGCGCGGCGGCTCCGGCAGTCCTGCTTCGGCCTTCTCGGAGGGGCTGCCGGCGGTCTTGCCGGCGGGTTTCTCGGCGCCTTGCTGCACACCTATGCCGGCCTGCCGCGATCCCTCGGCTGGATGATCATGGGTTCGGCAATCGGAGCGGCGGAAGGGTTCGCCCGCAAATCGTTGCGCCGGGTCCGCAACGGGGCGATCGGCGGCGCCCTCGGCGGGATGATCGGCGGAATCCTCTTCGATCTGATTGCCGGCCCTGGAACCGAAATGGCCAGCCGGGCCTGCGCGTTCACCATGCTGGGAATCGCCATCGGGGCCCTCATCGGGCTGACCCACGTAGTGTTGAAACGGGCCTGGCTGACGGTCCTCGACGGGTTTCGCCCCGGCCGGCAATTGATCCTCGACCAGGTGGCCACGATTCTCGGCCGCGGCGACCACCTCCCGCTGCCGCTTCTGGGGCCATCCGCTCGGGAGATCGAGAACGAACACGCCCGGATCATCCGCCAGCCCGACGGAACGTACGTTCTCGAAGACCGAGCCACACGGATCGGCACGCTGCTCAACGGCGAGCGATTGACTGGCCCGGCGGTGCTTCGAGATGGCGATCTACTCCGCCTCGGCGGCAACATCCTCCGTTTCAATCAGCACCAGAGGAGCGGAGAGCCCGTGCCGAGTCCGGCTGCTCAGAGAAGCCCGGCGGCGCTGCCAGACGCGCCGCCCCTGGCGCCGGCCGCCTACCCTTCCACGATCACTCCCCCGCCGCCTCCGCCCGCCCCCCCGCCGGCTTCGGCCCCCGTTCCGCCCTTGCCACAAAGTCCGGCCACGGGGACGCTTCCCGGCGGGGCAGTTCCGCCACATCCGCCCAGAATGCCGCAACCTCCCGCTCCCAGACCGCCGTCGCCGGGTCCGAGGATTCCTCCCCCACCGCCACCGCCGCGCAACACGGTCGATCGATGACGCGGTTTGCCTATTGCTGCCAGGGGAGCGTCGCCTTGGCTGCCTCCCGGCCGTAAACCTGCGACACCTGGAGGCCGCTGGCCTGGGAGGTGTAGAAGAGGCGGCCGTTGGAGATCACCGATCCGACGCACTCCCGGCTGTCGATGGCCGGCCCGGTGGCGGCCAGCTTGTTGGCGTCGGCCAGATCGATCAGGTCCATGTTGGCCCCGAGCACGTAGGGTTCCGAAAGCGTGAAGCGGGTGCAGGCGTATCCGAAATTGAACCGCGAGAGGATCTTGCCGGTCTGGCGGTCGATCACATGCCCGTCTTTGCCGGAAGCGTTGGTGAAGAGGAACTTCTTGCCGACGGTGATCACGTTGACCGACGAGGCCACCGGCTCCGACTGCCAGACGAGCGATCCGTCGCTGGCGTCGATGCACCAGACGTAGCGATTCTCGGTGAGCCGGTTGGGCTTGTTGTAGCCGCCGACATAGAGGCGGCCGTCCCGGCCGGAGATCGTGCAGCCGGCTGTCACGTGGTGCCCGGTCGTCTGCCAGAGGACTTCGCCCGTCGCCGGATCGAGCGCCGCCGTCAGGCCGTTGGCTTTGGGTTGCTCGCCGCGCCGGGGGGCGTAGCCAAAGAACGTCGAGTAATAGAGCGTGCCGTCCATCAGGCATAGCCCGCAATCGTTGCCACCACAGCCTAGTTCGGAGAAGTCGCGTGTCCAGGCCTCCTTTCCGGTTGCCAGGTCCCAGGCTCGAACGATCGGCCGATTGTCCCTCGGGTAATAGGGGTTGTCGTGCGTGTAGATGAAGCTCATCACCTCCTCGCCGCCGGGGGGCGTTTCGGGCTGGCCCCTGAAGACAAACGCCTTCTCCGAGCCCTGGGCGGCGTATCTTCCGGAGCCGAAGGCGTAGATCGCAAGCCCGTCGTGGACCAGCGGCGGCGCCTGCCGGCTCCAGCTTGGCGAGCCGGTAAAGGGGGCTTCCCACAGGAGCTTTCCGGTAGCCGCATCGAAGCAGCGCAACTGCGATGTCTTGATGCCCGCCTGCGGCAGCAGCAGCCGCTCCTGGTGGTACAGGGGCGAGGTGAACGACAGGTGCACGTCGGGATAGTACCGCCGCCAGAGTAGCCGGCCGGTCTCCTGCTCGACGGCAATGATCTGCCCCTCGGAGGTGTGCGTGTACAAGCGGCCGCCCCCGCAGACCGGCAGGTGCTTGAAGGTGCCTTCATAGCGACGAATCCACTTGATCCGCAGCGGCAGTGCGAGCCCCTGGTCGTTGGCGTTCGTGTTGGCGCTGTCGCCGTAGTTGGTCGGCCAGTCGTACTCGGGCGCGGCGAGCGGGCTGGTCAACGGATGGCGGATTTTCCAGACCTCCAGGTCCTTGGTGGGCAGCGGGGCAGCGCCCCCTTTTTCCAGCACGTAGAGGTAGCCATCTTCACATCCGAAGTAGATCCGCCCGTCGCAGACGCAGACCGGCGCCGAGATCGGCGCTCCGAAAGCCGTCGAAAACGACCAGCGTTCTCCGCCCGAGAGGGGAACCACGTGCAACCGCCCGTCGAGCCCGCCGTAGATGCCATGCTCGGCGGTCAGGATCGGCGAACAGATCGAAGGAAATCCGCCGAGGCTTTCCGTCTGCTGGTTCCGCGGCCTGTGGCGGCAGAACTCCATGCCCCGTTCGGGCCGGCAGCGGTAGACGTCCTCACCGCGAAGGCTGACCGAGCAGAAGCTCAACAGTCCGGGCAGGTTGATCGCCGTTTCCGTGCCGGGCACGAAGGCTGTCTTCACCTCGTTGTCCTCGAGGCGGAAGATCTCCACGCGCCCCGCGTTGTCGCGGCGGTGCCACTGGCGGTAGACCGCGCCGTCCTCCCCCACGCTCTGCCCGAAGGTGGCTGGATACTCGCTGCCCGAATAGGCGGGCACGATCCCCAACGCGCGCACTTCCGGCCGATCGCCGAGGTCCTTGATCCACACGGTTCTTCCCCCGGCGGGCAAGACGACGGTCTTGTCGTGGACCGCAATATCCATCGAACAGCAGAACGAATCCCGCCAGTTGACGCGGCCCTTCTTGTGGGCGAGCCAATCGCTGCCTTCCCAGCGGTTGCCCTCGAACTGGATCACCTCGCGAACGAAGTCCCACGTCCAGCAGTCCGTGCCATCCGGTTGGATCGCGTAGACGCGCGAGCCGAGCGTGGCGAAGTAGACCCGATCGCCGGCGACGGCCGGGGCGCTGAAGATCGGCTCGCCGCAGGCGATCTGGCGAACAATCGATCCGTCGCGGGCATCGAGGACGAAATAGCGGCCGCCCGTTGTGCCGAAATGGAGAAAGCCGCCGGCAAGGGCCGGAGAGGAGATGTTGCTGCAATTGGCCGGCCCGCCCGGTGTCGGCGTCTGCCAGAGAATCTTCAGCGACTGGGCATCGATGCAGAAGGCGACACCCGATGCATCGACAGCGTAGACACGGCCGCCGCTGCAAATCGGCGCGGCCAACACGGCATCGGTCAGGGGGATCGCCGCCACGAGTCCCAGGGGTGTCGCCACCTGCCGCTCCGGCACGTTGCCGGAGCGCCGAGCGTCGAACTTCAGTTGGGACCAGTCTTCGGCCCCGACTGCGGAGGCCAGAACAACAAGCCACGCGCCTGCGAGGATCGCACCGTGGCAGGGTTGGGAAATGCGCATCGTGTTGACTCCCCGTAAACAGTGTAAGGTTGTTCTTTCACAGCGGCCCGTCCTCTCCCGTGGCGCGGGTCTCCCGACCCGTCGCCTTCCGCAACCGCGTCTCCCGGCCCTCAACCCGTAACACATTCCGCCAACCACGCGCGAATTGCCGCGTTGACCGCCTCAGGCTGTTCGAGCGGGGCCATGTGGCCGGCCCCGGCAATCTCGACCAGCCGCCGATTGGGAATCCGCTCGGCGATCGTCCGCATCTCCTCGACCGTCGAGATCACGTCCTCGCAACCGACGATCAGCAGGGCCGGGCAAGTGATTTGCGGCAGCCGCGGCGTCATGTCGGGCCGCTCGGCCATGCCGCGGGCAGCCGCGGCGATGCCCTCGGGAGGCGCTGCAAGGATCACCCGCCGGGTCTGCTCGATCAATTCCGGCGATTCCGCCAGGGTGCTCTTGGCGAAGAGCTTGGGGATCATGCCGTCGACCAGGGCCCGCGGTCCCTCGGCCACGACCTGGTCGGCAGTCGCCCGCCGTGCCCGCGCCGTCTCCGGGGTGTCCGGTGCCGCCCGCGTGTCGCAGAGCACCAGCCCGCCCAGCCGCTGAGGGTGCCGGGCCCAGAACTGAAAGGCCACATACCCCCCCATCGATAGACCGCAGAGCACGACCCGCTCGTCGATTCCCAGGCGGTCGAGCATGGCGTCCAGATCGTCGGCCATCTCGCCCATCGTGACGGCGCCCTGGGTGACACTGCTCCGGCCGAACCCTCGCAAGTCGGGCGCAATCACGCGGCAGTCCCCCGCCAGTCCGTCGATCTGGCCTTGCCACATCGAGTGGTCGACCGGAAATCCGTGGACCAACACCAAGGGAACGCCCGCGCCTCGATCGACGACGGCAAGCTCGATGCCGCCAATTTCAATGCGTTTCATCTGGGATCCGTTCAAGAGTCTGCTTCGGCTGCAATCCGACAAACGACATTGTGACAGACGCGCCAGCGGAATTCCAGGCAGCCGCCGCGGGCGGCCCGCGGCGCAAGTGGTCCGGCAAGACATTGCACGCTAAAATGGCCGAAAAGGTCACAACTCGCAGGCTTCAGGGCACACGTTGGACGGCCGGGCAGGGACCAGCGTCCAACTGCTGGCCGCGCGAGCCTGGAACCATCCCCGGAGTCCCCGCATGGCCCCATCGCGCGATCTCCATAGGGCCCGACAGGCTTATCAACAGGGCGACGTGTCGGCAACCGTGGCGGCCCATTCGGCCGCGGCGGAGGAACAGCACCGACACGAGCATGGGCAGTACCTGAAGAGCGCTGTTTACGGCGGGCTCGACGGCATCGTGACCACGTTCGCCGTGGTCGCCGGCGTTGGCGGCGCGCAGCTCGGCGCGGCGGTCGTGCTGATTCTCGGCTTCGCCAACCTGGTTGCCGACGGCCTGTCGATGGCGGTGGGCGACTATTTGAGCACGAAGGCGGAATTGGAGTATCAGAAGGCCGAACGCCAACGCGAGCAGTGGGAGGTGGAAAATTACCCCGAAGGCGAGAAGCGGGAACTCGTCGAACTCTACGTCGAGAAGGGCATGCCGGAGGACGACGCCAAGACGATCGCCGAGATCATCTCCCGCCACAAGGAGACGTGGATCGACGTGATGATGGTCGAGGAACTGGGGATCGTCGCCTCCGGCGAGTCGCCGGTCAAGAACGCCGTGGTGACTTTCTTCGCGTTTGCGATCTTCGGCTTCGTGCCGCTGGCGGCCTTCGTTGCCGTACGGCTGGTTCCGCTGCTGGAGTTCGACGCGTTTACCGCCGCCAGCCTGCTGACCGCAATCACGCTCTTTGCCCTCGGTGCGATCAAGGTGCGGATCACCGGCAAGAACTGGTTCAAGTCGGGACTGGAGACTCTGCTTGTGGGCGGGCTGGCGGCGGCCGCCGCCTACGCCGTGGGCCGGTTGCTCGGAGGATTGGCTTAGAATTCGACCACGAGCCGCAGCCCCCACTGCACGAAGACCGCCGCAACGAGCAGCCAGGGCAGAAGGCTGAGCGTCCAATGCTTCAACTCGATCTCTCCGCGCCGAAGCCGCCGGCACTGATACGTTCGGTAGGGGACCTGGGCTGCCAGCAGCAGGAACAGCACAACCCCGATCGGATGATAGGCCCACGCCTCGGCAAAGCGGCCGTGCGCCATCGCCACGAAGCAGCGCGTCAAGCCGCACCCCGGGCAATCGACGCCGAAATCACGTTTCATCCTGCAAACATCGGGCAGTTGCTTGCCGATCAGCGGCAGACGTATTGCGCCCGTCGGACCGGGGGCCGGCAGCACGACGCAGAACGCAAGCACCAGGAGAGAGACGGCCAGCCAGGCCTGCTGGCAGCCCAAGCGATCACGGGCCGCGCTCGGCATCGTTCCCTCCGGGCGGCTCGGCCTTCTGGCGGAACAGTTCGAGTTTCTGAGCGATCAGGCCGGAGTAGGGCATGTACTCCGCCGCGAGCGACTGGTACTTGACCGCGTTGGGGTAATCGTTCAGCCCGTAGAAATAGACGTGGGCGAGCGTGTCGAGGTACGCGCCGTTTTCGGGGCCGAGTTCGACCGCGCGGCGGGCGTGCCGCAGGGCCGCGCTGATGTCCCCCGTCGTGTTGCCCACCAGCCAGGCGAATTGATTGTGGGCGGCAGGATCGTCGGGGGTCTGCTCGGCCTGAAGCCGCAGCGACGCGGCCGCCCGTGCGATCAGCGCCGCGGTCTTCCCCCGCCGCTCGTCGCCCAGGTCGGTCAGGCGGTAGGCGGCGATCAAGGCGTCCAACTCCTCGGGATCATTCTTCAGCGCCTCGTCGAGGTGGTGGCGGTGCTGCTGGGCGTTCCCCTGCTGCAACGCCTCGCGCGCCCGCATGTAGTGCATCCGCGCGGCGATCTTCTCGGGGCTCGATTCGAGCAGGTCAAGACTCTGGAGCTTCTGTCTCTTCGCCAGTTGCAGGATCACGTCGAGCGCCTCGGCCGCCTCGCGGTCGCGGCCGGCGTCGTGGAGCGCCTCGGCCAGGCCGATCTGGGCAAAAGGCACGTATTCGTCGTATCCCATCGCACGGACGACCCGGTACTCGTCGACGGCCCAATCGACCTTGCCCCGCTGGCGGAAGAAATACGCCATGTCAAGATGGAACTCGATCGTCTCCTCGGCCAGTGCGGCAACCCGTTTCTGGCCCTCCTTGAAGTGTACTTCGGCGGCGGCCTGCCGGCCGGCTTGCGATTCCCAACAGGCCAGGTGGAACAGCAGCGAGGCGACCAGCCGCGGATCGGACCTGGCCGGGAATTGGCTGAGCAACTCAGCCTCGGCAGCTGCCAGCCGCCGCCACGCGTCGAGGCGCCCCTCCGGATCGTCGTCCAATTGCCGGTAGCAGCGCAGCCATTCGGCCGACGGCTGGCCGCTGAGTCTGAGCTCACCGTCGATCGCTTGCTTCATCCGCCGCCGCCCCTCGGCATGGACCGGCCAGCGGTTGATCACTTCCAGGGCGGCGAACTTTGCCAACAGGGGCGACTTCTCGATGTGGCAAAGCCGGCAGGCAGCCGCAGAGCCCTCGCCCTGGGGGAGCAAGAGCAGCGATTGAACCTTGCGGAGCCGCTCGCTGGAGGAGGCCGACCGGTAATCGGCGAGAATCGCGCGAACTTGATCGGAATCTCCGTCGCGAACGGCCGGCACCTCGATCTTGCGAAGCAGGTAACGCGCCCGCGAGGCGATCTCCAAATCGGGGTCGTTCGCGGCCACGGTCAGGGCGTTGAACGCCTCTTCGCCAATCTTGGCCAACTGCTCCTGGGCCCGATCCCTGGCCGTGAAATCGCGGTCGCCAAGCTGCTCGATCAGGCGATGGATTTCCGCCTGGCGATCGGCCGCGGGCGTGGAATCGCCCTGCTTTTCCGCCCCGGCCGTGGTGACGACGAGCAACACGACGCTCACCGCCAGTGCGGCCGGTCCCGCCGGCGCTCCCAGGCAGCGGTTCTGGCAGCAAGGGTAAATTTTACGGATAATACACAGAGCCACTCGGGCACCCCGTTTTCCGATCGGTCACACGCCGGCCCATCGCGTCAAGGCCATGCCAACCGCCCCGCCAGACGAGCAACGCTGGAGGTCGCCCGCTGCTTCAAGAATACCCCGCGTGATCCGTCTTGGGCAAGCGGGCAAGAAAGACTCAAGGGAGACCGCCCCCATCGGCCCGCACGAGGAATCAACGGATGTTGCGACGATTTCTGATCGGCTCGATTGCGGTGCTGAGCGTTCTCGGGGCGGTTTTCGCCTTCGCGCAAGACTGCGGCCCGGTGCCGCCCAAGGGCGCGACAGCCATCGGCGCGGCCGAGGCGGTTGGCACGGATCGTGCCGCCCCGCTCGGGGGCCAACCCGATCCCCGCAGCCGAACCAGCGTGACCAAGGCGAAACCGGCCGGAACAACTTCCGCCGATTTTACCCGGCAGTCGCCACCGGTGGAGGAACGCTGGTCCACGAGATCGTCCATCCCTTCATGGCTGCCGACTTTCCTCAGTGCCCCGCCTGGTTGAACAAGGGTCTCGGTTCGCTTGTCGAACAGTGCGGCATGGCAAAAGGGCGGATCCAGGGCTTCACAAATTGGCGGCTTGCCGGCTTGCAGGAGGCAATCGAGGGACGCGGCCTGCCCACGTTCGAGATGCTCTGCTCGACGAGTTCCGAAGAGTTTTACGACGATCCGAACGGCACGAACTACGCGTCTCAAACGATCCAGCACCGGCCTCGACCCCCTTGTCGCGGGGGAGCTGTTCGGCTAGGTTCGGCTTTACGGGAATCAACCGGAGAAGACCGGGATCGTTCCCGCGAAGGACAACGATTTCCCTCGGTGAGTCGTCTGATTGGGCGAGCCAGTGAATTCTCGCGATCCATCCTCGAGTCTTGAACCGGCGGAGGAAAGCCGCTCCGTGTTGGAGCAGGCTTTTGCCCAGTGGCAGGATGAGTTGCTCGGTACCCTGTACTGCCTGCTCGGCAACCGAGAGGACGCCCAGGACGCCTACCAGGAGGTCTTCCTCCGCTGTTGGCGTCATAACGAGCGGGTGGCGCGGATCGGCAACCTGAAGGCCTGGATCTTCCGTATTGCCCTGAATCTGGGCCGCGACCTTCGCGGTGCAACTTGGCGTCGGAGGCACAAACCGCTGCCGGAGGACGAGGCGATCCTCGCCGCCAGGGCGAGCGATCGTTCCGGTGCGGAGACCAGCCGGCGGGAGAAGCTGGCCCTGGCGCGGCGCGGACTGTTGGACTTGCGCCCCGAAGAGCAAGAGGTGTTCCTGCTGTGGCAGAACGGAGAGATGACCTACGAAGAGATCGCCAAGGCGATGAATATTCCCGTCGGCGCCGCAAAGAACCGCATGAGCCGTGCGCTGCAAAAGCTGCGCGCGGCCCTTGTCCCCGAGTCGGCGGACTGAAGACAACACCATGGACCTCGAGAAATGCCGCCTGATCCCGATATTCAAGATCGGATGTTGGAGTTGATCTACGGGCTGCTGGCCGACAACGAGGCGGAACGGTTCCGCACCGAGATCGGCAGCGACGCGGAACTTGCCCGCCTTTATGAACAACTCCGCGAAACGGCGGCAATCCTTGGGGATGCCGCGCGCTTGCAGTCGCCAAGGCTTGCGTTCGCGCGGCCGCCGGCGGCCGCGCCGGCCGGCGGCGAGCCTCCCCCGGCGTGGCGGATCGTGGAGGCAGCCGATCCTCCTCCGTGGTCGCGCGGGGCCTATTGGGCGGTTACCGCCGCCGCCACAGTCCTGATCCTCCTCTCCGCCTTTGGCTGGAACCGGCATCGCGCGCAGACGGCCGACGCGAGCGGCGAACAATTGCGGCTCCGCGTGACGGGGCCAGCGTTGATCCACGCGAAGGTCGATCAACGCTACACGGTTTCCACCCTCTCGGCCACGGGGCGGCCGATTCCCGCCAAGGTCAGTTTTGCCCTGGTTTCACCCGCCGGTTCGCGCCTCTTGGCCCACACCGAGCAGACCGACGAGGGGGGCAAGCTCCAGGTGACCATCCCCGCCGAACTGGACCTGCCCGAGGAGGTCCGGTTGGAGATCATCGCCGACACCGGCAGGGCCCGCGAGTCGGCCGAAAGCCGCCTGTTCGTCTTGCAGCCCGGGCTGGCGACTTTCGTCAGCGTCGACAAGCCCAGTTATCGGCCCGGCGAGACGGTCCGCTACCGGTCGGTCACGCTGTCGCGATACCACCTGGCGGTTGCCGAACCCACCGCCCTGGAGTTCGAAGTCGTCGACCCGCTCGGCCGGCCGATGGCACGCTTCGGGAGCGATGCGGCCCGCGAGGGCGTTCTCTCCGGGAGCTTCGAACTGCCCTCCGGGGCGGACGAGGGCCGCTATACGCTCGTCGCACGGGCCAGCGGCGCTGGCGCCGCACGGTGTCCGTTCCGCGTCGAGCGGCAAGCCACGGCGGCGCTGCGCGCCGAACTGGATTTCGCCCAGACTGGATATGGTCCCGGAGCCGAGGTCTGGGCAGCGCTGAAGGCCACCCGGCCCGGCGCCGCGCCGGCCAGCGGCGCCAAGGTCGAAGTCGAAGCCACCGTCGACGGCGAGCGGGTTTATCAACAGTCGACGTCGCTCGGGACTGCCGGCGATCTGGCGATCCGCTTCCAGTTGCCAGGCCAAATCGAGCGCGGCGAAGGCCAGCTGACCGCGACGATCGACGATCGCGGGGCGAGCGAGCGGATCACCGCGGAGATACCGATCCAGACCGGCAGGCTGGCCGTCCGCTTCTTCCCCGAAGGAGGCGCGTTGGCCGCCGCCGGGGAGAACCGGGTGTACTTCACCGCGCGCGACGCGCTCGGGCGGCCGGTGGACCTGAAAGGTTGGATTGTGGACGACAGCGGCGCCTATCATGCCGCGGTTGAAACCGTCCAAGGCGGCCGCGGCCTGTTTCGCCTCACCCCGGAGGTCGGCAAGCGATACCGGCTGCTTGTGGAAGAGCCGACAGGCGCCGAGATCGCGGCCCAGTTGCCGCTCGTCTCGCCGAGCCAGAGAATCGTCCTCAACACCGGATCGAACGTCGTTGCCCCAGCCGCGCCGCTTGAATTCAACGTCCGCGCGGCCGAGGCGGGGCTGCCACTGGTGGCCAGAGCAACGTGCGGCGGCGTCGAGGTCGGGCATGCCGCGTTCTTGACGAAAGCGCCCGAAAAACTCGGAACCAAGATGGCAGCCCACGCCGTGGCGATTCGGCTGCCGAACGATGCCGCCGGCGTGATCCGGCTGACGATCTTCGACTACGGGACAAGCCCACCGCGACCTCTGGCGGAGCGACTTGTCTACCGGCGACCGTCGCGAAAGCTCCTGGTCGGCATCAAGCCGGGCGGCAAAACCTGCGCCCGCGGCGATCGCTGCCGCCTCGATATTGCCATCACCGACGAGCATGGGAAGCCGGTCCGCGGCATCCTCGGTGTATCGGTGATCGATCCAGAGGCGTTTGGTTCCGCTGAGCATCCGCCGGCAATGGCTACCCAGTTTCTGTTGCGCGAGGCGGTCGATCGCCTGGAACCTTGGGACAATCCCGACTTCTTGTTGAGCCAGTCGCCGGAGGCGGAAGTGGCGCTGGACCTGCTCTTGGGGACCGGGGGCGAAACACCGCCTCCCGAACGATTGGCCGGCACGATCGGCCAGCCCGATGGCGAGACAGCGGCGCCGGAGCGCCGCGGGTGGCGATCGGAAATCCAGCCACCGTTGATGTTGGACAATCTGGCAGCGCTGAAACGCCGCGCTGGCGAGCAGCCTGCGGGCGGCGCGGCGCGCAACCGCTTGGCGGCCGACATTCTCCTGGCGTTGGTGGTCCTGGGCGGAGCGGGCCTGCTGGTCCTGGTGGCAATGCTCAGCCTGCTGCGAATCGCCAGCGGAATCCGGCTCTGGACGCCGACCATCCTGGCGGCCGCGGCAAGCCTGTTCGTCGGATTGCTGCTTGTCGGGCCGGGACAGGCGCCGATGCGAGCCGTCGCGTTTCTCCCTTACCAAGCCGAAAAGCCTGGCGAAAGCCTGGCTGACAAGACGGATCCTCGTGAAGACAGCGGGCAAGCCACCAGGCAAGTCGCGGACGATTCCTCGATGATTGCGGCCGAACCCCAGCCCAAGCCAACCGGATGGGAATATTGGTCCCCGCTGCTGCGAACCGACGAGCAAGGCCGAGCGACGGTGGAGTTGGATCTGCCGGCGTCGCTCGCTCGGGCGCGGGTTGTCATCGACGCCCACGGTGCCGGGCGGATCGGCTCGGAGACCCACATGATCTCCTTGAAACGGCCCGACGAGCCCGGCCAGCGCTGACCGGCAATCCAATCGGTTCGACATCGCCCCCGGAAACGGGTAGAATCCTCCGGGAGGGCCAAATCATGGTGCCGCTGCGGGTTGCCCTGCTGGCGTTGATCGGTGGATCGCTTTCCGCCGCTGCCGAAATCACGGCCGCGATGCCGCCGACCGCAACCGCTTCCACCGCCGGGCAGCCAGCCGATCCGCCCGCGGCAACGTCGGGCGGCGGGAATGCGCCACCAGCGGCCAGCGGTTCGCCGCGCAGCGGCCGCGAACTGCTCGCGGCGGTTCGCGAGGCCCTTCCGCGCCTGGCCGCGCCGGAGGACAGCCAGGCCGAAGAGGCGGCCCGCGAGTTGCTCGTGCTCTACAACCAGCTGAAGTGCGACACGGCCATGGCCGGCGTGCAGCGCGACCGCTACACGGCCAAAGTCCGCAGCCGGCTCCATGCGCTCAGCGGCCAGATCAGCAAGCGGCTCGCGAGCAACAGGCGGCTCGCCGGCCCGCCAGGGCGCGGACCGACCCGCGGACAGCCAGCAGCCGACGACTATCTCGCCCAGCGCGGCCGACCGGCCCCCGCGATGCCCTCGCCCGGCGCGCCGCCACGCCGAGCGGCAGCGGCTGGCGACGACCACGGCGCGGCATTGGTCGAACTGATCCAGAAAACCATCGCGCCGGCTTCCTGGGACATCAACGGCGGCCTGGGCACCATCCATTACTGGCGGCCCGGCCGGGCCCTGGTCGTCCGCCAGACCGACTCCGTTCACGAGCAAGTCAGCGACGTGCTGCGGCAACTCGAGCGGGCTAACCGCTGAAGAAACGGCTCAGGGATCCGCCGCCCGGACCGCTCCCCCGATCCACCATTGCAGGCATCGACGCAAGCCGCAAACGATCACGTCAAGCACGCCAAGCCACTTCTGGGCGGGTTCAGAATACCCCTTTATCCAGGTTATTCACCGGCAGTCGTGATCGGCGTGACGTCGATCTCGATGGGCAAGCCCGGTTCGGCGCCGTCGAGACCCGCAGTCGTGATCGGGCTGAGATCGCCCGCACCGGTCGTACTTACGTTATATACACCGTGGACATCCTCGGAAGCGGGGGGGGTACATCCCGCCACGGGGAGAATCGCCAAGGCCGCCAGGCAAACCAACGAACACAGAGAACGGGTCATCATCAACATCACCTCTCTCAGACAGGAGCCGAGTTGTCACAAACGTTCATCGTAAACGCCTTTGCGGCCCAATACAAGGGCGGGCGAGCGCCTGTTTCTGGATGCATCCGGCGGTTATCATGAGGCCGCGGATGGCGACAGCCCCGTGCCGGCGAGCGGCGGAACGGCCGCGGCCTGATTTGTTGGCAGCATTTTCATTGGAGAATGAATGACGATGACGATTGCAGCCCACTGCACCATCTTAGGAGTCTACATGGCGCTTTCCGCGGCCGAGGTCCAGGCCGCCCCGCAGCAGCAAGTCCTCCAGGAGTGGAGATTCAACCAGGAAGGGGACCTGCTCGGCTGGTCGGCGGGCGGGCATATCGAAGGGGCGCGGGTCGAACGGGGCGCCTTGCGCGGCCGCGCGGTCGGCTGGGATCCGATCCTGCTCGGGCCGGTGTTCGAAATCCGTAGCTCGCCGACGCAGTACGTCGAGATTCGCATCCGCTGCCAGCAGACCGGCCGGGGGGAGCTGTTCTGGACCGAAACGCTCCAGGGGCGCTACGGCGGTTTCAGCCAGGAGAAATCCGCTGCCTTCTCGGCCGTGGGCGACGGCCAGTTCCACGACTACCGCGTCTATCCCTTCTGGCACGCGGCGGGCAAGGTGATCCGGCTCCGCGTCGACGTGCCGCCCGACGGCGACTTTGAAATCGAGGCGATCCGCGTTCTCGACAAAGCCGCCGGGCCGCCCGAAAAACAGCCGCACTGGTCGATGGCAGCCGACGGCCTCCGCTGGCAGCCGATGCAGCAGATCGAATCGATCGACGTTTCGCCCGCCGGCCTGGCGCTTCGCTCAGCGGGCAACCGGCCGATTCTGCTCAGCCCGACGCTCGAGGTAAACGGTCGGCAGAAGCCGTTTGTCTGCGTGCGGATGGCCGTTTCGGCCGGCACGTTTGGCCGCATCTATGCCGCCGGCCGCACGCAGCTCGGCTGGGAGGACCTCTCCTTCCCCATCAAGGCCGACGGACGCCTGCACACCTACAACATCGACATGGGCGGGCTGCGGCGGTGGCGGGGCGAGGTGATCCTCGTCGGCTTGCAGCCGACCGACGCGGCCGGAGCGGCGGTGCGGATCGAGTCGATCGAAGTGGCCGACGACCTCCGCGGGCCGGCCGAATTAGATGTCGCCTACTTCGGCAAAACAGAGGGCGTCAACCGCGCCGGCCACCCGGCCCAGCTCACCTTGACCGCGCGGAATCTCGGCGGCCAGACGGCCGCCGGCGCCAGCGCGCGGCTGGCGCCGCCGCCGGGCATCGAGATTCTCGGCCCGGCGGTCCAAGCCTTGTCCCCGGTTTCGCCCTACCTGCCCAAGAGCGTGCGTTGGACAGTCCGCGCCGACGCGCCCGGCCCGGCGCGGTTCAAAGCGACGCTGGAAATGGAGGGATTCGCGCCGGTCGAAGCGGAGGCGTCCGTCGATTTCACTCCAGCGCCGAAGGTCGAAGCGAGCAGCTATGTGCCCAAGCCGCGGCCGGTCCGCGGCCGGATCGACGTCGGGGCGTTCTACTTTCCCGGCTGGCAGACCGCCGCTCGCTGGGCGCCGATCCTCGATTTCCCCATCCGCAAGCCGGTGCTCGGCTGGTACGACGAGTCGAATCCCGAGTGCGCCGATTGGCAGATCAAGTGGGCCGTCGAGCACGGGGTGACGTTCTTCATGGTCGACTGGTACTGGTCGCAAGGCAGCCGGCACCTTGAACACTGGTTGCACGACGCCTATGCGAAGTCGCGCTACAAACGCTTCTTGAAATGGGCCGTGATGTGGGCCAACCACAATCGCCCCGGCACGCACTCGCTGGAAGACTGGCGGCAGGTGACGCAGTACTGGCTCGACCATTACCTGAAGACCGAGGAGTATTACCGGATCGACGGTCGTCCGGCAATCTTCATCTGGTCGCCGCAGAACATCCGTGAGGACCTTGGCGGCAGCGACAAGGCGGCCGAGCTCTACGCCCTTTCGCAACGGATGGCCCGGCAGGCCGGCCTGCCGGGAATCTACTTCGTGGCCATGAGCAGCCACGACAACGCCGACCGATGCCGCCAGTTGAAGGCCGAAGGATATGAGGCGTTCACTTCCTACCACGGGTTCCAGCTCGCCGAGCAACAACTCGGCACGCAGCATTTCTCCTTCGAGGAGGTCGTGCGGACAAGCCCCCAGGTCTGGCAGGATTGCGACGAGCGGGCGTCGGGGCTCGAATACTACCCGATCGTCGACACCGGCTGGGCGTCGGAGCCGTGGCACCGGGCCAGCGCCCGGGTGATCCACGGGCGGACGCCAGAGCGGTTCGGGCGGCTTTGCCAGGCGGCCCGGCGGTATGCCGACGAGCGCGGCAAGCAAATCGTCTGCATCGGCCCGTGGAATGAATGGGGCGAGGGGAGCTACATCGAGCCCTATGCCGAGCATGGCTTCGGCGATCTCGACGCGCTGCGGTCCGCATTCTGCCCGCCGGGCGACTATCCGCCCAACCTGGTTCCCGCCGACGTGGGGCTGGGCCCCTACGACCTGGAGTTCCCGCTGGAAAAGACCGCCTGGGAATTCAACACCAGCGGCGACCTGGAGGGATGGACGCCCAACGGGGCGGTCCAGGTCAAGGTGACCGGCGGCACGCTGCAAGGTCTGACCACGGGTGACGATTCGATTCTCAGCGGGCCGCCGGTCCGCATCGACTCGCGGGAAACAAGGAACCTGGCGATTCGCATGAAGAGCAGCCGCGCCACCCGCGTGCAGCTCTTCTGGGGCACGACCGTCCTACAGCCGAGCGAAACGACGGCGGTCGGATTCGACGTGCCGGGCGACAACCAGTGGCACGACTACGCGTTGGCCCTCGACAAACAACCGGCCTGGCGCGGCGTGATCGTCTCGCTCCGATTTGACCCGGCGACCCTGACCGGCGCCGAGTTTGCCGTCGATTTCATCCGGCTCGAATAACCTTCGGAGGTGTCTGCGATGCGATATGCAACCTTACTGGCAGCGCTGATCGTTGTTGTCTCCCCGTCGCCCGGCTCTGGGAGCGAATCGCCGGCCGCTCCGGGATCGGTCCTCAAGATCGCCACGTTCCAGGCCGACGTGACGCCGCCCTTGGGCAGTCCGCTCTGCCATGGTTCGGTCGCGCCGGCCAAGGAAATCGTCGACCGGCTCTCGGCGCGGGGAATCGTCCTGATCGGTTCGAGCGAGCCGCTCGTGCTGTGTGCCGTTGACTGGGTGGCGATCAGCAACGAGGGGCACGATGCGTTTCGCCAGTCGCTCGCCGAGGCCGTCGGCACGCCGCCCGAACGGGTCGCCGTCCACACGGTTCACCCGCACGACACACCGGGCGTGGATTTCACAACCGAAGCAATTCTTGCCGCGGACGGGATCGGCGGTGCGATGTTCGATCCGGAGGTGGCGCGCGAGGCGATCGCCCGCTCCGCGGCCGCCGCGCAGCGGTCCCTTACCGGCGCCGTGCCGCTCAGCCACGTCGGCTACGGCCGGGGCCGAGTCGAACAGGTTGCCTCGAATCGGCGGATTCTCGGGCCCGACGGCAAATGCGTGATGACGCGGATGAGCAGTTGCCGCAACGAGGCGGCCAGGGCGGCGCCGGAGGGGACGATCGATGCCGATGTCCGGCTTGTCAGCTTTTGGGCCGGCCAGCGGCCGGTTGCGTCGCTGACCTATTACGCCTGCCACCCGCAAAGCTACTACGGCCGCGGCGGCGTGAGCTACGACTTCATGGGCATGGCCCGCGCGATGCGAGAAAGGGAGGTGCCCGACGCGCTGCACATCCATTTCGACGGCGCCGGGGGCAACGTGGCCGCGGGCAAGTACAACGACGGCTCGCCCGAAAACCGCCCCATCCTGGCGGCGCGGCTCGCCGCGGGGATGAAGGCCGCCTGGCAGTCGCAGCGGAAAGTGGCGATTACAGCCGGCGATATTGCTTGGAATGTCGTGCCGGTCTCGCTCCCCTTGCGCGACGAACTTGTGGAAAACTCGCTGGCAAAGGGACTGGCCGACGAATCGCTCGATTTGAGGGCCCGCGTCCGCCTCGCTCGCGACCTGGCCTGGACCCGGCGAATCAAGTCGGGGCACGAGATCCCCCTGGCGTGCCTGCGGCTCGGGCCGGTCTGCATCCTGCACATGCCGGGTGAGCTGTGCGTCGAGTATCAGCTCGCGGCCCAGAAGATGCGCCCGGAACTGTTCGTCTGCATGGCGGCCTACGGCGACGATGGCATGGGGTACATCTGCACGCAGATCGCCTACTCGCAAGGAGGCTATGAGACGGGGCGCGTCTCGCGCGTCGCCCCGCAAGTCGAGGCGGTGCTGACCGAGGCGATGGACCGGCTGATGCCGGACCGCTGAGAGCCGGCAGTTCCGCCGGGCGGCGATCCGCGCGCGGCGCGCAATCCGGACAAGGTTCAAGGCCCAATCGAGCATAGGAGAATCGCGAAAGGGCGAAAACGCGAAATCGGAGAGAATCACGAGACGTCGCCAAACGCGATCTCTTCGGCTACTTGTCTCTTTCGCGCTTTCGCGATCCGTTCTCCGAGCCCCTCAAGACGGGCACAAGACCGGCTAACCAGTCCGTCCTCCGGTTCTCACCATCCCACTTTGAACCTTGCCAGGCTACGCCAGCTTGTAGAACGCGATCGCGTTCTCCGCGAACAGCTTGCGCTGCTCGCCGATCGGCCTTGAGCTGACGATCTGCTTGAGTGCCGTCACCCACTCGCCGAGCGTGGCGCCGCGGGTGCAGACCGGCCAATCACTGGCGAAGACGACCCGCTCCGGCCCGAATGTATCGAGACACAGATTCACGACCGGGGCAAGCTGCTCCGCCGTCCACTTGCCCTTCTCCATCCGCGAGACGATGCCCGAGATCTTGCAGATCGTGTTTTTTCTCTTGGCGAGCGCTTCCATGGCGCGCCGCCATCCGCCGGCGTCGTGCTGGGCGGCGCGCGGGGCGGACGATTCGGGCAGGAATGCCACCGGATCGGCGTTGCCGCAATGGTCGATCACAAAGCGGGTCTCGGGGCAGGCGTCGACGAGCCGGGCCGATTGGGCGAGCATTTCCGTTGCCACGCAGAGGTCGAAACACATGCCCAGTTCGCCCAACAACCGCAGGCCGGCGACAAGACCCTCGGCCTCGAGCATTTCGGGCTGGCGCATGATGTGGCGAACGCCCTTGACGTAGGGGCTGCCCTTGAACCGGTTGATGTACGAGGCGAAGCCGGGCGAGGCGGGCCGGCCCCCGATCACCGCGGCGCACGTGGGCTGACCCGGCTTGCGGCAGAGCTCGACAATCAACTCCGCCTCGTCCACAAGCTGAGCGTCCGAGACGGCCACCTCCATGTAGACCGCCTTGATGACGTTCAGGCCGCGGGTCGCTTCAAGGTATTCTTGGGTGAAGTAGTTGCGGGTCAGTTCGCCCCCCGGCGCGAGCCAGGGTGGGTGCAGCCTCTCCAGGTCCCAGAGATGCTGGTGCGTATCGACGATCGCCAGCGGATCGGCGGCCGATCCCCCCGCTGCCGCCAAGGGGCTCAGTGCCAACGCGCCCTGGATCGTTCCCTGTAGAAAAGACCGACGGTCAATCATCACGGCCATCTCTCCTCTCTGGATGCCAACCCGACACACCCGCCCGCGCCGGGCCCTTCAGCGCCCCATCCTAGCCCGAAACACCCGCCAGCACCAGCTCGCCAGCCGGCGCGTACCGGAGCACGCGTTAGACCGAGCAAACAGCAGAGCAACCGGGGATGCAATCAGCCCAGCGTCGTCGCGGCCGCCCTCGAAAATAACCTCCATAACATCCCAGTACATACATCTTGCCCAAGATACGCGACTGTCCCATTTAGCGCGCCCCAAAGACTTGCGCCCACGGCCAAACCGGCGGTTGGGCCATCCCAGAAAGAAACAACCGGGGCTAGACAAACCGATTCTATTGTTCAAGATCATAGTTGCGCCCCTGTAGTTAAGCCGTGCGGACAGGGCTGGACAAGGCAAAACTCCCGTGAACGCCCACCTGACAAGGAATCAACCATGAATCGCTTCCTCATTGCCGCCGCGACGATCGTCGGCGCTTGTCCCCCAGTATTCGCGGCGGATCTGATTCTCTGCCAGGGAGAGGCTAACGGGCATTTGCAGGGATTCGATTCTGACGGCAAGTTCATCTACTGGTCGATGTTCACCAACTTGATCAAGACCGACTATGCCGGCAAGGTGGTGGCGGAGAGGCCCGTCGATCCACACCACGGCGACTGCTGCGTCCATGACGGAAGAATCTATGTCGCGACGGAGAATAGAGTCAAGGAAAAGCGGGGATTGTATATCAACGTATACAAATGCGAGGATTTGACTCCGGCCGGAGAGTTCCCGATCGATTTCCACAATGGCGAGAGCGGCGGAATCGACGGCATCGCGTTTGCCAACGGATTCTTCTATGTTGGAGAGGGAAAGGACTGGCAGAGCGAGCAGGAGTTCAACTGGATTCACAAATTCACGTCGGACTTCACCCCCGTCGACAAGATCAAGATTCCCGGAAAGACGACCTACGGGATTCAGGCGATGACCTTCGCCGATGGGTTCTTCTGGCTTGGAACGTACAGCAAGCAGCGCACGTATCAGTGCGACGCGCAACTGGACATTGTTGCCTATCACACGGTCGATATTTCCGTTGGCGCGTTCGGACTGCCCAGGGGGGAGAACGGCGAGACTCGGCTGATGGTCGCCCGAAACATCAAGAAGGACAACGGACGCTGGACCGCCTCCGCCGCGCCCGCCATCCTGAGAAACGGAGGACTCGAATGGGAGTGAAAAAATGAATGCCTCTGTTCAACGCACGAGCGTGCTGGGCCTGACGGCGGTGGCCATCCTCTTCTGTGCCGGGCGCGCATCGGGCGCTGCTCCCGAGAGCAAGACGGCGAGCGTGGTCAACCCTTACGCCACGGTCGATTGGGACAAGGTCGAGTTTCTGCACTCGTTCTCGCATCAGCACGGCCACGACCCGCAAGTCTTCTGGGACATGGGCTTCGGCCACCTGCCGATGTCCAACTACTATCCTTCCCGGCCGGCCTATCCCCTGCCCGACGCGTTTGCCAGGAAGCATCCGGACGCACTGGGCGCGCCCAATGCCGAGCACCACTCGACCACCGACAGCGGAGTCCACTTCTGCGCGCCGGGCAGCCTCTATACGTCGGGCTATGGGCGCACCCCGCGGATCAAGCCGGGCGTCGCGCCGATCGAGGAGGTGTTTTCGGGCCTGAACGTGTTCGACGCCGAGAACGCGCCGTGGCGGGGGGTCTACCGCCTCGACGTGCGCGTGGCCACCAGCCCCGGCAGCCAGCGGGAGCCGGCGGTCTCGCTGACCATCGAGGGCGCCAAGGAGATTCGCCACAAGACCTTCGAACTGGTCGGCGACGGCACCGTGCGCCAGCAGCGGCGGACGGAGAAATCGCCGGAGTCGATCTATCTGAAGACGCATTCCGACACGCTGCGCGTTCGGCTGGAATTTGACCCCGCCTCGACGCAAATCGCGCGTCTGCGCCTGATGCAAGGGACGAACCGCCCCTGGCGCGACGCATTCCGAGCGGCGCTGGACGGCACGCTGAAGGATGCGGCGGGAACGCCGATCGAGGGGCTCCTGTTTCCGGATGGCGGCGGGATCACGCTCAACCACCCCGGGGGCCCGCTGGAGCGCCTTCAGGAGATGCTCGATTTCGACCCGCGCGTGCTGGGCATCGAGGTGTGGAACCAGCACGACGGCTTCGGTGGAACGGGAATGCGGTTCTACAGGTTCTGGGACGAGGTCCTGCGAACGGGACGCCCCTGTTTCGGTTTCTTCGTGAAAGACCACGTCTACTTTGGCCGCGGCCGCAATGTGTTGCTGGTCTCCGGACCGGCGGCGGCGACACGCGCGCAGCGGGAGCATGAAGCACTCCGCGCCTACCGCGAGGGCCGCTTCTTCGGATTGCTCGGCGCGCTGAGGGCGGACGAATCGGGCAAGCCGCTGGCCCCTTACGACAAGAGTGATTTCCGCTTCACCCGCATCGCCCTGCGGGCAGCCGGCGCGGCAGAACCGGCCGGCGTCGAGGCACGGGTCAGCGGGGCGGACCGCAGCCGGCGGCCCCATACGCAAATTCGCTTTGTCACCGACGCCGGCGTGACCCACGTTGCCAACAGCGACCGTGCCTACTTCGAGTTTCCCCGCGACGGCAACGGCGCGATCGCCTGCCGGTATGTGCGCGTCGAAGCGTTCGCGTATCCGGGCACGCACCTTGGCGGAAAGCCACTCACGTCGGAAGCCTTGACGGCGATGGACGTCCACGAGATCTCGCGGATCCACGACCGGGCCGGGCCGTTCGCGATGAGCAGTCTTGACCCGTCGGGCGAAGCGCCGATTCCAATCGTCGACATGATCTTCTCGCAACCGATTCGCATTCTGCCCACGCGATGAGGCCGCGAGCTCGCCGCCCTTCCCGGGGGTCGCGTTGGCATTCCCCGGGGCCGGCCGATTCACTTCGCCCGCGCCAACTCCCCGAGCCTGATCAACAGGGGCCATCATACTCTGGGCGGTCTTATCGCATCCGCCGCAGCGTGCGGCTGAAAAAGCGGACCGCGCGCTGGGCAAGGGACTGGGCAGCGACCTCGATCTTGGCCCGGCCGCGAACGCCGATCGAGAGTGGCGACGCGGTCGGCTCCAGGGCGACCTCGATGCGGTAAAAGGCGCCCAGCGGCCTGGCGTCTCCACTGTCCTCGACGGTCGGGATCGCCTTGACCGCGGCCAACCGCGGCGGGACGGAGTCGACCTCGGCCTCCCCCACCACGGCGACTCTCCCTTCAAGCACCGCGCGCCGCGATTGTTCCAGGAGAATCCGCACAGGCTGACCAGGCCGGACGAGTTGCACGTTCTGCTCGTCGACGTAGACAACCGCCCGCAAGCGGCGAGGATCGCCGACCAGGCAGACGAGCGTCCCGGTTTCCAGATAACAGCCGATGTTCTCCGCGTCGGTGGGACGCCCCTGCCAGGCAGGCAATGTTTGCCGATCCGAGTCGCCGTGCCGCGCCGGGGCCGGCAGGACCGTGCCCGATCGCGGGGCCGTCAACCGGAGCCGTTCCGCTTCGCCGCGCCTGGCAGCCAAACGCCTCTGGAGATCGGCCAGGGTCTGCCGGGCGGCCGGCAATTCGGCGGCCGCCCGCGGGTCGTGGGAGCGGCGGGCTTCGAGCCCGGCCAGGTAGGACTCCTCGACGCCGGATTCCGATTCGAGCCGGCTGATTTCGCGGCGCAGGCCGGCGTTGTCCAGTTTCGCCAGCAGATCGCCCTCGGTAACCGCCGATCCGACGGCACGCGCCTCGACAAGCCGCCCCGGCACCGTGACAAAGACGCGGTCGGCGTCCGTCTCTTCGAGAAGCGCCGGCGCTCGGACGCGGCAGGGCAGAGGCACAACGGACGCCAGGACGACCAGCGCCGCTGTTAAGAAGGCGGCCTTCAACCTCCAGCCGCTCTTGCCACGCTCGCCGCCAGGCGCAAGACGGTTCCGCACGGCCTGCGCGGCCGGAACACCCAGCATCGCCACGACCGTGGCTGCAAGGATCGCGTGGGCCAGAAGCTCCAATCGCCAGGGACGGAGCAGGCGATAGAGAAAGGAGAGAATCAGGATTACCACGAAAAGACGATAGGCGATCGACAGCAGCCCATACGTCGCCAGCAGGAAACGGCGACGCTCCGGCCAGGCCGATTGGCGGGGACGGCCGCCCGACAACGACGAGCAGAGGCCGGAGACAACCGCCCGGCTTCGCTGCCACAGGTTGGGAATCTCGAGCCAGTCGGAAAGGATGTAGTAGCCGTCATAGCGGAGCAGCGGATTTCCGTTCAGCAGGACGGTACCGACGGAACAGACGAACAGAATGTCGAGGCAAAAGGCATTCAGGGGACCCGGCGGCGTCGCCCACCAGGCAATCGCCGCCAGCGAGGCGAGGGTCAGCTCGACATGGATCCCAGCCGCTGAGACCGCGATCCGGCGACGCTTGTCCGGAAGGGTCCAGGAATCGGTGACGTCGGTGTAGAGGCAGGGGGTGAACACGAGCAGCATGAGTCCGATCTCATGACATTCGCAGCCGAAATGCCGGCAGACGATGGCGTGGCCCAACTCATGCAGGATCTTGACCATGGCCAGCGCGAGGGCCAGCCAGGGGAGGTTGGCGGAGCTGAAAAAAAGCTCTGCTTCCGGCAGGCGTTCGGCGAGGCTGCCGGCATTGAGCAGCGCGAGAAACGCAACCGCGGCAATCAAGAAGACGGTCAAGACAATCCACCACGGATGGAGCAGCCAGCGGGCGAGAGGCTCGACACGGCGAAGCAGCCCTTCCGGATCGATGCCCGGCAAGCGGATTGCCAAGACGTTGGCCGCCGAGGCGACCCAGGCGCGGCGGCGGTTCTCCCGGCGGCGCGCCAGCAGCGGCTCCGCCTGGCCGGGATGGTCGGAGACAACCAGGCCAAGCGCGTGGAGGCTGCCGAGGAAGCGGTCGAGGCGGCTCTCCTCCAGCCGCGCCGGAGCGAATCTCTTCTGGAAGCGATCGACCAGTTCGCCGAGGCTCCGCCGGCCGTCGAGCAGGCGGAGCACGGTGCATTCCTCGTCGCGGAGTTGGAAGTAGCGGAGGGCAACCGGGTCCTTGACGACCCAATACCGACCGCCGCCGCTTTGCTGGGGGAAGAAGACGAGGTCGCGCCGCGCCCGCAACCTCAGCGGTCGGCTCGTTGCGGCTCCGGTGGCTGCTGGGCGTGAAGGCATCGGCGTTCTCGTCGGACCGGCCGGGTCGCCGACCGGCGCTGTCGTTGAAGGGCCGGGGCGGTCAGGGCGATTGGGGCAGGATGACCATCGCGGCCCGCTGGCCGGGCTTGAGCCGCATGTCGGGGTTTTCCACCTCGGCCCAGACACGGGCCTGGCCGTTGACCGGATCGATTTCGGGACTGACATAGGCGAGCGTGGCGGGGTGGCTTTGCGCCTCGCCAGCCCCCGGGTCGACGATCAACTCCACCGCCGCGCCTTGAACCGCCTGGGCGAGAAGCGCGGCGGAAAGGAAGCCTTCGGCCCGGAGCCGATCGATTCGCAAGATGCGGGCGACCTGCTGCCCCGATTCGACCCACTCGCCGGGTCGCCGGTAGACCTGGGCCACCAGCCCGTTGATCGGCGAGCGGAGCGTCAACCGCGCCAGGCGTTGTTCCGCCGTCCGCAAGGCATTCCCCTTCAGTTGCGCGGTCAGCGCGGCGAGGTGGAGCTCGTGCTGCGCCTGCTCGATCGAAAGCCGGGCGCGCTCGGCGGTCAACCGCAAGTGATCCAGCTCCGTTTGTGAGATGCTCTTCGGATACTCGTTGACCGACTCCTGGGCACGGCGGAGCTCCGCCTCGGCCACTTCCAGCGATTTCTTCGCGTAGCGCACGTCGACGTCGTTCTTCGCCTGCGCTTCGGCAATTTCCGACTCCAACCGCGCCCGCTCCACCTCCTGCCGGGCTTCGGCGTCGTCGAGTTGGACCAGCGGGTCGCCGGCGGCGACCAGGGCGCCTTCCTTGGCGGCGAGCGACTGGATCACGCCCGGATCGCGGGCGGGCACGTCGACCTGCTCGATCAGTTGCAGCAGAACAGCGTCGATGCGGATCGGTTCGCTCGCCGCGGCGGGCTCCGCGAGCCGGGCGGCGGCCAGCGCGATGAGCGGAAAGCAGCAGGCGGAACGGGTCCAGTTCATGGCGTTTCCCTGGGCAAGGTCAAAATAGCAGGCGCGAGCGGATCACGTGCAGCAGGCCGTGAAACCAGACGTAGAGCAATGAGCGCCGGCCGCAGTCGATTTTCGCGGTCACCGTCGCCCCGGGGCGAAGCAGTCGCATGGCCGCCTGGTTGTCCGGGCGGACGATCGCCGAGACTGTCGGCGATTGCCCGCCGGAAGAGTCGGTGGCCGGAGAGACCCGCTCGAGCCGGCCCGTGTGATGCTCCTCCGGCGCCGTGGCGAGAATGAACCGGACAGCCAGCGGCTGGCCGCTGGATTGCATGGCGGCCAGCACATGGGCGATCCGGTCATCGGGGATTTCCAGCTCCAGGACCCACGCGCCCGTCAAATCGGCGATGGTCAACAAAAGTTGCCCGCGTGCGACCGGGCGCGATTCGAGCAGCCCTCGCACATCCCAGGTGAGGACCTCGCCGTCGATCGGACTGGCGATCTGCAACTCGGCTTCGAGCCGCTCGAGCAGCGATTGCTGAAGCGACAAGCCTTCGATCTTCTTCTTGAGCGTCTCTTCCTCGGCCGCGTGGAGGGCGGCTTGCCGGAGATCGTCGCGGCTGGCGCGACCGCCGGCGAGGCGCTCGGCCTCGATCGACGAGAGCTGTTTCCGCGCCGTCTCCAGCTCGCCGCGGAGCCGCTGGCCTTCGTACTGCAAGGGGAGATTGCGGAGCCGGAGCAGGGGTGCGTCTCGGGCGATCGCCGCCCCCGCTTCGTGAACAAACAGGCTTTCAACGATCCCATCGTCTGGTGCGAAGACCTGCCGCCGGACCTCCGGCTGGAGCGTTCCGCCGGCTTCGATCCGCAGGCTTGCCGGGACAATTGCGAGCAGCGCCAGCCCCGCGGCGACGGCGGCCGCGATCAGCAGCAACGCCGGCTGCCCGGCCAAGCGGCGAAACCACCGCGTCTCGCGCAGACGACGGCTGACGGGATAGAGTGGCAGGCTCTCCAAGTCGAGGGCCTGGCGGACCGCCGGAGCGGCGTGGCGGCAGACGGCCGCGGCCCTCTCGCGAAGTTCCTCGGGCGCGGAGCGGTCGAATTGTTCGACCACGAGCATTCCGAACGGCGGCGCCTCTCCGGCATCCGCCGATGCGGCCGGCTGGCGATCGGCGGGTGGCGGGGGGAGCGTCAACGGGTAGAACCCGGCCAGCCGGGCGGAGGCAAGATCGACGTAGTCGTGCAAGGGCTCCTCGATCTCGGGAGGAATGCTCTCCGCGTCGCTGGTGGATTCGGCGTACCATAGGGGCTCTCCCCCCGATGCCACCGCGGCGGCGAGACGCTCCAGATGCCTGAGCGCCGCCGCGCGGCGATTGGCGGTGTCGGCGCCGCTCACGGCCACCACACGCCATTGGCGACGGCGGCGGACCAGGACGGTCACCCGGTCGCACTGGATCAGGCGCCGCCCCTCGTTGGCAATCTCGTAGGCCGTTGGCTCGAGCCGCCCGTCGCGGTGGATCGCCCGGGCGAAACGGTCGACTGCCTGCCACGCCTGGTCGCGCCGTTGGAGCAGGACAAGGCGGCGGCGGCGTTGAAAGATCGCCAGCAGGTCGGCGACCACCCGAGCGAACCGGGTCTGACCGGCAAGCGCCTGGCCGGAAATGCCGGCACGCAGATGGACTTCCAGCACTCCGCGTTCCTCGGGGGTCGCCCGCCAGGGCACGAGGAACGCGGCGGCGGCCGGTTCCGCGCCGCCGCGCGGATCATCACGCTCCGCCCGTGTCCGCGGCTGGCCGCTGCGGAGCACGTCGCCGAGGGCAGCCTGGCGGCGCGGCTCGCGCTGTTCCGACTCATCCGCCAGGTGGGAAAGGTGGATCTGGGCGGCCAGGCGCAGACTCTCGCCGTCCGCGCGCCAGATCGCCGCGCCAAGAGCCGCCGTCGCCTCAACCAACTCGGCGAGCAGCTCCTGATGGAAAACCGCCTCGGCAAGGTCCTCCTCCGCCCGCTGGGCCAATCGATCGATCCGCGCGTCGAGTGCGGAAGACGACTCGGGAGAAAGCCGGTGAGTTGGTGGTGAATCGTGAGGCATGAGACTGAATTTGCAGGCGACTGCTGATACATCCAGCAGAAAGCAAGCAACGGGAACCGTCAAGATATGCGGAAAAACCCGACCAAATGGAACCCTTCGTGTCGATCATAAAAAAAAGCCCGGTGCGGTGCACGCAGCGCGCCCGTCCCGAACGTCGCGGCAGGTCAATCGGTTGGAGCGTCACCCCGCGGCGAGCAAGGGAGTAGACGATTAATGCGGCATCGCAAGCCGCGTTGCACAAACGGTTTAGCGGTGTCGGTTGGTACTCGCCCGGGCGTTGCCGACTCTGCCGGATATGGCAGCCGCGGACTCTGCGAAGCCGATGGCAAGAGTGGGCCTTGGGTGGACTTGGGGGATTGGCTGGAATCGTCCGGCAAGTGAGGACGTGCCGGCTCGGCGAATTTTGCCGGTCGCGCGCCGCAAGCCACACGATCGATCTGGCCAGCGGAAGGCGAGCGGGCGGTCGCCAGACGGGGGATGGGTCAACCGTGGAAGACACAGACCGATCGGCGGAAAGGCTGCCCGCGGGTAAGCGCAGTGCGGGCTGGTCCCATGCACGGCGTCTGGCCCGCGTGATGCTTGCGGCGTGGACCGCGGCCGTGCTGCTGCCTGCCCTCGGTTGCCGGACCGAGCGGTCCAAACCGCACTTCTACCCATTGGCCGATTGCAGCGCGACGGGCCTGGCGATCGAGTATCCGGACCTCGACGCCTGCCTCGATGTGCGGCCCCCCGAGGAGCCGCCGCCCGTCAGCATGGCCCTGGATGGCCCGCAGGATTATTGGGACCTGGGGTTGGAGGAGGCCCTGCGAATTGCATTGACCAACAGCAAGGTTCTGGCGGACCTTGGCGGCACGGTGGTGCGGGCGCCGGACCTGACGCGGACGGTCTATGAACCGGCGATGCAGGAGACCGATCCGCGCTACGGCGTCGAGGCGGCGCTCAGCGCGTTCGACGCGGAGTTCTCGACCAGCGCATTTTTCGAGGGGAACGATCGGGCGCTGAACAACCAGTTCTTCGGCGGCGGGACAAGGATTCTCGTTCAGGACGCGGCCGTTTTCCAGGCCCAGTTGAGCAAACGGACGGCCACCGGCGCGCAGATCGCGCTGCGGAAATACATCGAATACGACTCGAACAACGCCCCCGGCAATGCCTATCCCAGCGTCTGGAACGTCAATCCCGAGTTCGAGGTCCGCGTGCCGCTCCTGCAAGGCGCGGGCGCCGAATTCAACCGGATTGCCGGACCCAGCCAGACGCCCGGACTGTACGGCGGGGTGCTGATCGCGCGCGTCAACACCGACATCTCCCTGGCGGATTTCGAGAAGTCCGTGCGCGACTACATCAGCAATGTCGAGAACGCCTATTGGGACCTCTACTTCGCCTATCGCGACCTGGACAGCAAGCTCGCCGCGCGCGACGCGGCGCTGGAGACGTGGCGGCGGATTCGGGCGCTGTATGAAGCGGAACGCCGCGGCGGCGAGGCCGAAAAAGAGGCCCAAGCCCGCGAACAGTACTTCCGTTTCCAGGAGGACGTGCAGGACGCGCTCACCGGGCGGCTCGTCGAGGGCACGCAGACCTACAACGGCAGCCAGCCGGGGACCTTCCGCGGCAGCGGCGGCGTGCACGTGTCGGAGCGGCGTCTGCGCCTGTTGATGGGCGCGGCGATCAACGACGGGCGGCTGATCCGCCCCGTCGACGAACCCGCCGTCGCGCCCGTCCGGTTCGACTGGAACCAGGTCGTCTCCGAAGCGCTCCAGCGGCGGCCGGAACTCCGCCAGCAGAAATGGCGGATCAAGCTGCGGCAACTCGAATACACCGCCAGCCGCAATTTCCTCCTCCCGCAATTGGACGTCGTCGGCCGCTATCGCTGGCGCGGGCTCGGGCAGACCTTGATCAATCCCGACTCAAGCGGGCTGCCCCCCTTCGACAACGCCTTCCAAACGCTGATGAGCGGCGATTTCCAGGAATGGCAGCTGGGCGTGGAAATGACCGTCCCCATCGGGCATCGCCGCGCTTACGTTGCCATCCGCCATGCCGAGTTGGGCCTTGCCCGGGAGCGAGCGCTCCTGAAGGAGCAGCAGCGGCAGGTCCTCCACGATCTGAGCAATAGCGTGGCCGAGGTGGAACGCGCAGAAGCGGGCTTGCGAATCTCGTTCAACCGCCGCGTCGCCGCGTCGCAGCAGCTCGCCGCGGTCCAGGCGGCATACGACGCCGACAAGGCGCCGCTCGACCAGGTCCTCGATGCCCAGCGCCGCATGGCCGATGCGGAAAGCCGCCACCACCGCGCTCGCGTGGAGCAGACAATCGCCGTCAAGAACATCCATTTCGAAAAAGGAACACTGCTCGACTACCACCAGGTCTATCTGGCTGAGGGCGGCTGGCCGCGGATCGCCTACCATCACGCGGCCCAGCGCGACGCGCTGCAAGTCCGCCCACTGCTGGATTACCGCCTCCGCCGCCCCCTGCCGGTCGCCGCGCCGGTGCGGAATGCTCCGCCGGCTTCCGCAACCCCGGTGCCGCCGGCCGGGCCGGCGGAATTTCCGCTCCCCGCCGGCGAAGTGCCGCGACTTGGCAGCCAACGTGACCATCCCAGCCCGCTGCCGGCGGTCTCGTCCGTATCGGGCGTCGTGCCCCTCCCGGCGGTTGAGCCCCTGCCGGCAGTTGAGCCCCAGCCGATCCAACCCGCCTCGTTCCTGTCACCTGAGGGCACTCCGCTTGAAGCCCGCCAGCGCCCGTTCTGAGCACACCCCGCAGCCGCGGCCAGCGACCGCCGTCCCGGCCATCGCCTGCGGCAATGGATCGCCGGCGACTTGAGCCGGTCGTCTCGCCGATTCCCCCCCCTCAGAACCGTCCCGGCGGCTGGAACGAGGGCGATTTTCCCGAGTCCCGGCACCGCCCTGGCCGATACCTGAAATGGAGGTTGAGCTGCTGCTGCGGCTGCGGAGACCGTTCTCACGGCGCGCCGCGTGGTGGGGCACGCGGCCAATGGTTCGAGTTCGTCTTGGCAAAGCGCAGCCGTTTTGTTAGCTTACCCGACAGCAGGCCACCGTGAGTTTTCGGAGCAAGAACGCTTCGGACGCGGCAGGCCAGAGGACGGTCCAGCATGGACCCTCCAAGGTGCTTGTGATAGGGCCGACAAGGAGGGAGGCCAGCATGAGTTCCCATCAAACGCAGCAGGTTCGCACCCACATCCGGTGGATGATCCGTCGTGATATGCCCGAAGTCCTGGCGATCGAAGCGGCCAGTTTTGAGTTTCCCTGGCTCGAAGACGATTTCATCCGTTGTCTGCGCCAGCGAAACTGCATCGGCATGGTTGCCGAACACGACGATCGCGTGGTTGGCTTCATGATCTACGAGCTCAACAAGAGCCGCATCCAGGTGCTGAACTTCGCTACCGCGCCCGACGCGCGGCGTCGCGGCGTCGGCACGCAGATGGTCCGCAAGTTGATCGGCAAACTCTCCGCCCAACGGCGGACTCGGATTCTCCTGGAGGTGCGCGAAACCAATCTGGCTGCTCAATTGTTCTTCCGGGACAATGGCTTCCGGGCGATCTCGGTTCTCCGCGACTACTACGAAGATACGCCGGAAGACGCGTACCTGATGCAGTATCGATATGCGCCGGAAGCCGGCGAAGCCTACGAGCCAACCAACCGGATCGCACGTCTGGCGGGTTGACCGCCGGAGACGCGGCACGCGGGAAGCACTGGGACGTTTTCACCAGCCACGATCGCGTCTCCGCTGCACGGCACGGATTTCAGGCGGGGCGGGTGGCGCGCCGCACCGACCGCTTGCGGCGTCAGCCGATCACCGACCCTCCTCCCCGCGTCCGTCTCCAACCCAGCCGCAGGGCAGCCACCAGGCTGACGCCAACCACGAGCAGCCCGACGGCGCTGGGCCAAAGCCAGAGCCACCAGCCGAGGCCGATCAAGGCCCCGGCGGCGTGGGGCCATCGGTGCAGGCGGCCGCTGGCCATCGCCAATAACGACCCGAGCATGATGCCCGCCAGCGCCGCCCCCGGCCAAAGGCCCACCGCCCGCCATGGCCCCGCGGCGGACCAGTCCGCTCGCAGCGCCGCGGAAGAAGATTGGCCGTCCAAGCGGAAGTGTCTCGTCGTCTTTCCGATCGCCCTGGAGTCCCAGATCGCTCCCGCCGAAACGCCCGTTCCCGGGTCGTTCATCAGTTGCGACCAGAGATCGGACGCATGGTCCCGTTCCGCCCGTTTGCTCTGTTCGGCGTCGAGGGCTTCCAGTTCCGCCGACTCGGCGCGGACGGATGTGATCCGCGACGCCAGGGCCAAGGCCCTCTCGGCGATATGCCGACTCTCGGCCCAGTTGCCCAGCCAGCCCCGATACCATGCCCGGCTCTCCTCGACCGACGCCGTGCTCTCCTCGGCGGCGATGTCGATCAGCGCCGCGACGTTCCGAACCCGTTCCATGGCCAATTCATGGGCGGAGATCTCCCGATTCCCGGCCAGGCCGACGAGCTGGCAGCGCGGCGGGCCGGCAACCGTCCAGACGGAGCGTAGAATCGGCAACTGCTCCAACTGGAACTCCGAGAGCCGGCAGGTGGCGCCGTTCGGCCCGGCTGGCAGGCGGCCGGCAAAGACGATTTCCAGACGCTGGGGCAATGCCGTACGCCCCAGGGGGATTTCCCAGGAGTGGCCCGCTTTGGCTTCAGGATAGAGCGGCACGCCGGCGTTCGCAGCGGCCACCGGGTGCAGCCCTTCCGGCAGTCGCAGCACGCACGCATCCATCTCGCCGGCGCGCAGATCGAACACCGCCACGCCATGGCAAAGCCCCTCCTCCGTCCAGTCCAGGCAGATATCCGCCAGGTAGACGCGCGCCGGTTCGGTGATCGGACGAAGCACCGCAAGAAAGTCCTCGCGCTTCACGTCGTAGGCCAGCCAGCCGGCGGCGGGACTCTGAACGGAAAACCGCGTCGGAACCGGCGCCTCGGCCAGCCCCTCCGTTTGCCAACGGACGGTCGCATCGGGACCAGCCGGCAGGAGGAGCAGCCGCCGCTCGAATTGGACGTCCATGAGTTGGACTTGCGGAACGCTCGGCGCGATCCCGCCGGTCTGTTGGATCGGTGCGGAGATCCGCAGCGTCGCTTCTCCTTCGATCGGCGTCTTCGGTTTCAGCGTGATCAAGCCGCGTTCCCTGTCGATCGAGTCGACGCCGAATTTCGTGTCCAACTCGAAGGGGCCATGCCATGAAGGGGGCGCCGAGAGGCGGACCTGATCGAGCAGTCCCCCGGAGACCTTGAGCCGGCATTCGAGCGTCGCCCCCCATCCTTGCGGACGGTGCCAGACGGAAATCTCCTGCTCTGCGCTGACCTTGGGACGGTTCTCGGAGACCCGCACGCGCATCGTGGCGGGGCTGTCGCCGTCGATCCCCCAGCGGCTGACCACGCGACCCAATTCGGGATCAGACGCGGCACTTGCCGGAATTCCGATCTCGGTCATGCCTTCCACTTTTTCCACATTCACGCAGACCTCCGGGCGCCGGTAGAGCTCCGTCACCGCCGCCTTGCCGGAAGCGGACTCAACCCGCAGGCTCGGCAACGGCCCGCTCCGCTCTCCGGCCGCGGCGATCGCGCCTTCCAGGTCGATCGTGTGCGGGCCGCTCAGCGGAGCATCGAAGAAGACGACCAACTCCGCCCTGCTCGGCCGCGTCCAGCGACAGGCTCGGGGGAGATTGTTCGCCGTCACCACCAGGCTGCTCAGTTCCAGGTTCTCGGGAACGGCGAGCCGGTGCTGGAACAGGTAACCTTCGCTCGTGTCGACCGTCGCCCGGAATCGGACCGCGGTCTTGTCCTGCCCGTAGCCGACGGTCAACCGCCACTCGGCGGTGCTCGTCGGCTCCTTGGGCTGCGTGCCAAGGATCAGTGAAGACTCGGGGCTGGCCATCTGGAAGGCGAGTGTCGGCGGCGAGGTCGGCTGCCCCCAGGCGCCCGCGAAATCGCTCAAGCCGATTGTCGAAACACGGTCGATCGTCTGGTATTCGAACCGCAGCGACGGGCTGACGCTCACGGCCACCCAGCGCCGCGAGACCGGGTGTTCGGTGGAGCGGAGCGCAGGGAAGCGCAGGCGTCCGACCCCCGAGGCGCCGCCGAGGAGAAACTGGCCCTGGACAACCACCGCGGCGGCCTCGACCCCGGTCAGGCGGAGCGTCTGCCTGGCCAGTCGCCCGTCGCGGTCGCTCTCGACGCCGGCCAGCGCTGCTCCTTGAACCGCGAATTCCCCCTGCTGGATGAGGCGCGGGTCGCGGAGCAAGGTCACCTCGCCGTCGAAATCAGGACCGACCTGGTAGCGAATCCGCGTGTCGACCAGCGCGTAGCCGAGTTCGACCGTCATCCAGTGGAGTTCTTCAACCTGCGTCGATTTGCCGGCGGCCGCTCTCCCCGTTTCCTGCCAGCGGACCACAAGCCGATCGGCGGGGCCGAGTTCCGCCAGAAGCTGGGAAGGCTCCTGCCGGCCGGTCACGCGCCCCAGCGCGGTGGGGACCGTAATCTGCGGTGCATCCGGGGGAACGGACAGTTCGAGGCGGGCCATCGCCAGGGGTGGAATCGTCAACTCGAAGCCGCCCGGATCCGCGCCATAGTTCGTCACGGGGCGAAGCGACAACTCCAGCCGGCACCAGTCGGTCTGCTCGGCATAGAACACCAGCGTGCCGTCCTCCTCCCACGCCGGCTCAATCTGGCGCCCGTCCAGTTTTGCCTGGTCGAGATTCCAGTGGTTCACCGAGGCGCCCAGAGGAATCTCAACGCGCTGCAAAGCCCCGATGATTTGGATATCGAAAACGGCCTTGAACTCGGTCAAGGCCAGCCGTTCGGTCGCGGTCTGCCAGCCCAGCCGGCCCCGGTAGGTGGCCGAATTGAGCAGCCATCCACGGGGTTTCTGATCCGCCAGGGAAGCCCGTCGCCAGAGTTCCGAATAGAAATCTTCGGAAACGTAATACTTGCCTCCGGTCGGCTGGCCTTGTTTGTCTACGGGCACGAAGACCAGCGGAGTCGGCGGGCTTTCCTCTGGAGCCGCTGCATCTTGCGCTCGGGCAGCGGCGCCGGACGCGAGCACCAGCAATCCTCCCAGGACCGCTTTTTGAAGAACGCCGGCCTGGCCGGGGTGCTTCGTCGCGACGATCCGCGCGGCCGGCCGAGGCCGGGACCTCGACAGGAGCCTCGCCCCGAGCCCCGCGATCCCGCCCCAGAAACCGGCGGAAAACCAGGCAGCCCAGCCGTCCGGGCCGTAGATCGCGGCCAGGGCAAAACAGAATGCGGGAACCATGCCGAGCGCCGGGCGCGCCGCGGCCGATCGCCACGTCAGGCCGGCGACAAGCAGAAACATCAACCAGAACAGGCATCGCAGCAGATAACGGTCAACGACAACGAGGTCGCCCTGGTTCCCATCGGCCAGGCCGATCACGCGAACGCTCCATCCCACGGTGTCTCTCGCCTCGTATCCCGCCGGCCCCAATCGGCTCCACGGCAAGACAGCAGTCGACGGCAGTCCCGCCCAGTCCGCTGCGGGAATCCATTGGAGCGATTCGCCCGTCCGCGCCGCCCGGGCGATCTCCGCTTGGCGGACCGGCGAATTCACCCACCACAATGCGTCGCCGGAAATCCGCTCGACGCGATTGCCTTCGGCCGCGGCCTTCTCCGCGGTGGTCAGCAGGATTCCCCGCCCGCTGACCACAAACGCCAATCCGACCGACTGCAACAGCGATGCCACCCGACCCGACAGGTCGTTTCCGGGCGGCGATGGAACCACCGTTCCCGGCAAAACACCGCGTTGCTGGAGCGCCTCCCAGTCAACGAGCAGGACCCCCTTGGTCTGCTGCTCCGACGTGTCGCCCAACATGCCCTTGACGGCCGGATGGGTCAGCAAGCTGCCCCAGTCGAGCCGCGCATCTGGATCGTGGCCTTGGCTGGCGGCGGTTCGAGCCAGAACCTGGAGCAAGCGCTGCCCCTTGCGGATCGCCAAATTCTTGTCCGTCGGGCTGCGGCGCGCGTGGTGCCACGAATCCGGCCCCAGCGGGTCAACCGGCTCGGCGCCCGTGGCCCGCGCCAACGGGCCCCAGAGCCGCCAAGTCCAATTGCCCGGAGAAGCCTGCCCAGAGTGAGAAGACCCCAGCGGCAGGGATTGACGTCCGGGCGGCAGCCAGGCGACCCAGCGCCGCGCGAGCACCGGCGCCTCCGGTTCCGGGAGCGGCGCCTCGAGTCGCTCGACAACCGACCAGGGGCCCGCCAACGTCCGAAAACTGATCGTCATCGTCTGGAATCGCCTGCGTGGATCGAGCCGCACGGCCAGGATACGGCCGCCGCCGGAGGACAACCCTTGCCAACGGGCGCGCTGGCCGTCGACGGCGATGTTCTCGATCTGCTCGATGCCGGTCGAAGGCGGCAGGTGCACGCGGAGCACGGGGCAGCCGACATTCTCCAGGTGATACTCCGCCACGTGCCGCCCGCAGCCGTTCGGTTGTAGCCGGGACTCAAGTTGGCAGTCCCAGGCCCAGACCGTGACGGCCGCCGGCCCGCCGGGATCGTTCGTCACGATGCTGATCGCCGGACCGTTGGCCATCTCCTGGCTAGGATCGAAACGGTAGGTCGCCCGCAACGGGGTCCGCGGCGCCAGTTGCGGGGCTTCCGAGATGACCGGAGTCAGGCCGAGGTTCTTGACGCGAGCCGGCGAATCTCCGCCGCAATCGACGGTCAGCACTCCCGTCTGCTCGACGGCCTCCGGCAGCCTGGCAAGCCCGATCCGCGTCGCCTCGGTCAGCCGCGAGGTCCGCGTGGCGCGGATTTCGAAAGGCTCGCTGCGGCTCGGGCGGAGCCGGATTTCCCAACGTTCCAGCGGGCTTGCCTCGGCCGAACCAGCGGCATCGTCCGCGCCGCCCGGCACGGCCGCCAACCGCGTCTGATCGCCCGCCGTGGCAAACCAGCGAATCCGGGCGTCGGGCCGATGGAGAAACTCGACGGCCAGGCGTTCCAGCCGCGCGGCCCCCGGATTGACGCGGAAGGTATAGGCTTCGGTCAACCTGCCGCCTCTGACCGATGCCGCCACGCGGACGTCGGCCGAATACCGGGAGCGCCGCCGTTGCAGCAAGAAGCTGAGGTTGCGGTCGGATCGGTCGTGCACGAAGACGAGCCCCCGCGGCGTCTCCGCGAAGAGCCGCAACTCCTCGGCCGTCATCGTCTGGGGCTCGCGGCGCTGGAGCGTTTCCTCGCCGGCCAGAACGATCTGGTAGGGCTCGGCGGCGCCCAAGGCGATCAGCCTCTTGCTGTCTGCATCCGGGGCGAACCGGACGGGAATGGCGTCTTGAAGGGTGTGCTTCCTCCCCACCGGCGACTGGAGCCGCCGTGCGGCGATGCTCAGCCGGATCGGGCACGAAGGCGAAACCGGCTTCAGCAGCTCGACGAGCAGCCGCCTCCCACCGGCCGCCTGCTCCACGCGCCAGTCTTTCAGCATTCCCGCCGGTTCGCACTGGACCGAATCGATGATCCACGAGCGCGTAACGGCCTCCTCGATGGAGTAACACTCGCCGTGGGCGACCTCGACGATCGCCGTCTGCCGACCGACAATCTGCCCGCCGCTCAGGTCGAGGGCCACGCCGTAATGGACTCGAGGCGGTTGCCGTTCCTGCCGGAGCATCACCTGGACCTCCGCGTCGGCCGCGAAATACTGCAATTCGATGATCTCGGCCGCGAGCGGATCAGTGCTCGTTCGGGCCCCGCAAATCCGCGCTCGCGACGGCAGCAGGTCCTCGACCGCCATGGGCCGTTCCACGGTCAGCGTCGCGGCGGCGCCGTGCCAGAACAAGCTCTCGCAAAGGACTCTCGGCAGGCGCCATTTCTCCCCCGTGCGGACCGGCGCCAGGGCGGTCAATTTCAGTTCCCGGCCGATTCCTCGCAGCGGCGAATCCGGTTCGACAACGATCCGCGTCAGCGGACCGTCGCCGGAGGTGGCAATCGACCAGGGCACCGGCTTCTCGCCGTCGCGCACGGAGATCAACTCCAGTTCCGGATCAATCGCGATCTGAAACTGGTGGAGCGGCTGGCCCAGGATATCGAAGCGCAGCGCCGCGGTCAGTTCCAGGCCGCCTGGGGCAAGATTGTAGGCGAACGTCTGTTTCAGTTCCGTCAGTCGACGATGGCCCTCCGGGTCGTTCTCCGAGGTGATCCTCAGGAAGATGCGGCTCTGTCCACCCAGGTCCATCTCCCAGACACGCACTCCGTCTTTGACGGCCCCCTTGCGAAAAACGACACTCTCCGGGGCAATCGGGATCGTGTCCTGGGGGAGGGTGAGCGCAAGCTGGGTGGCGGGAGAGGCCGGCAATCCCAGCTCGAACTCGATCGCCCCGAGAATCCCCACCCGGCCCCGCAACGTCCAGTCCAGTTCGAGCACACCGTCATGATCGACCCGCAACTGGAGCTGGCGATTCGCCCCGAGGCCGATCCGAGCCGTTTCGCCGTCGCGGTCCGCCCAGGCGGACCTCAAGATCGACAGATTGCAGGGCGCGAACGAAAGACTGGCCCCTTGGGGGGAGAGCTGGCGGACCTGAAGCAGGGCGTGTCCGTCGACCAGTTCGCTGCCCTCCAGGCGGGCCTCGTAGCGGGCCGACGCGATGACCGCGCCTCCCGCGTGGGCGGGCCGCGACGCCAGGCTATTGGCCAGCGCGACCTTCTCGTGAAACTCCGCCGGCTCCATCGGGAAATAGGCGGGCTTGCCCGTCGGCCGCCATTGATCCTCCTTCTCGGCCGGCGCGAAGATCGTGCGATATTGCAGCGGCCCGACGACGCTGGCGTTCTGACCGGCTTCCTGTCCGCTCGCCGCCGTCGCCCAGGCAGCGAGGGCCAGGCCCAACCAGAGCCGCGCCGTCGCGGGCAACCGCTTCTGAGTCGGAGGATGAAGGGAAAAGCGGCCCAACACCAGACCTCTCTTGACGTTCGTCGTCGACTTGACCTGTCTTGATTTGACGCCCTGATCAACCATCCCGGCTGGCGGCGCCGCCCGCGTCCACCTCGGTCGCCGTCAGGCGATGGACCTCCGAATCCGGCTCGGCAGGCGGCGGATGCGCGGACTCCTCTTCCAGGACGAGACTTGTCGCCTCGCGCCGCGGCGCGCGCCACCGCTGGCGGGCCACGCCGCGATAGAGCACCGCCCCCAGCAGCGACAACACAAACCCCAGCCCGGCGGCTTGAATGAACAGTAGACTGGCGCCGGGCCAACTCGCGGCCGCGCCGACCGCCGCGACGAGCAGGATCAATCCGAAGGCCGGGTTGCGCACAACCGGAACGTAGATCACCAACAAGCCGGCGAGGAGGACCAGCCCCGACGCGGCGGACACGATCCACGTCCGGCTCGCCGTGCAGAGCTCGCGCGGCTCGGCCGGCCCGAAGTTGCTGAACAAGTAGCGGCTCGTCGCGTCGGGCACCGACACATCGCGCACGCCGCCCACCCAGTCTTCCAGATCATTCTGCTCCTTGATGGGAATCCGGCCCCACCAGACATCGCTCCAGCCCCACTCGTATTCCGGCACGCATCCAGCGGGAGCGGCAATCACATGCTCGCTGCGCGGGAGAACCAACTGCCAATAGGTCCGCCGGGCCCAGATGCCGTCGTCCACCCTTGGCATGTCCAGCAGCATCCAGCCTCGCGGGGGACGCGGTTCAGCAAAGTGGTAATAGACTTCGAGGACATGCGCGCCCGGCTCCTGCCAGCGGGGCAGCACGACGCGAACGCGGCGCTCCGATGGCACGTCAAATTCCACCTCCTGACCGTCCAGCAGGGCCCGCGCGGAGCCAAGGTCGGCCCCCTCGGGCAACGCCACGGTGAGGTGCCGCCGGTCGCTGACGAACCGGTAGACCGCCCGATCGCGCCGTTGCCGTTCGGTCATCCAGGTCTGCACCCACGCCAGGTGGACGACGGCGTTGCCGAACGTGTCCGGGTCCTCCTGATGAACGCCGAAGACGATTCGCGGCTGCACGCTCTCCGCCGAGAAGAGCATGCCCGCCTGGCCGCTGCCGGTGTCCAGCCCGTTGCGGATCTCCTGCCACCTGCTCTCGCGGCACCAGACACCGACGCCCTCCCGGATCGTCAGGGCAACGCGGTTCCCGACAAGCACCCCGCCGGCCGGCATCACCAGCGGGACAACGCACAGCACGCTCGCCGAAGGCTGGAGCTTGGGCACCGCCACGGAAAAACCGGCCACCACTTCAAACCGCCCAAGCCTCGCCGCGGGCAGCACGATCTGGCGGACGACAAGATCGTCGTCACCACTCTCCTGCGGGGCCGCCACCGCGGCCACCGCCTCTCCGTCGACGAAGAATTCCAGGCGGTCGGACTCAGCCAATTCCCTCGGCATTTGAATCGCCAGCGACGTGGCTGGCTCGTATTTCACCTCGTAATTCAGCCGCTGGCGGACACGGGCTTCGTCGGGCCCGATGCTCACCTCGGCAAGCGTCTCGACGGAGACCTCCTGATGGCGAACGCGAATCATCGCTGCGAAGACCGCCTCCCCCGTCTCGCTCCGGTAAAACAGCGGCTCCTGCTGCATCTGCGGCAGTTCCATCGGCGGCACAACCTGCTGCTCCTGCAAGCCACGCATGTTCGCCGCGTCCGGTCTGAGGTCGACGTTGTCTGCGGGGAGAACCACCACCGCGGCGCCGCGCAGCGAATTGACCAGCGGATGCGGCAAGGCCAGGGAGATCGCCCCCTTGTCCAGCTCGATCGCACGAGAAGCCTGGAGGCGGAGTTCGAACTCGACCATCGCCCCTTCCTCGAGTTCGATCGTCAACACACCCGACTCGTCGACCTGGGACTCCTCGGCAATTACGAGTTGCTCCGGGCTGAGTTGCTCCAATTCCCAACCGTTCATCGCGATTGTCAATCGATAGGCCTTCTTGCCGTGGACCGCGTACTTGAGCGTCGCATCCAGCCGCGCCATGCTCTCTTCAATCGAGATCACATAGCGGGGCTCAACGCTGACGCGTGTCTGCTTGGGAAAGACCCGCGCTGCCAGGCTGAACGGCTGTTCGTAATAGCGGAAGGCCGCGATCAGATCCTCCGCCTGGAGATCCTTCGGAACATCCGATACCTGCTCCGCCCCCAGCCCCACGTCGTACCGCACATCCCATTCGCCCCGGGCGCGGACCGCGACGGTTCCCGACTGCCGGATCGCGCCCAGGACCTCGAAACCAGCCAGGACGAACTGCCCGTCGACGGACGCCTCCGCGTCGCACGCCGCGCGGAGCCTGATCTCGGTCGACCCCTCGTCACCGAGGGGCTCGGAAAAACGCACCTCAACCACGCGGCCCTCGCTGGCCTCCAGGTCCTCGGGAACCGCCTTTTTCTCGACGACATAGCCTTCATAGACCTCCTCGGACAAGACCGCGCCGGGCGGCAGGCGGACTTCGATTCCGGCCAGATCGCGGCCGTGCGCCCGAACGGCCAGCCGCGCTTCGAAATCCACGCTGCGGCGCTCCACGGTGGCGACGATCGTCCCGACGGTCGTGAGCACCGGAGAGACCTCGCTCGGACTGCCGTTGGCGCTCCGCCACGTCAGGTCCAAATCGCCGCGCAGCCCCCGCACGGTCAACTCCGTCGTGTCTTCATCCAGAGCGATCGGCGTCTCGAGAATCGCCCCGTTGGAGACTTCGGCGACGGCGTTGGCCATCGGAACGGTCAGCTTCAACTCCGAGACCGTCGCTCGTGGAACGGACAGAAGCAGCCGCCTTTCCCGCCCGGCTCCGGAAATCGGCGTGACAAAGCTCAAGTTGACCTCCTCGGTGGCCTCCTGCCCGGTCCCCCGCAGCCAGAGGATGTAATCTCGCGGGTCGCCCGACGTCGACTCCTGGTCGGTCTGTTCAGGCACGGTGATCAGGGGACCGCCGGACAGGCCGTTGCCGGGCAGGGTGCGGAGCGCCGCTTGCCCAAACCGCAGCGGCACGCGGACCCAGCCCTCGCTCCGCACGACGACCGACAATTTCACGTCCAGCTCGACGCGATCCTGGTCAGCCCGACCCGTGGCCAGAAGCGACTGGATTGTGAAATCTGGAGTCTGGTCTTGTTCCCTGAGTGCCTGCGAATCGAGGTAGATCTGCCGGAACTTGTCCATCGTCATGCCCGGATAAGGCACGAGCCGGCCGTCGACGTCCATCAAGTAGACCGTGTCCAGCTCAGCCCGCCGCGCCGGGCTGGCGGATCCGGTTTCCGCGGACGTCTGCGGAGCGGGAGTCGGCTGGGCCGGCGCCGGCTGGGCGGATGGCTCGGAATCGCGGGCTTCAGCGGGCGACGACTCCGAAGCGGGCGGCGATGCGGACGCGGGCGGCTCCTTCGGGCTGCTGCCGGCCTGGTCCTGCGCAGCGGCGATCAGACACCCAAGAATCAGATGGGCAATCAGTCCAGCGATAAACCGGTTCCGCCTCAACATTGGCTTCCTGGAGACAGTGTCGCAATCGAGCGTCGCAGTGCTCGACACACTGCGCTGCCCGGTCGATTGAGAAGAGTCGCGCGGAAAAGGAGTATCCCTCTAGTCTACCCAGACCTCCTGCAATCTTGAAGAACGAAACGCCGGCGATCGGCAAGGTTCACGATCCAAGGTTCGAATTCCCTCGGTTGGGTGCTCCCGGTGAAGGGGTTATTCCTGCCCACTCTTGGCGATTGAGAATTGGGCCGGGAAGCTTGTCCAACGATCCACCACAAATCGGCCGAACTGTTGTTCCTTGAACGATTTGGGGATTGTGCTCACCCCCCCCGCCGAGCCGCCAGTTGCCTCAGTTGCTCCATCAGCGACCGATTGGCGGCCGAGAAGAGCCTACCTCGCTCGACGAGAAATCCCCCTCCATCTGGGGAATCGATCACGCCACCCGCTTCTTTGACGATCAAGGCTGCCGCGGCGACATCCCAGATTCTCGTGCCGTAGTTCCAGGCCACGTCGAAACGTCCGGCCGCAACATAGCAATGGTTCAACGCGGCAGAGCCGGTGCGACGGATTGCCTGGCATGCGCCGAGTGCTTGGCGGAACAGTCGCAAGTCGGGATCGTCCGGTGTGACGACATTCGGGAGGCCAAAGCCGGCCAGGCTTTGAGAGAGGTCAGCGACGCCGCTGGTCCGGATCGGTTCGCCGTTGAGCCAGGAGCCGGCCCCGGCTTTGGCCGTGTAGCATTCGTCGCGGAGCGGGTCAAAGACAGCCCCCACGAGCAGGGTCCCGCGGTTTTCCAGGGCCAGCGAGACGCAGAAATGCGGAACTCCGTGGGCAAAATTCGTTGTTCCGTCGAGTGGGTCAACGATCCAACGGTACTCGGCCCCGGCCGGCCGGCCGTCCGTTGCCGGCTGTCCCTCCTCGCCGATGAAATCGTGGTCGGGAAACGCCCTGGCAACGGTCTGGCGAACCAACTCCTGACTGGCGAGATCGGCCTCGGTAACCAGGTCTCGCGGGCCCTTTTCGCGGACTGTGGCTCGGCCAAACAGCCCCGTCAGCACCGCGCCCGCCCCGCGCACCGCCTGCTCGCATATCGTCAGAAAGTCTTCCATGCCAAACCTTTAAGTGCACCGGCCTATCCCGCGAACGTTGTTGATTGTAGCCGCCGGCGCCCACAATTCCAGCCCCGCGCGCGAAAACGACCGCGGAATCGCCGCCTACAGAATTTTTTTTGCCGTGGAATTGTGCGAAAAACTATGGACAAGACCACCAGAGTTGGTATGATCAAGTACAGGTGAGAAGGGGGCAATTGGATAGTCATGGAAAGGCGGTCCACTCCAATTCCAATCCTGTCCCATCCATCCACTTTGATTATAGGGAACGCTTCTTAGGCGCCATCGGCCTCTTCTCTGTTCCGGCCCCGCCGTTTCGCTCTGACTGCGAGCGGCGGGGTTTTTTGTTCTCACTTGGCTCGATTCACCTCGCATGACATCTCATGATCCGACGCGGATGGCAATTGACCTCATCCCGTGCGCAGTGGCACAGCGACTCCCTGACGCTCGCATTTGACTGGGCGCAGCCTGAATTCGGGCTTGGCCTGACGCATGCCTCCCTACCTACGGCATGCACGCCGCGGTTGTTCGGCCTGATTCTCCCGGTCCGCCAAGAATCCGAGGACCCCTCCCGCTTGCCGCTGTTCGCCTGCGGCAACCTGCTCTCCGCCACCTATGACGCCGCGGAGTCGTTCCCGGTCCAGATAAATGTCGCCTGGCGCGTCGGGGCGCCGTCGCCGCACTCCAGCCTGATGATCGTCGATGCCGTCTTCTCGATCTCTACAGAGAAGCTGAATGCCCAGGGCCGGTTCGCCATCCGTTCCGTGCTCCCGGCCGTCGAGGTCCTCACCGCGGCGGGGCCGCTCGACACGGCCTGCTGGAAGACGTGGACGCCTGCGCCGGAAGACCCGCCGTGCGCAACGGAGTCTCCGGCGGTGCTCTTTCGCTTGCCGGGCGAAACGTTCAGCTACCTGGAGATCGCCGATCCGGTCGATTCCCGCTGCTGCCGATTGAGCGGGCAGGGACCTGCCACGGTTGGCCTGGATCGCGGGCTGTTCGCGACTACCCTGGAAAAGGGCGTGATCCTTCGCGCGCGAGTCCGAGGCGTCTTGCTCGATCAAGCGGAAGACGTGCGGAGCGCCGGCGCGGCTTACGCCGATTTCGTCGGGTCCGCACCGCCCCTCGGCCGCTGACCGCAGCGCTCACCTCCGCGGCAACTCCCTCTGGACAATCCTAGGACAAACCGTGAACGCTCCTCTGATCACCGAGAATTTCCTGCTCCACGGCGACGCCGCCGTGCGACTCTATCACCAGTACGCCCGCGAGATGCCGATCCTGGACTACCACTGCCATCTCCCACCCGACCAGATCGCGAGCGACCACCGCTTCGACAATCTCGCGCAGATCTGGCTCGCCGGCGATCATTATAAGTGGCGGGCGATGCGCGCGGCCGGGGTCGACGAACGGTATTGCACGGGCGATGCCTGCGATCGGGACAAGTTCCAGAAGTGGGCGGAAACGGTCCCCCGCACGCTCCGCAACCCCCTCTACCACTGGACGCACCTGGAGTTGAGCCGCCCGTTCGGCATTCGCGATCGGCTGCTCGGCCCCGAAACCGCCCAGGGCATCTGGGAGGAGTGCAACGCGCGACTTGCCGAGGAGGGCTTCTCTTGCCGGCGGATCATGGAGCAAATGAACGTCAAGGCCGTCTGCACGACCGACGATCCCTGCGACAGCCTCGAACATCATCAGGCGATCGCCGCGGACGCCACGTTCGCGGTGAGGGTCCTACCCACCTTTCGGCCGGACAAGGGCATGACCCTGGACAACCTGGCGGTGTTCAATCCCTGGGTCGACCGGTTGGCCGCGGCGGCCGACGTGGAGATCCGCGACTTCACCACCTTCATGGAGGCGATCCGGCGGCGGCACGAGCACTTCCACAGGGTCGGGGCCCGGCTTTCCGACCACGGTGTCGAAACCTTCTACGAAGCCTTTGCCACCGACTCGGAGATGGAGACGATCTTCGCAAAAGCCCGCTCCGGACGGGAGATCTCCGCCGAACAAATCCGCGCGTTCAAGTCCACGATGCTCTACGAATTCGCTCTGCTCGATCACGAAAAAGGCTGGACGCAGCAGTTCCATATCGGAGCGCTCCGCAACAACAATTCCCGGAAATTCGAGCAACTCGGCCCCGACACGGGCTTCGACTCGATCGGCGATTGGCCCGTGGCGGTCGGCCTTTCCCGGTTCCTCGATCGCCTCGACCGGCAGGGACGGCTGGCCAAGACGATCGTCTACAACCTCAATCCGGCGATGAATGATGTCCTGGCGACGATGATCGGCAACTTCCAGGACGGCACGACGCCGGGCAAGATGCAGTTCGGCAGCGGCTGGTGGTTTCTCGATCAGAAGGACGGGATGGAGCGGCAGCTCGAAACGCTCTCCAACCATGGCCTGCTGAGCCTGTTCGTCGGCATGTTGACCGACAGCCGTTCCTTCCTTTCCTACACGAGGCACGAATACTTCCGCCGCATCCTCTGTAATCTGCTGGGCGGTGAGATGGATCGCGGCATCCTGCCCGCCGACTTCGACCTGGTTGGCCCGATGGTTCAAGATATCTGCTACCGCAACGCAGCCGACTACTTCGGTTTCGAGCTGGCATGACCTTCCCGTGACGGCCATCACCCCCCTCGCGCGAGGGCATTTCTGGAAAAATCCCCCGCGTCGCGCGATTTTTCCGACAAAATTCGGTTTCCGAGGGGAACCTTTTCGATTCTCGGGGGTCTACCTATAATTCCGAGACACGTTCTGTCTTCAAACCGCGCAGGGCGCAGAGGTTGACCCATGGCGAGCTTCGCACGCACGACGACCGTCCGGAAATTCGATGTCCGCGACAATCGCAAGCACTTCGGTGCCGTCGTTCGCATCGTCGTCGCGCCCATGGCCTCGTTGCGCCTTCGTCAAATCGCGCGGTTTCTTCTTGCGCGGCTCGGTCAGCGCATCGCCGATCGGCAACTGGCCCTCAGGGGCTGGCATGGCCATTCCAGCACAGCCGGCCTTTGGGGGCAGCCCGCCAGTCTGGTGTGGTTGCGCCTGGTTCCGGCGTGGCGCGGCCTGATGCCGTGTCCCGCGAGGCTTCCCAGCAGGTTCTGACCGGTCGACGGCTGAGCCAGCATTCATTAAGGAAGCAACTCGCGAGCGGACGCGGCGGGCGGACCGGGAAGGGGACATCGTGCATGTCCCGGACCCGTGTCTTCTTGGCGCGGCCGGCGCTTCTTGATCCCGAACCGAGCACACTGCAAGAAGAGAATCCCGTGATGTTATCCGAACCGTTGGAACGAAATCAGACGGACCAGCCGGTGGCCCAACTGGTCCTGGCGGCCCAAGGCGGCAGCCGCGACGCCTTCGAGCAGCTCTTCGAGCGGTTTCGGCGGATTGTCCACGTGACGGCCTACCGCCGGCTGGGCAACGAGGCCGAGGCCCAGGAGCTCTGCCAGGACGTTTTCGTCCAGGCTCTGCGGAAGCTGGATCAATTGCAGGATCCCGCCTGCTTTGGAGGTTGGATCCGCGCCATCGCCTCGCGGATGGCGATCAATCGAGCGGTCCGCGCGCGGCCGATGGCCTCGCTCGATGCCGGCGGCGTCGCGCCGCGCGGCGTCGAGACGGAGACGCCGCTGACCCGGATGATCCGCGAGGAGCGCTGCGAGCAATTGCGGCGCGGCCTCGGCCGGCTGTCGAACATGGATCGCGACACGCTCACGGCGTTCTACTTTCGCGGCCGGAGCCTGATCCAGATGAGCGACGAATTCAACTCGCCGGTCGGCACGATCAAGCGGCGGCTGCACGTCGCCCGCAAGCGGCTGGCCCGGCAGCTGGAGACGTTGGCCGCCACGTGAATCACGAACAAAGGCCGCCGCCCGCGGAACGATCCGCCGGCGACGGCCTGCCCTGTTTAAGGCGCCGGGCTATTGGCTGCTGATCCCCAGCCGCTCTTCTTCCTCTTCCTGGATGATGATCCGCGGAGTGACCATCATCATCAGGCTTTGGGTTTCGCGCCCGATCCCCACATTCTTGAACAAGCGATTCACGTACGGCAGCTTGTTCAGCATCGGCACGCCGAACTCGCTGCGGCCCTCGCTGAGTCGCTTGATCCCGCCGAGCAACACCGTGCCGCCGTCCGGCACGCTTACGGTCGTCGTCACCGTGACGTAGGAGAACGTCGGCAGTTGCACCGTGGTGCCGCTCCTGGTCGACTGCTTGTTCGACGACTTCTTGGTGTTGTCGTTCGGCTCATCCTGGATGCCGTCCGCCGACGTGCTCTCGGTGGTCGTCTCCGAGCCGGTGAACTGGAAGGTGTTCACCTCGCCGATCTTGCTGAAGAACGGCACGACGGTCAGGCGGACGAACCGCCGGTCGTCGGAGACGACGGCCTGGACGGTCAGGAAGGTCCCTTCGTTGAGGACGACGATCACCGGCTGCTGCGCGGCGGCGAAATCCCCCACGACCGGCACGACGCTGATCACGAACGGGCTTTGCGACGTGTCGGAAACGTAGGCCTGCTGGCCATTGAAGAGCGTGACCTTGGGGGCCTGCATGACGTTGCTTCGGCGGTCGCCCTGCGCGGCGGCGATGAAGAAGAACGCCTCGATTTCGCTGAGGATCGCGAAGCCCATCTGGGCCCCGGCCGAGGCGTCGAACCCGCCGAACTGCGGCACGGCCAGGCTGAAGCTGTTCTGCGTGAAGGGGATGTCCAGGTCGGCCGAGAACACGCCCGGCTGCTGCATGCCCACGATCACGCTGCGATCGTGATCGACGTCGCGAGTGTTCCGCGTCGGCTCGACGCTCGGGTCGATGTCGCCATCCTCCTCGTCGTCGATAATTCGCCCGAAGACCTGGAACGGGCGATCGATGTCGTCGTCGAGATCGAAGTCGAAGTCGACGCCGATCCGCTCGAAGAAGTTGTCATTGAGCGTGATGAAGCGGACTTCGATCGTGACCTGGAGGTCCTGCATGCGGCGGAGTTGTTCGAGCAGATCGACGATTTCCTCGTGGACCTCCTCCGTCTGCCGGATGACCAGGCTGAGATTCGTCTCGAAGGGGGCGACCGATCCCGGCCCACCCACGTCTTCCCAGGTTTCCGGCTGGATCGTGGCCGTGATCAATTGGATCAGGCTGTCGAAGTCGGCCATCGCCCCGCCGCCCGCACCGCCCGGACCGAAGCCCATCGGCATCGTCGTCGGGCTGGCGCCGGTCATGCCCGGGCTGCCGGTCATCTGGGCGAGGATGCTCTCGTTGATCTTGCCGCTGCCGCTCGAACCGCTGCGGTTGGCGACGACCGCCATCGGCGAGGCCATCGGGCCGCCGTAGCCGCTGCCTCCGAAGCTGACCCGCGAAAGGCCTTCGTTCAAGGCCCCGGACAGCCCCATCCCCGTACTCGGCACGAAATTGGGGATCGGCACGACGAGGTCCGCCACGTTGTAGGTCTTGATATAGGTGTCGCCGCTGCGCATCTGCTCACTGGTGATCTTGAGGACTTCGTCCTTGATCACGTAGCTCAGGTGCAGTGGTTGCAGGATCAGGTTCAGCGCGCTTTTCAGAGCGACTTCCTGCGAGAGGTTGATCGTCACCGGATCCTCGGTCGTGACCGCCTCCTGCTGCAACCCCTGGGGATCGAGGTAAACGTTCACGCCGGCGAGCTTGCTCAGGTACTCCATCACGTTCGCAAACGGCTCGCCCTTGAACTCCAGGAGCACGGGCGTCTTCAGCCGCCGCTCGATCTCCATTTCCGCTTCCGTCCGCTGGCGGAGCGGTTGCTCGCGGGACCCTTTTCGCCGGGCGATCCGGTCCCAGTCCGTTGGCCAGCGGAGCGGATTCGAATCGTCGCCGAAGGGCACCGAGGCGCGATCCACGGCAAGCAGCTCGTCGACGAAACCGCGCTCCTTCATGTCCTGGATCGACTGGTTGGCGGCCATCCGCCGGATTGCCCGGGAAGTCATCGCCAACTGCTCGGTGATCGGATCGTTGGGAGCGAGTTCCTTGGCCCGCTTGGCGACCACCTCGGCTTCCTCGTAACGCTGCTCGTGGATCAGCAGGTTGTGCCGATCGACCATCTCCTTGAGCTTCTGCTGCCGCTCGAGCGTCATCTGCTGCTCTTGCTCGATCTGGCTGAGAACTTGCCGATTCCGCTCGTCGAGCTCGATCCGCGACTTGTTCTGCTTGATGTAATTGGCCGTATCGAGGAGGGCCCGGTCGACCTGCCGAAGGAGCCTGTCCCGCGAGGCGGGATCGAGCCCGGCCGCCTCCACTTTGGCCTTGGTCTCTTCGAGCAGTTTCAGCGCGGCGTTCGGATCGGTTGCCCGCAGCCGTTCCGCCTCCCGCGCCTGCTGGGCGATCTCGACGCTCACCTGGCGGGCGACCAGCGCCGCCTTGGCCGCGGCCTCGTCGATGATCGACGCCGGCTGGCCGGGATTCTGTCCGGACGGCTGCGCGGCGTCCAGCAATTGCAGCATGTCTTGCAGCCGCTGCTGCGTCATCGGATCCAATTCCTGCGCATGGGCGGCCGCCTGTTGGAACAGGCTGCGAGCCGCTTGCGTGTCGTGTGCCCGAAGCGCCGCTTCGCCCTGCTGGAACAACTGGAACCCGAAGCCCGGAGCGGCTTGAGGAACCTCGCCGGCCGGCGGCGTCGGAATGGGCGGCGCCGGCTGCGCTGCCTGGACGAGCGCGTTCCGGGTTGGATCAGCGCCGGGATCATAGACGGCTCGAGTCGCCTCCGTGCTCGGATAGGGCGCGGGCGCCGGCACGAGATGGCCCGCCTGAACGACGCTGCTCGGCGCGGCTTGGGCGGCCAGCCCCGCGGCCGGCGGTGCGGAGCGCGACTGCGACCGCACGGTCTCGATCCTCTGGAGCATCAGCTGGGGATTCATTTCATAGGCGTTGAAGGCGACGCGCATCCGGGCGGCTGCCTGGGCGAGCCGTTCGGCCTCGCCATAATCGTGCCAACGCAACAGTCCCTCGGCTTGCTCGAGCAGGCACTTGGCGTGCAGCCGTCGATAGGCATCGGTCCCCTCGCGCTGTGCCCGCTGAGAGTTCAGATCGGCATACGAGGCGATCAGGGCCTCGACGCGGGCAGGGTTGTCGTCCGCGGAACCGTAGGGCACGTTCAACCGGGAGGCCTCTTCCAGCGCCCGCCGGGCCTGCCGCACGTCGCCCATCGCCAGATGCCGGCGTGCCGTCAGCAACAACTGGTCGCTTTGGGCTCGCGTCCCAACCGGTGCCGCGCCGTGCGCGGGCAAAGCCGCCGGCGCTGGAAGCGGCTGGATGCCTCCGGTCGAGGCGGCGCGGAACGGATCGTTGGGAACAGGCGTCTGGGAGGAGCCGATCCCCAACAGCCCGCCGCTCCGCGCTCCCGCCTGCCGCTTCCGCTCCAGTTCGGTTCGCGCCTTGGCCGGCGTCAACCCCATGGGCAGGACCCCGTAGTCAACTCCCAACGCTTCCGCCTGGGCAATCAACGATTCGGCTGCCACGAAGTTGTCTTCCTGGATCGCCATGCGAGCTCGGGCGAGCAAATCGTCGCTCTGGCGGCGCGCATCAACTCCAGAAAGGCGGCCGGCTTGCCCGTTCTGGATTCCGCCCACTGGCGGCTGCCCGGCTTGCACTACCGCCATGGAGAAACCCAGCAGCAATGCCAGCGGGCCGGTGAGGATTCTTGCGGTCGGTTTCAACACGATTCTCCTTTCGAGACTCGCAGAATTCCGTGCGGTTTCGGACGAGCTTGTATCTGAACGCTTCCCTGTCCAGCAAGTTCTTGGCGTGGCACCCCGCGAGGCGACCCGCATCGCCCCACATCTCGCCACGTCCGACTCGTACCAGGGGGCCTAAAATGCCCCTGACGCGAAGCCGAACAGAGGAAGCCCGCCATACATCTTCCGGGATTTTGCAGAAGAGAGGGGTTAAATACTCGCAGCGTCGAAACCGGTCAAGGGCACTTGCCGACAATTTCTGGCGGGCAGCCGGAAAATCGCCGAAACGGGCCGCTCCGCCGCCGTCGGCAGCGCCGATCGCGAGCGTTCAGCAGAGCAAGTGGGCAAGATGCCGAGAATGAGCAGCCAGCGGGATTCCGAACGGCGGCGCGGCGGGAGAGACCACACGGCGATCGCCGGCGGAAAGAAAAGACGCGGGCCCGCGCCGCTCCACGGCGGCTCGGGCTCGCACTCAGCGAGAAAAACGGTTGTTGGCGGAGCGGCCCCGGGCCTTCAGCGTTTGCCGATCACGGCATCGCTCCGCCCGGCATGGCTCCGCCCATTTCCCCGCCGATTCCCTCAAAGCCTTCCGCCCTCGCCGGCGGTTTCTCAACTTCCGGGGGATTGTAGACGACCCATTCCTCGTGGTCATCCAATTCGTCTTGCATGACAAGATTGCCGGCCGGGTCCATCAACAGGAATCGCCCCCCCTCCTTCAGGTCGCGATCCTTGCCGATCAACGATTCTCCGCCCAAGAAATCCAGCACGAGCATCTCGGTCACGTAGTCCACCTTTTCGGCCGGCTCTTGAGGCTGGCGCTTCTTGGCAGCGGGGCGCTGCATCCCGGCCGCCTCCGCGCCATAGCCCATCGGATCGAAGCCTTCCCCGCCCATCATCTCCATCCCAGCGGCGCCGTACGGCGGCATCCCACCAGGTGGATTGTCTTTGGCAACTTCCACCCCGAGGAAATTCAAGACCTGCCCGCGATCGACTTCGAACTCCTCGGCGACCTCCTTGCCGTTCGCACTGTCGAAATGCACCGCGACGATCGATCCCCGCGGCGGCACATTGATGTTCAGCGACGGTTTTACGGGCCCCGCCAAGACCCGGCTGTCCATGGGCACCCGAATCGTCCTGCTATCCTCGCTCCACGGCGCTTCCACGAAGGTCGATTCCGCCAGTGTCTCATCGGCCAGGTACTGGATGGGCAATTCGTAGTTCGGATTGGCAAGCCGCAGCATCACCCGATAGCGATAGTACTTTCCAGGCTCGACCGAGAAATCGAAGAAACGGAATAGTTGGTGCTCGGGGATCTCGCGCCGCTGCATGCCCATTCCATACCCGCCATACCCCCCCTCCATGCCGCCAAGCGCCATGCCACCCTCGGCGCCGTACCCAAAGCCCCCCCCCGCACCGCCATACGCGCCATAATCCTGCTCGTAGGCCATGCCGTAATCCATCCCGGGCCCCCCCTCGCCAACGCCCCCATACGCCCCGCCGGACGCGGCACCCGCCATGCCGCGAAGCCGCGGATCGCGCAACTTCGTCGGGTCGTCCTCGATCTTGTCGATGTCCAACTCCGGCAGTTTGGGCGCTTCCATCTGAAAATAGCGAGGAATCTGCGGCTCGTGCGCAATCTCCTCGCCGAACACCTTTCTCACCATCGGCGGCAGCGGAAAGGCCATCGGAACCATGTTGGGAACGGGTGGATGGAGGAATTTTGGGAAGATCACTTCCGGCTGGGCGCCGGCCCAAGCTCGCGTCTTGACCAACTCCCGGACCACGTTGATCGGTTTCCAGTCCTCCGGTTGCGGATCCACGCCGGGAGTAATCTCAGCACGATGCACCTGGTAGTGGATATACTGGGGCACATCCCGCCGCGGATCCTTCAGCTCTGCGTTCCGAAAGACTCGGCCGTATTCGTGCCACTGCTTCTTATACGGGAGAAGCCCCGTCAGAACGACCCAGCGCTGCCCCTTGACGTTGCCCGGCGCGTCCATCGCCATCCCCCCCCCCTCGGCGCCGTAAGCCGACGGCATCGCGGCCTCGGCCCCAACACCCACCGCCGCCCCGCCGCCGACTCCCGCCGTCGACAGTTGAATCCCGCCGAACCCGGTCGCCGCCCGCAATTCCTCCAGCGGAAACACTTCCGGCTCGGTGCGGAGCGTCGCGCCCGGAAACAACGGATGCATCCACCGCAGCGGCAGACCGTAGGGGCTGGCAAGCACATCGTCGTCGATACCGCGCGCGATGTCCTCCCAGTGCGGCAACGTGACCCTCTCCTTCAGCGGCGGCTTCGGTTGCTTGATCGTGGTTTCCGCCTGCACCGACGCCTCTTGGAGTTCGTCGGGCTTCAAGGCAAAATCGCCCTGAAGCCCCATCGATCGAGCGACCAGAAGAACGAACAGCGCCACGACGATCCCCAGCACGGCCTTTTCAATGTGGTTGAGGATCAAGCCCTTGATCCCACCGCTGCCGAGATTCAGTTTCTTTTTCATCGTTCGGATTCCTGACTGGTCCGTGTGTCACGGAATGGCTTTCTTTCGATCCTTCACGAAACAAACGTCGCGACGATCACGGTGTGCCTCCACCGGCTGCTCCGGCTGGCGGCGCTGCGGCTGCCGGCGCTGCGGCTGCCGGCGCTGCGGCTGGCGGCGCCGCGGCATCTCCCGCAGCCCCAGGGGCTGCTGCCGGTCCCGGCGCGGCGGCCCCGGGCGCTGCGCCTGCCCCAGGCTCCGCCACTGGCCGCATCGTTGGCGCGTCGGATGGCGGCGCCGCCACCTCGGCAACTTCGCCCTTGCCAAGCTTCTCCATGTCGGGCGGGTTGAAAATCCGAATCACCCCGAAGATCTCAATCGGTATGTCGCGATTTGCCTCGTCAGCCACCGTTTGCGATCCCGTCGGTCCACCCAATCCGAGACCACCCTCCATTCCCCCCTCAGCGCCATAGGTCGCGCCGCCGTAGCTGCTGCCGCCATACCCGCCGCTGCCGTAGCCGCCGGCCCCGGGCATCGCCCCGCCCTCTGCCCCATATCCGCCGCCGTAGCCGCCCCCCCCGCCGCCACCCCCGCCGTAGCCGCCGCCGTAGCCGCCACCGCCGCCGTAGCCACCTGGCATCGTCCCGCCACCCTCCGCTCCCATGCCGACGCTGCTCACCGGCAGCCTCCCTCCGGCCTGGATACTCACTTGGGTCACGTCGACCGGCATTTCACAATTTGCCAGGCTGACCAGAAAATCGGGCATCTTCTGCTGGTCCATGATGACCACAACATGAACGGGCATGAGCTTGAACTCGGCGAAGGGATTCGAATCGGCGGCCAAGGGGTCCCCATTGAAATCCACATACCGCCCGCGCATCAACCTCTCGGCAACCGTCTCCTCGGTGGGGGGCCCCGTGGACATCATTCCATCCATCCCCGGCCCCATCCCTCCCTCCATGTACTCTCCTGGAGCTCCCATGCCCATTTCCGCCCCGGGCATTCCCATGCCACCTTCAGCGGACATTCCCATCTCGCCGTATTCGCCACCCATGCCGCCGCCAAGCATTTGTGTGAGGTTCAACCGCTTCTTGGCCTCCCTCATCGCCATCGCGGCCGGCTGCCCGATTTCCAGCGCCTCGATCCGCTTGATCGCCGCGTTGTAGTAGCTCGTCGCGCCCACCTCTTGGTTGGTCTTGGCGATCGCCCGCAGCAGGGCTTCATAGACCCACAGGTCTTCCTGCGCTAAACGCACCTCCACCGTGTAGGGTCTCTCGACCCAGTAGACGCCGGCCTGGATCCGCGCATAGTCGGCGTCGTTCCATTCGACAATCCCCTCCAACTCACGGCCGGCCATCATGGGCATTCCCGATTCGCCGAAACCGACGCCGCCCTCCGCGCCCATGGCCGCCTCGGCGCCCGGGTAGGCCGCGCCGGGGTAGGCCGCGCCGGGACCACTCGCGCCGGGGTAGGCCGCGCCGGGGTAGGCCGCGCCGGGACCACTCGCGCCGGGATAGGCAGCGGCGGCCGGTCCAGCCGCGCCGAAGGGCTGTTCGAGTTCCTTGGGCTTGCGCCGATCGATGATTTCATCAATCTCAGGGAAATGCTGCTTGATGAACGTCTGATACTCTTCACGGAACTTCGTCGGAATCTCAGCCTCTCGCGGCAGCCGCACAATCATCTCTCGAAATTCACGGCTAAGCTGTCGCGGCCACTGATTCTGCTTCTGCTGATCGGCATACATCACCTGCCAGGCCTTCAGCACTCCGGTGCGGTTCAACCCGATCAATTGCCCGTATTGCTCAATCCATTCCTGATTCGGGTGTTCGGCGCTGGAGCGGAGCGTGCCGACATCCGTGTAATGCTTGTTGAGCACCTCTTTGCGGGCTTCGTAGCGCGCCGCCAGGGCAGCCGAGGCGGTAAACCAAATCCCCAAGCCGAGGAGGACAACGACGCCGACAAGAATCCAGAACAGGTGCTTTTTCATCACCCTCAGCACAGTCTTGACTTGGTCCATCGTCGTATCTCCTCGAGGAGTTTTTCTCCAGGCAAGCTTCCAGTACCACAACCGGCCGAAGGCTTAGGCGGCTTCGGCGGCAACACTCGATCTTCTCCACATCCCCAGGCAAATCGCATCTCGCCCTAAGGGGAACCGCCCGCCGCCGCGGCCACCGGAGCATCTGCCGCCGGCGCGGCGTCATCTCCCTCAGCCGGCGCGGCGTCGTCTCCCTCAGCCGGCGTCTCTGCTGCCTCCGCGGCGGCGGCGGCCGCTGCCGCCGCGGCTTCCTTGTTTGCCGCCCGCTGCATCGGCGGCGTGACAAGCCAGGCAAACTGCACGGTAAAATCAAACCGCCGCAGCGTCATAAAAGGCTCGATCAACTCTTCGTCCGCGGTTGCCTTGGCGCCTGCGGCCTCGGGCTCCGCCGCGGATCGCGGATCGGCGGACGGCGCGGCAGCCGCAACATCGGCTGGCGTCTCGCCGCTGCCGGCGGCCGTGGCCGCCGCGGCCCCAACGCCGGCAGCGCCAGCCAACCCTGGCCGCCTCTTCGCCAGGTCGTACATCGAGGGCCTCGCCTCTGGATTGGGGACATTGACTTCCCGCACAATCAGGGGATTGACCAGCGTTGCGTAGCTCACGCCCAGCTCGCCCATTGTGACCTCTTCGCTTTCGGCGTTTTCGCCGGTTGGCAGGATCACGATCGGCTCATCCCCGACGCCCTCCTGAATCGTCGCCTTTGGCAACTGGATGACTTGGTTGTGGAGATTGCGAATCAGCGTGTTGCGGACGTACTGGGCCCCCTGGGCAGGCCCGGCGACATCGAAATTGTGGTAGTGATAGCCGGTCAATTGGACGACCCACCCCGGGCCGCTCGGCCCGGCGATTTCCTCGTCGCCGGCAGCGCCGTCTGCGCCTGCGGCTTCGCCGTCCGCCTCTTCCGAGGCGGGAGCGCCGGCAGCCGCGGTGACATCCAACTCGGTTTCCGCCGGCGGCTCATACCAGCCGCGATCCTTCATCACCGTAAACCACGCCGCCAGATCGTCGGTCTTCTGGCAATCGATCGCGGTGATGTGCAGCTCGTTGCGATGGCTGATGTCCTCCGGCCGGGCGTCTTCCGGGTCCGAAGGCAGGCACTGGTTGATCGCCGTCAGCAGCTCCAGCCAAACGAGCCGACCTTCGACATTCCCGGTCAGGTTCGCGCCAATCTGGTTGATGCTCTTGAATTCGCTGTCCGCGGCATTGTATTCCGACATCAATCCGGCGGCCCATTTCTCAACGCGATCGGCCTCGCTTTCCGCCTTGGTCCAGGCATCGTTTTCGACGGTCGCCAGAACGCGCGAGTGGCTCACGAAGCTCAGCGTGCAACCGAGCAGCAGAATCGCCGCGGCGGCCACCGCCCACGGTTTCTTGTCGCGGATCATCCGCTCCTTGAGGAGTTCCTGCGGCAGCAGATTCGTCCGCAGCGCCGACTTCTTCAACGCCTGGACGGCCAAGCCGTAAGCCACGCCGAACGATCCGATATTCTCCTGAAACGCCGGCACGCTCAGGACTTCCGGCCCGACCATGCACGCATAGGAATCGGCCCGTTCCACCTCAAACCCGAGGTTCTGGGCCAAGTATCTCCTCAGGCCCGGCAGCTTCATCGCGCTGCCCAAGGCGACCATTCCTCCGATCTTCGCGCTGCGGTTGATGCTTGTGAAATAGCCGACCGACCGCTGGATCTCCGTCACCAGATCGTTGAAAACCGAACGCATGGCCTGGAACACAACCTTCGGGTCTTCCGCCGTGGCGGCGTTCCGCTTGAGGTGTTCCGCCTTGGCAAAGGTCAGCTTCAACTCCTTGGTCAGCGCGCGCGTAAAATGGTTGCCGCCAAGCGGGATGCTCCGCTGCCAGACGCGATGCCCGTTGGTGATCACCAGGTCCGATGCGTCCGTGCCCATCGACAGCACAATCGTCGATTCCGGTGGGTCCTCCGGATCGAAATCCTCGCGGAGCGTCTGCTGAAACCGGTCGAAGGCGATGTAATTGTAGAGCGCCAGCGGCGTCAATTGGACGACTTCGACCTCGATCCCCGCCGCCCGATAAGACTCCAACGCGCGGAACACCTGTTCGCGCTTCATCGCAAACAGGCCAACTTCCGTCTCCAACGCAAATCCCTCGATCTCCTCGCCACCACCACCAAGCGACTGGTAGTCCCAGATCACGTCGTCGAGGTCGAAGGGAATCTGCTGACGGGCCTCATAGCGGACAATCTGGGGAATCTGCTTGGTCTCGACCGGCGGCAACTTGATGAACCGCGCCAACCCATTTTGCCCCGGCACCGCAATCGCCACGCTGTCGCCGCGGACGCTGTTCCGTGACTGAAACTGCTTCAGGGCGTCGTTGATCAACTCAACCGGATCGGCCCCCGGTTGCGTCAGGAGCTTCGGATACTCGATGTAGTCAAACGCGATTGCCTCAATCTGTTCCGGATCCCCGGCCGGTCGGCAGCGAATCGCCTTGAGGGCGGCATTGCCGATGTCAACTCCCCAAACGGCGTCACTCTTGGCCATCAGACAACTCCTATTGCCCTATTCGGTGGAATCCATGGAATTTAAAAAAAATAACACGCCGCGCTGCCCGCGCTGTCCATGGCCGGCGCCGATTGGCCAGACCCTGGGCCCGAAGAGGGCAGTCCCTTTGTTCGTGGCAATTATGCTTCGAATCTCGTCAGGCAGAAAGATTCGCCGCCAAGCAGCGGGCCAACCACCGCGAACGATCACGGAAACAGGATAAGTGCGCTGAAAGCGGCTCGCTACCTTACGCCATAAAATCCATCTTATCGCCGCATTTTCCATTATGTCAACAAAATGTCGCCGCGACCGCCTCCCGGCAGGCTTCGATCGCAACCTCCGCCCGCCAAGACCAAATAACCGGCAGTCCCGTTATCGTCCGCACCACGCGCGGCTGGCTTGGGAGCGGCGCGCCTCGACTTGATGGCCCCCAGCGACTATCCTGAATGGTTTCGGCAGACTCGGCCACTCTCCCCGGTTTGACAGGTTTGGCTGGCGGACTCGCGCAAGGTGCTTCCAAATATGAAGTTAGACAGCCTTACGATCCTTCTGCCGTGCCACAGCCTGGAGGATCTATCGCTCGACCGAAGCTCCGAAGAAGCGAATCAGATCTTATCGGCATGGTCAGCATTCTACCACCCGGCACTTATCAGCCGGTTTCGAGGCCCCCCTTCCTGGCGGGGAACGGGAAACCCGCCATCGCCTCCCGACGGGCATCTCCTCGTGGTTCCACCCTGCTGCGAGGACGGACTATCCCAAGCCTGGCTCGACGCGGCGGGTACCGCGGCTGCCGTCGTGATTCGCGGGTGCAGCACGCGGGAAGAGATCGTTGCCGAAGCGCTCGGCCGCCTCGAACTGCCTGCGGGCGATGCGGAGTTGGCCGGCGATTTCCTGGCGCTTGGCTATTGCCATTTGATTGTCGAATTGCTCACGCGGCAGCTCCGCTACATGAGCAACCTCGACGAAGTCTCCTTCCGCCGAAACACGCTGGCGGCCGCCGAAAAATGGCTCGAAGGCGACAGCCAGACCGCCGCCTCGCAATTGACCAGCGCGTTTGATCTGCTCACGGAGGCTCGCGAGTATTTCTATCCCGTCGAAACACACCTTCTCGATCTGACACTTGTCGCACCGACAACGATTGGCCCGGCGCTCCGCGACGAGATCGCCCGTGCCGCCGCTGTGAATCTCGTCCTGACGGGCGAGACCCTTGAGGCGATGGCTCAAAATGCCCCCGAAACGCTCGCCACCCTGCGTCTGGCAGTCGAACAGGGGAGGGTCTCGCTGGCCGGCGGAGAATTCGCCGAACTGGAGTCTCCGCTGCTCGGTCCCGAAGCCACCCTGGCCCAATTCCGCCGGGGTCGAGAGACGTTCGAAAGACTGCTCGGCCGTGCGCCCGAGATATTCTGCCGCCGGAGGTTTGGCCTCTCGCCGCTGTTGCCCCAGATTCTCAGGAGCAGCGGATACCAGGGGGTCTGCCACTTCACGCTCGACGACGGCCGATTCCCCTCGAGCAACCAGAGCAAGATCCGCTGGGAAGGGATCGGCGCCCAGTCGATCGATGCCCTCGTGCGTCTGCCGTGTGACGCGAGTCGGGCGGGAACATTCCTCGCCCTGCCGCAGCGGCTGGGCAACGCCATGGACCTCGACCATGCCGCAACCGCTGTGTTCGCGCACTGGCCGGGAATGGCCTGTCCCTGGTATCGCGACCTGCTCCGCGCCGGCAGCTATTCGGCGGCCCTCGGCCGTTTCGTCTTGATGGACAGCTATTTCAAGGAGACTCGGTACGTCGGCCAGGCCGCGCGGCATGCGATCGACACGTATCGGCCGCCGTTCCTGCGGCAGGCCGTCGACCGCAACGATCCGGCGCCGCTGTCCCGCTGGGTCGGCGAGGCCCGTGCCGAGATCGCGCGGCACATCGAGGCATCGCTCCGCACGATGGCCGCGATGATCGCCGGCGGGCCCGTCGCCGAGACAAGCCCGGAGAACGTCGGCGAGCATCTCGGTCGCCTCCGCCGGGCACTGGGGCCCGCGGCCGCCGCTTCGCCGCACGGCTGCCTCGTGGTCAATCCTTTCTCGTTCGCCCGCAAGGTGCATGTTGAAGTCTCCGACTGGCCGCGCCTGCCGGCCACCGGCGGCCTGGTCTGGGCGGCGGCGGAACAAGATGGCTCAAAGCACCTGATCGTCGACGTGCCGCCGATGGGTTTCGCCTGGGTCGATCCCGACACGCCGGCTCCGGCGCCCGACCCGCCCGGGCGGAAAGGGCGTCTGCGCCTCTGGCGGAAAAAGTCCGCCGCGCCCCCTCCGATGGCCGAGCCGTGCGTGCTGCGCAACGAGTTTTTCGAGATCAAGCTCGATCCGGCGAGTGCCGCGATCCGTTCGATCCACGATTATCGCAGCCGCGACAATCGGCTCGCCTGCCAACTGGCCTTTCGCCGCGATCCGGCCCGCCGAATCCACAGCGACGACTGGGACGACGATCCAGACACGCTCTATTCGGTGATGGCGGCCGATGCGATCGAAGTCCGTTCGTCGGGACCGCTCACCGCCGAGCTCTTCGCCCGCGGCCGCCTCCTCGACCACGAGGGGCAACGCGTGGCCCGCTTCGAGCAGGTTCTCCGCGCCCGGCGCGGCAGCCGCGTCCTGGCAATCGATCTGGAAATCCAGCCGGAACGAATCCCGGAAGGCGATCCCTGGACGACCTATTATGCCGCACGTTTTGCCTGGAGCGATGCCAGCGCCGACCTGTTTGGAGGGCTGGGAACCGCCAGCCTCGCCCGCGAGTCGCCGCAGATCGAAGCGCCCTATTATCTCGATATTCGCAGCGAGCCGCTCCGCACCACGATCCTCACCGGCGGGCTCCCCTACCATCGCCGCCTCGGCCTCCGCAAGCTCGACACCCTGCTGATCGTGGCCGGGGAAACCCGCCGGAAGTTCCAGCTCGGTGTCGGCATCGACCTGCCCCATGCCTATCCGGCCGCGATGGAACGGCTCGCCCCGGAGACCGTCGTCCGCAACGCCGGGGCCGCTCCGGGCAACCGCACCGGCTGGCTTTTCCACCTGAGCGCGAAGAATGTCGTCGCCACGGCGTGGGAACCGATCTTCCGCGCCGACCGGGTCGAGGGCGTCCGCGTCCGGTTGGCCGAAAACGAGAACCGAGCGGTCGAGACGGTCCTGCGATGCTTCCGCCCCGTGGCCGCCGCCCGGAAGGTCGATTTCCTCGGTGGAAACGCCAAACAGCTGGCGATCGACGGGGATCGCGTCCGCTTGCAAATCGGAGGCCACCAGTGGCTCCAAGTCGAGATCGAATTTGCCCCGTAACGGCGGTCCGGACCGCCGCTACGGGCCCCGCGGTCAGGAGCGGCGCGCGATGATTGTGACCATCGATGGCCCCGCCGGTGCGGGCAAGAGCACGGTTGCCCGACGCCTTGCGCAAAGGCTTGGTTTCGGATATCTCGACACCGGCGCCATGTACCGTGCCGTCGCGCTGGCCGGCCTGCGGACGGGCGTCGCTTGGAGCAGCGACGCGGACGTCGCCCGGCTCGCCGCGACCGCCGACGTTCGCTGGCAGGGCGATCGGATCCTCCTCGATGGCGCGGATGTCAGCGAGCAGGTGCGATCCAAGGAGATCACCGCGGCCGTCGGCCGCGCGGCCGACCACCCCCTGGTTCGCCAGCATCTAGTCGCTCTCCAGCGGCGCGCGGCCGAAGGCGTCTCGCTTGTCACGGAGGGGCGCGATCAGGGCTCGCTGGTCTTCCCCGATGCCGCCTGCAAGATCTTTCTCGACGCCGCCGCCGAGGAGAGGGCCCGACGCCGCGTCGCGGACTTCCGCGAACGGGGCGAGCAGGTCGATTTCGCAGCAGTCCTGGCGGACATCAACCGCCGCGACCGGGAAGATCGGTCCCGCCCGGTCGGACGGCTGGTCAAACCGGCCGACGCCGTCACGGTGAGCACCGACGGATTGACGATCGACGAGGTGGTCGATCACTTGCAGCGGATCGCGCAATCGCGGCTCTCCGCCGAACAGTCCTGAAAATCGATCCGCGACACCCCGCGAGCGCGATTGCCGGAGGCGATCCGCTCTGATATATTGGCCGGTTGCCGGTAGTCCGCAAAAGCCCCCCTGCGGAGGGTGGCCGGGCAGGCGGCAGATGGCTTTAGCAGCGACGGGCCACCACGGGCGCTCGAACGGTTCGAACCGTCCGGATTCCGACCTTTTCAGCAACTCCGCCTCTCGCTTCTTACGACCAGGATTTCAGCATTCGGTTATGGTCAATCGCAACCTGATTCGAGGTCTCGACCTCAGCGAAGCAGAATGGGAACAGGAACTCAACGCGGCCCTCGAGGGCGTCCCGCCTGAAGAGATCGACTGGGGTGGCGAAGAGGTCAGCGTCAACCAGATCGTCCAGGGCAGCATCATCCGCGTCGAAGGTGATTTTGTCCTCGTCGACGTCGGCTACAAGAGCGAAGGAATCATCCTCCGCAGCGAATGGGAAGAGTCCGAACCTCCCCCCCAGCCGGGTCAGACGCTGAAAGTGCTCATCGAGGAAGTCGAGGACGTGGCCGGGCCGGTCGACGACGTCCGCGGGATGATCAGCCTCAGCAAGCGCAAGGCTGAGAAGATCGAAGCCTGGATGAAGGTCATGGAGACCGTTCACGAAGGCGACGTCGTCACCGGGCTGGTGACGCGGAAGATCAAGGGCGGCCTGCTTGTCGATATCGGGGTGAACGTCTTTTTACCGGCCAGCCAGGTCGACATCCGCCGCCCCTCCGACATCGGCGATTACATCGGCCGGACCGTCCAGTGCATCGTCCTGAAGATCGACGAATCCCGCCGCAATATTGTTGTCAGTCGCCGCGCCCTGATCGAGACGGAGCGGGCGGAGAAGAAATTGCAGCTGCTCAGCGTCCTCGAAGTCGGCCAGCGGCGCAAGGGCATCGTCAAGAACATCGCGGAATTCGGCGCCTTTGTCGATCTCGGCGGCATTGACGGCCTGCTGCACATTACCGACATGAGCTGGGGACGGATCAACCATCCCTCCGAAATCGTCGCCATCGACCAGGAGATCGAGGTTCAGATCCTGCACATCGACCACGAAAAGGAGAAGATCGCCCTGGGCCTGAAGCAGAAGACGCCCAGCCCCTGGGAATCGGTCGAAGAGAAGTACCCGATCGGCAGCCGCGCCAAGGGCGTGGTTGTCAACGTGATGAGCTACGGGGCTTTCGTCAAGCTCGAAGAAGGCATCGAGGGGCTCGTCCACATCAGCGAGATGTCGTGGACCAAGCGGATCAGCCATCCCAGCGAGCTGGTCCAAATCGACGACGAAATCGAGGTCATGATCCTGGGGATCAACAAGGAGAAGCAGGAGATCTCCCTGGGCATGAAACAGACCCAGGAGAATCCGTGGGACCACGTCATCGATCGCTACCCGCCGGGAACGGACGTCCACGGCAAGGTCCGCAACCTGACCAACTACGGCGCGTTCATCGAGATCGAAGAGGGCATCGACGGCTTGTTGCACGTCAGCGACATGTCCTGGACCCGCAAGATCAGCCACCCCAACGAAGTCGTGGAGAAGGGCCAGGAAATCGAATGCCGCGTGATCTCCGTCGATCAAGACCGGCGGCGGATCGCCCTGGGTCTGAAACAACTCTCGGAAGACCCCTGGGCCCGCGATATTCCCGCCAAGTATGAACCTGGCCAGCTGGTCACCGGAACGGTCACGAAGATCACCAACTTCGGCGTCTTCGTCGGCCTCCAGGATGGCCTCGAAGGGTTGCTGCACATCTCCGAACTCGCCGATCACAAGGTCGAGAATCCCGAGGAGATCGTCAAGGTCGGCGAGCAGATCGAGGTCAAGATCCTCCGCGTCGATCCCGACGAGCGGAAGATCGGTCTGTCCCGAAAACGCGTCGAGTGGGCGGAAGAAGCCGAAGCCGAGTCGGGGGCGGATACGGCCCGGTCGGCCGCCTCCGCGTCCAAGGTCGAACTGCGGGGTGGCGTCGGCGACAGCTCCGGGCCGCTCATCCAACCGATTCAACCCGTTGAAAAGGAAACCCCGCCCGCAGACCAATCGGGAGATGCCGATTCCACCGGTTCGGACGGTTAGACCCTCCGATTCGAGCGCCCTGGACGCCTCCCGACCAAGACGTCCGCCCGCATTCCCACGACCCCGTCGGGCCTATCCGCCGGGGTCGTTCTTTTCCCTACCGTCGGTGCCTCGGGCACATTCCTTCTACGGTGTCAATCCGCCGCCTTGTTGCAGAGCCCGCAAGGTTTGCGTCGATAGTTGCTCTTGACTGAGGACCTTTTGAGAAAACGGCCGCCGGGCGTTCTGACGGCCGCGGCGGGCCAGCGTCGGCAAGCGTCTTCCCAAGGGTTCCGCGCCCGCCCATAACACACCAGTGACTTTCGTGCAAATGAACGAAGCTGTGCAACGCGATTCCACGGAAACGGCCGTCCAGTCCCCCCTGGAAACCTATCTCCGTGAGATCAACGAGACTCCCCTGCTCAGCGGCAATGACGAGCAGGAACTGGCGATCGCCATCGGCGAGGGATGCCCCGAGGCCCGCGACCGGATGGTCCGCGCCAACCTCCGCCTCGTGGTCAACATCGCGCGCGGCTACACCGGCAAGGGACTCGGACTCCAAGACCTGATCGAGGAGGGCAACCTCGGCCTGCTCCGCGCTGTCGAAGGCTTCGATCCGGCCATGGGCACGCGGTTCTCGACCTACGCCAGCTACTGGATCAAGCAGTCGATCAAGCGGGCGCTGATCAACTCCGCCAAGACCATCCGCATCCCCGCCTACATGGTCGAGCTGCTCTCCAAGTGGCGAAGGGCCAGCTCGCGGCTCGGGGAAGAACTCGGGCGGACCCCAACGGCGGAAGAAATCGCCCGCGTCCTCGGCCTCCCCCGAAAGAAACTCCCGATCATCAAGAAAGCCATCCGCATCTACAACCTCACGCCCCAGACCGATCAGCCCGACGCCGGCTGGTCGCTCGGCGAAATCGTCATGGACGAGCGCAGCCGCACCCCCGAGGAAGAACTCGTCGAACACGACAATCTCAAGCACGTCATGCGCCAGATGGAGACCATGGACTCCCGCGAGGCGACCGTTCTGCGGATGCGATTCGGACTCGACGACAACGAGCCGCGAACCCTCAAGGAGATCGGCGAGACGCTCGGGCTGACCCGCGAACGGGTCCGCCAGATCGAAACGGAAGCACTCAACAAGCTCGCCGAGAGCCTCGATGGTCCGCCCGTCACGTAGAACGGGATTCATTCCGTTGGTCGGAGAACGGAGTTCACTCCACCTCGGCGGATTCCCCAGCTCCCGCTCTGCTGGTTGCCGCGCTGCAACTTCTCTGAGTCCCCAACTCCAGCTTGGGGACCTCCAGCCTTCGCCGCGGCACTGCTGCCAGCCCGCCGCTCCGTTTCGGCGCGATGGACGGTTCCGGCTTCGAAACCATCCGCGTTCCGTGGAACCAGCGTGGCGCGGGTCCGCTCCGCACCACCCTGCCGGGCATCGCTGCGGTGGCGCCCGCAATATCTGCCTCCGCCAAGGGAACCGCCGGCAACGCACCCCGTCACGCGGGCCGCCCCAAAACAGACAATTTCTAGTAGCTTGTTGGAGGGTCTTGATATCGGCGCGCCTGCCGGCAATACTCACTCTTGTCAGGTCGCCGGTGAGGAGGACCGGTGGCCGCACAAAAACGCGCAACCCCGCGAACGATCGCCAGGCGGATGAATCGGTGGCGTCTGGCGATTCGGCCCGGACGTGGGAGGAAGCAGGCCCGGCTGGCGTTGGGCCCGGCAACGCTCGGGCCAGTCGCCCCCGCACGAGCCTTCAATGCTTATTCCTACCACGCCACACTTAACGCTCATTGGGGGTGCGATAATGCACTACAGGGCGGATATTGCGTCGACCGGGTCTTTGGATCGGCGCCGCCGCGTTTTTGGGGCGGCCCCATGGAACGTCGGGCGGAACGTTGCATGGCGGCGATTTGCTGGCAACAATTGTAGGGTCTGCGTTTCCTGCAACGCAATTCACGACAGCTAGTGGATTCACAACGGCCTGCAAGGTGGTTCTACCAAGGGTCCCGAGAGGCTGGTGGGCCTGCGTTAAACTCAGCCAGGTGTGAGGTGACTCGTGATCAGAACAAGGGCGATTCTACTTCTCGTGCTCGTGCTGGCATCCTCAGGCTCGTTTGCGGTCGGATTTGCGATCGGAGCGGACAACGCCCAGGCGGCGCAAGCGGCTGCCGCCGCCTCCGATCGCGCCACCCCGGCGGATAACGATCAGGTGGCCGCCGCCAGGCAGGCATACCAGGCAGCGGATGAGACGGCCAAGTCGGCGGAAGCCGCGGTCGCCCCGCTCAGGACCGCCTTGCAGAAGGCCGACGCGGAATACGCCAACGCGAGCAAGGCAGCGAATACGAAACGGCAGCAGGCGACGGATGCGAAGAATCTGGCGGGCGAGCCCGGCGCCGAGGCGCTCAAGCAAGCCGAGTCGAATCTGCCCGTTGTCACCAAGGCCCTGGCCGACGCGATCGCCGCCAAACCCGCCTTGGACAAGGCGTTGGCCGACGTCCGCGCCGAGGCGCTCCCGTTGCAGCAAGCCTACGAAGCGGCCGAGAAGGCCGCCCTGGAGGCGGAAGCCGCGGCGAAGGCCGCCCAGGACGCGGCCACCAGGCTCGACATGGAGGCCAAGACCGCCAGGGCCGACGCGGCAGCCAAGCGCAGAGCGGCCAACAACGTGAAGGCCGCCCTCGCCAAGGCTCGGCAGAGTGAGCAGCGGGCGGAGGCTCGGGCAGCAGCCGCTGCCCAGAGACGGACCGAAGCGGAGGCAGAGAAGAAGAAGGCCGACGAACGCCTGGCCAGTGCCAAGGCCCAGGTTGCCGCCGCCACCACCGCCTCGGCGGCAGCCGAAAAGGCCGCCCAGGACGCCGAGGCCCATGCCAAGGCGGTTTCCGCCGATGCCGCCAAGCCGGAGGAGGAGAAGAAGGCCGCCGCCGACCAGGCCGCCGCCAAACGCAAGGCGGCCAACGAGGCGAAGGCGGCCCTCGCCCAGACGAAGGCGGCCCAGCACGATGCCCAGAACCAGGCCGACGACGCGGCAGCCAAGCTCAACCAGGCGATCGAGCAGGAAAAGAAAATCGACGCCGCCTTGACCGACGCCAAGAACCAGGTAGCCGCCGCCAGCATGGTGCTGCCGCCAGCCGAAGAAGCGGCCGACCAGGCGGCGCGCGCCGCGGAGCAAAAGGAACAGGCGGCGGCCCAAGCCGCCGGAAAGCGCCGCGCGGCGGCCGATGCCACGACTGCCCTGGCGCAAGCGGAGCAGGCGCAGCAGCAAGCGGAGCCCCAGGCCGCGGCGGCAGCCAAGAAGCTGGCCGAACTCCAGTCGCAAGCCGCCGCCCCCGCCGAAAAGCTCGCCGCGGCGGAAGCGGAGAAGAAGGCGGCCGACGAGCGCCTGGCAGCCGCCAAGAAACAACTCGCCGCGACCACGGCCGCCAGCCAGGCGGCCCAGGAAGCGGCCAAGGAACTCATCCAGCTCGATGCGGCGAGCAAGCAGGCCGCGGCGTTGGCGGCCGACAAGCGCAAGGCGGCCGATGCGGCCAAGGCGGCCCTGGCCCCGGTGCAGCAGAAGCTGGAACAGGCGGCAACCCAGGCCAACGCCGCCGCGCAAAGCGTGACCACGGCCGAAGCGCGGAAAAAGGCCGCTGAAAAGGCCCTCGAAGACCTCAAGAAGCGGATCGCCGCGGCCAAGCAATCGCACGTGGCCGACGACGAAGCGGCCGACCAGGCGGAAGCCGTGGCCGCTCCGTTAAAGGAGAAAGCAGGCAAGGCCCGCGCCGCCTACGCGGCCGCCGTGAAGGCCGCCGAGGACAAGCGCGCCCTGGCCAACCAAGCTAAGGCCGAGTTGTACCGCCTGCTTGCCGCCAGGCGGGTGGCAAGCGTCATGGATCGTCCCGATCCGCCGAAACCGGCCGGCCGGATCGATGAAATCGTCTTCGCCAAGCTCAAGGCGCTGGGCATTCAGCCGGTGCTCTGTTCCGACGCGGTGTTTGTCCGCCGCGCCTATTTGGACGTGACGGGCAAGCTGCCGACCGCCGAAGAGGCGAAGACGTTCATCCAGGATGCGGACACGAACAAGCGCGTCGCGCTCGTCGATCGCCTCCTTGAACAGCCCACGCATGTCGATTATTGGGCGATGAAATGGAGCGACGTTCTGCGAATCAAGGCGGAGTTTCCCGTCAAACTCTGGCCCAACGCGGCCCAGGCCTATTACCGATGGGTGTGGCAGTCCATTTCCCAGAACAAGCCGTACGACCAGTTCGCCCGGGAACTGCTCACCTCCAGTGGGAGCAATTTCCGCGTTGGCCCGGTCAACTTCTACCGCGCCATCCAGGACCGGACCCCGCAGGGCATCGCCTCGGCCGTGGGGCTGGCACTGATGGGCGCGCGGGTCGACTTCTGGACGGAAGACCGGCGTGCCGGCATGGCCGCGTTCTTTTCGCAGGTCGGCTACAAGCCGACCAGCGAGTGGAAGGAGGAGATTGTCTTCTGGGACCCACTCAACTCGACCGCCGTGCCCGACTGCAACGCGCCGGGCGTCGACTCCGTGGCGGAAGCGGTCGCCGTCACCAACCAGATTCCCCAGGCGCTGGCTGCGCCGCTGAGCGAAAACGGGCCGCTGGCGGCCGTTTTTCCGGACGGTGCCAAGACCACGATTCCGTCCAGCCGCGATCCGCGCGAGGTGTTTGCCGAGTGGCTGATTCGCCCGGACAATCCCTGGCTTGCCAGGTCGATCGTCAACCGCACGTGGGCCTGGGCGATGGGACGCGGCATCATCCACGAGCCCGACGACATTCGGGACGACAACCCGCCCAGCAACCCCGAACTGCTGGCGTACCTGGAGAAGGAGTTGATCTCCAGCGGCTACGATCTGAAGCACCTGAAGCGGCTGATCTTCACCTCGACCACGTACCAGTTTTCCTCGATCCCAAGGGTCCAAACGCCGGAAGCGCGTGCCAACTTCGCCAGCTACTTGTTGCAGCGCGTCGAGGCCGAAGTGCTGATCGACATGCTCAACCGGATCACCGGCAGTTCGGACCTCTATACCAGCGCTGTTCCGGAACCCTTCACCTATATCCCCAAGGGCATGCCCGCGGTCGCGCTGGCCGACGGGAGCACGACCGATTCCTTCCTCACGCTGTTCGGGCGTTCGGCCCGCGCCACGGGGATGGAAAGCGAGCGCGTCAGCGAACTCGCCTCGTCCCAGTGGCTGCACATGCTGAATTCGGGCCATGTACAGAACAAGCTCCAGAGCGGCCCCGCGCTTGCGGCATTGCTCTCCGCGGGCGGCCAACCGAAGGAGATCGTGGAGAGGCTCTACCTGGCAATCCTCTCACGATTGCCCACGGATGCTGAGGTACAGGCAGCGGAGGAATACGCCAAGGCCGGAGTCGTCAAAGGGCGCGACGTCTGGATCGATCTCTCCTGGGCGCTGATCAACAGCCCCGAGTTTCTTCTGCGGCATTGATTGTTTACCGATCCGCTGACACGTAACACGGAACCATCGGTATTCTGGCACGACAGTCGAATGGGAGCGCGAGAAGGAGTGACATGATGAGTGCAAGCCACAACCCGGACAAGCGAGGGCATTTCTCCCGCCGCGAGGCGCTGCGGCGCGGCGCGCTGGGGGCGGCCGGCGCGATCGCCGGCGGCGGCGCGCGGCGCCGCGTCTCGGCCGCCGAGGCCGAGAAGACGCCGGAACAGAAAGCCGCGGAGGATAAGGCCGCCCGAGACGAGGCCGCCAAGGCCAAGGCCAAGAAAGGCCAGACCAAGTCGGTCATCCAGATATTCTTGTGGGGCGGGATGTCGCAAAACGACACCTGGGACCCGAAGCCGGGCACGGGCTACGACTACTTGGGCGAGTTCGACAAGTTCATTCCCACCAACGTCGAGGGAATCCAAGTCAGCGCGCTGTTCCCGCAACTGGCCAAGCAGGCCGACAAGTTCTCCCTGATCCGCAGCATGACCCATGGCAACAACGGCCACGAGACGGCGGCCTACTTGATGCAGACCGGGCACAAGCCCGGCGGGCGGCTCGCCTACCCCAGCGTGGGCGCGATCTTCACCTTCTTCAAAAAAGACCAGTACAAGGGGCTGTTGCCCCCGTACATCGTCATGCTCCAGGCGGCGGGGAGGTTCTCCGAGGAGGGATTCCTCGGCCCCGCGTACAAACCCTTCGCCACCGGCGGCGATCCCAACGCAGACCGCTTCGAAGTCCAGGGAATCGTCAACCGGGGGATCGATGATCGGCGGCAGAAGGCCCGCCGCGAATTGCTCGACAAGATGAATCTCTTGGGGTTCGGCCTTGCCGATGCCCCAGAGATGACCGAGGTCGAAACGGCCAAGCAGAAAGCCTACGGACTGATCCTGGGCCAGGGCAAGGAGGTCTTCAATCTCCAGAACGAGTCCGCGGCAATCAGGGACCGCTACGGGCGGAACACGTTCGGGCAGGAGTGCCTGGCCGCGCGGCGGATGGTCGAGGCCGGCGTCCCCTACATCACGATCAGCTTCCCCGGGGGTTGGGACACGCACGCCAACCACTTCGCCACGATGCGGCGGCAATGCCCCATGCTGGACCAAGGATTGGCAACGCTGCTGGCGGACCTGAGTGAACGCGGCCTGCTCGACAGCACCTTGGTCTGGTGCACCGGCGAGATGGGTAGAACGCCCAAGGTTTCCTGGGAGCCGCCCTGGAACGGCGGGCGGCATCACCATGGGGCGGTCTTCACCGTGCTCGTCGCGGGGGGCGGATTCAAGGGCGGGCGCGTCGTCGGCGCGTCCGATGAAAAAGGTGAACAAGTCAAGGAACGGCCCGTCTATCCGGCGGACCTGTTGGGCAGCATGTACCTGCTGGCCGGCATCGACGCCGGCGCCAAGCTGCCCCATCCCTGGGGATTGGATGCCTACGTGTTGGACACCGAGAATGAAGGCATGCGGTCGGCCGGGATGCTCGAGGAGATCATGTAGGCATCCGTGGTATTCGGCGATTGCGGGCGAGCGGGCGGCCGCCAGGCTCTGTCCGCCGCGCCCGAGCGCGGCACTGGCAGCATTTTTGCCGATGCCGAAACGGCAACAATGGAGGAACTCAATGAGTAGTTTCCAAAGGCTTCCGATCCTGGCACTGGCAATTCTCGTCGCCGCGGCTTCAGCGGCCCGGGCCCAATCCCAGTACATCGGCTATGTCTATCCCGCCGGAGGCCAGCAGGGCACGACCTTCCCGATCAGGCTCGGTGGACAAGGGCTCGCCCAGGTCTCGGGGATCATCGTCAGCGGGGAAGGCGTTTCCGCGCGGATCGTCGATTACTACCGGGTGATGAACAACCAGGAACTCAGCTTGCTCCGGCAGCAGCTGAACGAGTTGAAGAAGGCGCCCACGGAGGTCGACGACGCGATGGCCGCCAGGATGGCCTCGTTCGAGTTTCCCGCGCCCATCGGCCCGGATGCCGGAACCGTCGAGGTCCAAGGGATCGTCTGCCCGGCCTGCGGACGCCTCAATCCGCTCGATGCCACCGTGTGCAGCAACTGCAATGCGAATCTCCCGAAACCCAAAGCCCCCAAACCGGGCGAAACGGAGGCCAAGGCCAAACCGCCCGAGACCAAGAAAGAGCTGGCAAAGCAGCATCTCATCAAGCGGATTGAAATGCGGTTCGCCGAGGATGAACGCACCCCGGCTGTTCGCTCCCAGACCGAACTGGTCTTCGCCGAGGTCACCGTGGCCTCCGACGCAAAACCGGGCCGGCGAGAGATCCGCGTGGTCACCAGGCGGGGCGTCTCCAATCCGCTTCCCTTCTACCTCGGCCAGGTGCCCGAGGTTGCCCGCAAGCCGATGAAAACCTGCCCGCTGCCGGTCCTCGGCAAGGAACACCTGGCCCAGCGCAAGAGGCCGCCGGAAGAAGAAGAAATGAGCATCATCCTGCCCTGCACGATGAACGGCCAGATTGCCGCGGGCGAGGTGAACCGGTATCGCTTCGAGGCGGCCAAGGGACAGCGCCTGGTGATCTCCGCCAAGGCCCGCGACCTGGTCCCCTACGTGGCCGACGGCGTTCCCGGTTGGTTTCAGGCCGTCCTGAGGCTCTGCGACGCCCAGGGCAGGGAACTGGCATACAACGATGATTTCCGTTTCAACCCCGACCCGGTGATCTACTTCGAAGTGCCCGAGGACGGCGAGTATCTGCTCACGATCAACGAGGCGCTGTACCGCGGCCGCGAGAGTTTCGTCTATCGGATCACCATCGGCGAGCTGCCGTTCGTGACCGGCATCTTCCCCCTCGGCGGCCGCGCGGGCGAACCGGTCAAGATTCAAATCGATGGCTGGAACCTGGACCAGGCAACCATCGCGCCGCCCCCCCAAGACGCCAAGCCGGGCGTCCACCTGCTCGCCGCCGCCGCCGGAGATCTCCTCTCCAACCACGTCCCCTTCGCCTTGGGGACGTTGCCCGAGTGCCTCGACAACGAGCCCAATGACGAGCCGTCCAAGCCGCAAAAGGTGAATCTCCCGGTCGTCGTCAATGGCCGAGTGGATCGGCCCGGCGACTGGGACGTCTTCGAAGTGGAAGGGCGCGGCGGCGAGACAATCGCCGTGGAGGTGCACGCCCGCCGGCTCAACTCCCCGCTCGACTCCTTCGTCAAGGTGGCCGGCGCCGACGGCAAAGTGATTGCCCTGAACGACGATCACTTCGACGCCGCCTCGGGAATGAACACCGACCACGCCGATTCCTACCTGATGGTCAAGCTCCCCGCCGACGGCAAGTACTTCGTCCATCTCGGCGACACGCAGCGGCGCGGCGGAAACGAGTACGCCTACCGGCTCCGCATCAGCCAGCCGCAACCCGATTTCGACTTGCGTCTGACCCCTTCGCGGATCGTCGTCCGCGGCAAGAGCTCGGCCGCGGTGACCGTCTACGCCATCCGCAAGGACGGCTTCGCCGGGCCGATCAAGCTGAGCTTCCAGGACTTGCCGGAGGGGCTCGAATCGTCGGGCGCCACGCTCGCCGCCGACAAACAGGTGGCAACGCTGGCGGTCAAGACCAGCTTGGCGGCGATGGAAGGACCGGTCAACCTGACCGTACTGGGCAGCGCGAAGATCGGCGACCGGGAAGTCGTCCACGAGGCCGTGCCGGCCGAAGACAAGATGCAGGCGTTCCTCTGGCGGCATCTGTTGCCCGCCGAAGACCTGCCGGCCCTGGTCTACGATCCGTCCTACCAACCACCCGCCGATCGCGTTCGCCCGCCGATCCGCGATGAGGACCGGCCGAAGGACTCGCAGCGCACGCTCCGCAGGGCCTCGGTCGACTACTACCTGCGGCAGATCGGACTCCTCTACCAGGAATGGTTCTTCACGGACGAATTCGTCAATCGCGAGATCGCCAGCATCGAGGCCCGTCTGATTCAATGAGGAAGACAGCCAAGGCAAGGATAAGACGGATTCTTCATGAGCCAATCGTCAACCCGACGCGTAAGCCAGGCATCCTAACCCGACGCGTAAG
>LSQX01329696.1_pt1 | contig 102693 bp, 95 predicted proteins | sample 654561 | NCBI WGS metagenome assembly LSQX01 (sample SAMN04489861, study PRJNA283612) | anaerobic digester metagenome | isolation source: 4 biogas reactors fed with cattle manure at either 37C or 55C with and... | place: Denmark: Kongens Lyngby | collected 2014 | reverse complement strand
CGGTTCGTCGCAGAAACCGCTGCAGGATTTGCGGTCGTCCGCGGAGCTATATGCGAGACTTTCAGATGTGCCGCATCTGTTTTCGGGAGCTAGCCCATCGTGGACAGATCCCAGGAGTAACGAAGGCCAGTTGGTAGGTGCGTTCGAAGGGGGGAGCGATGTAGATGGTGATGACTGATCCGATCGCCGATATGCTGACGCGTATACGCAACGCCAGCTCTGCCAACCACGATCAGGTTGACATTCCGGCTTCCCGCTTGAAGCAGGAGCTTGCCAGAGTCCTCAAAGAAGAGGGCTACATCCGGGATTACAAAGTCGTGGATGAAGATGGGCGAAGCATGATTCGGGTGTTCTTGAAGTACGGCCCCAATAAGCAGAAGGCCATTTCCGGCATCAAGCGCATTAGCAAGCCCGGATTGCGAGTATATGCCAGACATGAGGAGATTCCCCGGGTGCTGGGAGGCCTCGGTTGTGCGGTGCTGTCAACATCCAAGGGAGTCATGACTGATAGAAGTGCACGGAAGGCCGGTGTGGGCGGCGAGGTTATCTGTTACGTCTGGTAACCTTGCCCAGAAAGGGAGGATCGTCGTGTCGAGAATCGGGAGGAAGCCGATCCCCGTTCCTGCCGGGGTTGAGATAGATATCAAAGGAAGTCGGGTGCAAGTCAAAGGACCCAAAGGTCAACTTAGCAGAGAAATGCATCCCGAGATTAAGATAGAGCTCGTCGACGGTGAGATCGTTGTGAGCCGCCCCTCAGACGACAAGAGGCATCGCGCCTTGCACGGTCTGACACGAACATTGATCAGTAACATGATTGAGGGCGTGACCAACGGCTTTACAAAGGAGCTCGAGATCAACGGAGTTGGTTATCGGGCCAGCAAACAGGGAAACAAGTTGGTGCTTCAGGTCGGTTACTCACATCCGGTGGAAATTGAGCCGCGCGATGGCGTTGAGATTGAAGTGCCGGCACCGACGCGAATCACTGTCCGCGGCATTGACAAAGAGGCTGTTGGAGCCGTAGCTGCAGATATTCGCTTCGTACGTCCTCCTGAGCCCTATCTTGGCAAGGGAATTCGATATGCCAACGAGCGGATCAGAAGAAAAGCCGGTAAGGCCGGCAGGGTGAGCGATTAACTAGCTCGGTCGGGAGTGAAGGAACGATGGCGGAGATAGACCGCAAAGCACAACGGATTAAAAGACACAAGCGTCTGCGCAAACGCATCGTCGGTACACCTGAGAGGCCGAGACTGGCGGTGTATCGAAGCCTTCATCATATCTACGCGCAGATAATTGATGACAGCATCGGCCATACCTTGGTAGCTGCTTCGACCTTGGAAGATGAAGTGAGTAAGGATCTGAAGAGCACCAAAGATCGCCAGGCTGCCCGCACGGTCGGCGAAGTCATAGCTCGGCGCGCCCTGGAAAAAGGTATCAAGCGGGTTGTCTTTGATCGTGGAGGCAACGCGTATCACGGTCGCGTCGCCGCTCTGGCCGAGGGAGCGCGTAGCGAAGGGTTGGAGTTCTAGAGTTGTATGGAGTTAGCAAAGGGGCGTGAAAAGGTGTCATTGGAATCGCGGCGCGTGGATGCCGAGACGCTTGGAGAACTCGAAGAAAGAGTAGTCAGCATCAACCCGGTATCTAAGACCGCTAAGGGTGGCCGCACACGCAGTTTCGCTGCCGTGGTAGTGGTCGGAGACGGCCGTGGCCATGTCGGTGCGGGTACCGGTAAGGCCAAAGAGATATCCGATGCTATACGTAAAGCCGTGGATGACGCGAAGAAGAACATGATAGCGGTGCCTTTGGCCGGCAACACGATCCCCCATCCCGTTGTCACTCGCTACGGGGGGGCAAAGGTTCTCCTGCGACCCGCTTCTGAGGGTACAGGAGTCATCGCTGGCGGTGCTGTTCGCGCCGTAGTCGAAGCGGCTGGCGTACGTGATGTCCTGACCAAGTCGCTGGGTAGCAGCAATCCGCTCAACGTGGTCCGAGCGACCATGAAGGCTTTGGCTGAACTGCGGACTCCCGAAGAGATCGCAGCCACCCGCGGGAAGACACTTCAGGAGATCATCGGCTGAGGGCCGGCGCGGCTTAAGGGGGGTTCAGTTGTGTCCGGGAAGTTGAAGATCACGTGGAAAAAGAGCGCCATTGGGTATCCGCAAGATCAGAAGGATACTCTGAAAGCCTTGGGCTTTCGTAGACTGTATTCGACGATCGAGAAGGAAGACAACCCGAGCGTGCGCGGCATGATTTTCAAAGTACGTCATTTGGTTGAGGTTGAAGAGGTATAGCAAACATCGCGAAGACCCCCCTTGATCCGGGGGATGCGCGTTGCTCTTTTAGAATCAGGGGGTGTGCAACGTGAGATTGCACGAGATCGAGCCAAATCCCGGGGCGAGAAGGAGCCGGACCCGTGTGGGACGCGGCCCAGGATCGGGTCACGGAAAGACGTCCGGGCGTGGTCACAAGGGACAAGGCGCGCGTTCCGGAGGGACTAAAGGACGCGGTTTTGAGGGCGGACAACGTCCATTGCAACAGCGGTTGCCAAAACGCGGCTTTAGCAACTATCCATTCAGCAAGGAATTCGCTCTTGTGAATGTGGGGCAGCTGGCCGGTTTTGAGCCGGGTACTGTAGTGACGCCTGAGCTCCTCGTAGAGATGAAACTGATAAAGAACCTCAAGAGCGGGGTAAAGGTGTTAGGTGACGGTGAGATTGACTCTGCGCTTACGGTAAAAGCTCATGCATTCAGTAAGTCGGCGGCCGAGAAGATCGCAGCGGCTGGCGGCACGACAGAGGTGATCTAAGTGCTAAAGGCCCTCCGGAATGCACTGAGGATCGGCGACTTGCGCGCCAAGATCCTGTATACGGCAGCGCTGCTTGCGGTCTTCCGATTGGGGTCGCACGTCCCGGTGCCAGGGGTGGATGCCGGTGCCTTGGCCGAGAGTTTGGGTGTAGGTCAGGGAAACATCTTCGGTTTCCTTGACCTGTTCTCCGGGGGGGCGCTGGGGCGTTTCACCATCTTCGCCATGGGAGTCAACCCCTATATTACAGCTTCGATTATTATCCAGCTGCTCCAGGTTGTCGTTCCGCAACTGGAGGAGATGGCCAAAGAAGGTGTAGAGGGGCGCAAGCGGTTACAGCAGTACACGCGTTACGGAACGGTGGTTTTAGGGCTTATTCAAGCCATCAGCATTACAGCACTGGCCCGCAACATGGGTGTGATCGCCAATCCGAACTTCTTCACAATGTCGCTGATTGTGGTTACGCTAACGGCAGGCACGGTCTTTCTCATGTGGTTGGGTGAGAAGATCTCTCAGAAAGGACTGGGGAACGGAGTTTCACTGATCATTTTCACCGGGATCATCGCTCGTCTACCCCAAGGCTTTGTGCAGGCAGCACAAAGCGTTGGCAGAGGCGGCATCAACCCGTTGAGTTTCATTCTCTTTCTCGTCTTGACGGTTGTAGTGATTGCCGGAGTGGTGATCGTTCAAGAGGGTCAGCGGAGGATTCCCGTACAATACGCCAAGAGAGTTGTCGGGCGCAGGATGTATGGGGGCCAATCTACGCATATCCCTCTGCGGATAAACCAGGCCGGTGTCATACCTGTGATCTTTGCCAACTCCGTTTTGACGTTTCCTTTGACGCTGGCTCAATTCGTGCCGGCACTGGGGGGGATCTCACGGTTCTTGGGTTACGGAACCGTTGGCTATAACCTAATCTATGTAGCCTTGGTGATCTTCTTCACCTATTTCTACACGGCAGTGACGTTCAACCCTGTAGAAATTGCGAGTAACATGAGAAAGAATGGCGGGTTCATCCCAGGCTTGCGGCCGGGACGACCGACTGCGGAGTACCTTGATCGGGTACTAACCCGGATCACGCTGTTCGGTGCTCTGTTCTTGGCGGTAATCGCCGTGTTACCCACCATAATGTCTGCAATCACGCGCATGCCGTCCCAGTTCATGTTCTTCGGGGGCACTGGTATGTTGATCGTGGTTGGCGTGGCCCTCGACACAATGAAGCAGATAGAGGCGCACTTATTGTTGCGGCACTATGAAGGCTTCATGAAATAAGACGGGGGAGCATGGGCATGCGTTTGGTAATGTTGGGTCTGCCGGCGGCTGGTAAGGGGACCCATGGAAGGCTCCTGGCCCAGACGTTTTCTATCCCGCACATATCGACGGGAAGTATGTTTCGGGCCGCCATGCAGCTGAACAATGACCTGGGCCGAAGGGCTAAGTGGTACATTGACAGAGGGGAGCTTGTTCCTGACGGTGTGGCCGCAGAAATCGTCAAGGAGAGACTGAGCCAAGAGGATTGTCGCCCTGGGTTTATCTTGGACGGCTTTCCCCGTACGGTGCCTCAAGCAAAAGAACTTGATGCCGCTTTGGCTTCGATGCAGATGGCGATCGACGCGGCCATCAACATCCAGATATCTGAGGCGGAAGCGATTCGCAGGATTGCAAACCGTAAAGTGTGTAGTCAATGCGGAAGTACCGGTGATCCAGGAGCTGAAGTCTGCAAGGAGTGCAACGGGCCTTTGGTGCAGCGTCCGGATGACACACCTGAAGTTGCACGGCATCGCCTGGAAGTCTACATGGTACAGACACAGCCTGTAGTCGACTACTACAGAGAGCAGGGGCGTTTGGTTCCGGTCAACGGTCTTCAGCCGATCGATCGGGTGTTTATGCAAATATGCCAGCGATTAGCTCGTATGGGAATCATTAAGACGCCCAAGCCCTGCGAGGCGACGATTAGGCGTGAGGTGGACCAATGATATTCATTAAGTCCGGCGATGAGCTAGAGCGAATGAGACGCGCAGGCCGTGCTGTAGCCAGAGCACATGAACTGCTGGCGGGGCTGATCAAACCCGGCGTCCGGACTTCTCAACTTGACGAAGCGGTTTACAGTTTCTTTATGAAAGAAGGAGTCATACCGTCTTTCAAGGGATATCAGGGCTTTCCTGCGAGCATTTGCACATCGGTAAATGAAGTAGTGGTACACGGTATACCCGGTGATCGAGTCCTTCGCGAAGGAGATATCATTGGTATAGATATCGGTGCCATGGTTGACGGGTTTCACGGCGATGCAGCCGTGACTTACGGAGTAGGGGAAATAAGTCCGGAAGCTCAGCGATTGCTGGATGTCACTAAGGAGGCGCTGTACCGCGGCATCGCTCAAGCGCGGGTCGGAAATCGTGTGTCGGATATCTCGCATGCGGTGCAGACTTACGTAGAAGGCTCAGGCTTTTCCGTGGTCAGGGATTTTGTCGGTCATGGAATAGGCACGGCAATGCATGAAGCTCCTCAGATTCCGAACTTCGGGCCTCCCGGGCGAGGTCCACGCCTCCGAGCGGGGATGTGCTTGGCCATTGAACCTATGGTCAATGCGGGTACACCGGATGTGAACGTTCTCGATGACGGCTGGACGGTCGTCACTCGTGATGCCCGGTTGTCGGCCCATTTCGAACACACTGTGGCGGTGACAGAAGGCGAACCTGAGATTCTGACGATGATGGATGTCTTGTAGCGGGCGACACTCATATGTGATAGAATAGTTGAGTGTGCGCGTATGGAATCCACTGTAATACTAAGGGGGTGTTCGACGTTGGCAAAACAGGATGTCATTGAGATGGAGGGCACAGTGGCCGAAGCGCTGCCAAACGCTATGTTTCGCGTGGAATTGGATAACGGTCACCAAGTTCTGGCTCATATTTCCGGAAAGATGCGGATGAACTTCATTCGTATCCTGCCAGGGGACACAGTGACCGTAGAGCTGTCGCCCTACGATTTAAGCCGCGGTCGTATCACCTACCGTAAAAGATAGATGACGACTACCGCCGTTGCCGGTATCCCTGGAAGGAGGCGTCGGTTGTGAAGGTTCGAGCTTCCGTGAAACCAATCTGCGACAAGTGCAGAGTTATACGTCGTAAGGGAAAAGTCCGAGTGATTTGCGAGAATCCGAAACACAAGCAAGTGCAAGGATAATAGTGGAGGTGGAAATGCGTGGCTCGTATTGCGGGGGTAGACCTACCGCGCGACAAGAGAATTGAGGTAGCGCTTACGTACATCTACGGTATTGGGCTCAGCCGGTCCAAGGAAATCCTCGAAAAAACCGGAATCAATCCGGACACCAGAGTACGCGACCTCACCGAAGATGAAGCTGCACGCCTGCGCGAAGTGATAGATCGCGATTACGTTGTCGAGGGCGATCTCAGACGCAGGGTTCAGATGGACATTAAACGGTTGATTGACATCGGCAGCTACAGAGGGCTAAGACACAGACGGGGTTTGCCTACCAGGGGTCAAAGAACGCGGACCAATGCGCGGACGCGTAAAGGACCGTCACGGACCGTGGGCGCTAGACGTAAAAGCAGCTAGGAGGGAAGATCATTGGCCAGACCAAGACGTGGTGCTCGGCCCAGAAGGCGGGAACGAAAGAACGTTCCTGTGGGTATTGCTCATATCAAGTCAACGTTTAACAACACGACGGTTACTATTACCGACAGGCAAGGCGCTGTCATAGCTTGGGCTACGGCAGGAACCCAAGGTTTCAAAGGTTCACGCAAGAGCACGCCTTTTGCGGCGGGCATGGCTGCCGAAGCGGCTGCCCGGGCGGCTATTGATCACGGCATGCGTGAAGTTGAGGTCTATGTGAAGGGACCGGGTGCAGGGCGCGAGACAGCTATTCGTTCGCTTCAAGCAGCGGGCTTAGAGGTCAGCCTGATAAAAGATGTCACCCCCATCCCACACAACGGTTGCCGTCCTCCAAAGCGGCGTCGCGTGTAACTGGCAGCGGACTTATGTAGGAGGTGTGACAGAAAGAATATGGCACGATATAAAGAGGCTGTATGTCGGCTCTGCAGACGGGAAGGCGAAAAACTGTTCCTAAAAGGCGAGAAGTGCTATACCAACAAGTGTCCGGTTGAAAAACGTACCTATCCGCCGGGACAACATGGGCAGGGTCGCAGAAAGGCAACGGATTACGGAATGCACCTGCGTGAAAAGCAGAAAGTGCGCCGGATGTATGGAGTTCTTGAAAAACAGTTTAGGCGTTACTACGAGGTGGCCAATCGCCGACCGGGCGTTACGGGCGAAAATCTGCTGCAGGTTCTCGAATGCCGTCTAGACAACATTGTCTACCGAATGGGATTTGCTCCGTCACGACCGGCGGCCCGTCAACTGGTCTTGCACGGCCACATTCGGGTCAACGGACGTAAGGTGGACATCCCGTCTTACGAAGTCCGTGCGGGAGATATTGTAGCTGTCAAGGAAGGCAGCCGGAATATTCCCCTCATAAAGAGCAGCATCGAGGCCGCTGCGTCAAGAGGCGTCCCGGAATGGTTGGAAGTCGACTGGGAGCAACAGACCGGTAAGGTATTGGCCGTTCCGACGCGCGAACAAATGGATCTGGCCGTTCAGGAGCACCTGATTGTGGAGCACTACTCTCGTTAGTGTCTCGGCAGCCACTCAAACACGAGGCCAGCCAGGGACGGTTGGCGCCGCTGGACTCGGCGTCATAAGATGGACGTTTTAAGGGGGTCTTAGGCGATGCTTGAGATTGAGAAGCCGAGAATAGAGACGACGGAGCTCGACGGCAATTACGGCAGATTCGTTGTGGAACCTCTGGAGCGCGGTTTCGGCAATACGCTTGGCAATTCGTTGCGACGCGTTCTGCTTTCCTCGCTTCCCGGGGCCGCGGTGACTACCGTGCGTATTGACGGTGTGTTACACGAGTTTTCGACTATACCCGGAGTTGTTGAGGACACCACGGAGATCGTCTTGAACCTTAAGAGCTTGCTCTTGAAAATGCACAGTGACGAACCTGTCACGGCGCGTATCGTGGCCACGCAAGAGGGCGAAGTTCGTGCGGCGGATATCGAAGTTCCCAGCCAGGTAGAGATTCTGAATCCCGATCTTCATATCGCTACTCTGGATCGCGGTGGCCGTCTCGAAATGGAAATGACTCTGGAGCGCGGTAGAGGCTATGTCTCGGCGGAGCGCAATAAGGGTGCGAATCACGCTATCGGTGTGATCCCAGTTGACTCGATTTTCAGTCCGGTCACTAAAGTGAGTTACAACGTGGAGCCTACTCGTGTCGGACAGCGCACAGACTTCGACCGTCTTATTCTTGAAGTATGGACGGACGGGAGTATAGCTCCGAATGAGGCAGTCAGTCTTTCGGCCAAAATCCTTATGGAGCACTTCCGCTTGTTTATGGACTTGACCGAAAGTACCGGCGATCTGGAGATCATGGTCGAAAAGGAAGAGGAACAGAAAGATCGCTTGATGGAGATGACCATTGAAGAACTCGACCTGTCTGTTCGTTCCTATAACTGCCTGAAGAGAGCGGGAATCAACACCGTTGAGGAGCTTACACGCCGTACCGAAGAAGATATGATGAAGGTACGCAATCTGGGCAAGAAGTCGTTGCAAGAAGTTAAAGAGAAACTCGCGGCCCTGAACCTGTCCTTGCGGGAGTCGGACGACTAAGCTTTTTGAAAAAGGCTCGGCAGGAAGATGGTTCGCCGTGAGGCCTTATGTGACTACGGTTTTGCTGGGAGGTTTCTTGTATGAGGCAGCACAAGTTGGGCCGGACCCAGGCCCACAGGCGTGCCCTTTTCCGCAGCCTGGTAACTGCGGTGGTAATGAACGGAAGGATACAGACCACCGAGAGTAAAGCCAAGGCGGTCAAACCTTTGGTGGATAAGATGATCACCTTGGGAAAACGTGGCGATCTACACGCCAGACGACAGGCTGCCGCTTTTTTGACCAAGCCGGAGGCAGTTCAGAAGCTGTTTGACGAGGTGGCCCCTAGATATGCCGAGCGCAACGGGGGATACACCCGTGTGCTTAAGCTTGGAGTCCGTCGTGGTGACGCTGCACCTATCGCCCTGATCGAATTGGTGTAGTATTCGCCGCCGCTTGACTGGGCAGGGGCGCGGGGTTCTACGCGCTCCTTTTCCGTTTTGAGCAGGGGATTTTCGCGAAGAGCGGATGATCGAGCTTGCTTGTGAGTTTGCGACACGTATCCTTCTGTTATCCGAATTCTCAAAGACCGGTGCTGTCGGACGTGAGCTTAGAAGTGACGCGCGGAGAGTGGTTGAGTATCGTTGGCCCCTCCGGTAGCGGTAAATCAACCTTGGGCCGCTTAGTTGCGGGATTGCTCGCGCCCAGCGAAGGCGATATTTACCGCCAAGAGAGTCTGTGTTTGGGTTGGATGTCTCAGGATGCTACGAACTCCATCATAGGCTCTACGGTTGAAGAAGATGTGGCCTTCGGTCCTGCAAATCTTGGCTTGAGCGGAGAGGAGCTGGAAGCCCGGGTCACGGAGAGCCTGGCAGCCGTGGGTTTGGACGCCACGTATATGGAACGAGATCCTCTGCGTTTATCGGGAGGGGAGTGTCAACGAGTCGTACTGGCCGGTTTGTTGGCCATGCGACCGCCATTGTTGGTTCTCGATGAGCCAACGAGTATGTTGGATGAAGAGTCCCGTCAGCTATTTCTTAAGTCTCTTCGTGAAGCAGTGGCCGCATATGGTCTTACCGTCATCTACATCACCCACGATCTCAGAGAAGCTGGCTTAGCCTCGCGTAGCGTAGCCATTGACGAGGGTCGTATCATCGCCCAGGGAAAGCCGGAGGTCGTGTTGTCCGCACCCACGGTTACTCGTATGCTTTGTGAGTATGAAAATCCGATTGAAGCACCGAGTTACTGTCAGCCCAGGTGCGTCCCCTCGGAAGTGCGTCTGGATTCTTTCGGACTATCACACGATGGGAAATTGGACAAGCACAATCCGCCGGTGATCATACGCCCCGGAACCAAGATGGCTATTGCCGGCAGGTCCGGGGTCGGCAAGAGCACCCTTCTTCTTCGATTGGCTGGTCTATTGCCGACAGACGGCGGCGTTTTGCGCTACGGAGAGCGGATGATCACGACTGCCGCTGACAGACGCTGGTTGCGAGGTCTAGTCGTTATGGCCTTGCAACACCCCGAGCGACAGATATTCGCAGACACAGTATGGAACGAAGTGATGTATGCCCCTCTTAACCTCGGCAGATCGCGTGCTGAAGCTCGACAGATGGCAGCCATGGCCTTGCGCTGTGTCGGTCTGGATCCCGAGACAGTGGGCTGCCGCAATCCCTTCACTCTTAGCGGCGGTGAGCAGCGGAAAGTGGCCCTGGCTTCTGTCTTGGCCGCTGCAACGCCCTACCTCTTTTTGGATGAGCCTACCGTCGGGCTTCATCAAGGCGCTGCCAGGCAGCTCATGACTTCCATAGATCGCTATCTGCGAATCACTGGCGCGTCTTGTTGCATCGCCACACACGACCAAGAACTCATACACTCGTGGTCCGATGACCACCGAGTACTGCGTGATGAAGACGGAATCGCACCGCCTAAAAAAGGCTGCGAAGTGCAAGTTGCTCGATCCTCCCTGATGGCGGATCCGGATCCACGGGCCAAGATCCTGGCAGCCGGTCTTTTGGCCTTTGCAGCTACCTTGGTCGGCAGTTGGCAGGCCTTAGCCATCACCGCGAGCGGTCTTGTCTTGATCTATGCGCTGTTGGGGGTGTCTGTGCCCTCCTTTTTCCGCTTCGTGCGGCCTTTTCTTCCGTTGGCTTGCCTCGCTGTTTTGCTTAGCGGAGGAGGCGAGGGACAGCATCTTTTCACTTTAGGCAGTTGGACATATCATACTGGCATGTTGCGAACGGGTCTGTGGTCAGCAAGCAAAATGCTCCTGCTGATCAGCAGTGTAGGGTGGCTGACACTGTCGACGAAACCCGGACGTCTCGTACGGGGGCTTCGCCACTTGCTGCGTCTGATACCTGGGGTTGACTCCGATCGTCTTGGTATGGGTATCTTGATCGCTTTTCGCTTCGTGCCGATTGTACGAACGGAAGCTACATGGCTACGTCAGGCCCAGGCCGCTCGGGGAGCAGATCTTCAGAAGGGATTGATTGGCCTCTCCTGTAGGTTATTCACCATGGTGATCCCGCTCTTGTCAGGTGTACTGCGTCGTGCGGATGCTTTAGCTGAGGCTTTGGTGATGCGCGGTTACGGAGCGCGATGTGTCGAGGAAAAGCCACAGCCTTTGGCAAGGACGGATCTGTTGTTGCCTGCCATGGCCTTGTTACTCGCGGTCGCTTCAGCACTGCTTTGAGTAGGTGATGCTGATGCGCAACATAAAAATGACACTGTCCTACGACGGGACCGCCTATCACGGTTTTCAGGACCAAGGACCTGGGATACCTACTATCCAAAGATCACTGGAGACCGCGATACACAAACTGACCGGAGAGCGCTTGCGTGTCACCGGGGCCGGACGAACAGATGCCGGGGTTCATGCTCTGGGTCAGGTTATCAACATAAGGACATCCGGATCCATCCCTGTTGAACGCTGGCCCTATGCACTCAATGCAGTATTGCCGCAAGACATAGTGGTGCGCGATGCCCGCGTGGTGCATCCGGATTTTCACGCTCAATACTGGGCTAGGAAGAAACGCTATCGGTATACAATTGATAACGGACCGGTACCGTGTGTTTTCAGGCGGCGCTATGCTTATCGCGTGTATCACGCTCTTGATGTCGAAGCCATGGCTGAAGCTGCCTCCTTGCTTGAGGGAAGGCATGATTTTGCGGCCTTTCGTTCGGTAGGCAGCGGTGTGGAAAGTACTGTGCGTACCTTATATGAGTTGCGAGTTGAGCGCTGCGGAGACATGATCCAGATAACGGCATGTGCTGATGGTTTTTTGTACAACATGATGCGCATCATTGTCGGCACGCTCTTAGAAGTAGGGAAGTCGAAACGACCACCGAAATGGGTTAAGGAAGTCCTCATGAGTCGGCAGCGTCACTTAGCGGGTCCGACGGTGCCCGGCCTGGGACTGTGTCTAATGGAGGTCATCTACGATGATGACGCAGACCAACACAGCAATGATTCCGCGAGGTGATATTGATGGTTGAGGCGGGCTTTGCCATTACCGATATAACCCCGCCCGTGGGTGCTCATATTCCCGGCGGATTCTCTCCGATCACGTCAACCGGCGTGAACGATCCTCTGCGAGTCCGTGCCGCGGTGATTCGCGACGAAAACACTGCTTTGGCTATCGTCGGTGTCGATGCCGTCTCTTTGTCGACTGAAGATGTCCTTGAGGCTCGCCAACGAGCGGAAGCCCTGTGCGCCGTTCCGAGTGCGAACATCGTCATTGCCGCCAGTCACACGCATACCGGGGGGCCGGCCAACGACGTATTGGGCACGGATTCAGATGAGCACTACAGGCGGCATATTATCCAGCAGATTGCAAGTGCCATTGCTCTGGCTCAAACGAGATGCGTACCCTGCGAACTAGGCTGGGGGGTAGGAGAAGCCGCGGGTTTGGCCTGGAATCGTCGTTGGGTGCTAAAGGACGGCACTCATGCTACTCATGCGAACCCTGAAGACGATGCGGTCATCGGTCGCGCCGGTCCTGATGATCCCCAAGTGGTCTTGTTGGCCGCACGTGATCTTGACGGACGAATACTCGGCTTTGTGGGCAATTTCACCTGTCACTGCACTCTGCGGGGAGGCAGAGCCTTTTCCGCTGACTACCCTGGCGCCTGGAGCGATCAGCTTGAACATATCACAGGGGCGCCGTTGGTTTTCTTGAACGGTGCCATGGGAGATGTCACGCAAGTCAATCGCGATAAAGGTTTCGCATACCCGCAAAAAGGCGAGCCGGTGATCAGGCGGTTTGCAAACAAGCTGACCGGCGAGTCGCTGAAACTACTGGCAGATATGAACTTCACCGATGATGTAACCTTGGGGGTTGCCTCAGAGGTCATTGACATACCGTTCCGCAAACCGGATGCGGAACAACTGGCACAAGACAGGATTACGGTAGAGAAGGCTTCGCCAGACGATTACTCTCGCGAAGTCGTCTTCGCCCGCGAACGATTGCTGTTGCAGGAGTACATAGACAAGCATGGAACGGCGCGATGTGAGGTAATCTGTTTACGTCTGGGTGAATTGGCGATTGCATCCAGTCCGGGCCAGATGTTTTGTGCGTTTGGACTGGCTATGAAGGAGCAATCGCCCTTTCCGGCAACGATGGTGGTCTCATTGGCCAATGGTAACATCGGCTACGTGCCCACTGCTGAGGCTATCGCAAAAGGCGGCTACGAGCCTACTTTATGTCGCGGCAGCCGCTCCGCCCCTGAAGCCGGGGATCTCATTGTTGCCGCTTCGGTTCGACTACTCCGCCAGCTGACGTAAGACCTGCCTTTGCGAGTGCCTTTAGCTGATTGACGATGAGTTAGATAGGCTTGACTAGCTCGGGTTGTTGTTTTACAATGAGCTGTGGTTTCTTATAGCGCAAGCAACGAGGATGACGGTCTCCCCCGCTGGCCGCCTCCACCGAGCTTGACGTAATAGTATGTGTACCATATAGGCGAGCTAGAGATATCGCCTAGCTTTGGGAGGATGGCGCATGCAGCAGCGGACCTTCATGGCGAAGGAAGCTGATCTGGAGAGGACATGGTATGTGATCGATGCTGCCGGTCAACGATTGGGTCGCTTGGCCAGTCAAGTAGCCCATGTGCTGCGAGGCAAGCATAAGCCGGAATACACGCCGCACATTGATTGCGGTGACTATGTCATCGTCATAAACGCTGATAAAGTAGAGCTCAGCGGCAACAAGTTGGAGAAAAAGATTTACTACAGACATAGCCAGCATCCCGGAGGCTTAAAGGCTACACCGGCATCCGATATGTTAGCCAAGCATCCGGAAAAGATGATAGAGCTGGCAGTGCGGGGCATGCTTCCGCGCAATTCTCTGGGACGGCGGCAACTGAAAAAACTGAAAGTGTACGCCGGACCCGACCATCCACATGAAGCACAAAAGCCGCAACCTTTAGTGGCCGAGGGGAGGTAACAGATTTTGGCGGTACCTGTAGTTGATCATTATTCTGCTTCCGGACGCCGTAAGAAAGCGGTCGCGCGTGTCAGAATCAAGCCTGGCACTGGCCGCATCCTGATCAACGGTCGGGAGTTGGAGGACTACTTCGGTCGTCCCACTCTGCAATTGATCGTACGTACCCCCTTGCAGGTCGCTGAGGTAGAAGGTCGTTACGATGTCATTGCGAGAGTGCATGGCGGCGGACTGGCGGGTCAGGCAGGAGCCGTAAGACACGGCATCGCGCGAGCCTTGCTCGAGGTCAATGAAGAGTTTCGCAAGCCTCTCAAGGCTGCGGGATTGCTTACGCGCGATCCGCGTATGAAGGAGCGTGTCAAATACGGTCTTAAGAAAGCCCGTAAGGCACCTCAGTTCTCCAAGCGTTAAACATAACAGTATCGGGCCCGGGCGATTCCCCGGGCCCTTGCAAATGGTCCCCCAAGTACAAGGGTTGAGCACTCGGCCGACCTTCTCGGCCATCCGTGGCCTGTGAGGCCCGGTCGTTTACGGTAACAGCCATAAGGTCAACTAGCCTCCAGTTCGCGTGACGACAGGCTACGTTAAGGATGGATGTACAGATACCCCGGATTGCTTCCTCGGCTCCGGGTTCTGTAGTGGGCGGTCAGGCAACAGAGGTCAAGTCAACGGGCAGTGCCGCTCACACCTAAATCCGTCCGACAGCATTGGCGAGGAGATCTGTACAACCGTACGACGTGTATCGACCTCGACCTAAACGGACCTTGCGAGCAGGGGCGCATCAAAACACCTCTGTCTCGCTGCACCGCATCAAGGGCATGAATGAGGGTATTGCCGTCGGCCATCCGGCGCGCACGCACCATGAGTAAGTTGTTTGTCAGGGTCGTACCGTTCATGGTACTCCGCGGAAGTGGCAGGTGCAATCTTGAATGGATTTCGAAAAGGCCAGAACATAACTCATGTTAAATCCAAAAACTTATCTACTGTTTTGGAAACCATTATTCGCCTCGAACCCATATCTCGCATCGCTATCTCTTCCTTAACGGGTTTAACCTCCTCGACAATAACTAACCTCGTCAATGAACTAATCCACCACGGGCTTGTCCGTGAATCAGGTAGTGTCGCATCACAAGGCGGGCGTAGACGCACTCTTCTTCGTTTGAACGCTGACACCTGTTGGCTGGGAGTTCTTTCAGTGGGAGAAAGGCGTATCCAAGGAGCTCTGCTCAATTTGGGCGCCAAAGTCCGTTGGCATGTGGATGAACCCCACACCAATGCATCCCTGGCGTGCGAACAACTGGCCAAGCGCATGATCGATTTGGCGGCTATTCAGGGGCAACCCTTGGTCGGTCTTGGCATCGTGTCGCCCCATCATACCACCCTGACATATGGTTCCCTGAATGATCTACAGATCCCGCTGAGAATCGAGTCGCCCGTCCGAGCGTGCGCTCTGGCCGAAGCCTGGTATGGGGTGGGACAAGAAGCTTCTACGATGGCCTTTGTCTCAGCGGATCATCCGCGATCCGTAGCCCTGGTCACGGAACGACAGCTGTATCGGGGGGCACATGGCTTGTCGGGCTTACTCCCAAAGGTGCGATACATACAGGAGTGTCCGGACACGCACGATGCTTCGCAGTTCCCGGAGACCTTAGAGACTCTGGCGGTGACAGCAGCTCTTGCTATAGGCCTGTACGATCCGGAAACGGTGGTGGTGGGCGGGTCTAATGTAGATCAGCTTCCAGAGCTTCTGACAGCCCTGAAGAACTGCGATATAATCAAGCAACAAACGAAAACGCATCATCAGGTCGTTTTTCGCACCTCGAAGCTTGGTCAGCGAGCCGAGGTGATCGGGGCAGCCTGTCAGCTCCTACAGGATTTCATTGCCGATCCCATAGAGCAACTTACCCGCGCCAGATCGCGGATCGGGACTTCGGCTGAGGCTTGAGCTTAAAGATCCGACTTCTCCGACTCTTCCGGATCATTGTCATCATTGCCGTCATCATCTTCTTTCGCGGCGCCCGACTCCTCATCGGCGCTATCCGTCTGCAGATCATCATCATCAGTGACAGTTGTCTCGATCACATTGTCCGACGCATCAACAACGATATCCGCTACTGCTACTGCCTCCGAAGCGCGCTCCTCAACAGTGGGTCGAGGACGTAGTCGGGTCACTTGCGGAGCCTCCGGGGGCGACACCGCACGAGGCACCAGTGGTGTCGGTATCTCGCTTCTGCTCGACTCTTCGGGTGGTGGCGATGACCGGGATTCGAATGGCAAAGGCGGGGAAGCTGGTGCTTCGATGACATCCAGGGGATAGAGTAAGCTTGCGGGGAAAGACATCGGATCATCGCCGAATAAGCCTCCGGGCCAGTGAGTTAAGGCCTGAGGCGGATCATCCGTACCAACGCGATAAGGTCTGGGTTGAGCGTCGGCGTTCCAGTAACAAGGGGCGAATTGGGTGGGCGCAGTTCCGGGCAGAAAGGCGGCGCGCTCCTGTAAGGCACATTTCGCTCCTGCGATCTTGCCGGTAAAAGGATCGATAGGGACATTAGTTTGGATTCCTGTCGGCACCGGAAAACCGAGCACGGGTTCGTCGCTTAACGCATTCAAGGCGAACTTGCCCCAAATGGGAGCGGCAAGACTGCCGCCGCCCATATTAAGCGGCTGACGAGTATCATGACCGACATATACGGTCGCCGCCAACTGCGGTGTATAGCCTACGAACCAGGCACTTAAGGTGTTATTCGTCGTGCCGGTCTTTCCAGCTTGGGGGCGACCGATATTGGCCGCCGTACCCGTTCCGTACTCGACAACTGCCTGTAACATGTTTGTCATCATATAGGCCACTTCTTCGCTCAATACCCGCCGAGGCTGAGCCCGATGACGAAAAATGAGGCGACCGCGACGGTCGTACACTTTTTCTATGGCATACGGCTTGTTATAGAAGCCTCCATTGGCGAAAACAGCATAGGCGGCGGTCATCTCCAGCGGCGTCACCCCCTTTGTCAGTCCCCCTAATACCAGAGCGAGATTGCGATCATCCGGAAGAAGCAGAGTGCTGATGCCCAACCTTTGCGCCATCTCTATAGCGGCGTCGACGCCGACCTGCCTCAGAAGGCGTACCGAGGCTGTATTAAGCGAACGGGTCAGCGCAAACTTGAGCGTCACAGTGCCCCAGTACTCTCCCTTGAAATTCTCCGGACGATAGCCATTGAAGTCTCCCGGATGATCTATCAGGATGTAATTCATGGGGAGCCCTTTCTCCAACGCTACTGCGTAGACAAAGGGCTTAAAGGCCGATCCAGGCTGGCGTACTGCCTGGGTGGCTCGGTTAAACTGGCTTTCCACGTAGTCTCGCCCACCTACCATACTGCGAATAGCACCGTCTCTCACGTCGATGGCGACAATGGCGCCTTGAGTTTGGCCCAGAGCATCTCGCGCTGCTTTTTGCATCCTCAAGTCCAGCGTGGTGTGGACGCGCAATCCGCCCCGATGAACCGCAGTCGCGCCGTAGGTATCAATGAGCTGCGAGGCAACATAGTCTACGAAGTAGGGAGCCAAGCCACCGCGCAATCCCGCTAGCTTCAAGGGTTCTTCCTTAGCTACAGCAGCTTGCTGCGAGGTGATATAGCCGAGCTCGGCCATCCGTTCCAAAACAAGATCTCGACGAGCCAGGGCGCCGTCAGGATTTCGATACGGGCTCAATGTGGAAGGTGCTTTAGGCAATCCGGCAAGAAGAGCTGCCTCAGCAAGAGTCAGCTCTGATGGCTGCTTTCCGAAGTAAGTAAGCGCGGCATCGGCGATTCCATAGGCTCCTTCACCGTAGTAGATCGTATTGAGGTATATCTCCAAGATGCGAGCCTTCGAAAAACGCATTTCGAGCAGCACGGCCAGCAGTATTTCGCTGAGTTTTCTTTGTATCGTCTTCTCCGGGGACAAATAGAGCACCCTGACTAGCTGCTGTGTAATGGTGCTGGCGCCTTGAGCACGTCTGCGGCTTTTTAGGTCCACCCACAGAGCGCGAGCGACCCCTTTGAGGTCGAAGCCCGGGTGTAGAAAGAAACGACTGTCTTCGATGGCCACAATGGCCTGTTGCATCTCAACGGAGATATCCGCCAGAGGGGTAAAGGCTTGCTTCTTGGTGCCCAGTACGGCTATGGGCTCGCCGTTGCGATCGAAGAGCGTGGCAGCCTCCCATTCAGCCTCCGGATCCAGCTGCATCACGCGTACTGCAGCCACTGCGATCCAGGCGACTGCCAAGATGAGAAGCAGCAGCACGAGAGTCCTGAAAATACTCCACCACCTCATGCAGCCCGCCTCCCAAGACTCAACCTGTAGACGCTTCTCGGATTAGTATGGGGTATCCGAGATGCAGGCATGCGAAGGTATGACCTTTTCGCTGAAGAGGCGTCATGGTATGCTGACACTGTAACAGAGTCCGACAAGAGTCGATGTTTACCGAGACCAGAGAGTCTGAGGTGCAGTTTCGTTGAGAATGATCATATGTCCGCGGTGCCTGGGATCGTTTCGAACCTTATATCAGGAAGGCAAGACAGAACGATGTCCTTACTGCGCCTGCTACGTTGTTCATGAGCAAAAGCTGGTGGACATCGCGTCAAAGATGCATGGGAGTGTGACAACCCTCGAGGAGATTCAAAGCTGGCTATCCGAATATCTGAGTTTCCTCGGGGCGTGGTGTGGGGAGCAAGAGAGTATGGACCTGCGCGTATTGGATGCTTTGAGCAGGCGATTGGACATGCTTACGCGAGAGATAGCAAACTGTCGTCGCCGTCTGCACGATGATCGGCTTCAGAAAGGATGTCGCTCCCACGATGAATGAAATTCAGTTACCTCCTATGGTGAGAATCAGACAACATCATAGCGCAACAAGTGTCGATGATCCCGAAGTCGCAGCCAGTGAGGCGCTGCGTCAGGCCAGTATCGCCGCTAAAGTGAATCCCGGGGACCGAATCGGAGTGGCTTGCGGATCTCGCGGCATCGGTTCCTATGCGCATATTGTGAAAGGAGTCATACGCGCCTTGAAAGAGGCCGGAGCTCGTCCCGTGATCATCCCCGCCACGGGCAGTCACGGCGGGGCCACGGCCGAAGGGCAGATAGCCGTCTTGGCGGAAGCAGGCATTACGGAACAAAGCATGGACGCGCCCATCATGGCAGACATGGATGTCGTCGAGTTGGGTACGATCCCCGACGGTCCGCCCGTGTATTTCGCTCGCCAAGCCATGGAAACGGACGGAATCGTGCTTGTCAATCGGATAAAGCCGCACACGGATTTCGCGGGGGATCTGGGCAGCGGTCTGATCAAGATGCTGGTGATCGGCCTCGGTAAAACCCGCGGAGCTCAAGCCATCCATGCCTACGGGGTCCGAGGACTCAAAGAGATGGTGCCGGAAGCGGCCAAGATAATCCTTGACCAAGTCAATGTACTGCCCGGAGTGGCCATCGTCGAAAACGCCTACGGTAAGCCGGCATTCATCCGGGCGCTGGATCCGGACCGTCTTCCCGAAGGTGAAAGAGAGCTCATGCAACTGGCTCGGGAGTACATGGCCCGTTTACCGGTCCAACAGCTGGATTTGTTAGTGATCGACAAGATGGGAAAAGACATCAGCGGTTCCGGAATGGACACTAACGTCATCGGTCGTCTGGGCATAGCCGGGGAAACCGACTTCGATTCACCACGCATCAGCCGTATCGTAGTGCTGGATCTGACTGATGCTTCTCATGGTAACGCGGCAGGTGTGGGCTTGGCGGACGTCATTACCGAGCGTCTGCGGTCAAAGATTGACCAGAAAGCCACCAATATCAACACTATTACCTCAACCTTCTTGGAGCGAGCTCGTCTGCCTATTACCATGCCGACAGATCGCCAGGCAATAGAGCTGGGTCTGCGATGTGCCTGGCAACCGGACACACAAGCGGCACGGATCGCACGAGTGGCGAGCACCCTGGAACTGAATGAGATGTTTGTATCCGTCGCTGTATGGGAGGAGCTGCGTCAACGCTCCGACATTGAGACGTTAAGTGCGCCCACACCTTGGCGGTTCAAAGCGACAGGAGAACTGTGTATGCCCTTTACTCCGTCTGATCAGTAAAACATGGCCTCCCGAGCCAGCAAGAGGGCTCCCTCTATTGGCTCCCGCTCAGGAGCGAGCAGTCTGCAGCCCGGCGCTTCTTTGAGCAGTGTGTCTTGCAAGACCCGGCGAATCATAGGTGTTTTTTGGATCACACTGCCCTGGTAACTGACATCCACTTGCGGTCCGAAAGCCAGGCGTCGCTTCACGGCACACACCGACTTAGCCAGGGCAACACCCGCTCTGTACAGTATCTGGCTACATACCCTATCACCTTCATCAGCAAGACGGACCACCACAGGAGCGAGGGTGGCAATCCTGGCTGGAGTCCAAGCGTCAAAATAGACACGAGGGACTATTTCTTCAAGGCTTGAGACACCGAAATGTGCCGGGATGGCTGAGACCAGGCGTGTCTCGGCTCCCCTGCCGTCGAGACTGGCAAAGGCTGCGCGCAATGCAGAGCGTCCGATTGCAAAACCGCTACCCGCATCTCCAAGGAGCCACCCCCAGCCGTCAGCGCGGAAAGAATCTCCCTTGGCATCGCGCCCGACAGCCGTGGCTCCGGTTCCCACGATCAGTACGATCCCGGGTTTGCCGCTCAGTGCTCCGACCAGGGCGATTTCACTGTCAGATACAACGCGGACGGATTGGGCCGGAAGCGATTGACCGCGGTCCAGCAAAAAACGGATGATAGCTTGTTGCACTCTAGGACCGGCATCAGTCGTGCTGATCCCACTGAGGCCCAGACAGGCCGCCCGCAGGACGACGGGGGCCGGACTCCTTTGGACAGCCTCGTTAAGGGCCTGTTCCACAACAGCGAACAGGGCAGTCAATGCTGAATCCAGGCCGCGCGCCACAGCGGTCGGTTCACCGCTGACGCTGACCAAAACATCTAACGTATCGTCGGCGATCACACAGCGCGTGGTCGTACCCCCGCCATCGACAGCTAGCAGCGCATCCATGGGATTCGGCGGCAGAAGCCTCATCTTTTGGGTGTAGAAGCTTGCCACCTTTACCTCCTAGATCTCTCTTGCACTGATCAAATCTCCCCACATCCGGATCGCTCAGACTGCCTCCTCGCCAAGAGAATCAGCTTGACGACGAGTCAGCAGGCGATAGGCCGAGGGGATAAGAAACAGGGTCAGTAGTGTTGAAAAGACCATTCCTCCCATATAGGCGATAGCCAGCGGCCTTTGCAGTTCAGTCCCTTCTCCGTAACCCAACGCTAAAGGTATCAAACCAAAAATGGTAGTCAAGGAGGTCATCAAGATCGGGCGCCATCTCTCTTCGGCCGCCGCGAGAATGGCTTCATCGAGTTCGGCTCCATTTCGTCGAGCCTGATTAGTCGCATCGACCATCACGATACCATTGTTTACCACAACACCCGTCAAAACGATCAATCCCATCAGGCTGGGGACTCCGATGCTTTGACCTGTAAGCCACAGGCAAACCAAGCCACCACCCAGGCCCAGCGGAACAGTCGTCATGATGATCAACGGGTACAAAAATGACTCAAACTGAGCGGCCATTACCATGTATACCAACAGAATCGACAGCATAAGCATCCATATCAGCTCATCCAGAGCCTCCTGAACGGTATCATGCACTCCGGCCAGACGGACGCTGAGCTGTGCGGGAGTCTCAAGACCGTCGATGACACCTAAAGCTTTTCGTTTCGCTTCACCCAAGTCGATCCCATCCAGACGGGCGTGCACGGTTACCGTTCTCACGCGGTCAACATGTTGGATCGTCACCGGAGCTGTAGTCTGTTCTGCAGTGACCACCCGTCCGAAGCGCACTGCGGGCACGGGACCTTGTCCGTTACTGGAAATGCCCTGGATAGACATCTGAAGAAGAGCCTCAATACCGTCGATATCTTCCGGCTTGGCCCGCAAAACAACCGGAATACTCTCTCCGTTGCGCTGAATGCGAGTGGCCTCCAGACCGCTCAAGGCTCCGCGAAGGGTTACACCGACAATATTGGTGGTCAAATTGCCCAGCAGAGCTTTCGTCCTATCAACGGTGAATAGCAATTCCGGTTGTCTTTGATCGACCGACGTGGCGATCTCCGTAAATCCGCCTGCCTGCTTTAAACCCTCAGCTATGCGATTGGCCTGCGTTTCAAGGGCACTGAGGTCTTTGCCGCGCACTTGAATGGTGACGCCCGGCGAAAAGGCCTCACCAAGGGCATCTGTCATGCGCTCCGTACTGATGCTCAAATGACCGCCCAACAGATCGATCCCCTCGACCGCCTCTCTGATTTCATCGGCAACGGCTCTTATGGATCGTCCTCGCTGCGTCCTGGGCAGCAGAATAAACTGCATCTTGGCCACATTCGGCCCGGTTCCGTAAAAAAGCTGGACCACATCATCACTGTCTTGTCCCAGTTGGGACCAAACAGAGATGACATCATCGATCTCAATTACGGTCTTTTCAATTTGCTCCGCCACGCTATTGGTTACTCGAATCGGCGTTCCTGCCGGCATAGTCAAGGTGGCGTTGATGGCGCCTCCGTCTACACTGGGCAGAAGCTCCAACGGCATATGTCGAGGAGCTATCAATCCGGCGACGACCAGAACCAACGCCAAAACCCAAAGCCAAAGCGGACGATGCAGCATCCGACTGAGGCTCAACAAATATCTTTCCTTCAATCGTTCAAGCCATGCGAGTGTGCTTTCGTCCGTACCATGACGCAGCGGTTTTCCCAGAAAACGTCCGGCAGCGGCGGGAACCACGGTTACCGCTATTAACAAGGATGCCAGAAGAGAAAAGGTGACAGCCAAGGCCGTATCGCGGAACCATCGGCCCGCGGTAGACTCCAGAAAAGCCAAGGGAAGAAAGACAACCACGGTGGTCAAGGTTCCGGCGGATATGGCCAAAGCAACCTTGGAGGTGCCTACTTCAGCAGCTTCTCGTGCGCTTAAACCCTGTTGCCGGTGCCGCACGATGCTCTCGAGCACGACGATCGAGTTGTCGACCAGCGTACCTATGCCCAGGGCGAGTCCTCCCATGCTCAATAGATTGAGCGTAAGATCGCCGGCGTACATCATGATCAAAGCTGCCACTATCGAAAGGGGAATAGAGATGGCTATCACGCAGATACAGCGCCAATTGCGCAGAAACAAAAGAAGCACCGCGACGGCCAAAATCGCGCCTATGACCGCAGCGTCCCTGACGTTGTTCAATGCGTCTATGATGAACTCGGACTGATCTCCCACTACCCAAAGCTGTATCCCGTCATCCAGGCTTTGATTGAACTCTGCCAATACATTACGCACGGCCCGAGACACAGCGACACTGCCAGCACCTGATTGCTTGTAAACCTGCAAAACAATAGCCGGCTCACCGTTGACCCGTGCATAGGACTCCTGAGGACTCGTTCCCTCTACCACGGTGGCCACGTCTTTCAAGAACAACATCTGAGGAATGAGGGCCGCGAGTCCGACCGCCTCAAGCCCTGCCGTTTTTTTCTCTCCTATGACCAGGTCGCGAATATCTTCCACGCTGGTTAGGGGATTGCCGACCCTCACATGATAGCGAACGCTGTTGTCCTCCAAGACACCTGCGGGGATAAGGGTATTCTGCTGTCTGATAAGCTCGTAGAGCATGACTGCGGAAGTATTGTTGGCTCGCAGGGCTTCGGTATCAAAAAAGACGGAGATCTCGGGACGCACGCCGGCAGCGATACTTGCCCTGGCTACTCCCGGAAGTTGTTCGATCCGAGTTACAAGATGATCTTCAGCCACTTTGGTGAGAGCAGCCACATCATCAAGACCCGTGACTCCGATCTTCATAACAGGAAGCATACGCGGATCGGCGTTGGTCACTACAGGTTCCATGGCGTCAGAAGGCAACAAAGGGACGACGGTGGCCAGCTGAGTCTTGATATCATTGATGGCTTGCATGGTGTTCACGCCCCAGCCAAAACTGGCCACTATCACGGAGACGTTTTCCATGCTGTAGCTCTCCAACGATTTGAGTCCAGAGACGGTAGCCACGGCGGCTTCTATCGGGATGGTGATATCCCCTTCAACTGCACCCGGGGCAGCTCCTGGATACACAGTGATAACTCCTACGATGGGCAGACGCAAATTGGGCAGGAGATCCAGTTCCAGGCGCGTAAGCGACAGCATCCCCATGAGAAGAATGACGGCGACGCCCATGGCTACAGCCACTGGGCGCCGAACAACAACTTGACTGATCCTCATCCTCGCAAGATTCCCTTCTTCATGTGTCTTCGGATACATACTCAGCGATAGACCGTTATTGCTCCGGCCGGCAGTCTTTTCAGTTGAGCTTCGACAAGGCTGCGGTTGATTTTGATATCGCGCAGCTGGATCTTGAAAAGAGGTTGTCCCTGGGCATCAAAAACGTGCATTCTGGAGACTATCCAGGTCTCTTGGTCGATCCAAAAATGGAAATAGGGAGATGCAGCATCGTTCTTGGCCTTGGCTAAAACGCCAACCAAATTCTGTTTTCCCGAAGTCTCCGTGGACAGCACCGTCAGATCGTAGTCGTCAGGCGAAGGAAGGCTGAACAACTGCTCTACGGTTGTCGGCACAAATCGCTCGGACAACGTTTGCTCTATGGAGGAGACGATCACCTGCTCAGTGATGGGGGAATACTGCATTATCTGATTTGTGTTGCGGTCGAGAACGTAAAACGTACCCGCAAAAGTCTCCGGCTTTACGAAGTCCAAGCGCAATAGACTGGGCAATACAGCCTGAACCGTCGTCTGAACCTGAACGATCGAGCCATCGGCACTGTACTGTTCAAGATCGACAACACCCGTGATATCCTTGATTTCGGAAAAACAGTTCTCAACGTTATGTAATATGGTAGCTATGCTCGGGGCGTTTCGTGGAGGCATGGCCCTGCTTGTGGCCGGTGCCCTCGTCGCGGCAAGCAAAGGCATACTGAGAAGGATGATAAGCATACAGACGAGAAGAGCAGTGGGATAAGCGAACCGTGTTCGCGTCCTATTCGACATGAGCACCATAGACGACTCAAGCCTCCTAAGCAAAAGGGCTTTATTCGAGACTCCTGTTCGCTGACACTGCAAGGTATTCCTGCCCATGAGTTAGCTGCTTCGCTTTGCTTGGTGTTAGGAACAAGGAGCCCGAATAAGGTTGACGAAAGAATAAAGATGAGTTCACCAGTGAGAATAGGGGGAGATACGTTGCAGCGCGTCTTTGAAGTATTCACCAACTCCTACGGACGGTTCGGCGCTCGGGAAACCTTGCTAGGTGCGGCTAAACTGGGCTTGAAACATATGGAACTCGGACTGTGGTCGGTACCTGCTCCGGACGTGGAGCCCTTGCCCGGAGCTCATCCTCTCAGCATGATCGGTGAACGCACCACACCTGAACAGTTGGAGGAATTCAAGAGCCTGGCAAAAGAGAACGGGATACGGATCATCTCGGCCTTTGGCCACGGCGATCTCCGGACTGACGAAGGCGTTGAGATTCTTAGGCAACAAATGGACATCGCCGAAGAACTCGGAGTCCGTTTTTACACGGTTTCGGCGCCGGAACGCTCATCCACGGTCTATGACAACCTTCTGAAGCTGGCTGATTACGCCCTGGCTCGCGGGATGATCATCTGTCTGGAGACTCATCCGCCCCTGGTTCCCGATGCGGCAGGGGGACTGCAGACCATGCGCGATCTGAAGCACAGCAATATCCGGATCAATTTTGACACCGCAAACCTGTATTACTACAACGAAGACATTGACATCGTGGCCGAACTCGAGGGATTGGTTGAGTACGTGGTGCATGTCCATCTTAAGGACAGCCGCCGCAAATATCAAGACTGGTACTTCCCGGCCTTAGGTGAGGGTAACATTGACTTCCCAGCTATCTTCCGAGTCTTTGATCAGGTCGGATTCCGCGGCCCCTTCAGCTTGGAGTTGGAGGGGATCGCCGGCGAAGAACGGACTTTGGAATTGCATCATGGCCGAGTCAAGCGCTCCCTTGAATACTTGCGAGAAATAGGTGTGTATTAACCATAGTAGTGCCATTCTCCTGGGGTGTTCCAAGAGTAAGGTTGAGACGGCCCCGGAGTCGTCACTTATGTGACACAATATGAATGTCGGCGGCCTGTTAAATCAGACCGCCGACACGTCTTTACGGTGCCGATATCACTCGGCCAGCAGAGGCTCAATACGGGTGGCGATCACACTGACTCCGTTTCCGCGCCGCGAGACGTAGCCCCACACCGTCAGCGCAGGGGAATGAAAGATCTCGCGTCCATATCGTTTGTAGACATCTTCAAATATGGTGACGTCGCAAAGACCGAACTCGTCTTCTAGGCTGAGAAAGACCACGGTGCGCCCGCTTTTAGTCGGAGGTCTATGCGGTCGGATCACTATGCCCGCTACTCCAACCCTACCTTCCACTTGACCGTTGCTGATCTCACCGCAGTTTTTTATGCCGCGTTGTATCAGTTTGGGTCGGAAAAACTGCATAAAATGATTTTCCGGGGAGAATCCGAGCAAAGTCACCTCGTGTATCACCTTTTCAAACGCCGAATAATCAGATAACCCTTGACCGGTTTCGGAGTCCCCCGCTCCGAATGGCAATGCGGGTTGGCCATTTTCACCGGACATGGCCAAGATACCTTGAAGCTGCCAGAGTAATTGGCGCCGATTAGTATGCAGATTGTCAAATGCCCCGACCTGAATCAGGTTCTTTATGACATCACGCGGCAAATGAACGCGTCGGCAAAAATCGCTGAGGGATTCAAAGAGTTTTTGCTCTCTCGAGGAGATCACTGCCCGGGCCATGTCGGGCGATAACCCCTTCACCTGTGTCAACGAGACTCTTATGGCCCCGTTTTCCACGGCAAAGCGCAGGTCGCTTTTGTTCACATCCGGAGGCAGAATGCGCACGCCGCGGCGTTTGGCTTCTTCGACGATCGTCCCCGGCGGGTAATAACCCATTGGCTGGTGACTGAGAATGGCCGCGAAAAACTCAGCTGGATAGTGGGTCACCAGGTAGGCCGTTTTGTAGGCCGTATCGGAAAAAGCCGCGGCGTGAGCTTCGCAAAAACCATAACCCGCATAGCTGACGATGTAAGAATACAAGGTCTCGGCCACTTTTCGCTCAACACCGCGCTTTGTGGCCTTGGCGATGAACTCACGCCCAAGCTGATCCATCTTTTTTTGTGAACGAAAATGAGTCATCGCTTTGCGCAACTGATCGGCCTCACCGGGACTGAAGCCAGCGAGCTTAACCGCGATTTCGATTATCTGCTCCTGGAAAAGAACGACGCCGTAGGTCTTGGCGAGGATGGGCTCCAAGTCCGGATGAATATAACTGACGGAACAATGGCCGTTCCTGTGAGCGATAAAAGGCTCGACCATATTCCCCTTTATGGGGCCGGGACGAATCAGAGCAATGCTGGCCACGATGTCTTCTATGTTTTCCGCCCCCAAGCGCGTCTGCAGCGCTCTTTGGGCAGGACTCTCCAGTTGAAAAGCACCGATGCTTTTTCCGTGATTGAGAGCCGCATACGTAGAAGCATCATCCAATGGAATTTTGGCGTACTCCACAAGAGGCTTACCCGCAGCCGTCTGCTTGGTGTTAATATCTCCTATGGCAGTCTGAACGGCTGACAAGGTACGAAGTGACAGCAAATCCAGTTTCATCAATCCCAGCTCTTCTATGTCATCTTTGTCGAACTGGATGATGCGCATGCCCTTGGCGGCCATCTGTAATGGGCTGACTTCTATCAGAGGGCGGTTACTGATCACCAAACCGCCCAAGTGTGTACCAATGTGGCGCGGAAAACCGGCCACCTGTTCAACGAGATCAAAAAGCTTCTCATAGCGTTCAAAAGGCAGGCCGCTGTTTTTTAGCTCGGGATAGTCGGTTAATGCTTTGCGTATGCCGTCTGCGGGAATGTGCGGAAACGCCTTGGCTACTTTTTCTACTTCTTGAAGTGGAAAACCCATGGCTTTTCCGAAATCACGCAAAGCCGAACGAGCATGATAAGTGTGATAAGTGCATACGGAAGCGACATGATCTTCGCCGTATTTATCGTAGACATAGCGCGCGATGTCATCCCGATAGCGGGCATCAAAATCGATGTCGATATCCGGCTGTTGAGCCCGCTCCAGACTGAGGAAACGCTCAAAAAGCAAACCTCTGTTGATGGCATCGACATTTGTGATATAAAGACAATATACAACAGCCGAATCAGCGGCGGAGCCGCGTCCTGCGTAACAGATGCCCCGTTCACGCGCAAAACGGGCGACATCCCAGGCGACAAGGAAATAGTCCGCCACACCCAAAACATCGATGATGCGCAATTCGTGCTCCAGCCTCTCGCGTATGGCTGTCGTGATCGATCCGTAACGCTCTTGTGCTCCTTGGTATGTGAGCTGTCGCAAGAACTGAATAGCACTGCTGCCGTCAGGCGTATTGAAAAAAGGAAACAGACGCTCACCCAAGGGAATGGCCGTATCACACAATTCAGCTATCTCGAGTGTGCCGCGCAGCGCTTGCGGAAAATCACGAAGACGATCCGCCATCTCTTCGGGTGTGAGAAGGTAGTTCTCCGCATTGAGCCGCCTTGCGGGATGTATGCTTTGAAGGCAAGTCAAAGTACGCACACACGTGAGTATGTCATGGACGGGGAATTGCTCTTTGTAAGCATAATGGGCGTTAGCGGTAGCCGCCATGGGCAGATGAAGATACTCCGCCAGATCGCGCAAATGACGATTAAGCGAGTTTGTACGAGGAAGAAGATTATCCTGGATCTCGATGTAAAAACGTCCGGGGAAAGCGGCTGCATAAACAGAAGCCGCTTCCAGGGCCTGGCGGTTTCGACCCTGCAATATTAAAGAGGCTACTTCGCCGTGGCGACATCCGGACAAAGCGATGAGGCCCTCGCTGTGCTCTTTGAGAAGCCTTCGAGAAAGTTGAGGTAACCCGCGCGGTGCATCAAGATGAGCCCGGGTAACCAGGCGGCAGAGATTGGTATAACCCGTTCGGTTTTGGCAAAGAAGAGTCAGGTGACAACCGTTGTCTAGGGTTATCTCGCATCCTTGAATAGGTTTTATACCCATCGCCGCGGCCAATTTATGGAAGCGCACGGCGGCTGAAAGATTGTTGTGATCAGTAATGGCCAACGCCGAGCATCCGATCTCCGCGGCGCGAGTCAGCAGTGACTCTATGGATGCTGCACCGTCAAGGAATGAGAATGGTGAATGAGTATGCAAGTGAGCATACATAGATGACACCGTCTCAATCGATGATTTTGTAAAGGTACCAAGATTTTTCCCGGAGGTCAAAATACAACTCATAGGTACCGCCGTCGCCGGTCTGCAACAGGTAAAATGCCTTTTCGGCTTCACCTTCCCACCAACTGCCGGTATCGCGCCATGTTTCATGTATGCGCGTCACGCGACGCCAGTTAGTATGCCAAAAAAAACGCAAGGGAGTCCCATGACGGTCGGAGGTTGCATTGATACGTCGATTGATCAGTCTGCTCAAAGACATGACACCCCCCCATGCTAGAACAAGTGTTTGGTGCACTAATGATACAACAGGTGTTCGATCGACGTCAAGCAAGCCGATATAACCGGATTCTGGCAGTTTTTGAAGGGAATAAGCGCAACGTGGCCAAACACCGTGAAAAGGTCACAGGGTCAATTCCCCTCGAAAGAGGCACTCTACGATTTAACAGAACACATACAGGAGGAGACGTTACTTGTGGATGTGAAAAGGCTGGTGATGGGCCAGGAAGTACTGGAACACAAGCTCCCTTCGGGGCTGACCGTGGTCTTTCTTCCCAAGCCCGGCTTTGCGCAAAAATTTGCCGCCCTGGCCACAAATTACGGCGGCATGGATTCGACCTTCATAGCGCCGGGACATTCGGAACCGACAAATGTCCCCGACGGTATCGCTCACTTTCTCGAACATAAGATGTTCGAAGAACCCGATGGTACCGATGTATCACAGCGCTTCTCGCAAATGGGCATGACCACAAATGCCTATACAGGATCGTATTACACGGTGTATCACTTCACCACGGTAGAGCGTTTCAGCGAAGGGCTCAGCTTACTGCTCCACTTCGTGCAAAACCCGTATTTCACCGATGAAAGCGTCGCCAAAGAACAAGGGATCATCGGGCAAGAGATCCAAACGGGACTCGACAGCCCTTCACGAATGGTCTACTACAACTTCATGGAATCAATGTTCCATGTACACCCGGCCAAAATCCGAACCATTGGCTCTGCGGATTCCATTGCCCGGATCAACAAGGAGCTTCTTTACAAATGCCACGATACGTTCTACCATCCGAGCAACATGATGCTTGTTGTGGCTGGGGAGCTGGATTTTGCCGAAGTGCTTTCCCTGGTGGAAAAGGATCTTGCGGCAAGAAAATACACACCGAGGGGACCGATTACCCGAGTTATTCCCACGGAACCGGACAGTGTGGTACATCCGGAGACGAGGATTGAGCTCAAGGTCTCCCGACCTCTCGTGATGATGGGCTTCAAAGGTATCTTATCGGCTGAAGGTCGCGACTATCACAAACAGCTGATCGCCGCTGATCTCGCTTTAAGTACAGTATTGGGGAAAGCCAACTCGGGCTACTGGCAGTTGTACGAAAAAGGCATCGTCACTGAGGACTTCCGTTTCGGCTACTCGGCCTATCGGGGCATCGGTTATGTATGGATCAGCGGCGAAACGGAAGACGTCGACGCTTTTGTGACGGAAATCACCTCGAATCTGCAGCGAGCCTGTCAAGAAGGTCTGCAAGCCGAGATCTTCGAGGCTGTCCGTCGCCAGGAAATAGGCTCTTTTTCGGCTTTGCTGGATGATCCGGAGCAATTGGCCGGTGTGTACATCACTCACCGTTTCAACGGATTGGATCTCATGGATGTGCGGATGCTACTCGATGAGGTTCGCCTTGAGGATGCTCAAGAATGCTTGGAGCAACTCATTAGGGAAGATAATCGCGTGGTATCCATCGTGGAGCCGCTGAAGGGAGGGCACTGATATGAACACGACTAAAGGATTCCAACAAGTGACGCTGGGGCCGGAAGTTAGGCTTTTTGTGCACGTTGTGCCCACCTTCAAACGTACAAGCGCGGCCGTTTTTTTCCACAATGATCTTTCTCCGGAGCATGTAGCCGCCTTAGGGATTCTCCCTCGGGTACTGCGACGAGGAAACACTCTATGGCCCACGGCCATGGCTTTAGAGCGAGAACTCGCTTTGTTATACGGAGCGCATCTGGGAACGGGCGTGCAAAAGCGCGGGGACCGGCAGATTTCTTGGTTCCTACTCAATCTTCCCAGTGACCGCTATGTAGATACGCCTATCTTGAGTCAGGGTTTGCGGCTGTTACGGGAAGTGATTTTATCGCCGATCATAGAGAACGGGGGCCTGGCCAGCGAGTACGTGGAGCAAGAGAAGCAACTGCAGGTGGGACGAATTCGCTCCTTGATCAACGTTAAGGCCAGATGGGCCATATTACGCTGCATCGAGGAGATGTTCCGTGACGAACCGTACCGACTTCATGAACTTGGTACGGAGGAACAGGTGCGTGAATTAACACCGCAGATTCTCCTGCGTAATCACACCCGACAGATTCGTGAGGCCCCCATCGACATCTATATAGTAGGCGATGTGGAGATTAACGAATTGAAAAGGGTAGTAGGCGGTTTGTCTTTACCCACCAGAGCTCCTAAGACACTGCCCAAGACGGTGGTACGTCCCGGAAACGCACAGGTTCGCACGGTCATTGATGAAGAAGTGATGGGGCAGGGCTGGCTGGTGCTTGGCTTCCGTACGGATATTGCCTATTCGGACGCTGAACGCTATGCCATGTACTTCCTAAACGGTGTTTTGGGTGGTTTCGTGCACTCAAAGCTGTTTGTCAATGTGCGTGAAAAGGCCAGTCTGGCCTATCAGGCGAGCTCCAGCTACAACGCAAACAAAGGATTCATGCTGGCTTATGCCGGTATCGATCCCAAATATTACGACCAAACGTTGGAGATCATGCTCAAGCAGATTGATGCCATTCGTCAAGGAGACATCTCCGATGATGAAATGAATGCGACACGCAGCAGGCTCATCGCACAGGCTCTGCTGACGCAGGATAGCCCCCTGGCGCAGATGATAACCCACCTGAGCGGTTCCATGGAGGGTGTCGAAGAGACGACCGATGAACTGACCGCTCGTCTGAAGCGTGTGACGAAAAAAGACATCGTGGATGTGGCCGAGCGAGTGCGTCTGGACACAATCTACTTCCTCAAGGGCGTAAGTCGCTAGTCAAACGTTCACAGTCTTTCGCGTTCCCACATTGAGCGAACCAACTCTCGCCGAGAAAGAGGGAGTTGGTTTGCTTTTTGCAGCGCTTGCACGCCGAATCTGTTTTGTAGGGTACGCATCACGTCGGTCAGCTCACTGTCGGCGCTAGTTTGGACATTGAATATGGCCGCTTGCTCGATTCGCGGGCGCTCGAGGTTTTCACCGTAGAGCCTGAGTTCCAATACGGAATCCTTAACAGATACCGAAGACCACAAGCGCCGGGCAGCCTCCAGCAGGTTTTCTTGTTGACACGCGGGCTGTCGCAGAAAGCAAGAAATTTGCCAAGTGTCCTTCCGGCATATTATCTCAAGCCTTATCCGCCGAGCCGCCAAACCTTGCCGCGATAAGTCAGCGGCCAATTCATTGCTCAAATGAATTAACACTTGATCGACCGCATAAGCGTTTAAAATACCGGGACTGTCAGGGGCTACACTGAATATAGCCATCACCTGTCGCGAAGGGTATAAACGGCGGACCGTACGGGGATCGACCCCTGTCGCCAAACGGTGTAAAACAGGACCTTTGTCTGTACCAAATTGAGCGGTGAGATCCCCGAGAGGTACGTTTGCCAGCTCATCAAAGGTGTGGATGCCCAAATCCAAAAGGCGTTCTATCAATTTTTCGGCATCCTCCATCTCGCTCTCCGTCAGATATCTCACGGACAAAGGAGCCAGAAACTCCCTTTCGCGGTCATTAGCAATGACCAGAGGCTTTGGCAACGAATTGCCCGCCGACTCTCGCTGCAGGTATGCGACAGCACAGCGGGCGACCCATCTGGTAGAAGCCATGCTGACCAATACGTTTTTTTGGCAAGCGGTAATCGCTTGGCTTTGCAGCAAAGAAAGATCCGGAAGTTGACTGCCGGAAAGATCGACGAGAATGCCATGGGGAGGAGCGGGCTCTATCGTCGGCGAGAAGTTCATGCACACCTCGCATACCGCATGCAAATCACCGGGCTCCGCATGCGGTATATGAAGAGCGGCAAAACGCGTATGACTCCTGAGCATTCCAATCCCTCCCGGTTTCTACTTTGTCTCACCTAGTATCTCCCGCTCACCGACAAGCCGCCGCAGTCGGACACGAATTGGCTTTAGACCACCGAACTCAAAGATCCACAACCAGACCATCATAAGCAGGCTGAATGCCGGCCGGTAATGAGGCGATAAGCTCTGCATGATCCACTTCGTGACACAGATGTGTGAGATAAGCATATTTAGGCTGTAAGGTTTCGATAACCCGAATCGCTTCTCCGATGCTGAAATGAGTGTGATGAGGCTTGTATCGCAAGGCACCCAACACTAATACCTCAAGGTTTTGCAGAGCAGCCATCGCCTGATCCGGGATCATGTTGCAATCTGTGACATAAGCGAACCCACCGATACGAAAACCCGTGACCGCCGTTTTTCCGTGATACACCGTCAATGGCTTGATGTCTTGGCCAAAAAGCGAGAAAGGGCCGTCAAGAACATGCGGCACCGCACGGGGGATGGTCCAATCATTGCGATCGAGATCGAATATATAGCCAAAGGCGCAGCGCAGCGTTTTAAGCGTCTCCGGACTGGCGTAAACCGAGATTGCTTCGCCTTGCATTTGACAAAAACGGCGAATATCATCGAAACCAAAAATATGATCGGCATGAGCGTGGCTAAACAGTACGGCGTCAAGGCGCCGCAATCCATAGCGCAAGGCTTGCAGCCGAAATTCAGGCCCGGTATCTATCACCACGTTCCGCCCCGCGAAATTCAACCAGATGCTCGATCTCAGTCTCTTATTCTCCGGCAGCGGCGAGCGACATACGGGGCAGTCACAGCCGATCACAGGGACGCCATGCGATGTGCCTGTTCCCAAGAACGTAACGCGCATGCACTACCTCCCGCCTTGGCAATTACTCCTTCGACAGCAACTTCTCATGGTACTTCTCCAGTCATGTAACTCCCTCCTGGCCCATATATTCTAATGAACCAATAGCGGGGTGGGAAAGATGAAGCTGAAAGAGTTAGCTATTCGCAACTTCATTCGTACTCCTTTGAAGCATCCTATGAGCAAGTACCTACTGCAGTTCATACTAGACACGCCGGATCTTCTCAAGCGGATCACCTTCGTACGGAACCGGGAGTATCTGCCAAATACCATGCTTATTTCGGAGTTAGGAAGTCCTCGCGTGGGCTTCGAACTTGAGCTGGGAGTTCACCAACGCGAAGAAGTGCGTATTGTCAACGGCGAACTCATCCGCCGGCTGCGGCGTGAGCGCCATCTGTGTATCAATGAGCCCATGGAGGCTATAGCGCCTTTGCGCACCTTTCGAAGTGAACTCTATGTCACTTTTGCATTCTGCGGGCCGATGCCGGCTTGGTACCTTGATGTGTTGGAGTCATCCCCGAGCCTGCCGGAAAGCTCGGTGGCCAATGTCAATGCCGTGTTGCGTGAGATCGTGCGGGAACAACTTGATCTGGCCGTCCAAGCCATTTTGACCAAAGCAGCGATTGACCAAGCTCTTGCCGAACGGGATCCTGATTCATTTCGGCGGAACTCCAGGATCTATCGGGAAATCATGAGCCGCTGTCTGTGGCAGCTATAAAAGAAAAGCAGGAGAGCCGCGTATTTGAAAGAATTGAAAGCACATCCGCACCGCACCGCTGTGCGAGTAACGAACCTTGACGTTGAGCACTTGACTTGATAGACTGTCAGACCTCAATGCCTTGCAAGGGTAGATCGTGTGCAGCGCCAGTCGCAAGCCTAACCGCTATCTGATAGACATTCAAACATTGACGAGGAGACTGGTGGCAAGTGCGTGAGCAGGGGTGTTTTGGCGCACCCCTGCTAATCCCGGCGCACATCGCCAAGTGTTTGAACCATGGTTTTGCCGCCGATCATCCGGTACGGCAATGTCCATGGATTACCGTCATGGCGAGGTACGGTGGCACATCCGCGGTGTTTCGGGGAGGCAGCAGTACTTGCCTGTTTATCGAGCTTTTCGCGGTTTCTCCAATAGTCGGCTAATTGATTTTGTACACACGGTAGTCAGCGCGATTTTGCTGTCTGTCTGTATCATGGCCCTCGCCCTCAAGACCTTCACGGTCGACGGGCCCTCAATGATGCCCACTATTCGCTCGGGAGAGCGGCTGTTGGTAGACAGGCTCACCTACTGTCTACGATCGCCGCGTCGAGGTGAAGTTGTGGTTTTCCGAGTGTCCGGAGAACAAAGGCGGTTCTATATAAAAAGAGTGATCGGAGTTCCCGGTGACACGATCGTGATCAGCGACGGCCGAGTCTATATTAATGGCATTGCTTTGGACGAGCCGTACCTGGAATCTTCAGTCGTGGGCAGCTACGGTCCTTACGTAGTCCCCAAGGATCACGTCTTTGTGCTGGGAGACAACCGCAACAACTCCGAAGACAGTCGCACCCCGCGGGTTGGCTTTGTTGCCTATCACATGATATTTGGCAGAGCGCTGTGGCGCTACTGGCCACTGACGCGTGTCGGTTCGCTGGAGGAATTAAAGATAGCCCGAGCCTCGCCGTGATCGCCAGGATCCGGGTAGGTCAGGTCCGTGCCGGGATGTATTAGAGCGGGATCTTCAATCTGATTGATCGCGGCTAAGCGACGGTACTCGCGTGGATCACCCATGAGCTTTTTGCTGATCTCCCATAGAGTGTCTCCCGGCTGCACACGATAGGTCGTGGCAGAAATCGTCCCTGAAGAGACCGTGTTCAAAGATGATGATTGTGATGCAGATGGTGGAGCCGGCTGAGATGGAGATCCGGAAATATCTTCTACGTCCATCACAGCCGGCTCACCTGATTCGCGTTCCGGTTCCGATTCCGGTTCCGGTTCTTGCTGAATCTCTCGAAGTGTCTCTTGCAGCTCCTGGAGTTCTTGTTGCCGCTGAGTGCCTGAAGACCACAAGTGCGTCAGACTCCAAGGAAAGCGCGGCCAAAGCATGAGAAAAAACAGTAATGCGATCAAGAGCATGGGCCAAAAACCAAAGATGGCGGTTTCTGAGCGAGGCTCAGAACGAGGGCGCTTGGGTTTAGGTGCTTCAATCTTTTTGATTTCCGAAGATTGCTTTATTTCGCTTTCCCGAGGGGCTTGGCCGGGAACAAAAGAGTATGTGCGTTTACGTGACTCAGCTTCGGAGCGACGCTGCCATCCGGAACCGTAAAAAGGACCCTGAAGATCCAACAAAGAATTAAGAGGTTCTTTGCGCGAGTCCCAGATGACAAAACCTTCCACGGGATGTAGCTCTCTGCCTTGCCAACGATAGAACTGTGAGACGTTTTGCACGGTGTCAACGGCCAACGCAACTTGCCACGGATGGTTAAAAAAGCGATGCTGCGTGAAGCGATCGTAGCTGGTCAATCCAACTCCTCGATTGGGATGACTGAGAAAACATCCTATAACCAGAGTGTGCGGATAGTCCCGGCGCCACAAAGTGTGCATGTAATCCCAGGAACGTTCGTTGAAACCGATGCTACCGCCCACAACCTCAGCATAACGAGCTTCTATGGCACCGGAGATAAGAATGAAAGGGCGGTTGCTTTGGGCAACATATCCCAGCAATACGCCCCCGCCTTCTTTGTTGGGCTCGCTCATCAAGTGCCTGCCGATGAGATCAGCGGCCTCCAGCGAAAGAAAAATCCCCAGAGGTTCCTTTTCCGATGGTCCTACGGCCTGTCCCAGTCTCGGCTCCTTTCCGGGGGGAAGCTGGCTCATTTCAGGGCCCTGGTGATACCAGGTATCTGCAGCCATGGCGCGTGCTCCTTCGTGCGCGATTGGTAAGATGGTCTTCCGCAGGACAAGCGCGTTTCCTTCTTCGCGGCAAGCAAGTGCCTCAAGGAGAAAGCAATACGACAACGAATAGCTCCAGGAACAGATCGAAAGCTGACATTGTGGGAGAGAGAGTATGCAATCACACTCAGCGTTATCTCATCTTCAACGTATCGAGCGATCAGGTGTCATTGCGGTGATGCGCGGCATGCAGGCCGATACCGTCCTCCAGGTAGCGCGGGCTTTAAAAGCAGGGGGGATTGATATCCTGGAGGTTACGGTGGATGCTCCCGGGGCATTGCGCATGATTGAAAAAGTAACCGCGGAATTAGGAAACGAGGCTCTTATCGGGGCAGGCACGGTACTGGATCCCGAGACGGCGCGGGCGGCCATTTCGGCCGGAGCACAGTTTATCTTTTCGCCGACGTTAAACACGGAGGTTATTGAAATGGCCAATAGGTACGGCAAGGCCGTCATTCCCGGGGTCATGACTCCTACCGAGATTGTCCAGGCGTGTTCCGCCGGCGCTTCGGCGGTGAAGATATTTCCGGCGGGAATTCTGGGTCCTTCTTACCTGCGTCAAATACGAGGCCCACTGCCGCAAATCCCCTTGATCCCCACGGGGGGAATCGGTGCCGAGAACGCCGCGGCGTTCATCCACGCCGGGGCCATGGCAGTAGGAGTAGGAGGAGCCTTAGTGGATCTGAAAGCGATCTCCGCCGGTCACTTTGATATAATCACGGAAAAAGCAAAGGAATTGGTCAGGATCATACAAGAAGCGCGATCCCGTTGTTGACATACGAGTGTCAGTCGTAATCGTCAACGGACAACATGTCCGGATCGCTAAACACGAAGCGGTAGGTTGCTACCAGCTGACCATCGACAATACGTAGGGATTGTATTACCCGGTCAGGCGGATGCGGAAGTCGCAGTGTGTATTCGAACAGATCGTTATCATCATCGGGAAAGTCCTCAAAGGGGTCTTTCCTAAACCCAAACCAATCTTCACTGCGGTTGAATTTGCTCAACCCCAGCACCTCCCGGGTACATGATTCAGTTAGTGTCCTTGCCAACAAACACAAGGATTATACAGTGAGCTTTCGGAATTGTCAACGACAAGATTCGCACAAAAATCACGTTTGCCGGGGTGTGCTATGTCTGTAGCGGAAATCGAACGGCACCTTCTTCTAGGGGGCTCCTTTTTCAGTCGCGGCCTTATGGTGGCGGCTCGTGATGCCTGGGAAAAGGCGCTAGACATGTTATCACCTTCATCGCCTGCTGGGTATGGAGTGCGCGTCCATAACGCTTTGGGGTCTCTTTTCCTTGAGTTGCGCGATTATACGAAAGCCCTACATCACTTTCAAGGAGCAAAGTCATTCTGTGCCAAAGCGGGCAACAGGCAGCCGGAATACAGTCGAGTACTGAATAATCTTGCCCTCAGCTATTTGCACATGGGGGACGTAGATCTGGCACTGCCGTTGTCTCTTGAAGCCGTAAAGCTTTTTCCTTCGGACGGCCCGCTGGATTTGCACGCTTCGGTTAAACTCGTCGCAGGGGTCAGTCTGCTCAACCATGAGGAATGGGATCAAGCCCGCCGCCATCTGGAATGCGCCCTTGATATGTTCTCCAAAATGGGTAGTCGCACCGAGGTGGGGATGTGTCTCAATAACCTGGGGATTATTGCCATGGAGCAAGGTGACCTGGACACGGCGGAACGACTGTTGGAGGCCGCATTGTCTGCCCTGGATTCAGTGCATGATGTGGCCTTGAGAGCCTATGCGCGCTCCGAGCTGGGGCGTTTGCAGTTCAAGCGGGGCGATATACCCGAGGCGCTGCATCAAGGCAGCGCCGCGCTTCACATTTTGTGGAATAACATGGGCTGGATGGACCGGGCCGAAGTTGCCCGATTGTGCCGTCTTTTCGGCTCTATCTTTACTCTGAAAGGTGACCGAAGCACCGCTTTGGGATATCTTCAGCGAGCGACGACGTATTTCGCACAAAGCCAGATGTGGCGTGAATGGGCACTGGCCACCGAGGAATTGAACAACGTAATCCGCAGGCGAAATCTACAGGGAGAGCGGATTGTCGTTGAATGGCATGATCAAGAGTTATTGCGTCATCTCACGACCCTCTTGGGGCTAATGGACACCCTGGAAAGCCTGTACCCGGAGTCGTTGAGTAACCTTGAACTTGTGATTCACTACGCGCGAGTCTTAGGGGATGCGATCGGCTTAGGTGAAACATGCCTTTCCCGTCTTATGACAGCGGCGCGACTGCGAGATGTGGGCTTGACCACGGACAACGGCATAGACTCCTCCGAGAAAGCAGGAAGTACACACCCTGAGATCAGCGAACGGATGTTGGTCATGTTTGGAGTGCCTGATGAAGTGTTGCGCGCCGTGCGCTATCACCATGAGAACTTCGACGGTTCAGGTTATCCGGAAGGTCTGCGAGGACAAGACATACCGATGGAAGCACGTATCTTAAACTTGGTCGAAAGATATGTGAACGCAGTCAAATGTGAGATCAAAAACGGCCATGGATTCCACGAGCGCGCCATGCAGAGGATACTCAGCACACGAGAACACTTTGATCCGCATCTTCTGGCCACCTTTGAGGAGTTGCACTCCACGCAAGGTCTTTACAAATGCTGACAGATATTCCATAATGCAAGTGATGGCAAGGCTTTCGTTTGCATCCGGGGGGGCTGGCGAAAGCGCGTTAATTACAAGGGGAGGGTTTTGTTGTGAAGCGATCGTTGATGGTCTTGACCCTAGTATTGACGTTGGTTTTCTCCGGAGCTGCTTTCGCCTGGGATGGCAACGGACCCGTTGACGGCGGCGCCAGCATAAACAGCGGTCCCATGTTGCCGGGGGGCAGTTGGAATGAACTCGAGGGAGGATCGCCGATCGGCGGAACGGCTACCACTTGCAGCGGGCCTATGCTGCCGGGCGGTAGCTGGGATGTAGAGTAACGCACTTTTCAAGTTTTCATGTTTTCCGCAGAGCCCGCGAAAGCGGGCTCATCCTTTTATCTAGGAGGAATTTGCCGGATTCGAAATGTACGCTTCCGTGCCCTGGACGGCAGAGTCAATCAGTGCGTAAGCGGAACCGTTTGGAGAAGCTCATTCCCTCTAGTCCGTGTGACGTCTTAGCGGTCGTGCCGTATGAGATAGATGTGGACAAGGCGCGGTCAGGCACGCTGCTTGCCTGGTCAGCGAGCGTCGTCCGGCGCTTGCGCGCTGGGACAGAAAAGCCGCAATTCGCAGCTGAAACACGCAGGATTGCGAGCCGTACAGACCTGACGCCCGTGACGAATCAATCGATGATGCACTTGTTTCCACGATTCTTTGGGCAGGATTTGCGTAAGAACGCGTTCAGTCTGCTCGGGAGACTTGGTTACCGCCAAACCGAGGCGCCGGGCCACCCGAAAGACATGCGTATCCACTGCCAGAGCAGGGATAGAAAAAGCGTTGCTGAGAACAACGTTGGCCGTCTTTCGTCCCACACCTGGCAGCGCCTCAAGGGCAGAGCGTTCGCTGGGGACTTGTCCGCCATGTTCTTCTACAATCATGCGAGCCGCATGCACGATCTGCCGGGCTTTGTTTCGGTATAATCCGAGTTCTTTTATCCACGGTTCAAGCTCTTCCGGCTCCAGCGCCGCCATCGCCTCCGGCGTGCCGTATTCCTTAAACAGACGTTCCGTTACCATATTGACGCGCTTGTCCGTGCTCTGGGCAGACAAAACCGTCGCCACGAGCAGTTGAAAAGGTGTATCGTATCTCAATTCGCAGTCCGCGTCCGGATACAGCCGCTCAAGCGTGTCCAGGATGGCTTGTATACGTCTTTTTTCGTCGGAGGTAAGTGTGACGGTCGTGTGTGACAATCTAGCATCGCCCCTGCTTCTTAACATTCATGTCGCGCCAAGGGTTCAACGTATGCGTTAAGAATACCTACGTAAACAGATGGATAGAAATCGAAGTCGGGGGAGGTTAGCTATTTGTGCAAACAAAAAGAGGGTAACGACGGCAGGCCCGTCGAGTACCTGAGTGTGGCCAAAAAATGCGACACGGAACTGATCATTAAGAAATCGCGCTTTATAGCCCAGGCCTTTCCGGTGCAGGATATGGAAGAAGTGACTTCAGCACTGCGCTCCGTGCAAGAGGCCTATCCTGATGCGTCGCACATTTGCTATGCTTACCGCTGTGGTCTGTCAACCGAAGTCGTTCGCTTCAATGACGCGGGGGAACCAAGCGGCACAGCCGGGCGTCCGATTCTCGAGGTGATCGAGCGAGAGGAGCTGCGCAACACGTTAATCACCGTGACCCGCTATTTCGGCGGCACTCTGTTGGGAGCGGCGGGTTTAGTCAGAGCATACAGCGGAAGTGCCGCGGCGGTTATTGCCGCGGCGGGTAAGGCGGTATATAAGCTTCATGGCGAGTACGAGCTGAACGTAGACTATCCGCTGTGGGGCCGCGTAGAGCGGATACTCGTCGAAAACAGTATCCGAATAGCCCAGATCGAGTATGGCACTGACGTGTTGCTGCGCATTCTTGTTCCCACAACTCATGTGGATAGGCTTTACGGCCTTCTGCGCGATGCTTCGTCAGGGGATTTTTCTTGGCGATTACTGAAAGAAAGCTACTATCCCGTTACATGACCGCATACTGGCTCAGTAACTCGGCTTGGGCAAACGCAGAACCATTCCGGGCTGTAAAGCGGCCGTTGTATCTAATTGATTCAAGGCCGCCAGTTCTTCCGGGCTGCTGCTGCTTAAAGCTGCAATTCGCTCGATTGTATCACCCTCCTGGACGCGATACTGCGGCAGAGCTGGAATGATGAGCACCTGACCGACGCGGATAACATCGTCGGACAAGTTGTTCAAAAGCCGTATCTCAGCGGCACTTACCCCATACTGTCGAGTCAGACGGGCGATGGTGTCCCCTTTTTTTACTTGATGCTGAAGAGTCCCCCAACGGGCGATGAGGTGACCCGCAGTCTCCGGCCCTACAAGGCCATCGACCTTGATCCCCTTAGAACGCTGGAAGGCCATGACCGCATTCTTGGTAGCCGGCCCATATCGGCCATCGGCCACTACGTCATAGCCCATATCTCGCAGACGCATCTGAAGTTCAAATACATCGGCGCCCCAGACTCCGGGACCCAAGATGCGTTGACCGAGGCGAGTCGCTGAGCACGTAGCGATCGCCACGAAAAATATCAAAGACAGAATCAGAACTGCTGACCGGCAGACGATTATGATGTGCTTACGAGTTAAACCGGAAGGTCGCAGAGATATTCCACCTTTCCAAAAAATGTCGGCTGGCAGCCTCTCATAATATAACCATTGCTTGAGGCAGCATGCATTCCGCCGCTGATCCCGAAACCGATAACATCGTCCATCAGACAGCCCGGGTTTTCGGCAAGCGCCCGTGATACATATTTCCTAAATAGCCGTTGGATCTCCTTCACACCGGATCCGTTCGACTTCTCGTGCACGTCAAAGCAGTCAGCGACGCTGAACGGGAGTGGCAAGCGGATTTTCTTGACTGACGGTACGCGTACTGCTAGCCTATTAATCATGGAACTAAGAAACATCGCCATTATAGCTCACGTTGATCATGGAAAGACCACCCTGGTTGATGCCATTCTCAAGCAAACGGGGGCGTTTCGCGCGGGCGAAACGGTAGGCTCTCGCATCCTCGACTCCCATGCCCTTGAACGAGAGCGTGGCATAACCATACTGGCCAAGACCACTGGGACTCATTATCGCGGAGTGAAGTTGAACATCGTTGATACCCCGGGGCACGTGGATTTCGGGGGCGAAGTGCAGCGCGTCTTGGGAATGGCGGACGGCGCTTTGTTGGTGGTCGATGCCGCAGAAGGTCCGCAACCTCAAACGCGCTACGTGCTTAGAAATGCTTTGGAGCAGCGCTTACGGATAGTGTTGATGATCAACAAGATCGACCGTCCGGACGCCCGACCCGAAAGCGTGCTTGATGCCGTATTTGATCTGTTCATCGCTTTGGGAGCCGATGATGATCAGTTGGATTTCCCGGTCATATACGGTTCTGCCCGGGCGGGCATTGCCCATACTGATCTGTCTGTCGCCCAGGCTCACGTAGCATCCGCCACCGGCAATATTCTGCCTCTTCTTGACTGCATGATTCACACGGTTCCGCCCCCATCAGGACGAGCCGATCTGCCTCTGCAGATACAGGTAGCTATGCTGGACTACGACGACTATGTAGGGCGAATAGCCATAGGACGGGTGCTAAACGGCCGGCTGTCAGTCTCCGACCCGGTAGTGGTCGGAAGACCCGGACAACAGTCGACCCCGACTAAGTTGTCGAATTTGTTCACATTTGAACACCTGAGACGAGTTCCCGTTAAGAAGGCGGATGTCGGAGAAATCGTGGCCCTGACCGGTATCGATGACATTCGCATCGGCGATACGGTCACTTCGGCTGAAAATCCGGCCTTTTTGCCACCTCTGCGCGTTGATGAGCCGACGCTGACAGTGATCTTCCGCGTCAACGACAGTCCGTTCGCCGGTAAGGACGGTCAATACCTCACGTCCCGACAACTCAGAGAGCGGCTCTTTCGGCAAGCGCGAATTGATCCGGCACTGCGTGTGGAGGAGACGGAAAGCCCTGATGCGTTCCGGGTTTCAGGTCGGGGAGAATTGCATATCTCGATTCTTATAGAGAATATGCGCCGAGAAGGGTATGAGTTCTCAGTCTCCAAGCCCGAGGTGATCATGCGCGAGATCGATGGAGAGCTCTGTGAACCCCTCGAAGATCTCAGTGTGGAAGTGCCTCAGGAGTGTCTGGGAGTGGTCATGGAGCTTCTTGGGGCGCGCAAGGGAGAGTTGATCGACGTATCCCAGCTTCCCAATGGCAATGCCAGGTTTGAGTTCGTGGTGCCGGCCAGAGGGCTTATCGGATTCAACTCTGAATTGTTGACCGCCACACGCGGGCACGGCATTATGTACCACACCTTCCACGGTTACGGACCTTTCAAAGGAGCCATCGCCGGCAGACAGAACGGCAGCCTGGTAGCCTGGGAGACCGGAGAGGTGACCGCCTACGCCTTGGAGAATGCCCAAGAACGCGGTGTTCTTTTCGTGAGTCCCGGAGAGAAGGTCTATGAAGGCATGATCGTCGGCGAGCATTCCCGAGCTCAAGATCTGGACATCAACGTATGTAAGAAAAGGCACGTGACCAACATCAGATCCAGCGCCGCAGAGATTGCCGCCAAGCTGAATCCCATAAGGCGCCTCAGTTTGGAACAAGCCTTGGCCTACCTGAGTGAGGACGAATGGCTTGAGGTGACACCTAAAGCATTCCGCCTTCGAAAGGCCGTCTTACCGCGTTCCAAACGTTCTCGCGCACACTGATCGTGTCTTAGGCAGGAAATCTGTGATCTGTCCCTAAAGCATACCTTGCATGATACCACATGATGAGGAAAAGAAAACGTGCAGAGGGAGGAGTTTCCATGGCAACCAAATTGGCGGCACAGCTCTATACGATCAGGCAATTCATGAAGACGCCTGAAGATATGGCGGTTTCCCTGAAAAAGATTCGTGAGATAGGTTGGGAAGCGGTTCAGCTCTCCGGTCATGGCCCTATCGCTCCTGAGGAGCTGCGTAAGCTACTCGACGACGCGGACTTGGAGGTTTGTGCCACACACACCAGTTATGAACGCATGCGAGACAACATGGATGAGGTTATGGAAGAGCATCGCATACTCAGGTGCCGCAATTTGGCCATAGGCGGATTGCCTGTCTCATATAGAGAAAAAGGAGCGGCCGGCTATGCGGAGTTTGCCAAGGAGGCCTCGGAGGTAGCCAAAAAACTCGCCGCCCACGGTTTTACATGGAGTTACCACAATCACAGTTTTGAGCTGGAAAAATTCGACGGTAAGACGGCTTTATCCATCCTCTACGAAGAGAGCGATCCGGAATACTTCTTGGGGGAAATCGACACCTATTGGATCCAGCACGGGGGAGGGGATCCCGCGCAGTGGATTCTCGACCTGAAAGGTCGCATCAAGCTTCTGCACCTGAAAGACATGGGGATTATCAACCGTCAACAGGTCATGGCGGAAGTCGGTGAAGGCAATCTCAATTGGCCGCGTATACTTTCAGCGGCGGCCGAGGCCGGCGTCGAGTGGTATATCGTTGAGCAGGATATCTGTCAACGCGATCCCTTCGAGAGCCTGGCCATCAGCTTGCGCAACCTGAAGGCGATGGGACTTAGCTGACCTCTTTGAAGTGTTTTGCGCGGCAGCCCGGATGTCTTGCGGCCCGGGCTGCCCAGCGACACAAGGCATGCCCGTGTTCGCTTGAGGTGTTAACAGCTATGATCGTAGGATCACAGCATAGAAAGACGGTGGCTCTTTGGATCGGTCTTGCTATGCTTGCGCCGATATTGGGTTTGCTGTTGGCCGTCTCTCCAACGGCTTTTGCGTATGCGATACGTCTGAACTGGATAAAAAGAATCGAAAGGCGACTTCTCTTGCATAAATATGGCGATCTCAATATGTTTCGCCACCTGTTTTAAACTGTAGGCAATCACGAGAGTCTCTTGGCTGCTGGAGGATTACAGATGACAAATCTGAGTTGGACCAACGAACTGCTGCAACAGACAGTCAGCTATGTTGTACGAATCCCGGGAGCTATTATCACCCTTATTGCTACCTATATTCTGATCAGATTAATGAAACGTGTCCTTGCCGCGGCGGCAAGCTTAGCTCATTTGGAGACAACTGCCAAATCATTGATCTCTTCGAGCGTCAGCTTTGTCGGCTGGGTCATCGGAATATCGGCAACACTCAATGCTCTAGGGCTGACTCAGGTCTCGTTGGCTCTGGGCGGTTCAGTGGCTCTGGTTGCCATGGCCTTGGCCACCGGACTGAACTCAGTCTCGCAGGATTTGTTGGCGGGCATCTATCTGTTGTCAGATGACGATTTCGGCATCGGGGCCAGAGTGCGCACGGCGGGTGTGGAAGGTGAGATCATCCGTCTGTCCATGCGTAAGACAAAGATCCGAGACAAAGATGGCATGATTCATGCCATACCTAACCGCAATATTGACGCCGCCACCTATACGATCATTGAACAGAGACCTTCCAAGACCCGTGAGAAAGCAGAGAAACCTTCCAACACCCGTGAGGAAACAGCATAGAAGTCAAGCCGCCGAAGCGGGAGGGGTTGCATCGTGTGGTTCCATTCGTTTATCCCAAAACTGCAGGTCGGTGAAGATGCCCTGGACACGCTTGATAGACTGGCCTGTCCGCTGGGCCCAGTCGCCGCATTGGTAGTTGGACGTCATGCCATCGCCGATGGCATTGCTGACCGGGTGCGAAAGAATCTACAAGAAGCGGGCGTTGCCTCGGTGATTATCCAGGGGCCTCCCGGAGAACCCACACTGGCTGAATGTGCGCGAGGGCTGGTCGAGGCCCGTGCGGCTTCCTGTTCATCGGTGATAGCCATTGGCGGCGGCAGTGTCTTAGACATGGGCAAATGTATTGCGGGATTGTATTACCACACGGGAGACCCCGGATCGGTTGTAGAAGAAGCTTTGTATCAGAGTCCCCGCGATGTGCAGGCTTTGCCCTGGATTGCTGTGCCGACCACTGCCGGTACCGGCTCGGAGGCCACTCACGTCAGCGTGCTCAGTGATCCTGACAGAGGCCTTAAACAGAGCATGCGTTGCGATCGATGGTATGCCCAGGCGGTACTCATCGATCCCAAGCTCTATGTAACGGCCCCTCCGCATGTTACGGCCGCTTCCGGCATGGATGCCTTGACTCAAGCCATAGAATCTCATGTCTCTGTTGGAGCCACCCCGGTGACACAGGCCTTATCGCGGGAGGCAACCCGCCTGTTGAGCGAAAGCCTAATCACTGCCTATCACAACGGACAAGACCTGACGGCACGTCGCGATACAGCAGTGGGCAGCTTTTTGGCCGGTTTGGCCTTGACCAATGCCAGACTGGGGTTGGTGCACGGTCTTGCTCATCCGGTGGGGATTCGCTACGGAATCCCTCACGGCAGAGCATGCGCTATCTTGCTTCCTCATGTAATGCGGTTCAATCTGGAAGTTGCCCGACAGGGTTACGCAGAATTGGCCGCGGCCATTGGGTTAACCGATGAGGGCGATCCGCGCGCCGCTGAGTCTTTGATTGATTTCATAGAGCAACTAAACGAAAAGATGGGCATCCCCGCCAATCTGCGAGATGCAGGTATGATCCCTGAGCATATCACAGAGTTGGCTGCGGCTGCGTTGCCTTCCGGTTCTACCCGAGCCAATCCGCGGTCAGTGAGCCAGTCTGATGCGGAGTCTGTATTGGCTGGGCTCTTGTGACCGCCGTGATGAGAGGTGGGCCGATGGTGATGAACCTGGTGCCTAACATGAGTTCAGAGAGAAAGAGAGTCGACTTAGAGGTCGGACGGACTTGCGAGCACCCTCATGCGCATCCTGGTTGTCGTCCTTACCGACATGTGTATGCGTTATGCTTCGTAGCGCTGGTCTCTTTCTTCTGGTGTTTGACTTTGACGGCGATGGCAAATGGACCGACACTGGAATCGGCTGTGCCGGCGGCGCCTTTGCCCGCCCGCGGCTGGCTCACTTTGGAGAGTCCACACTTTCTGATTCACTTTCCTTCCGGTCAAGAGGAGATTGCCCGTCGAGTTGCCGTAGCAGCGGAAAACGCTCACCGGCATCTGGTGCCGAAAATGCAGTACCTGCCGGAAGAGAAGACTCACGTGGTCATTGCCGATGTCGCGGATGCGGCAAATGCTTTCGCCCGTGTTACACCGTATAACCACATCACGGTCTATCCCGCAATGCCGGACACCATCTCCTATGATAGCGGATTGACTCCGACTCATCCTGACTGGTTTGAGCAACTGTTATTGCATGAATACGTTCATATTCTCCAACTCGACATGCACTCGGAAAGCGCCGCCCGAGCCCGCAAGCTTTTCGGAAAAGTGCCGTGGGCGGGAACACCCAACAGTCTTCTTGGCCACGCCATCCTCGAGGGGTATGCCGTCTATGCCGAAGGATTGTTAGGCAATGGCAGGGGAGACGGTGCCTTCTATGACATGTTCCTCCGGGCGGCGGTTTTGGAGAATCGCATCCCGCCGTGGGACCAAGTCATAGGCAACTACCGGCTGAGCGAATGGAATCCAGGGCCGGCAGTCTACCTTTACGGCTATTCGTTTATTGATTATCTGGCTCGTACCTACGGAGAAGAATCGGTCAACGAGATATTTCGCTTACACAGCCGGCAGTCACTGGGCGCCAATGGAGTCATCAAAGAAATATTCCAGGTTCCTTTCCACGATTTGTGGGCCGATTGGCAAAAAGACCTTTTCGAACGCTATTCACAGCAGCGAGACGCCTTAGGCTCCCTCACCGCGGTGGAAACTATATCCGCTACCGGAGAGATGGTTCTATGGCCTGTGTGGAGCCCAGATGGCGAGATGATCGTTTACGGTTCGGCAGGCAACGTCTTGCCGTCGTTGCGCCTGCGTAAAGCGGTCGACGACGGTAAAGAACGCAAGTTAGTGAATGGGCTGGTCTCACGTTCGGGTGGTTTTTCATGGACTCCCGATGGGCAGGCCGTGGTCTATGGCAAAATGGACTATCACCAAGGGAGTCTGATTAGCGATCTTTATATCTATCACTTGCGGTCCGGCAAAGAAGAGAGAGTGACGCAAGGCTACCGAGCATACGCTCCTACGGTGTCGCCGGACGGAGAATGGATCGCTTTTATCTCCCGTTGCGAGAACAAATCCCGGATTCTGTTAACCTCTCTCACAAGCAAGACTCCCCTTGTGCTGTGGAGTCCGGAGAATGATCAATATGACGATGGACAACCGACTCAGGTGTTCTCCGTGGCCTGGTCTCCTGACGGGGAGAATCTGGCCTTTGTCGGACGCACTCACTCCGGTGATATTGATCTTTTCTTGCTGCCGCTGACGTTTCAAGCCACTCCTGTACCAGCTGCGGCACCCCTGAGGTTGACACATGATGCGGCGGTCAAGCTGGATCCATCCTGGTCACCTGACGGGCGCTACCTGTTTTTCGCCTCTGATCTTTCCGGGATCTATAACATACACGTCTATGATTTCCTCGACGGCAATCAGTATCAGGCTACCCGCGCTCTCTACGGGTTTTTTGCTCCCTCTGTCTCGCCGGATGGTGCCAATCTGCTTGTCTCTGCCTATTGTGCGGACGGATACCAGATGGCGATCTTGCCTTTAAATCCGCAAGAATGGCTGTTATGTCCGCCGCCGCAGGCACCCGATGAACCGGAAGTTGTTGCTCCCATAGAATTCGATTTCACTGATTGGGTGATTCGCTTGCCGTCCGACGATGCCGCTGCGTGGTCGTATGTGCCAAAGAGCCATCTCGAAGACTCGGACCACGAAGCCTGGAAGCAAGATCTAACTGAGCCGATCGACCCGCAAGACTTCGCTATTCGGCCCTATCGGGCTTCGGAGAGTCTCGCTCCGCGCTATTGGCTTCCCGTGTGGGGCGGTCTGGAAGGTCAGTGGCTCACAGGCGGTTCAACATCAGGGACTGACGCATTGGGACGACATGCTTACGCACTGGGTATTTCCTTCGGAGATGAACATGCCTCTTATCGCACTGAGTATGAGTACCGCACGGATGTGTTAGGTAACGGACCGGTTCTGGGTCTTAGCATTTCCGGCAGTGCCCTCCCGAGAATAGACGAAGGAAATGAGAATCCTAAGATCGCCAAATTGGAGAAGATCATCTCGCCCGTACCGTTCCTGCACAGCGACGGAGAAGCAAGTGAAGCGTGGGCCGGGAACGCAGGAGAAGTCTACATCGCCTGGAGTGACCCTGGAGTTCTTTTATCGAGCAGCGGAGTAGTCTGGCTGGGCGCTTACAAAGATGAAGATCTTCATTCGGAAGTCGGCATGGGACTTCGTTTCCAGGGTGTCGGAGGAGACGCTCATCGTCAACGGGTAGGAGATCTTCAAATCTATGGCGTACAGTCTTTGGGAGGGGGCCACACCGCGGGCGGCCTGTTTTTCGCTGTAGATCAGCGACTGTCTGATCGTCTGCGCCTGTTGATAGACTTGAGCGCGGTAGCCAGCACCGCCGAAGACAGTTTCGCCTTAGGCGGTTCACAGGGCGATCTGGCCGTTCGCGGCCTTCCCGTAGCGTATGTTCGGGGTCAGGAGGCCGGGAAGATCAGTGTTGAAGTCGAGTATATGGCCTTTCCCATCCAACGAGGCATCCAAGACAGCCCGGTCTTTGTCGACGGTGTATCCTGGGCGTTGTTCTGTGACGGTGGCATCGCCGGGAATAAAGCCGAAGACTTCAAGACTGTCTCCACCATCGGAGCCGAAGCCCGGACAACGGTGACTCTCGGTTACGGAGCAACCAGAGGAGATCTCCGCTTTGGGTTGGCACGGTCTTTGGACGGAACACAGCCATGGCGCCTGTATTGGGGTATCGGCGCCGGTTTTTGACGCGCCCGCGCCAGCAGGCACATATAATATCTCGTGGGAGTAAGATAGAAGAAGGAGCGGTAGAGGTGCGCACATGAAATGTCCACGTTGCCATCGTGAGAATCAGTTCCCGGTACCGGGGCTTTGTCCGGATTGTTACAAGCTATGGAAGGAGAGGATGCGGGCCAGACACGGGCCGGGCCCTTGGCCTGCACGCTCTCCTGACGCAGATTTTGTGCATGAAGCCGAAATAGAGGCCGATGTTTTACAGGAAGAACGAGCACTGACGGAGAATAGACACTTTAGTACTATGCAAAGGTGTATCGAGGCCGTCTTAGCGCAGCTTGACGAAACACAACCGGAAGATCAGGGCTTTCTTGAGCAGCTGGATTGGGTATTGCGAGAGGTTGTTCACATGATGGTGTGTTCGGCAGCGCAATCCGACAAACGTCGTGCTGAATGAGGTGCCAAGACGCAATATCCCCATCCGCGAAGAAAGGACAGCGAAATACCTCCGGCGACAGCAGTCCCCGCGAATGCTCATAGGTGAGGCGCGGGGCTTTATCGCGGTATCGAATTGTGAAAAAGATCACAAACACAGATTTGAGGAGGCCAAATGATGAATATCCAATTGGATATGAAGGCTGCTGAACGGCGAGCACCTCTTATTGAAAAGTTACACGCTATTCAAGAGGAGGAAGGTTATCTACCCGCCGAACGCATCGCCGAGGTGGCCGCTGAGACTGGGTTGTCGCCTGCACAGGTCATGGGTGTAGCCACATTCTACAACCATTTCCACCTTCGTCCCCCCGGAAAGCACACGATCAAAGTCTGCGACGGCACAGCTTGTCACGTCAAGGGCGCCGGCAATCTTCTCGAACGAATCCAAACTGAGTTGAACATCAAACCGGGTGAATCCACCGAAGACGGCTTGTTCTCTCTTGAAGTAGTCGCTTGTCTGGGAGCTTGCAGCATGGCCCCGGCCATTGTCATCGATGATACCGTACATGGTCGAGTCACACCCAAAGAGCTGAGACGCATTCTTAACTCGTATCGGAGGCGGCGATAATGTCAAAGGAGAGTCGCATTGTCTTCTATGTCGGAGCGGGCACCTGCGGCTTGGCTGCCGGTGCGGAGGAGATTCTCAAACAGCTTCAGATTGAAATAGTGAGTCGTGGACTGGACGCGGAAGTCAAGACAGTTGGATGCCTGGGCTATTGCGAACGCGAACCGATTGTCGATGTGCGTCTGCCCGGGCTCTCTCGGGTGTCCTTCGGTAACGTAGACAAAAAGGGCCTCATACGTATTATCGACTCCTATGTGGGTCAAGGGATCATTCCGGGCGAGTTGTTGCTGGGAGTCGCTTTGGGAGAACCGCCGATGACGGCTTTGATCGAACCTGAACCCAAAGCACAAGCGAGACAGATGCCCGTTCCTCTCATGGAGGATTTGCCCTTCCTGTCAAAACAGTGTCGGCGTGTTTTAGCCAACTGCGGCAAGATTGATCCTGAAAACATGGATGAGTATGTAGCCGAGGGCGGCTATCAAGCTTTGCGCAAGGCGCTGGAGAACTCCCCGCAATGGGTCATCGATCAGGTGAAAGCCTCGCAATTGCGTGGGCGAGGGGGAGCAGGTTTTCCCACCGGTCTTAAATGGCAGTTTACCGCGGCGGAAAAGGCTGAGAGGAAATTCGTTGTCTGCAATGCGGATGAAGGCGACCCGGGAGCTTTCATGGACCGTAGTCTCTTAGAAGGTGACCCGCACCGCGTCTTGGAAGGTATACTCCTTGCGGGCTATGCTATCGGAGCGCAAAAGGGATACGTATACGTCCGGGCCGAATACCCCTTAGCCATCGCCAGGTTGAAGAACGCCATTGAGCAGATGAAGAAAGCCGGTTATCTGGGCGATAACATCATGGGTTCAGATTTTAGTTTCACCATCGAACTCAAGATGGGTGCCGGAGCGTTTGTCTGCGGTGAGGAAACGGCGCTTTTGGCTTCCGTGGAAGGCCAACGAGGAATTCCCCGTCCCAAGCCTCCGTTCCCGTCCTCTAAAGGGCTTTGGGGATTCCCGACACTGATCAACAACGTCGAGACTCTTGCCAACGTCCCGGATATCATTGCCCGCGGACCTGAGTGGTTTGCCGGCGTAGGCACCGGACGCAGTAAAGGGACGAAGGTCTTCTCGTTGACCGGTAAAGTGAAAAACAGCGGTCTGATCGAAGTGCCGATGGGTATCACTTTGAGAGAGATCGTCTATGACCTTGGCGGCGGCGTAGCTAACGATCGCGAGTTCAAGGCGGCACAAATCGGCGGTCCCTCCGGTGGCTGCATACCCGCCAGACTGTTGGACACTCCCATTGACTACGACTCGTTGCTGCAGGCCGGAGCGATGATGGGCTCAGGTGGCCTTGTAGTTATGGATGACCAGACATGTATGGTGGAGGTCGCTCGGTTCTTCTTAAGCTTCGTCAAGTCGGAGTCTTGTGGCCGATGCACTCCGTGTCGGGAGGGGACGACGAGGCTCTATGAGATGCTCGAGAGAGTCGTCACACCTCAGCGCGTGATTGACGCCGAAGCGGAGAATATCCCCACTGATATTCGAGTCATGTTGGGTATGGATGAGCCATTTGACCCGGATGCCTTCTTGGACGATCTGCATGAACTGGCGGCTGTCATCAAAGACACCTCGGCTTGCGGTCTGGGTCAGACGGCTCCCAATCCGGTGCTATCGACTCTGCAGCACTTCGAAAACGAATACCGGGCCCACTTGCTCGATCAGGTATGTCCCGCCGGTCAGTGTAAACAGTTTCTCACCTATACGATTGACGCCGAGAAATGCACCGGCTGCGGCCTCTGCAAGAGCGAATGTCCGTCAGATGCCATCAGCGGTGAAAGACGTCAACCGCACGTTATCGATCAAGAGCTTTGTGCCCGTTGCGGTAATTGTGTTGACGTCTGCAGCTTTGGAGCGATCACGGGTCGCAGCATTCAGACAACTCTCGCGGGTTGACGCGAGCTGAAAAGCGCCAGGGTTACGGGTGATCTTCAGGTTTGGGGAGGATGCCTTTTATGGAACCGGTTCGAAACGGGACCACGGTGACTGATGGATTGACCAAACGTAAACCGGTGACAATCAATGTCGACGGACGCGATGTAGAGGTAGACGCCAATAAAAGCTTGTTGTACGCTCTGCGAGAAGTGGGTGTGCGGGTGCCGACGCTGTGTCACTGGGACGGTCTGCGTGAAGTCGGTGCCTGTCGTTTATGCGTAGTCGAAGTAGAGGGCAGCCGCACTCTGGTAGCCTCTTGTACACAGCCGGTGTCAGAGGGGATGATCGTTCGCACGCAGACGCCCAGAATCCGCCGGGCCCGCAAAGTCATTTTGGAACTAATCCTAGCCAACCATCCGGAGGACTGTCTGTACTGTCAGCGCAACGGTGAGTGCGAATTGCAAGATCTGGCCGCCGAATACGGTGTCGACCGTCGCTTCCGCGGGCAGCGTCAGTTGGCGAAATGCGACGAGACAAGTTTTTCTCTGGTGCGCGATGCGGAGAAGTGCGTGTTGTGCCAGCGTTGCGTGTCCGTGTGTGACGACATACAGTCCGTAGCCGCTATTACGCCCCTAAAGCGCGGTTTTGATACCTATATCGGTGTAGCCTTCGGCAGCGGAATAGGCGAGTCTGAGTGCGTGAACTGCGGCCAGTGTACACGGGTTTGTCCCACGTCTGCTCTTGTCGAGCGCGATGATACCTGCTTGGTTTACGAAGCGCTGGCTGATCCGAACAGACATGTCGTAGCCCAAATAGCTCCGGCTGTCCGAGTCAGCGTGGCCCAAGCCTTCGGCATGGATCCGGGAACGAACTTTGAAGGACAGCTGGTAGCCGGACTGAAGAAACTCGGTTTCGACAAGGTATTTGACACTAACTTCACCGCTGACCTCACGATTATGGAAGAAGCGGCGGAGTTTGTAGGCCGGGTGAAAAACGGAGGCCCCTTCCCGTTGGTGACCTCCTGCTGTCCGGCATGGATTAAGTTCGCCGAAGAGTACTATCCGGATCGGGTTCATCACTTGTCGTCCTGCAAGTCTCCACAGATGATGATGGGTGCTCTGTTGCGCTCTGAGTATGCGCATGCCTCGGGTGCCAGCAAAGAAGATTCTTTCGTCGTCTCGTTCATGCCTTGTACGGCCAAGAAATGGGAGTTGACAGAGGTCTCCCCGGGCGACGTCAACGTAGTGCTGACCACCCGCGAGCTCATCCGGATGTTCAAACGTGAGTATATCGACTTAGCCAGCCTGGAACCTATGCCCTTCGATCGAGTGCTTGGGGACTACACGGGTGCAGCCGTCATCTTCGGAGCCAGCGGCGGAGTAGCTGAAGCAGCGTTGCGTACGGCTTATCACATGGTGACAGGGGAAGAGCTTGCCGATCCGGATTTCGAAGAGGTTCGCGGTCTGGAAGGTGTGAAGACGACCGAAGTCGATGTGAACGGGATCACACTCAAGGTAGCCGTGCTGAGCGGTCTGCGCAACGTCCGCAATTTCTTCGACCAAGGCGGCTGGGAGAACTACCATCTGATCGAAGTCATGGCTTGTCCGGGAGGCTGTATCAACGGCGGCGGGCAGCCCTACGGCGAAGGATGGCCGCTGGATCGACTGATGAAGAGTCTCTATCTCATTGACAAAAACCTGCCGCGTCGGCGCTCGCACGAGAATCCGGAGATCAAGATGCTATACGAGAAGTATCTTGGAGAGCCGAATTCTGAAGAAGCTCACCGCCTCCTGCACCGAGAGTATAAGGATCGTAGTTACGTGCTGATGCCTCCGCGGGTAGGATAGGCAAACGTCGCTCAGGCGGGCAGGTCAGCTGATCTGCCCGCCTTTGCCTATGTGCGCCCGGCATGGAGCGTTTGCTTGGGAGTGAAAGTCTCCAGCAGGCCCGATGGGGGGACTGCCAGCCGCACGGCAAGGGCGTCCATCGTGAGATACGCTCCCGGGATCCGTGGCACCAAAAGTCTCATCGGCAAGCTGCTCCGGTATGGAGATTCCGGATACTTCCATGGGATCAACGATCTCCGCGGCATTCTGTCTGAATCTCCGGAGACTGCAGGCTCATACCGGCACACTCATGTGGCTTGTGGGCCTGTGCACGCTGACTCTATGATCCTTGCATATGGCATATGTCATGAAAAAAGCAGATGACGCTTGCCTGATCGGCGCGCGCCATCCCGTCCGCTTGATGAGTCAAACCCGACAAACGTCACAGATTAGAGGTTCTGCCTACACGGCAAAGCAACTGTTACCGATGAACTCACGCAGAATGGAATTGGCGGGAATCTCGTCCGCATTCAAGGGCGTGAAGTGTTCTAAAAGCCACAGAAGCTGGCCAGCCAACTCGGACACGGGTGAGTCGTCAGGTATGGCTCGCAGTAGTTTTTCTGCGTACGTACGCAACACGGCCAGCTCGTATACCAGAGCCGAGTTAAACATCACGTCGGCCTCTTCCTGGAAGGGGAAGATGTAGCGCCTTTCACCGTTTCGGACCCGCGGCCATATGCTCAGAGTTTTCTCCGGAGGATGAGAACGGAACTGAGCATCGCGAACCATACGCCTTATAAGACGGGCGTCGGTAGTATGTATACGTACCTGATCGTGTATATTGAGCTGGGTGAGCGCGCTGATATAGATCTTAAACTTGTTCCCCTTGGGAATCGAAGCGGTAAGGCGTTCGTTGAGACCATGGATCCCCTCGATGATGATCGGTTGGTCCTCAGCCGATGTAAGTCTTCGGGTCTCAGTCATGCGCTGACCAGTATGAAAATCAAAGAGAGGCACATCAACAGTGTCGCCTTGCACCAGTCTGCTGAGATGATCACCCAACAAGGGGAGATCGAGAGCCTCGATGCTTTCGAAATCAGGTTTGCCGTCTTCTCCGAGGGGAGTTTGTGAGCGGTCGAGGAAGTAATCATCCAAGGAGATGGTGATCGGATGCAAGCCGTTTACTCGCAGCTGAATCTTCAAACGCTGAGCAAAGGTCGTCTTGCCGGATGACGACGGCCCGGCGATGGTGATCAGACGTATCTCCGGGTTTTGCGCAATCATATCAGCGATAGCGGCTATCTTCTTCTCGTGCAATGCTTCCGAGACTCTGATCAAATCTCCCGCATCACCGGCTTTGATGACACGATTCAAGGCCGCAACATCGTCCACATTCAAGATGGAAGCCCAGCGTTCAGATTCGCGCAGGACACTGGCCAGTTTCGGTTGCTCTTTGTACTGTGGGATACGCCCGGTGCCATCTTCCGGTATCTGCACTATCAAGCCGGGCAGATAAAAGTGCAGACGAAAATGGCTGACAAGGGAGGTATTGGCCAAGACAGGTCCGTCGCAGTAATGGTAGAGGCCGTCGCAATGCACCAGAGACACTGTTGGTTTGTCAAGCTGGGCCATAAGCGCCGCGGCTGACGGCTGATCGCTCGCAGTAAGCAACTTGACGGCTTCTGCGGGCGTGCACTCCACTACCGTTATGGGAAGCGCGGCGGAAGCTAGCTCGCGCATGTTACGCTCTATGAGCGAGACATCCCCGGGTGTCAACGGTTTGTCACCGTGAATCTCGCAGTAGACACCATTGCTCAATGAGTGTTCGATGGACAGAGAACTATTGGGGATACTCTGGCGGGTAGCCAGCCAGAGGAGGATAAAAACCGTCCTTTGATAGGTACGCTGACCTTGAGTTGTGCTCAGGTCTACGTCAGAAACCGTGTGGATCTGCAAAGCAGATTGCCCCTTTCTTAGCGCGTCTGCCTTCTTGTTGTAAGTCTTTCGGCTTGGAGAGCGAAATATCCTCGCCGAGTTCGCAACGGTTTCCATGATCAGCAAGGAACCGGCTTCGGCCATGTGAAAAGAGGTGTAGACGGAGCTGATGTAGACAACGGGAGGAAAAACTGATGACAGAAGTCGTGATCTACACCGACGGTGCCTGCTTAGGCAATCCGGGACCCGGTGGGTGGGCCGCTATCCTGTCCAGCGGACGACACACCAAAGAGATCGTAGGCAGCGAGCCGCATTCCACTAATCAGCGCATGGAGTTAACCGCGGCACTTAGAGCACTTCAGGCTCTAAAACGGCCGTGCCGCGTCCGCCTTCACAGTGACAGTGCGTATCTGATCAACGCGTTCCGACAGGGGTGGCTGGATAAGTGGCGCAAAAACGGATGGCGAACTGCAAACGGCAGCCCGGTGGAGAACCAGGATTTGTGGAAGGCTTTGCTGGATGTAGCGGAGAAGCACAGCGTCACGTGGATCAAAGTAGCTGGTCATGCAGATAGTGAACTGAACAACCGCTGTGATTCTCTGGCCCGTCAGGCCGCTAAGGAGGCCAAAGGAGGATAACAACGCGCAGGGCCGAGAAAGGCAAGGGCCCTGCACGATTTGCACTTGATATATCATTCACTCGGCTCGGTAGCGGCGGCCCATCCCGCTACATATCCGGTGGAGTAGGCAGCTTGAAGGGTGTAGCCCTCGTTTACGCCGTCTATGTCCAGCAGTTCGCCAGCGATATAAAGCCCGCTCGTCTTCAATGACTGCATGGTGTTGGGATCAACTTCCGAAACGTCGACTCCGCCTCTGGTCACCATAGCGGTCTCCGGAGCCGGATCTTTTTTCAGATGCAGTCGGAATTCATCAAGAATCTCGGCCGTCTGTCGGCGATGAGCTTTCGTGACCTGATTGGCCATCACTTCAGGAGGGATGGAATGAGCCTCCAAGAGCGCTTCGGCTAAAGATACGGGCCACCACCTTGCCACGAGGCTCTTGAGCAGTTGTCTGGGGTGCTCCCGCAAGGCCATCTGCAAGCGCGCCTCCCAGTCATCCACTTGAAGGTCTGAATCCGTACGAACGGCGATAACCACCGGTTCGGGGCAGCCGTTTTGGGCAGCGACAGCCTGTTCGCCGATCTTGAGGATGGCGGGGCCAGCAAGGCCCAGTTCCGTGAAGAGCACATCCTCTTTGTATCGAGTCACCTCTTTACCGGCAGCCCTGACGATGACCTCAACCCCTCGCAACACTGCACCTGCAACCCGTGCGGGCCAATCCTCTTCCGTGTGCAAAGCCACAATAGCGGATTTAGGTGGCACGATAGTGTGCCCGAACTGCTCAGCCCAGACGCGACCGTCGTCCTCATCGAGGTCCGGATTTTCTCCGGTACACAAAACGACGCGATCCACATATATTGGCTCACTGTCTGCCAGTTGTATCTTAAACCCACGCCAGCCGGGGCGAACACGACCTTCCTGTCTTTCGATTCCTGTCACGTGTGCTTGAGTGCGAACAGTGACACCGGAGGCTTTCACTCGAGCTTCCAGAGCTTCGATAACCTCGGTCGGGTCTTCACTTACGGGAAGAATACGCCCGCCTTCTTCCTCCTTGGTCAACACGCCTTCTTCAGCGAGAAGATCCAGCATATCACGATTAGAGAAGATCTCAAAAGCATGACATAAGAAACGGCCCTTGCCGGGAAAGGATTGAATCAAATGCTCCGTGCTTCCCGCATTGGTAATACTGCGCCCGCCACCGTTCGGCGCTAAGAGCCGAGCCCCCAGCCGGCGCCCACGCTCCAACAGAATCACCTCGGCGTCGTGTTCACTCGCTCCTATAGCCGCGAGCAGACCGGCTGCGCCTCCCCCTATAACAGCAACGCTGTAGGACATCACTTACACCTCCAAAAGACCCAACACCTGGCACTGTGAGCTTACAACAAAGCACGACGTGAAAGGTGTCGCAGAAGAGTACGGCAAATGACACCCCGCCTCCTGCAAAATGCAGCGAGCTCGCCGCACACATCGTCCTCTAGTGTACCGCAAATCGAGACTAAGTGACACACATCGGGGAACCCCAAACGCCCGCGAGGCGTAGTATTGAGAAGATCACCAAGACTCAAGCGTGTCGGAAGAGGGCTGACATGCCGGAGGAGGCAGTTGATCTTGACTTCGCGGCGACGAGTGGCGGGCGGAATGGATCACGAGGAGCTAGTCCAATTTGCCATATGGGTCGAACGACAGGGAGGACGTGTACATCGTTGGTTGCCGTTGATCGGGGGATTGGCCTACAGCCTGCCGAGCGATAAGTCCCCGGTTAGAGTGCTACGAGCGGGGACTTGGGATGAACCGGATGTGATTGTACGCGCCCTGGACATGCACAGCGCAACTCACCCCAGCAAGACCACATGGAATGTAGTGGCCGTCCAGGCGCCGTCGCTGTGGGATCAAACGCAAGGGGAACACGTAGAGATAGCCGTTGTAGATACCGGAGTGGACCTGGACAGCCCGGCACTTCATGTAAGAGACGGCTATAACGCCGTAGAACCCGGAGAACCGCCTGAGGATGACAACGGACACGGTACGCACGTGGCAGGCATAGCGGCAGGGAAGTGGGACACGGGAACCGGCGTGGCCCCTCGGGCCGCGGTACTACCGGTTAAAGTGCTTGACAGTCAAGGTGTGGGCAGTCTGTCCGATGTCGTTGACGGACTCCATTGGTGCTTGCAACGGAGAGCACCGATTATCAATCTCAGCCTGGGCGCCTCCCAAGAGACACAGACCATGAAGGCCGCCGTGGAAGCGCTTTGGGAAGCAGGGTTGCTAATCGTGGCCGCAGCAGGCAACGCCGGCCCGCGCTGCAACACGGTCTCGTATCCGGCCAAATGGCCGGAAGTCGTAGCCGTGGCGGCCTCAACCCAGACCGCTTCGATCGCCGCCTTTTCGAGCCGCGGCTCTCAGGTGAATATAGCAGCTCCGGGACAATCGATCTTGTCTCTGTGGCTCAACGGCACGACACGATATCTCAGCGGCACCTCTATGGCCGCTCCGCACGTGAGCGGTGTGGCGGCCTTACTGTGGAGCGTTGCAAACGGGACGTCCAATTCTCTGCGTCAGCCCCGGGATCTGATCAGGCCGCTCTTGGAGGGTAGCAGCCCCCTTCCTGATTATCCCAGTGTGGCTCAAGGACACGGGCTGGTGCATGCTTTGGACTCATTCAACCTGCTCAAAAACTTACGCAACGGTCACTGACTTTGCTGATTCGCGGTCCCTTTCGCGAAGTATGGTGGAAAAGGAAATCCAGGCGAGCACGGCCGATATCAATCCGACGATGCCGGCACTGATGAAGATGCCGTTCAGCCCGACCAGATTGCCGAGAAAACCTGACAGTGCCGGACCACCGGTCATTCCAAGAGCGTATATCGATTGGAAAAAGCCCATGGATGTCGCTTTTTTTTCAGCGGGAGCCGTGCGGATGCTCATACTCATCAGTACCGGAAAGACCGCGCCGCGTCCGATGCCGCCCAGAGCCTGGGTGATACTCAGAACCGTTATAGAACGAATGAAGGGTATGGTCAAAGTAGAGACTCCGACGAGGACGAAACCCCCGATGACCACTCTGCGCTCGCCGAGATGACGTGCCAGCCATGTACCACCCAGCAAAGTGGCCAAGACACTTGGGATGGATGAGACAAGGGTCAGCGTGCCGAGTTGTGCCTTGGAAGCCCCGATGGCCGCAGCATAGGTAGGAGTAAAGCCATAGACCGTGACAAAAATAACATACTGGATGAGCGCCGCCAAAAGGCTGACTATAAGGAGTCTGGAATCTCGGCCCACCCGCAACAACTCGACGAAAGACAGTGTCTGCCCTCGGTTCAAAGGAGCCTCTTGAATTAATAGCGACAAACCAAGGCGAATCACCCCGAAGATGAATGCAGCGACAAACGGCGCCTGCCAACCCCACAGCTCAGCAATCCAACCGCCGATATACGTGGCAGCCAGTTGTGCAGACTGGTTGCAAAACAGCAGAACGCTCATAGCTCGACCTGTTTGATCAGGGGAGAAATAGGCGGGAAACAAGGTGGTGAAAGCGACCCAAGTCGTAGCCGCCACTCCGGCCATCCCCCGGCATATGAGCAGTTGACCCGGGGTCTTGGCCATGGCCATCCCCGCGGCGGCAAAGACGGCCGCCAAAAGCCCGATGAGGATAAAAGGTCTACGGGCACCGATCCTGTCGGAGATGATCCCGGTAGGCACTCTCAACAGCAACTGACTTAGTCCGTAGGCAGCTACGATCAGTCCCACCATACTGAGCGAGGCTCCCATGTCTTGTGCGTAGGGTGAGAGAATGGGAACATAGGCATAGAGGGATGCCCAGAACATGGTGGTTACAGCAAGAAAGATCGGTATCCTGTATTGTGTGTCCATGATAATTCACTTCCTCGTCGCGCCAGGGTTCTCCTTCACGGAACCGACACTCCCCATGGCGAGTCACCCGCCGCAGTGATGATCTGCCATACGAATGCAGGCAAGCCGTCGAAATCGACCGGTAAGCCGCCCCGCTCAGCCATCTTTCCGTCTTTCTGTCAGTCCCTGAGAAGGCATAAGTGTCCACAAAGCCTGACGTTCCACTGAAAAGGTCGCCGGCAAGGTACCGACGATCTGCCCGACTGCTTGGATGGGCAGAGGGGGTCCGTCAATCCGCACCACCCGAGCTCTCCGGTAGATGACCTTCGGATGAGTCAGATGAGACCCTGTGAATATCCTGGGAAACGCCAGCAAGGCTTCCGCCTTTGTCACGTCACCGGCCACACAAAAATCAATAAGACCGTCGTGCGGCGAAGCACCCGGACAGATCTTCATGCCGCCTCCGTAGTAGTTTAGGTTTCCCGCGGCTACCAACAGGGCCTGGCACTCCAATGGAACTTCATCGTCAAAGCGTATGGTGAGAGGCGCATTGCGGTAAGTCAGCAGAGTCTTAAAAAAGCCGAGCAGATACGGCAGCATGCCGTGCCCCATACGAAGCTGACGATTGACCGCATCGGCCACAATGGCATCAAAGCCGGCGCTGGCGACATTCAAATATGGATGTTCATTGACGCGTAGCACGTCGATGCGTCGGCGTTCGGCCGAAGTCAGAAGTGACACCTGAACATCCGGTGAACGAGGCCATCCCAGACCCCGGGCGAAGTCATTACCCGTTCCGGCGGGCACACAAGCCAATGCAGTCGAGGTACCAATCAGCGCCGGAAGCAGCTCATGCAAGGTACCGTCGCCTCCGACACCCACACAGGTCTCGAAGCCCGAGGCTACCGCCTGGCCAGCTAGCAGCGTGGCGTGCCCCGGATACTCAGTAAAAACGTGCTGAAAATCAACCCCGTTGCGCTGCAACACACCTTGCAACACCCGCCAGGTTTGCAGCGCTTTTCCTCTGCCTGCCTTGGGATTGACGACAAAAAACAGCGGCAATCCTCCCGTCCCCCTCTCAATACGGGCGTATTTCCCCAGAGGAGGAGGAGTCTCCTACTGAGAGGACAAAAAAGGGGCAGCCTAAACTGTGTCGAAGCTTCTTTGGCACATAACAACGACTGAGAGGTGTGCGCATGGTCGCAGGAGAGCTGATGAAAGGCAAGCAGGGGATAGTACTCGGAGTCGCCAACAAGCGCAGCATTGCCTGGGCGATCGCTCAAGCACTCGCATCACAGGGTGCGAGGCTGGCTCTTACATATCAGGGCGAGCGTGTGGAAGATTATGTGCGACAACTGGCGCAAGAACTCCAAGATCCTCTGATTTTGAGATGCGATGTAACCAAAGACGCCGAGATCGAGGCCGCGATGGCTGCGGTGAAATCCGAATTCGGACACTTGGATTTCGTCATGCACAGCATAGCCTACGGTGATCTTGATCCGCCCGTTGTCGCCACCTCTCGGGAGGCCTACCTTAAAGCCTTGGAGATCAGCGCTTACTCCTTGGTGGCGGTAACCAGACAGGCTGCCGATCTTATGACCGCAGGCGGCAGCATAGCGACTATGACCTATTACGGTGCGGAGAAAGTGGTGCCAGGCTACAATGTGATGGGTGTGGCAAAGGCCACCTTAGAGGCCACTGTACGTTACCTGGCGCACGATATGGGTCCTCGGGGTGTACGGGTGAATGCCGTGTCTGCCGGTCCTTTGAACACATTGGCAGCGCGCAGCATTCCCGGCTTCACGAAGATGCGCAGCTTGGCTGCGGAGAGGGCTCCCTTACAACGCCATGTAGAAGTGGCCGAAGTGGCCAACACAGCTCTTTTCCTGTTATCCGACATGGCTTCGGGGATAACGGGAGAGGTTATCTACGTCGATTGCGGGTATCACATCATGGGCATGTGAACGGGATGATTAATCCATAGGAACGGAGGTAGCGCTAGTAGTGCAGAGATTCAGAATAAGAGAGGGCTTGGATGTAGTCGTGGTGGAGGACGATGCGGGATTCGCATCCTTTGCCGCTGACCAGGTATGCCAACTGGTGCAAGAAAAGCCGGATGCTGTTTTGGGACTGGCCACCGGGAGCACCCCATTGGGCTTGTATGCCGAGCTGGTAAAACGCTATGAAGCAGGGCTCGTTGATTTTTCACAAGTGCGCACGTTTAACCTCGATGAGTATGTCGGTCTAGACGGGGATCATCCTCAGTCATATCGCCAATACATGCGGCAGCATCTTTTCGATAAGGTCAATCTAAGGCCTGAGAACACCCATCTGCCTTCAGGCACGGCCACTGACCTTTGGGCGGAAGCGGCGCGCTATGACGCCTTGCTCAAGGAGTTGGGCCCCATTGATCTGCAAATCCTAGGTATCGGCGAAAACGCGCATATCGCCTTCAACGAACCGGGCACTCCCTTCTCCAGCAGAACCCATGTCGTGGATCTGACTGAATCCACCATTGAGGCGAACTCCCGCTTCTTTGCCTCCCGTGATGAAGTGCCGCGCCAAGCCATCACGATGGGGATAGCCAGCATTCTCGAAGCGCGGCACGTGATGCTTTTGGCCCAGGGGATCAAGAAGGCTGAAGCCATACGCTTGAGCCTCGAAGGACAAACAACACCTGAAGTTCCTGCTTCAGCGCTGCAAACACATCCTTCGGTACTTGTGGTCGTCGACAAGCCGGCTGCGTCTCAACTGACGATTCTGAGATAGCGATCGGTTGCTGGGAGGCGATGCGCCGGTAGAGGCTAACGCAGGATTATGTCGTCGATCACCACTCCGGCGTCATCCTCTGATTGCGGAGCATCGATTCGCAGGTTCAACCCGTCAGTGCCACTGGGGGCCACATTGGTTACGTCCAATAGCACGTTCCATGAACTGCCGGGCAACTGCCTCGGAGCGATGAATATCTCGAGAGCCATGCCGAGAAAGCTGCCGCTGGCGTTGACCCAACGCAGGCGAATGAGTACCGGGCCGTTTCCCAGGTGAACGGCCCCCCGCACATGGGCGATAAACTGCAACCTGCTTCCTCGGGTGGCAGGGACGGTTTGGGCCAAGAAAGCGTTCATTCCTGACAACATGGCAGCGCGAGTGCCCGAGTGAACCAAATCACCTTCTTCGGCGGACACGACAGTGACTCCCTCCGCATGCCAGCCGGTGAGCTCCTTCTCAAACCCGCCGTTTTGAACCCTATTGCGGGTAGAGCGGCGTGCTCGTTTGGTCTTCGGAGTGTTTTGCACGACGTCATGGCTCCTTTCGAGCTTCTCACCTCATTCGTATGTTCTTGGGCGCGATTGGTTCCTGGGGATTATACGACGACTCATGCGAAAACAGGGTTCATCACGCTCGTGACGAAATGAATCAGGAGCATGGAAAAATCGCACAAGGTGGGAGACGTGAAGGTATGGAAAAGAGAACGATGTGCAAACCATGGACAAAGACAACGATGATGCTGTTCATGCTCTTCGTCATACTCTGTCATACGATAACCGCTACAGAAGCACCGCCAGCAAGCGGCGATGCCGTGTCGGCACACAGTGCAATCGTTGAATTGGGCGGAGTCACCGTTTTTCGCTTTGTGGAACCATACAAGGGCATCTCGCCTCACGAGCGAGCGAGCATTATCTACCGTCGCCTCTGGCATGTACTTGATACGACGGCTCCGGAAAAGCGGATCGATCTTATTGATCAGATACGGGTCGGCAACATCAAAAATGACGTGTGCATTTTCATCGGAGATCATCTGATCGTAACCATTGACGACATTCATCCTCGTCTCAATCACGCTTCTCCTCAGGAGCTGGCCAATATCTGGGCTGACAATCTGCGCCGTGGACTGGCGAATTACCTAAGGATTAACGCTCCGTAGGTATTAAGAGGGGCTGTCCCCAAAGGGGGCAGCCCCTCACTTCGTGTCGGACCCCAAAGACCAAGAAAGCTCATCGTCAACTTACAAAAAGCAACACCGGTAGCGCCTGGAAAGGAGAGAACATAAAAGCACCGGAACCGGAGTCTGCACTGGCGTGACCTGAAATCCAAAACTGCCTGGCAGTGAATGCACAGACCATGGATTTGTCTGATCCCAAGCGCCGATGGATTAGGAGAACACGACATTAACCGAAGGCGACGGCTTCGCCGAACTACGAAGACCCGGTATCCGCTTCCGACTCTTTCGCAAACCACAGGCAGCTTCGCACGCCGCTCCTCGAGCAGGGTGACGCCCGCCACGAGCCTCACCCTGCCCGATAAGTCTCAGCGCAGCAACTCGCGCCCTTTGGCAACGATGTTTTCCACCGTGAGTCCCAGATGTCGGGCCACCTGCTCACCGGGCCCGCTTTCCCCGAACCGGTTGATACCGCATATCGCATCACCCGGCCGCCGCAACACATGCCAGCCGCTGGTCACTCCGGCTTCAATGATGAGGCGACGACCTCCATCAGGCAACACCGACCGCTGATACGACTCATCTTGAGCCAAGAACAGCTCCCGCGAGGGCATGGAAACCACCCTGACACGACGCCCCTCGGCGGTCAGTTGATCTGCAGCCGCACAGGCCAGAGACACCTCGCTGCCGGTGGCGATCAGCACCAAGTCGGGCTGACCCGAACAGTCGCGAAATACATACCCGCCGCGTCCCACACCCGCTTCAGCCGCCTCTTTGGAAGCTAACGTCGGCAGCTTCTGACGGGTCAAAACCAGAACCGTCGGACCGTCGATGCGCTGAAGAGCATACGCCCATGCCGCTCGGGTCTCGAGAGCATCGGCAGGCCGCATCACCACAACGTCGGGAATGATACGGAGTGATTCCAGCTGCTCGATGGGTTGATGAGTAGGTCCATCTTCGCCGACATAGACCGAGTCATGAGTGAAGACATAAACCACAGGGAGTTTCATCAGAGAGGCCATGCGTATCGTCGGACGCATGTAGTCGACAAAGACCAGGAAAGTGGAGCCAAAGACACGGAATCCACCGTGCAAAGCCATACCGTTCAAAATGGCGCCCATGGCGTGCTCCCGAACGCCAAAGTGCAGATTTCGCCCCTGATAATCACCCTTTTGTACCGCGTCATACCCCTCAAGATAAGTCTTGGTGGATGGGCCCAAATCTGCGGAACCTCCGACCAGATGCGGTATCAGATCAGCGATTTTCTGCAATACCTGACCACTGGCATCGCGTGTAGCCAGTTCCGATCCCGCTTCGAATGTGGGCAAAGCGCCCAAAACCTCTTCAGGCACCGCCGATGAAAAAGCAGCGTCCCACTCGGCGCGCAGGTCAGGATGCTCCTGAGACCAGCGAGCGAAAAGCTCTTCCCACTGCTCACGCTTCATCTTCCAAGCGCGGCGTTTGGTTGCGTAGAAATCGTACACCTCTTCAGGGACAAAGAAGGGCTCTTCAGGCAGATTGAGCGCTTTTTTGAGAGCAACCACATTCTCTTCTCCTAGAGGCTCGCCGTGAGATTTGGCACTGTCTTCTCTCGGACTCTTCCGTCCAATGATTGTCTCGGCGATGATCAGCGATGGCTTAGTCTTTTCAGCTTTGGCAGCCTCCAACGCTGAAATGATCTGCTGAGGATCATGACCGTCAACTGTCTGTACATGCCATCCGTACGCTCGGAAACGATCTCCTACGGACTCAGTGAAAGCTATGTCGGTTGAGCCCTCGATGGAAATGCGATTGGAGTCATAGATACAAATGAGCTTGGCCAGTCCCCAATGCCCCGCCAATGAGGCCGCCTCGGCACTGATACCTTCCATCATGTCTCCATCGCTGGCTAAAACATAGGTATAATGCTCGACTATGTTATAACCCGGTCTGTTGAACCGAGCCGCCAGCATGGCTTCGGCCAACGCCAAGCCAACGGCGTTGGCGAATCCCTGTCCCAAAGGTCCCGTGGAGGTCTCCACACCGGGAGTGACACCGTATTCAGGATGCCCGGGCGTTCGGGATCCCAGTTGGCGAAAACGTTTTAGTTCACTCATGGGCAGATCGTATCCAGTGAGATGCAACAAGGCGTAAAGCAACATAGATGCATGTCCGGCAGACAGCACGAAGCGATCACGATTCGGCCACGCCGGATCAGTGGGATCATGCTGCAGAATCTCGCTGTAGAGAACGGTACCTATCTCAGCAGCACCTAATGGCATGCCCGGATGTCCCGACTTGGCCTGTTGCACTCCGTCCGCGGATAAGCCTCGAACAACATCGGCGATCTTGTTCAACAATGGCGTTCCTCCTTACACAAACCCTTCCGACCCTTCGTCCAGCCAACTCAGTTAGACAGGGGAGGGGACAATTCCTGTCGCACACGGCGCAGCTAACGATGGACTCTATACCTATTATGGTGTAGAATCATCAGTACAAGTAGCCATAGCTAGCCATTCCATGAACCCCGGAGGCGTGCATCTCCTTGCAGTACTATCAGAAGAACCTTGCAGTGCTTTGGATTTCTACTTTCTTGGCAGCTGCGTCTTTCCAGCAAGTCGTTCCGTTCCTTCCTTTATTCCTTCAAGACCTCGGGGTGACAACACATCTGAGCATATGGGCTGGGGTTGTTGCCGCGGCCAGCAATGTGACGGCGGTTTTTTTTCAGCCTTTTTGGGGGCGTATGGCGGACCGCTACGGGCGTAAGCCGATGATGATTCGGGCCGGCATCTTCCTGGGGCTTATTTATTACGCCACCGGTCTGTCCACGGCTGCTTGGCATGTGGCCCTCTGTCGCCTTCTCAACGGTGCTCTGACCGGATTTGTACCCGGAGCGGTGGCTTTGGCCGCCACCAACACTCCCAGGCATTTGAGTGCTCGCTATGTGGCCTCTTTACATACGGCTAACGCCGCGGGAACCATTATCGGGCCGGCGATCGGAGGAATGCTGGCAGAAGCTTTTGGTTTTCGCGGCGCCTTGCGCGCTTCAGGCACAATCGTTTTATTGTGTACGCTGCTGGTCCTGATTCTCGTGGAAGAAAAAGAGAAAAAAAGAACACGTCCGACAACCACGCTTTGGGAAGACACGGTAAAGACACTGACGCATCCGGTTCTGTTAGTCGTCATGATCACCGTAGCTTTCACGGCCTTTACCACCAGCGGCATTCAGCCCATGTTGGCTCTTTACCTCAACCGTCTTGGGGACGACTCACCCAAGTGGCTCAGTGGGATCATCTTTTCTCTGCCGGGGATTGCTTTCGTCCTTACAGCCGGTCTTTGGACTCGACTGGGCGAGCGTAAGGGCTTTACCGAGCTCATTCCCGTTGCTTTGGTGCTATCGGCTATAGCCTCCATATCTTTGAGCTTTGCTCGCACCACTTTGGTCTTCTCCGTCTTGTACTTCATCCTCGGAGCCTGTGTGGCTGCCTTACGCCCGAGTGCCGCGGCACTGATCGCCACTCGGGTTGAAGAATCCTTTCAGGGCATGGCCTTCGGCATGCAGCAATCAGCATTCACCTTCGGGGGTGTTGTCGGGCCTGTCTTCTCGGGTGTTGTGGGAACGGTTGCCGATACGCGCTGGCTGTTCGTCTTCATTGGCGTTGTCTTGTTTGTAGCCGCCGGCTGGCTGCGCAAGCTGATCGTTCGCTGGGACACGGGAGAGCACCCCGAGGAGGCAATTGGTCTGCGGGAGGTAGCGGCGGGAGGTCCGGAAGAGTAAACGTCGAGACAAATAATCCGCAGAGATTCTGTTTTAGGGGATGCTTTGTACGCCAATTATTTGTATACTAAGGACACATAGTCGGGATCCGAGCGTCCGGCCGAACTAAGGCCCGATGCAACGGAGACCGGCCGAATCTGTTGGCGTGGAGGTTGATGACGTGACCAAGTCAACAAACGTTCACATGCGAACCCATCGACAACTGACGCTCACTTTCTGGCGGATCCACCGAGCCATCCGGACGCATCTGGAGCCTTGGGGGATCACGTCGCGTCAGTATAATCTGCTTTCGCATGTGAACGAAGAGGGGGTGACATTGACTGATCTGGCCGCACACATCAACGCGGATCTCAGCACGGCGACTGGCATTGTAAACAGGTTGGAGAAAGCCGAATATGTCACACGACAGCGCTGCAAATCCGATCGGCGCGTCGTCAAGGTGAGACTGACGGTCAAAGGCCGTGCGCTGCGCGACAGTGTGGCTCCTGAGCTCGAACAGCAAATCAGCGACTGGTACTCTGTATTAAGCGACGAGGAACTAAAGAAGTTGTGCGAACTCCTTTCCCGTTTGACCCACGCCATCAGTTGAAACCGGAAGGGTGATTTCCAATTGGCTGAACGGATCGCCTCCCGCTCAAATGAGCTGACCCACGAGGAGAAGGTTAGCCTACCGCAGGCCGAAGAAGCCAGGCTGCGTGAGATGTTGGAGGCCAAAGAGTCTGTGGTATTGACTCTGCCCACCGACTACACGCTGGAGGGTGTATTTGGGACAGAATGGTTCATACTGACGGATCGTCGTGTCATGGCGCTGGGCGCTGAGAGAGTCGAGTCGGTTCCCTTAAAAGATATTACTCGTGTTATCATTGTCGATTATCAAGGCAACAGTGTCCTACGCGTCTTTACGAAGTTTCAGGCTCATGATATAGTCCGCTACTCCCGAACCCTTGCTGCGCAGTTTTCGAGTGTCCCGCTGAAGATCGAAGAACAGGTGCAGACGGCAGTAAATGAGAAACGGGAGATCGTCCCTCCCACGGAGCGTTGGAAGGCCAAAAGTGACGGCCGAACCCGAAACCGATGTCCTCAGTGCAATAGAGTCATTCCGCCTCGCATGGGGACCTGTCCGCACTGTCTCGACCGGCGGCAGCTGGTGATTCGGCTCTTTGCCTACGTACTTCCCCACTGGCGTGCCGCTGCGTTGGCTTTCTTGCTCCTTTTCACCGCCACATTTCTGTCACTGACACCGCCGCTGATCAACCGCACCCTCGTAGACCATGTGCTCCTTCCGGCAGCACAAGAAACGCTCGGAGGCAATGTCGATATCGACGCGGAGTACACCGCAAGTCCGGCGCAAAACGATCGCCTGGTACGCTTGTTGGCGCCGATTGCTCAACCAGCCACCAAGCGAATGCTGTTTATGCTGGTTGCTCTGCAGTTTTTCGTTCATTTGGCCTCATCAGCCATGAACGCATTCCGTCGTTTTCTTATCTCATGGTTGGGGCAAAACATCACCTACGACCTGAGAAACGCGGTTTACTCGCACTTACAGAGTCTGTCATTAGGTTATTTTACCAGTGAGACGACCGGGCGCATCATGCAACGTGTAACAGGTGACGTCAGACGCCTGCAGGATTTTTTGAGTGACGGCATCCAGCACATTCTTCAGGATATCATTACATTGATCATCATCACCTCAATCCTGTTGTCGATGAGTTGGCGGCTGACGCTTTTGATCATGATACCAACCCCGTTTTTGATCATGACCACTATGTGGTTCGGACAACGCCTGCGCCGCACCTACCAGGTATTGTGGCGCCGCCACGACGCGGTGAGCTCCATACTGGCAGACACTATACCCGGTATGCGCGTGGTAAAGGCCTTCGCCCAGGAGGAGCGGGAAGTAGATCGGTTTGAGATCCGAAGTAAAGACGTGCTCACCGGCGAACTGCGAGCCGCCCGGATCAGCGCCATGTATGGCCCCACCATGGGGACCTTGACCTATATGGGCACGATCCTCATCTGGTGGTTCGGCGGTCAGCGGGTGATGAGCGGTCAGTTAACCCTTGGCGGACTGATGGCTTTCACCAACTACATGTGGCGCTTTTACCAACCGGTGCAATCCCTGTGTAACCTGAACCAACGCTTCCAGCAAACCGCCAGCTCGGCTGAACGGGTCTTTGAAGTGCTGGATACCGAACCGGAGGTTCCGGCTACCACCTCGCCACCGGCCATACCGCCGATCCGAGGTCGGGTGGAGTTCAAGAACGTCACCTTTGCGTATGAACCGGGAGAGCCCGTACTCAAGAACCTCTCCTTCGTCGTGGAACCGGGAGAAATGATCGGCCTTGTCGGACGCAGCGGTGCGGGAAAGAGCACGCTCATCAATTTGATCATGCGCTTTTATACGGTGGATGACGGTCAGATCACGATCGACGGTCATGACCTGAGCCAGATTCATCCCAAGTCGTTGCGGGATCAGATCGGTGTCGTGCTACAGGAACCTTTCCTGTTCAACGGTAGCATCGCGGAGAATATCGCCTACGGAAAGCCCGGCGCCACCTTTGCGGAGATCGTAGCCGCGGCCAAAGCGGCCAACGCCCACGAGTTCATCATCAGCTTCCCCGACGGCTACGACACCCGAGTGGGTGAACGCGGCACCCGTCTGTCAGGCGGAGAACGTCAGCGTCTGGCGATTGCCCGGGCCATCTTGAAAGATCCGCGAATTCTCATCCTCGATGAGGCGACCTCCTCGGTTGACACTGAAACCGAAGCGAAGATACAAGAAGCACTCGAGCGTCTTGTGAAGGGAAGGACGACTTTTGCCATCGCGCACCGTCTTTCCACCCTGCGCTTTGCTGACCGCCTCTTTGTCCTGGACAAAGGCGAATTGGTGGAGATGGGCACGCACGACGAGTTGATGGCAAAAGACGGCATCTATGCTCGCTTGTGCGGCATACAGCGTGAGTTGGCTCAAATAAGAGCGGTGTAGGTCGTCCGCAAAAGGCAGATCCGTCGGTAGTCCGTCGTAGTACGGGCTACCGACGGACTCCGAACACATGACATGCTTCTGTTGAACACTTAATTTGACTGGCCCTCTCGGTCTGGAGATCCGCTCATGTACGGCATCGGCCGTAAGCTGAACGAGTCTCAGTTCGTCCGATGACGAGCCGAGTTGTCAAGTGTTTAAACAAGAACTTGCCGCCGAGCGCCCGGAGCGAAAGCGCCATGACTATCGCAAGCGACTCGGCGGAGTCGTACCATACATGGTACTCCTGGGGAGGAAAGCATTGATGGCTCTTACGCAGCGAGAGCACTTGATATCCGAACTCAACCTTTTGCCTGCTCACGAAATACAAGCGCGCCTCAATCCCATGAAGGAGCTTGAGGTGACCGTAAACGGGCAAGTATATGAAAACGTACGACTAGTACGCTCGTTCCCGCTAAGCGATGAGCGCCGATTCATCGTCCTTTTGGATTCGGAGGGCGAAGAGATTGGTATCATCGAAAGCTTGGATGCCTGCCATCCGGAGGTTCAACAGCTTTTTACTCAGCTCCTGAATGATACCTACCTGGTGCCCGTTGTGACGAAGATAAATAGCCTGTCGTATGCCGGACTCGTGCCCATATGGGACGTGGAGACCGACAGAGGGCCACGCCGCATTGAGATGCGATCACGTCGAGATCTGACGGCCATAGGGACACGTATCCTGTTCAGAGACGCCGACGGAAATCGCTATCAGATACCGGACTACACCAAACTTGATTTACGCAGTCGCCGCATCGTTGAACAAGAGATTTAAGCAGGTGGGGAAAGCACGTGCCGGATACATCGTCCTCTTATGATGTACCGCTCTCCGTCGTCATGCGATTGGCAGCGGATGCAGGTGTCACCATGCTCAGCTCTGGCGGTGAGATCTCACGTGTGGAGGAGACCATAGACCACCTGGCTCGTGCCTACGGTGTCCGCCGCGTGGATGCCTATGCCACCCCCACCGGCCTTTTGGTCTCCGGCGAAAGTGGCGATGGCTCAACATACACCATCGTCAGGCGCGTACCATCGACCCGCAATGATTTAGCCAGGGTGGTAGCCATCAACGATCTGTCGCGCCGAGCCTTCCAGGGTCGGTTGGGCATCGAAGAAGCTCAACGTGAGTTGAATAAGATCCGGACGGCCCCGCCTTCTTACACGCCGGGGATGACCGCTCTTGCCGCCAGTGTGGCTTCCGCCATGCTGGCTATGCTCTTTGGGGGAGCGCCTTTGGACATGATGGGGGCGGCGATAGGTGGTCTGGTGATCCAATCCGTTATCAACGAAATCGGAGCTAGGGGCTGGGGAGCATTCGCTCGCTCCTGGGTGGGCGGATTCCTGGCCGCGGCAATCGCTTCCGTACTGCATAGGATATTGCCGGCTATGTCGGTGGATTACGCGGTGGTCGGGGCCATAATGATCTTGGTTCCCGGCGTTGCGATCACCAACTCGCTCAGAGACGTTATGGGCGGACAGCTGGTTTCCGGTGTAGCCCGCGCTGCTGAGGCTTTGACCGTGGCAGTGGGAGTGGCAGCAGGTGTATTCCTGGGACTGGGACTGGGAGGGTTCTAAACTGCAGGCGATCCTGGAAACGCTCGTAGCTTTCTTGGGTACCGCGGCATTTGCCGTACTGTTTCAGGTTCCGGCCTCCAACATAGCTCCCGCGGGGTTGGCCGGGGCTCTGGCGCGAAGCGTATACTGCGCGGCGCAGAGAGTGGGATTCAACCATCTCGCTGCCACGTTCGCCAGCGCGGCCATGCTGTCGGTTATGGCCGAATGGGGAGCGCGCCGTTTGCGCGTACCGGTATCGGTATTGGTTGTTCCGGGTATTATACCGTTAGTTCCGGGCGCAGATGCTTATTTCGCCATGCTGGCCTTCCTCAAAGGTCAAGACCAAGAAGGCCTGCGAATCGCCATTCGGACCGGATTGGCAGCCCTGAGTGTGGCGGCGGGGATTGTGACTGCATCTACCCTGGCTCGTAACGTCAAGCGACGCCGAAGATAATCCATATGAAAAAATAAGTGGAAATCGCCATTTTCGGCAGGATCAATGCATGAATTCGCCTCTCAATGGGGAATAGATGAATCATGGCGGGAGATTAACTCCGCCGGCAAAACCCCTTTCAGGGGAGCAGTTTGGAGGCAAGATTAATGCGCGGTACAGTCAAATGGTTCAACGGGGAAAAGGGTTACGGGTTTATCTCGAAGGAAGACGGATCGGGCGACGTATTTGTCCACTACAGCGCGATTGAGGGTACGGGTTATCGCAACTTGGAGGAAGGTCAGTCAGTTGAGTTTGAGGTAACACAAGGACAAAAGGGCCCGCAGGCTCAGAACGTCCGCGTCATCCACTAAGAACCCTGCACACCCGGGAGGCCTTTGGCAGTACCGGGAAATACCTTTCACCTTGCGAACAAGACGGGCGGAGCACCGGATACGGTGCACGCCCGTTTTCAGCATATCCCGATGTCCTGTTTCTGCCATCGACGAATCCCTTGAGCACTTGACTTGATCGATGGGAGCTGTGACGGCGTTTGGACGACCTGGGTCTGCCACACTGGAGACTGGCACCGGAAGCATGACCAAGTACACCGCATAAGGCAGGGATATCCCAAGGGGCACTGGATCGATGCTGCCCGTGTCGGTGAAAGCGGAGTCGAGGTCGTAATGAACCCAAAGGCCGATGTGCCGCGCGGACAGACACGGCTTTCCCCGCAGTAAGCCAAAGACGGTAAAACGTCGAAACGGTTTTCAAATCGGAGTATGGTCTGTGTGGCGATCGAGAAGGGTAGATACCGGAGCGTGCATGTAGGCCGTGCGATGGTTCGCGAACGCGGCTACTTTGATATGGTAACGGCTTCGGGAAAAAAGATCATGACATCCTGACGGTGATTTAGAGTGCTGCGACTCCTCGACGGCTACGCTTACGACTGTCGCCGTACATCGTCCAGTGTTTGAATGAAAGGACTGCCGCCGACCATCCGGCACAAAAGTGCCATAGCTATCGCTGCGACGATTCGGCGGGGTCGTACCATCCATGGTACTCCATGGGTTAGGGAAGGTGAATGCGCTATGGCGAAAGCTGATGTCGGCTTAATCGGTCTGGCTGTCATGGGTCAAAATCTGGCGCTGAACATGGCCTCCAAAGGGTATACTGTCGCCGTCTGGAATCGCACCGCGCAGCGTACGGAGCGCTTCGTAGCCGATAAACCGCACGAAAGGATTCGCCCGGCCTATACCTTAAGAGATCTTGTCGATCTCTTAGACCGTCCCCGGAGGATCATGTTAATGGTGCAGGCGGGAAGCGCCGTCGACGCGATACTCGCAGAGCTGATACCACTGCTTGCGCCGAATGATGTGGTTTTGGACGGGGGCAACTCCCACTTCTGCGACACCATCCGCAGAGATGCCATGCTCCGCGGCCATGGTGTTCACTTCATCGGAGCGGGGATTTCCGGCGGGGAAGAGGGGGCTTTGAAAGGTCCGAGTATCATGCCCGGTGGAGATCGGACTGCCTGGGAGATCGTGAGCGGACTCTTGACGGACATCGCGGCCAAGGTAGATGATGAGCCTTGCTGTACCTACTTGGGCACCGATGGCGCGGGCCACTTCGTGAAGATGGTACATAACGGCATTGAGTATGCTAACATGCAGCTGATCGCCGAGATATATATGCTCATGAAGGAACTGCTCGGGCTATCGGCGAGCCAGATGCGAGAGGTTTTCCAGGAGTGGAATCGCGGCGAGCTGCGATCTTATCTGGTCGAGATCACTGCAGGCATTCTCGGGGTGATCGATGAGCATACCGGATGCCCCTTAATAGAAATGATCGCCGATCAGGCGGAACAAAAAGGAACGGGTAAGTGGAGCATCGAGGCTGCACTCGACCTGGGTGTACCGGTGCCGACCATGGCCGAAGCAGTCTTGGCTCGCTTCATCTCGGCCCGAAAACAAGAAAGGGCGGCGGCCGCCGCTTTGTTGCCGGGACCGGAATCGACAAGGGCATCCGGAATTGACGTAAACGCTTTGGGCGATGCTTTGTATGTGGCCCTGATCTGCTCCTATGCGCAAGGATTCGCACTGATGCGCCAAGCGGCAGCGCAGTACCGCTGGGATTTGGATCTGGGGGAAGTGGCTCGCATCTGGCGCGGCGGGTGTATCATCCGTGCCGGATTCTTGGATCGCATCAGGGAAGCCTACCGGCAGGCGCCATCACTGCCCAACCTTTTGGTTGACGAATACTTCCGTCGGAGAGTATCCCAACGCCAGACAGCCTTGCGTCGGACGGTAGTAGAGGCGACTCTTCGCGGTCTGCCTGTTCCGGGCTTGGCTTCCGCATGCGCCTACTACGACTCCTATCGCAAGGAGGTTCTTCCGGCGAACCTTATTCAAGCGCAGAGGGATTTCTTCGGGGCACATACATACAGGCGCACTGACAAAGACGGAGTCTTCCATACGGACTGGAAAAGGGCGATCGGGAGGGAGGAAAGCTGACGACCGTGCTCGATTCCTGTCTATTTGTCATTTTCGGGGCCACCGGGGATCTGGCGCAACGCAAGTTGTACCCGGCTCTGTACAATTTGCTGATAGAAGGCCGCCTACCTGAGGATTTCGCCATCGTAGGTACCGGCCGTCGATTTGAAACCCGTGAAGCGTTCATCAACATGGTTGACGAATCGGTGTCTCGCTTTTCCCGGCGCAAAGAACCGCTGTTCAAGGATCGTTTCCACCGTATGCTTCATTACTTTCGCATGGATTTTGCCAACGCCGCAGGGTTTGCCAGACTGGCCTCTTTTTTGACCAAACTGGAAGAGACTCTACAGAGCCAAGGCAATCGGGTCTATTTCCTAGCCGTCGCACCCGAGCAGTTCGGTCCCATTACGGAGCAACTGCGGTCCAACGGAATGGTGAGATACAGCCCAGACACGTGGCAAAGACTGATGGTCGAAAAGCCTTTCGGCCGGAATCTGGAAAGCGCCAGGACGCTGAATGACAAGATTTCCGCTCTTTTTCCGGAAGAAAACATTTTCCGTATCGACCATTATCTGGGGAAAGAAATGCTGCAAAACCTGGTGGCCATTCGTTTTGCTAACTCGTTGTTTGAGCCTTTGTGGAATAACCGTTTTATAGACAACGTGCAAATAAGCGTCACAGAGACCGAGGGTATAGGCACTCGGGTTAGTTACTATGAGACGGCGGGAGCCTTGCGTGATGTCGTACAAAACCACCTGCTCCAGATGTTGACTCTCACAGCTATGGAACCTCCCGTGAATCTAAGCGCGCAGGCCATCCGCAATGAGAAGGTGAAAGTCCTACAGGCGATCAAGCCGATGACACCCTCTGAAATACGTGTCAATGTCGTTAGGGGGCAGTATGCGGCCGGCACGAGCGAGGGCCGCGCCGTGGTTGGCTACCGGGATGAAGAGGGTGTGTCGCCTACATCCACCACGGAGACCTTCGTGGCCATGCGCTTGTTTGTGCAGAATTTTCGCTGGGCGGGGGTACCGTTCTACCTGCGAACCGGCAAGCGCTTGGCCCGACGCTCGGCGCAAGTGATCATCGAGTTCAAGTCAATGCCCGGAGTGCTGTACTTCGAAACGGAGCCTCGGCTGCGACCCAATTTGTTGGTCATCAAGGTGCAGCCGGAAGAGGGCGTGGCTTTGCAGTTCAACGCCAAAAAAATGGGCGCGACAGAAGGTGTCGTGCCCGTAAGAATGGATTTTTGCCAGAACTGCGAGCTCCCGCACAACTCACCGGAAGCCTATGAACGACTCATCGCCGATGCCATTCGCGGGGACACGACCTTGTTCACTCGTTGGGATGAAGTGGAGTATCAGTGGCGGTTCATAGATACAATTATCAAAACCTGGCAAGATACGGAGCCGGGGTTTCCCAACTATGAAGCCGGGACATGGGGACCTGAAGAGGCGGAGGCGTTGTTGAGGCGGGACGGTCGGCGATGGCATATCTTTGACTGACACCGCCGACCGGGATGATCGATGAAGCTTATTTAGCAACCGCTATCCAATCAAGTTTTATGTCCACACCGGCGTCTTTCAGCATGTTGTATGCCGGACAACGGTCCTCGATGGCCTCGGCTACCTTCTGAAGCTTATCCCCGTCAGAGGTGACTACTTCCACCTTGCCAGTCACTGTCTGGAAATGACGCCTGACACCCGGGACTCCTTCCAGCCCACGCAGATCAAGTGTACCGCGTATGTCAAACGACGCGCTTTCGTATTCGAGACCTTGCTCTCGTGCAATCATGCGTAACATGACAGACGCGCAACCGGCCAGACCGGCCAGGACATACTCCATGGGGTTGGCACCGGTATCGGTACCGCCGAGGCTTTCCGGTTCGTCAATGACGAGGTTAAACTGACGTACGCGTATATCCGTACGCATTCCTTCGGTCTGCTTACCGCTTACTCGAAGTGAAGCCAGCTTCTGGGACTGATCCGTTGTCATTCGACAGCCTCCTTGACGATCATCTACAAGCTGCTCCATAGGATAACCGATCACGTGGTTGGTTACCAATCTACACCGAATCGCCCGGCAATGCAAGGGTTGTTACCAATTCTTGACGTCCGGCCCTCTTGTGATTTGTCAATTCTCATCTTGCTTTTTGTGTGAACAGACAATCATGACCGCACCGCGAAAAGACGACCATGGATGCATACCAGCGTCATGGCGGGGGCTAGCCGTCGAACTTACTCGAGGTGAAGGTTGACAAAGCAACAGCAAGTCCAGGTCGGTAGATGCTCTGTACAAACGCATCGGTGCGTGGTAAGGTTTGACTAGTAAAAAACTCGAGGTGGGAGCAACAGGCATGCATAAGGAGCATTTCGACACATTTGGCGCGCGATCGCAGATGCGTTTGGATGACGAACAAGTAGTCATCTACCGCTTGGAGGCCTTGGAGACGGCAGGCCTGACTCAGATAGCCCGTCTACCGTATGCAATACGTGTGCTGCTCGAAAACGTCCTGCGACACTGTGACGGTCGTCTCGTAACCGAAGAGGACGTACGAGCGGTAGCCCAATGGCGTCCCAACGTCCCGGAGCCGCGTGAAGTGCCCTTTATGCCAGCCAGGGTGCTCCTGCAAGACTTCACCGGTGTTCCGGCCGTGGCTGACTTGGCTGCCATGCGTTCCGCACTTGTGGCGCTGGGCGGCGATACAGCCGAGCGCATCAATCCGCTGATTCCGGTTGACTTGGTGATAGACCACTCCTTGCAGGTCGACTCCTACGGCAATCCTCAGTGCGCTGACATGAACGTTGGGTTGGAGTTCAAGCGCAATCGAGAGCGCTACACTTTTCTTAAATGGGCACAAGGAGCATTCGACCGGCTGCGCGTGGTTCCGCCGGGCATTGGCATCATCCATCAGGTGAATCTGGAGTATCTCACCGAAGTTGTTCAACTCAGAGAACATGGCGGCCATCTGACGGCCTATCCGGACTCCCTGGTCGGAACTGACTCTCACACCACGATGATCAATGGCCTCGGTGTCATGGGTTGGGGTGTCGGAGGTATCGAAGCCGAGGCGGTGATGCTGGGGCAGCCGTATTACATGCGTCTACCTGAGGTCGTCGGTTTCAAATTGACGGGAGAGCTACCGCCTGGGGCCACGGCGACGGATCTGGTGCTGACAATCACTCAGATCTTGCGTCAAAAAGGCGTGGTGGAGAAGTTCGTTGAGTTTTTCGGCCCGGGTCTGACCTCCTTAACGCTCGCCGATCGAGCCACTATCGCCAATATGGCTCCGGAATACGGTGCAACCATGGGCTTTTTCGCCGTCGATGATGAGGTGCTGGCCTACTTGCGGGCTACGGGCCGACCGGAACGATTGGTGCGACGGGTTGAGTCTTACTGCAAGGAACAGGGTCTGTTCCGACCGCAAGACGGTGCTGAACCGACATACTCCGAGCTTGTAACGTTGGATATGAGTACGGTAGAACCAAGTGTAGCCGGGCCTCGTCGCCCGCAGGATCGCTTGACCCTCTCTCAAGTGAAGTCCGACTTCGCCAAGCAATTCGCCGGTTCTCTTTCGGCATCGCAGGACAGTACTCAAAAGAAGCTTGACCACGGAGCGGTGGTTATAGCGGCCATAACGAGCTGCACGAATACCTCAAATCCCGCAGTCATGATCGGTGCCGGGCTGGTGGCCAAGAAAGCCCTAGAAAAAGGCATGGAAGTCCCTGCACACGTCAAGACCAGTCTGGCTCCCGGGTCGCGCGTAGTCACTGAGTATCTGGCAGCAACGAACTTGCTGCCCCACCTTGAGCAACTCGGCTTCCACGTAGTCGGCTACGGCTGTACGACCTGCATCGGCAACAGCGGTCCCCTGCCGCAGGAAGTGGCTAGCGCCATAGAACAAGATGACCTCGTAGTGGCGGCGGTGTTGAGCGGCAACCGGAATTTTGAGGGCCGAGTGCATCCCATGGTCAAGGCCAACTACCTTGCCTCACCGATGCTGGTCATCGCCTATGCCCTGGCCGGCCGTGTGGACATCGATCTGACTAGAGATCCCGTCGGCGTGGATTCTCAAGGCCAGCCGGTTTTCCTTCGCGATCTATGGCCCAGCCGCGCTGAAATCACGGAAGCGGCGCAAGCCATCAAACCGGAGATGTACCAACGGATATACGCTCATGCACTGGAAGGGGACAAGAACTGGTGCGATCTCAAAGCTCCCGTCGGAGCGGTCTATGAGTGGGAAGCCGACTCCACTTACCTGCAGGAGCCTCCGTTTTTCACTGACATGTCAGTTGAGCCGCCCGGATCAAAAGACATACTCGGCGCCAGGGCCCTGGCAGTCTTGGGAGATTCGGTGACCACGGATCATGTTTCTCCCGCAGGTGCCATCGCTCCTGACAGCCCGGCCGCTTCCTATCTAAGAGAAAGAGGAATCCGGCCGAGCGATTTCAACAGCTATGGCTCCCGCCGAGGCAACCATGAAGTAATGATGCGCGGCACATTCGCCAACGTCCGTCTGCGCAACGCGCTCGCCGACCGAGAGGGGGGCTGGACCACTCACCTTCCTTCGGGGGAACAGATGTCTGTCTTTGACGCAGCCATGCTCTACAAAAAGGAAGGAACCCCTCTTTTGGTTCTGGCGGGTAAAGAATACGGTACCGGCAGTTCCCGTGATTGGGCGGCCAAGGGGCCGTATCTGTTGGGCGTTAAAGCCGTGATCGCCGAATCGTATGAACGGATCCACCGCTCCAACCTAGTGGGCATGGGTATTCTACCGTTGCAGTTTTTGCCCGGTGAGTCCGTCGCCTCCCTAGGATTGACCGGTCGCGAAGTGTTTGATATCCGTGGCCTAGAAGGTCCGCTGCAGCCGCGACAGCGAGTGCGGATTGAGGCACGGGGAGAAGATGACCGGATGATCGTTTTTGAGGCCATTCTCCGTCTTGACAGCGCTATCGACATCGAGTATTACCTCAACGGAGGTATTCTGCAGACGGTACTTCGGAATATGCTCCGTGACGGCGCATCAAAAGACGAGTAAGTCATGACGACAGCCGCATGGCTGGACCGATTCCCTGCCATACCAGGGGTCAGCCTATTGCTTGTCGAATCTTGACGTCGGTCAAACCGTACAGTAAGATCAAGGACAAACGACATAAAACCAATGCGATGATCAGGAGTAGTACCTTGGATGTCACTTGCGTCTCAGAGAGCTGACCGGCGGTGGAAGGTCGGTACGCAAGCCTAAGGGAATGGCCCTGTAAGCAGCAGCGTGAACGCCGTAAGACGGTCAGTAGCGCGCGCCGGATGTCCACCGTTATCAGGAACACAGTGCGGGCCGCTGCCCGTGCTGGCAGAGTGGGTCGCTTTGCGACCAAGTTGGGTGGTACCGCGAATCTGCCTCGTCCCATGTCGGACGAGGTTTTTCTTTACTGACGGGTTTACTATTACAAGGGGGAAGAACGCAATATGAAACGTGTGTTTTCCGGAGTTCAACCGAGCGGAGAGCTCACTCTGGGCAATTACCTGGGAGCGATCAGGAACTTCGTGAGTTTCCAGCACGAGGCTGAGTGCTTTTTCTGCGTGGTGGACTTGCACGCCATCACCGTTCCCCAAGACCCGGAGGATCTGTACCGAAGGACGTTGGATATTGCCCGGCTTTTCATTGCCAGTGGCATTGATCCCGACATAGCCACTGTTTTCGTCCAATCACACGTATCCGCTCACGCCGAACTGAGCTGGCTTCTGGAATGCAACACCTACATCGGTGAGTTGCGTCGGATGACCCAGTTCAAAGAGAAGTCCGAGGGGCGGGAGACTGTCTCAGCCGGTTTGTTCACGTATCCCGTGCTGATGGCGGCTGACATCCTGCTCTACGATACCGATGAAGTTCCTGTAGGCGAGGATCAAAAACAACACCTTGAACTGACGCGCGACCTGGCACAGCGGATTAACCAGCGCTTCGGACCCGTCTTTAAGGTACCCGAACCCTACATTCCCCCCAAAGATTCGGGCGGAAGAATCATGAGCCTCACCGATCCGACCAAGAAGATGGCCAAATCCGGTGACGATCGTAGCTCTATCGCCTTATTGGACTCGCCTTCGGTGATCGCCAAGAAAATCAAAGGGGCCGTGACCGATTCGGGCCGTGAGGTCCGCTATGATGTCGAAGAAAAACCGGCCATCTCCAATCTGATGGTCATCTATTCACTCTGCTCCGGCGATTCTTTGGAGACCATCGCCGACCGCTACGGCGCAAGCGGATACGGCAAATTCAAGGCTGATCTGGCCGATGTCGTCATCAGCACTCTGGAACCAATCCAGAAACGCTACCAGGAGCTGACTGAACCGGGAGTAATCGAGGAGATCTTAGCACAAGGCGCGCAGCGCGCTGAGCGGACGGCGCAAGTCGTCTTGAACCGCTTCCGCGAAAAACTGGGCTTAGTTCCTCGACGCAGTTAGTCGGGGTTCCGCCACCGAACGAGTACTCTTGCCCCAGGTGTTGACCATGATCACGCCGATTAAGGCCAGTGAACCACCTAGTAGCTCTTGTGGTAAGGGAGACTCGCCTAATAGAAGATAGGAAAAGATCATTGACAATGAAGGGTTGAGGTAGAGCAGACTGCTGGCCCTGCTGGCGTGCATCCGAGACAGAGTCATACTCCAGGTCACATAGGCCAAGGCTGCGGGAAAAAGGCCGAGATAGACGACCGCCAAGACGGAACGAACGGAGGCGACCGCCAAGGCATTGCCAAGGCCTCCCGCAGCCAACAGCAAAGGCAGCGTTCCCAGCCATGTCACATAGGCGTTGAGATGAATGGGCCTGTAGACTTGCAAGAAGGGCTTTTGAAGAACGAAGAATGCAGCTCCGCAAAGAGAAGAGAGCAGAACAAATGCAGCCCCCCGTGTGAGTTCAAGGCCGCCGTGACCAAGGCCCACCATTATTCCGACACCGGCCAGGCTGAGTGCCATGCCCAGCCAACCCCAGCCGCTCAGCCGCTCTCCAAGTACGAAAAACGATATGGCGGCAGTAAAGACCGGCGCGATGGCGACGATGAGACTGGCGGTATTGGGCGACACGGACTGCTGTCCGATGTTGAGAGCCGAATGATAGACAGTGATGCCTATGAAAGCCAATCCGAAAAGGCGCGGAATATCCCGTCGTCTAGGCGGAGGCATCCGCGTCAACGCGGCATACACTCCAAAGGCCACGGAGGCGGTTAGAAAGCGAAGCAACGTGACATGCAAGGGACTGAAGGCATCAAGAGCGATACGAATTCCCACGAAAGCAGAGGACCAAAAGACCACGGTGACAACGGCGGGGATGACAACATCAAGATGCATGACGGCGACAGGAGACTGGTGTCTCACTGTCTGACTCCTCTCATCTCAAGTAGTACGGCGACCTATTCGGGACACGATAACCTATTACCTGCCCCAGGCGCAGGAAGTCAGTGGGCAAACAGGAATACGACCTTTGGGAGGTGTTGCTGTGAAGCGCTATCGGTTTCATGATCTGCGGGCTGACGGGGGAGAGCACATCGCCTCTCGTATTATACCGGGTAAACGGTTGGCAAGGGGCGGATTGAGTTTCCATACTCCCGGCATGCGCACTCACGCGGCAGGACGTCACGTGCACGATGACCACGAAGTCTTTTGTATATTACAAGGGCGCGGTTTTATTGAGATCGACGGCCAACGCGAACCCGTTCAAGTAGGCGATGTGTTGGTCATAGAACCAGGAGAGGATCATCATCTTATCGGCGATCCGGAGCATCCGATCGTGAATCTGTGGTTTCACGCCTCGGATGAAGGACATGCCGATCAGTATCCTCCGACATCTTGAACCACTGATGTCGATGACGCCCGCGGATCATGCGAGCGTCATCTTTCTTGAAAACGTAGTACATCCGAGGCTGGTCGAGTACGGTCTTCTCAAGCTTTGGGCAGCGGCTTGAGATCCTGGTTGGCCACCATCTCAGCCAAGGGGTTGCCCAGATTCTCCAACAAGGGCAGGTCGATGCGCGCTCTGCGACGAGCGGACTCCCAGCAAGCAAAGATGATCTCCGTGGCATTAAGAGCGTTTTCAGCACACAGCTCTGATGTCGTGCCATTCCGCAAGGCAGCGACAACGTCTGCAATCGCTCGTTCTATGTAATTCGGGCCGTGCATGGTTTCACCGTGACAGTCAATGTTCTCCCATTGACTGTCCCCATATCGGCGTATACGCAGGGCAGGCATTCCGGGACCCGTAGGTCCGAGTTCGATTATGCCTTCGGTACCTATCACGCGGTGATGAGCACCTACCATCCGGGCTCCGGGGCCCGTGGCGGCCATGCCGTACACACCGTTCCTATACTGCCACAGAGCGAAAGCTTGGTTTTCATTGTGAACGCCGAAGATCAGGTTCTCCGTTCTGTAGTCGATTTGAGCGATCACCCATTCGGCAGTCACTTCATTGTTGAAATAGTTGGCCATATCGAAGTTATGAGATCCGTAGTCATAAAGATCGCCGGCACCGAATTCGATACGCTGCAGTTCTCCGATGGCTCCTTCATCAATCAACGCCTTTGCTTTACGGAAGGGCAGCCCGAAGCGACGCTGGTGGTTGAAGGTCAGTCGGACACCCCTTCTTTGACACTCCTGAGCCATGAGGCGACTGGCAGCCCAAGTGTCAGCCATCGGCTTCTCGCAGTGAATGGCCTGCACACCGGCCACGGCACAATCGATCACCAGTTGAGCGTGCTGATCCGGCCAAGTACAGATGCTTACGATATCAAGGTCCTCTTTGGCCAGCATTTCCCGATGATCCGTGTAGACCCTGGGGATGTCATGCGCCGCGGCAAAGGCCTTGGCGTGCTCCTCAACGATATCGGCGCAAGCAACGAGCTCACAATCGTCCAAAGCTCTGTAACCCGGCACGTGGCGATGAGCCATACCGTAGCCCATAGGACCCGGTTTTTCGGGTTTCAGCCCGGTGCCGATGAAACCGACTCGAAAAACCGTCACGGCTAAACCATCTCCTTCTTTGTGTGAACTTGACGCCTACGGATCAGACTTCCTTTCCGCTCAGCGCGATTCCTTTCATCATGCCTGTTAACGGGGATGTTTTTTGCTCAAACGCCGGCAGGTCTTTTTGAAAGGATGCTGAATAGAGTATTTCTGCTTGTTCCTCACACATGTTCGAAATGAGCCGTGCCGCTTCTTGCCGGGCTTATTGTCTTGGGGGATGGAGGCGAAGCCTGCATGCACCGGTTAGAACCCTTGCCGGAGCACATCATCGTTGCCTTCGAGAATCACGGGATAGAGCCGTCCGATGTCGTGTTGTGTGCAGCCACCGATCTTGACAGAAACGGCAACTTCGCCGAGGAATGGCTTGTTGCCACTCGAGAAAAACTCTGCTTCCTCAGCGGTGAAACGATTAGTCCGCCGCAACGGATGGCACGCCGCTCCAATCACCGCAAGCAGCAATGGCGTGAAACGGGCTACCGAGAGATAGCACTGGCTGACATGGAAGAGCTCAAGGCGGACACCCTGAACGGTAACGGAGTACTGATGGCCACCGTGAAGGGCCAGCCTGAGATCCTGTGCCGCTACTCCAACACCATGAGCCGCAAGTTCGGTCAGGTGACTCGTCTGGTCAGCAAACTGATGGAGGATAAGGAGCTTACCGACGCGGATTTCACGGAAGAGGTGTACCGGCCCACCTGTCCGACATGCGGCTTGCTGTATCCGGACTCGGCAAGACAGGTCTGTCCCAAATGCCTAGATAGGCGCGCTCTGTTTTTACGCGTCCTGTCTTTCTTGCCCAAATACAAAAAAGAAGTGACCCTGATCCTGTTGTGCATGTTGGCCAGCTCAGGTATGCAGATTGCCAGCCCTTATCTTGGAGGAAGAATCCTTTTTGACGAAGTGTTGACCCCTGGCGGTCGTTATTCGGGTCAGCTATTGCCTATGTTGCTCCTCATGGCTGCCCTTCAACTGTTGAGTGTAGGACTCAGCATATGTTATGGCCGCGTCAACGCTGGCCTCACCGCTCGGGTGGTCTTTGATCTGAAAACCCAGGTGTTCGCGGCCATGCAGCGCCTCTCCTTGGGTTTTTTTACCAGTCGCGAAACCGGAAATCTCATGACCCGGGTCAATCAGGACGCAATACACTTGCAGTATTTTTTCCATGACGGCTTTCCTTATTTTATCGTCAACGCGGTCAATCTCACCGGCGTGATGACCGTCATGATCATTATGAACTGGCGGTTGGCACTGCTCGTTCTCATTCCGGTGCCGATCATCATCTACGCCGTGCGGAATGTCTTCCCCAAGTTGTGGAGTGTTTTCTCTCGCAGGCATCGGCGTACAAGCGCTTTGAACTCGATGGTCAACGATTCACTGACCGGCATTCGTGTTGTCAAGGCCTTCGGAAAAGAGGAAACCGAGACCCGCCGCTTTGCCGCCCGAAACAAGGATGTCTTTGCCATCAACATGCGGGCCGGATACATCACTTCGACTCTGTTCCCGGCCATGTCATTTGTGATGAACGTCGGCGGCCTCATAGTCTGGAGCGTTGGCGGCTGGGATGTGCTTACTGACAGGATGTCCTTTGGTACCCTGTGGACGTTCATTGGCTATCTGGGGATGCTCTACGGCCCCCTGGAGTTCATGACCCACATTGTTGACTGGTGGTCGTCATGCATGAACTCCGCCCAGCGCATCTTTGAGATCTTGGACGCCGTCCCGGACGTTGCCGAAAAGATCGATGCCATCAGTATCCCGCGCATAGAGGGAAGAATCGAGATGGAAAACGTTGTCTTCGGCTATGAACCGGGCAAACCTGTCCTTAAAGACATCACCCTGAGCGTAGAGCCGGGCGAGATGTTAGGAGTCATAGGTTACTCCGGAGCCGGCAAATCGACACTGGCCAACTTGATCAGCAGGCTCTACGATCCTCAGGAAGGCTGTGTGAAGATCGACGGTCACGACGTGCGTGATCTGAGGATCGCTGATCTTAGGAATCAGATAGGAATGGTTCTGCAGGAGACTTTCTTGTTCGCCGGCACCATCGCCGAAAACGTAGCCTATGCCAAACCCGACGCCACTGTAGAAGACATCATCCAGGCGTGCAAAGTGGCCCAAGCGCATGATTTCATCGTTAAACTGCCCAATGGCTATGAAACGATGATCGGACACCGAGGTCAGAACCTGTCGGGCGGTGAACGCCAGCGTCTGGCCATCGCCCGAGCGATCCTGCATAACCCCCGTATTCTCATTCTCGACGAGGCCACGGCTTCCGTCGACACGGAGACCGAGCAGGGAATCCAGGAGGGCCTGGAGCGCTTGGTCGAGGGGCGCACCACCATCGCCATTGCCCATCGTCTGTCGACCCTGCGCAACGCGGATAAGCTGGTGGTCATGGACAAGGGAAAGATCGTCGAGATGGGCACGCACGAGGAACTGCTGGAGCTCAAAGGACATTACTACAAGATGCTCGAGAATCAGCGTCAAGCGCTCAAGATCAGAGGAGTGGACGTCAGTGAACAGGAACTCGCGGGAAGAAGGGTTGGCTGAATACGCACATATCAACTACCTGAAACCGGAAGAGTGTCGGTTTTCTCTAACCGACGGGGGTTTTCTTTCTTTGACACTGAACACGGAAACCTATCCGGTGGTCTTTGCCTACAGGGCATTCCCCCTGAGTTTCGGTGACATGTACATCTCGATCCGCGATGAAAAAGACAAAGAGATTGGCATCATCCGTGATTTAGCTGAATTCCCTTGTGACCAGCAGGAGTTGATTCGCCTCGAATTGGAGCGTCGCTACTTCACGCCCGTCATCACTTCGGTGATCAAGATGAAAGAGGAGTTCGGCTACATCTATTGGGAAGTGAACACCGACCGGGGAATGCGCCGCTTTACGACTCGTGGTTCGCACGACAGCATCCTTCCGATTTCAGAACATCGACTTCTGATCATGGACGTTGGCGGGAATCGCTTTGAAATTGAAGACTTCCGGACTCTGAGTCCGAAGATTGCCAAGCAAATCGAAGCCTTGATGTAAACAGTGATACACAATCAAGGAGCGTATGTGCCTTGAGTACACTTTCGGTGACCCAAACAAGGAGTATCGCTGATGTATTGGGTAACGAGGAAGTCGTTACCGAACTGGTGCATGACGTTGACGTGCACAGCCTTTTCACGGAAGGAAAAACGATCATCACTCCGACACGGCTTCTTGTCTGCGACAACGGTACGGTGACCCGGGAGATCTCGCTTTCCCAGGCCAGCGATTTCAAAGCCGTGGGTCTGGTCGGCAACGGCTATCTGGAAGCAACGATTGACGGCGTTCGCACCGCAATCGTTCGCTTCAGCATGAGCCAGATGCCGTACTTCGCCAATGCCGTCAAATACCTCAACAAGATCACAGCAGGTCAATCCGTCCCGTTTTACCAGGAAGTGGAGGAGAAGAAATGCCCGCGTTGTGGACGGGTTTTGCCCGAAGGATCCGCTTCTTGTTCAAGTTGCACCAATAAGGTGCAGATTGTGCGCCGTCTGTTGGCCATTGCTAAGCCGCACTTTCCTTTGATGCTTGCAGCGATGGTTTTGTTTTGGGTCTCGACCGGGATTCGTCTTGTGGTTCCCCAGCTGTACCGCATCTTAGTAGATGATGTCATCCGCGCCGGACAAAGAGATTTGCGTCAGCTGCTGTTTTATGTCGGTCTCATCGGCTTGGCAGGACTGGGCACCAACTTCGTCGGCGCCATACGCGGTCTGGTCATGACGCATCTGGGTGCGGGTTTGGGCCAAGATCTTCGCAATCTTGTGTTTGCCAAAATCCAAGCTCTGTCGCTCAATTATCTGAGCAAGCGCAAGACGGGCGATCTCATGAACAGGGTGACCGGAGATACGGGCACCATTCAAAGCTTTATCCAAAACCAGATGGCAACGGCTCTAAACGAAGCCTTACTGCTCATCGGTATCGGCCTCATCCTGTTTACGACCAATTGGAGGATGGCCTTGCTTGTCTTGTTGCCCACACCGCTGGTAGTGTATCTCATGAGACGCAGCGCCAATCTGTGGCGCCTGATGTATCACAGACAGTGGCGTCTGTGGGATCGAACCAACTCCCTGTTGCAGGACATCCTCAGCGGGATGCGAGTGGTCAAGGCTTTCGGACAAGAAGAGCGGGAAGTAAAGCGCTTTCAGGACTACAGCCGACGGTTTGCAGAGGTCTCCGCACACAATGAAAAGGTGTACAACACGTTTTTCCCCATACTTGGCTATATTATGGGTATCGGAAACTTCCTGATCCTCTACTACGGTGGGCACCTTGTGCTGGGGCAGAAGATGCAGCTGGGTGAGCTGGTACAATTCAGTCAGTATGCCTCCATGATCTGGGGACCTTTACGCTATTTCACCTTCATTCCGCGCTGGCTTACTCAGGCTCTCACCGCCGCTGAGAGAGTCTTCGAGATTCTGGATGAGGAACCGGATATCAAAGACAGTCCGAATGCCCGTAGACACCGCATAGAGGGGCGGGTCGAATTCAAAGGAGTGACCTTCGGCTATCGGACATACGACCCAGTGTTGCACGACATCAATTTGACTGTCGAGCCGGGCGAAATGATCGGTCTGGTAGGCCATTCGGGGGCTGGCAAGTCGACTCTTATTAATCTAGTGGCGCGCTTTTATGACCCCGATGAAGGGCAGATTTTAATCGATGGCGTCGATCTGAAAGACATTGCCCAATCCGACCTGCGCGCTCAGATCGGTGTGGTGCTTCAGGAGCCCTTCCTTTTTTCCGGGACAATCTATGAAAACATCACCTACTCCAAACCGGATGCCACTCCCGAAGAGGTGATCCGGGCAGCTAAAATCGCCAACGCACACGATTTCATCATACGATTCCGCGACGGCTACGACACCAAAGTGGGTGAGCGCGGCCACCGTCTGTCAGGCGGAGAGCGGCAGCGAATCTCCATCGCCCGCGCCATATTGCACGATCCGCGTATTTTGATCTTAGACGAGGCTACCGCGTCTGTCGATACAGAGACCGAACAACTGATTCAAGAGGCCCTGGGACGTTTGGTGAAGGACCGCACGACCTTTGCCATTGCTCATCGTCTGTCCACCTTGCGCAACGCAGACCGTTTGATAGTCTTGGACAAAGGACGCATTGTGGAACAAGGCACGCACGAGGAATTGTACCGGCAACAGGGAATCTATCATCAGTTGGTCAACGCGCAGATACAGCTGTTTAAGCTGCGAGAGGCCACAATAAGCTCGACGGAAGAAAGCCACTAACCGCCTCTGGTGTGTCTGAATCGTCGAATGAGCTCCTCTTGATACTCAGCATCTGTCAGGCATTCCAATAAGGATTGCCTGCGCAATGCTTGCCGATCACTCTCAGAGAGGGATTCATATAACGCTTGTTCGTCGCGAACCACCGGGGTATTACCGGCGGGCTCTTGCACTTGTGGGCGTCTCAGGGCTTCAGCGGCTTTTTCCCGAAAAACAGTCAACAGATGAGGGCTGTCGAGAGACCGGCGCAAAGCATCGGTCACCACAGGTTGCGGTAGTACTTCCAGCCACTGCATTAGAGTCCGACACAGTACCGGCGTAACCTTTTCAGGGGCCAGACCGGCTGAGCGGACCGTATCCCTCACCACTTCCGGTAATGACTCGGGTGCGTCTGCCTGAAAAGCGAAGGATTCGGGCACGTTAGCGTTGCCTCCCCGTCAAGTTATCTATTGGGCTATCTTACGGCATCATTCTCCGGGCATCCTGCCACGGGATGGAATCAGCCGGCACAACACTGTAGAATGATAGTAGGGGGCTTCCTGACGTGAGCGAAACGAGAGATTGCCTCACGAAATGGGCTGTGATTTTTGATTGTGACGGTGTCCTGGTAGACAGTGAGCCTGTCAGTCTGTATGTTCTACAAACCGTACTCCATCAATTTGACATCCATGCGTCCAGAGATGAGCTCAGCGCCTACTGCGGATACTCGGATGAGAAGACGTACAAGGCGCTTGTGTCACGATACGGTCAGTTTACCGAACAACAGAAGTTTCTCGAAGCGATTAACGCTACGTACAGGCAGGCCATCAAAGACGAAGGACTGCCGGTTTTTCCAGGGGTGCGTGAGCTTATTGAGAATCTGGGCAGGCACAGGATTCGCTATGCTCTGGGTTCATCGGGACCCCGAGTCAAGATCGAAGCCAGTCTGGCCATCACGGGTTTGAACAGGCTATTTTCAGTCACGGTCTCAGCCGAAGACGTGACCCGCGCCAAGCCGGCCCCGGACATCTTCCTGCTTTGTGCCGAACGGCTGGGCGTCAACCCCTCCAGATGCGTCGTTGTAGAAGACTCGCTCCTAGGGATTGAAGCAGCTCGACAAGCTGGGATGGCCTGCGTGGCGGTCACGAATTCATTCCCGCGTCACATGCTTACTGCTGCCGATCTGATTGTCGACGAACTGACAGAGTTGAGCGTGGATATGTTGGAGGATCTGGCATGCGTCCATCGCGGGACCAAGGGTGTGTAGATATGGCCGTGGTTATCAGGCAGCTGCGCGGCCCTCAGTCACCTGAGTCTGCGACCACTCAACGGCTTCTGGAAATGATCTCCGCCGGTTGTCGCGAAGAGCAAAAGTACGCCGCCGAAGCTGCGTTCATCCTCGAATGCTCCCGACAAGATCTACAAGAAGACCTCTTGGCGGGTGGGGGACGCTGGTGGATTGCCTGGGATAATGATACACCGGTCGGTCTTGTGCGCGTGGGGCCGACCGGCGGTAACAGACCGAATGAACGGCTCGTGAGCAGCCTCTATGTGGCCGAGACTCATCGTTTACAAGGCATCGGCAGACGATTAGTGGAGACTGCCTTGGCAGCTGCGAAGGCCGAAGGATGTAGGGACGTCTATCTCTTTGTGGCTGAGAACAGTCCCGCACGTGCCTTCTATGCCAAGCTGAACCTGTTTCGCACCGTTGAAAGCCCGATTCCGGGCTACATCAAGCTGCAATGGAGTACGACGAAAACCCAGGGCACCCTTGAAAACAACAAAACCTCAATGTCGCGTACGGCTATCGTAGGCCTGGGATTGGCCCTGGCTGCACTTGGATGCGCAGCTTTGATCTTTCTCATGCGCGGCAGATGAAGGGTGTCTCCATGAGCCCAGGGGAATGGATGGTGTGAAGTCTGTGGCGTTTAATGATCCCTATGAGGAGTTTGTCCGCCAAAATGAAGAGCTGGCACGACGCATTCAATCCGTGATCGATAAAGGTCGTTCGCATCTTGAAAATGGGATGCTTTCGGAGGCACGCAAGGAGTTTCAAAGGGCCCTGGCTCTTTTTCCATACGTTCCGGCCGCCCTCAATAATCTGGCCTTGATGGCTTTTGCCGAAGGCGAAAGCGAACTGGCCAAGGCCTATCTCCAACAACTGCTTCATTTTCATGAAACCGAGCCCACTGCCAACGCGCTTATGGCCAGATACTGGGCCGAACGCGGATCCATCCCTTTGGCAATGGCACATGCGGAAATGGCGGCGCGCAGCGCCTTGGCCCTGATGAAATCACCGCAAGGCAGTGATCCCAGCCGGGCTTCCCGTAGTCTGGAGTTTGCTTTTCAAAGCCTGACGCTCCTTGGAGAAGACAGACTCCTGACTCATCTGTATGCAGCCAGCGGTGAGCCCCCATTGATGCCTGTCACACTCTTACATGTCGGTATCGCGTTTTTCAACCGAGGAGACTTCCAGGCAGCGAAAAGGCTTTGGGAGCGTGCTTGGCAACAGCAACCCGATCTTGAACCGGCCCGTGTTTATCTGACCATGCTAGATCTTTTGGAGCGTCATAAGCTCCTGCCGTTTCGTCTTGATCATCGTCTGGAAATGCCCCAGGCTGAAAAAGGACGCCGGATATGGCTGGTACACGTGCCTACGCTATTCATAGCCAGAGCCCTGGAGCATCTTTATGAAGGCGATTCACAAGAGGCCGAAGAGGCCATAGTGCTGTTGAGCGGTGTTAACGTCCCGAGTCTTGATCTCATTCTTCTCCAAGTAGGCACCGACACAGCCAGGCCGACCGCGGTTCGCCTTCTGGCGGGAATCCAGTTAGCGGCCATGGGCTACAGCGAGCAGGCTGTACAGACGTGTGAATCGATCGACGGCGATTCGGTGAGGGATGATGAACAGGCGCGGTGGTGTCTGCTACAGGGGCTGGTAGCCGAAATCCGCGGTCGTGGTTCAGAAGCCGCCAACCTGGCCGCCGCTGGCTTAGAAGCGCTCAAAGAAGAGAGCGAGTCAGTGATGACCCAATCACTGCGTCAGATGCTGACCCATCTGTTGAGTCGCGGCGGAAGTCCTGAAGAGACATCACGCGAGGGTGACCACGAAGAGGCAGAGTCCGTCGACTCTGATACCGGCCCTTTGCAACTGCCGGATTCTGAGTGGTTGCGACAGAGCCAACTGCATTCCGTAAGCTTGAACCTGGAAGAATCACCTATGAAGCGTACTCGCCGCACGCTAGAGGAGCTGGCCTTCCGTCTCGGTGAACAAACACCGGAAAGACAGCAGACGGCGATCTTGGTGCGCCGGGTGGCCATGCGCATGCGCTCCGTACAAATCGAAAAAGTGGTGGACTCTCTATCGGTCGCCGCCAAAAAAACCCTGGAGTGGCTGGACGGAAGAGAGCAACCGATCGCGTTGTCCGCACTGCACGCCTGGTTGGTGAAGAATCATCCTGAGACCGATCCGTGGATGACGACGGAGGAGATGTACCGTTCATGTCTCGTGGATATCGGTATGGGAGATGTCTCAGATGAAGAGCCGGTTCTTTGCGTGGCCATGCCTAAGGATTTGGCCGGTCGTTTTCACGGGGCTCCCAAGCCAGGTATTTGACTTGATACCGATCCAACGTCCGTAAGCAACGGTACCCGAGAGAGAAGAAAAAAGCACACAGGGTGCCTATACCTCGACGTAGCAATACGGTAGGCGATAGTAGGCACCCAATGCATGCATATGAGAGTGCACGATTAAATGATCTAACGGATAAAAAAGAAATAGATCAGTAGGAGAAGTATAACTGCGATGGCTGCGTAAGCCCATCCGGGAAGCTGGCTGGCTTCCGGATCGACTGGCTCCACGATCTCGGGCGCCGGCCCTTCAGACTTCGCCTGTGGCCTACCCAACTCATCGCGATCACGCTTAGACGCTACCCCCTTGCAGCCTATAACACCACAACCGCCTTCTTTAAACCAACACTCCTCGTGGTGGACGGTATGACATCGTAGGCATATGGCCACGGTCTGCCCGGCCTCGATACCTCGACGGCATGTGGGACAGCCTTTAGCGATGTGCTCTGAGTGAGGCCCCACAACCAAAATCTCTTCAGCCAATCTTGCCACCTCGCTTCTGTTTTGTGCCACACTCCCTGACGTCTGTGGTGTCAGGGGGGTCAGGGAGGCCACAGTATTGTATTTTTGACGCACATAGAATATCTCCTGCATTCAACACCAAGTCGAAGTATCCTTGTGACTGACTGATCTGCGCCGTTTAGGCATGGTCCTCCAGTTGATCCAACAGCGAAGCAAAGACGCCCAGGGCCTGATCAATGGGCTGAGGAGTACTCATATCAACACCGGCTGCCTTGAGTAGCTCAAGCGGATAGTCGCTGGAGCCGCTGGACAAAAAGTCCAGATAGCGCTCAACCGCAGACGGACCTTCGTCCTGAATCTGTTTAGCTAAGGCCATGGCAGCCGAATACCCGGTAGCATACTGATAGACATAGAAGGAGCGATAGAAGTGGGGGATACGTGCCCATTCCATGTCTATTTCGGCATCGAGAACGATCTCGTCACCATAGTACTTACGGTTCAACTCCCGGTAGAGTGAACAAAGGTTATCAGCGGTCAATACCTCGCCGCGTTCGACGCGAGCATGGATGATCCTCTCAAACTCCGCAAACATCGTCTGACGGTAGACCGTGGTCCGGAACTGTTCAAGGATATGATTGATTATATACATGCGTTGCTGACGATCTTCCAGCGTTTGCAACAGATACTGTGCCACGAGGTTTTCATTCAGGGTTGAGGCGATTTCAGCCAAGAAGATCGAGTAGCCGGCGTAGACAAAGGGTTGCTTCCGAGAGGAGTAATACGAGTGCAGTGCGTGTCCCATCTCATGAGCCAGAGTGAAGACGTCATCCAATGTCTCTTGGAAGTTAAGTAAGATGTAGGGATGGACACCGTAGACGCCCCAGGAATAGGCTCCGGATGTTTTGCCGGCGTTTTCATAGACGTCAATCCATGCCGACCTGAAGGCAGTATCGAGAACCCCCACATAATCGGCTCCCAACGGGGCCATGGCAGTCTTCACAATCTCCTGGGCTTGAGGGTAAGAAAACCTCATATCGACTTCGCGAACCAATGGCACATACAAGTCGTACATGTGCACCTGGTCAACGCCCAGCATTCTTTTTCGCAAGGACACATAGCGATGCATCAAATCCAGGTGGTTTTGAACACTGGTCAACAGATTGTCATAGACAGCCACCGGGATGTTGTCATCATCCAAAGCCGCGTGCAGGGAAGAGTCATAATGCCTCAACTGGGCATACAGACAGTCTTTTTTCACACTGGCGTACAACGTGGCGGCGATGGTATTCCGCTGGTTTATGTAGCTGGTATAAAGGGTCTTAAAGGCGTCGCGGCGCACTCGTCGATCCCTGGATTCCATCAGACGGATGTAGCGTCCCTTGGTCAACTCAATCGGTCGGCCCTCTTCATCAGTGACCGTGCCGAATTTCATGTCCGCATCATTGATCATCTCGAAGATGGTCGCGGCGCTCTGGGCGACCTCAGTGAAACGGGCCAGCAACTCCTCCTCGGTCTCGCTCAACACATGTGGTTTTCGACGGATCAGATCTTCTAAGGTATGGCGATAGATCTGCAAGGCCGCGTTCTCTTCCAAGAACGCCTGGAGCGTCTCTGTCGGTATGGCCAAGATCTCGGGATTCACAAAGGCCAGAGTGCTGTAGGCCTGTGTCACCAAAGATAAAGCCCTGCTGCTCATCTGTTGATATCGCGAGTCCGTCGTGTCCTCATCCTTGCGCAGTTGCGCGTAAGCATATGCCCGAAGGAGCTGCTCTTCCATCTGATCTCGTAGTCGCAAGGCCGCGAGCAACTGCTCTGAGCCTTGGCCTAGTCTCCCTTTGAACGCGCTGATCTTAGGCAGAGTCTCTTCGACCGCGGCAAAGGCTTTCTCCCAGGCGTCATCCGAAGGGAAAAGATCCTCAAGCCTCCATTTGTACTCGTTCGGTATCTCAGCTCGAGTGGGTAATCGACCGTCAGTATGTGCGTTCATGACCGGGCCTCCTAATTGTTCAGTTATGCTCGAGTTAGTCTACCTCGAAAATCGTGGTTTTCCTCTATCGCAGTGTGACCCTGGTTGAGCACTTGACTTGACTGGCTTTCTCGGCCGTCCCCGGCCAGCGGTGACAACCGCCCAGCCCGTTGTGAGGCTTAACCGGATCAATCTCCGAGCTGGAGAAGTACCCCAGGGTACCTATGTCATTCGCTCGTAACACAACTCGTCATCGGACGTACTTGGGCTGGTTGAGAAAGGGAAATATCGGGGCGTGCATGCGGACCGCGCAATGGCTCGGGAAGGAGGCGACCATGATGTAACAACGGCTTCGGGAAAAGGATCAGAATACGGTGGAGGCGGGCAACATTTTGACGCCTACGCGCACCACCGGGGCCTACAATGTCAAGAGTTTGGATAAAGACTCGCCGCCGACCATCGCGGGTGAGACCGCCATGATATCGCAAGCGATCCGGCGGGATCGCAACGATATACGGTACTCCATGGACAACCTGTAGAAGGGTCCTTGTCACAGGTCACGAACTGATGTGGAGTTCGTTATAGCCTGATCCAGCTCATACGCTTTAGTGTATAAGGAAGACTTGTTGTGTGAGGAGGAAGGCCCTTGAAGCGCTGGCTATGGTACATTGCGTTATTGCTGGTGATCATTTTCTTCCGCATCGCCTGGAGACTCTGTCTTCCTTTCTTGCTCGCCATCATCCTGGCCGCGACGCTGAATCCATTGGTCACTTGGGTAACCGAAAAGACGCCGATCAACAGATCACTCGCAACGATGATCATTTTTGTCCTGTGCGGTGTGTTAGGAGGGGGTATTCTTCTTCTGGCTTCTGCCGCGCTGGTGCAAGGTATCTCCACCTTTATTGAGCACCTGCCAACGTATGGAGTCACCCTTACCGTTGTAACTGAGCAACTCATAGAAAAAGCGGGGCGTTTCTTCCTTCGAATACCGCCCGACGTACTGAGAGTCTTTCAGGAATACGTCGAAGAGGTCTACAGAGCCAGCCAACGGGTTATTACGACCCTGGGCCAGTCTGCCCTGGTGGCAATAGGAGCTTTGCCGGGTTTTGCAGCCATGTTACTCATTAGCCTGCTGGCCGCCTTTTTCATCACCAAAGACTGGGCTTGGTTGATGAGCCGCGCCCGGGATCTTTTGCCTGAAGAATGGCAAAGTCCTGCCACCAAGGCCGGTATCGAGGTAACACGGGCCTTGGGACGGTACATATTGGCCCAAACCCTCGTGATAAGTCTGAGTACTCTGGCCAGTACTCTAGGGTTGCGGCTCATCGGAGTTGAGCGATGGCTTAGTGCCGGTCTGGTGGGCGGGCTGCTTGATATCGTGCCCATCGTAGGGCCGTCTTTGTTGTATGTCCCATGGGCAGTATATTCTTGGATAGTCGGCCAGCGCGGTCTGGCAGTCTCACTCATAGTGATGTTCGGAGTCATCTCCGCTCTCAGGCAATTTATTGAACCGCGAATCGTAGGGGCCTCACTGGGCATTCATCCTCTGATCATGCTCATGGGATTGTACTGGGGCAGTATACTGCTGGGAGCCAAGGGTCTGATCGTCGCTCCGGTCGTCCTGATTCTCGGTAAAGCGATTATCGCCGTGCGGGAGGAGGTTAAACCCAACAAAGACCGATCCGCTCCTGCGATGATCGATCCCGATTCCGCGCAGTGAAGAGGCCATCAACCTTCGTCCCCCCAACTGCTCGTCACACGAGCCTGGACGGGACAAGGAACGTCAGGCAAGAACTCTCGCGCTGCCTGCTCCATCTTCCGGTTCATAACCTGCACCACTTCATCAGCGCGATCTATTGGGGCCTCGACCAGGATTTCGTCGTGAACCACGCCCACAATTCGTGCTTTCATGTCGTGCAGCACCGGGAAAATAAGGACCAGTGCCTGCTTGAGGATATCGGCACCGGTGCCCTGAACGGGAGAGTTCAGAGCCTGCGTAAGTTGCCACGGCACTACCCGCCGCAGACGGCCGGAGAGTGTCCGCACGAATTCCGGACGCTCTTTTTGAACACGGGCATGCCATCGAGCCACTCCGTTGTACGCGGCGAAAAAGCGCTGGCGAAACCTGGTCGCTTGCTGCAGGCTCATCTCTACGCCATAGGTATGTCTGGCGTAATTGGCCAAACCCTGAGGACCCATGGCATAGATGAGGCCGAAATTGACGGCTTTGGCGGCTTGGCGTTCTTCTCTGGTCACCTGCGACGGTGGTTTGTCAGCGAGGATGCTTGCGGTCAGCGTGTGCAAATCAACGTTTTGCTTGAAGGCAGTCAACATACGTTGATCTTGACTGAGTTGAGCCACGATTCGCAACTCGATCTGCGAATAGTCCGCCACGACAAACATGTGCTCAGCTTCTGGGACTACGCATACCCGATGTCGGGGAGTATTGGGGAAACTCTGCATGTTAGGGTTTGAGCAACTGTAGCGGCCCGTAGCCGCAGCAAGTTGAGAGTAGGTGGGATGAACACGTCCCGTGACTGGATGTACAGCCTTTAGATAGCTTTCCAGAGCCCGATCCCCGCTGGCCGCCCGGTAATCCAACAAGTGCTGCAGGGCGGGATGGGTGGACAAAAAGGGCTGCAAGGCACTCCTGCGAACACTGCGAAGAGGCAAGCCGTGCTCCTGCAAGACGGCCAAGACCTGTTGGTCAGCGTGCAAGTTCATTGTAGCGTCGCCAAAAAGGCTCTCGTGTGTCATGCCAAAGGCCTCGCAAAAGCCCCGTGTGGCGTCCTCCATGCGCTGAGCGGCCTCTGTCACGATCCTTTGAAGGCGATCAACATCGATGCGGATGCCGGCCTGTTCCATTGCTGCCGTGGCCACGCTGCATTCAAACTCAATCTGAGCACACCGTACCAAACCCGCCTTGACCAAAAGAGGAATGAGATGAAGACGAAGCTCGTACACTAACCGCGCCTGGCGCGACAATCCGACAGAGGTTGTGGAATCACGCCATTGATCAGGTACCTCTATCTTCAAAAGACGCTGCACGGACTCCGAAAGCGTCGGCTCTGTCGTCATCTGACCCCCGGAGAGCAGTTGCTCAGCCAGCATGCTGTCGAAGATGCGAACTGGTCTTAGTCCAAGAGCCAACAGAAAACGCAAGGCCGGTTTAGCATTGTGAAAGGCTTTGACATAGTGCGCGCTCTCCGTTAACGGCCTTAGCATCTGCCTCAGCCTTTGCTTCTCTTTGACGATTTCGACATCAATAAGCACATCTTGACTGCGAGTGGCCAGTTGTACCTTTTGAACGGAGTCACGGCAGGGATCGGGTCCGCTTGATTGAATGACAATGGCTACAACCGGTTCGCTATGGGCCCGCTCCAGGAAAGCCTCCCAGTCAGACATGGACTTGATGATCCCTTGCATTGCCGTCCTCCTTTCGCCATGCAGCTTTCTATGGATCATGGCCACACCATCGTTTTTCTTGAGACCGGGGAGTATTCCTGCGAGAAGCGTGAACACTTGATCGCACTCCACGGGCCTCGCTCGAGACTTCGTTGAAGCATCCGAGATGCTTCTCCAAGTCCGCTCTCAGCGACAGGTGGTTAGACAGAACGGATCAGGGCCAGGGGCGGCATCTCCGCAAAACCTAAGCTTGATAGAGGTTTGACGGCGCTTACGAATACCGCCGCACAAGGCCAAGAAATCGCCGTCGACGATCTGGCACGAGAGCGCCAATGATGATCGCTATAGCGTTTCAGCGGTATCGGATCATCGATGATGCTCCTTGGGTGTAGGAAACAGAAACGGATAAGAGAATGATACTTCCAGGAAAGAGGTGACATGCATTGCGAGACAAATTGCAGAAAATCGGTTACGAGCGTTTGCTGATGACTCCGGGACCGACTATGGTTGATGAGAGGGTGCGAGCGGCTCTTGCGCGACCCGCTACCAACCCCGATCTTGACCCGGATTTTGCGGCCCTGTACCGCGACCTGTGCGGTCGTCTGGCGCAGGTGATCGGAACTGATCACGATGTGTTGATTCTCAGCGGAGAAGGTCTGCTGGGCCTGGAGGCCGCAGTGTGCTCGCTAGTGGAACCGGGCATGAAGGTGCTCTGTATAGCCAACGGTCACTTCGGAGAGGGCTTTGGAAGATTTGTTGAGATCTACGGGGGGCAACCCGTGTATCTCCGTGGCGCCTATGACCATGTAATCGGAGCTGACGATGTAGAAGCGGTGCTCAAGGAGCATCCCGACATACGCGTAGCTACGATCGTGCATTGCGAGACACCCTCGGGACTGCTCAATCCAGTAGCTGAGATAGTGGAACCGCTCAAAGCCAGGGGCATCATCTCCATAGTCGATGCGGTCTCCTCCCTGGGCGGTGAGCCCTTCAAAGCGGATGAGTGGGGTGTAGATGTTGTTCTCGGAGGCTCTCAGAAGGTCCTATCGGCTCCACCGGGTCTGGCCTTTCTGTCAGTCAGTCCTCAAGCCTGGGAGATGATCACGACCCGCAAGACAGCGATCTCGAGTTACTACTGCAGCCTCTTACCTTGGCACGACATGTGGCTTAAAGACGGAGTGTTCCCCTATACGCCTTCCATCAGTGACATCTACGCACTTGACGCAGCGGTTAATCTTTTACTGGAAGAAGGGCTTGACCAATCCTGCGCTCGGCATTTCCGTATCGCTGAGGCGACCCGCAACGCGTTGCAAGCTGCCGGCCTGGACATCTATCCGCAACCGGGAGCCGAGGCTAACACCGTGACCGCTTTCAGGATTCCTCCCGGCATTGACGACGCTCTTTTCCGACAGCGACTGTGGGAGGATCAAGGCGTGATGATAGCTGGCAGTTGGGGAGCCCTCGCAGGGAAAATATGGCGTATAGGTCACATGGGAGTCAACTGTCATCCCGAACATCTCATGCGGTTCTTCGTCGCCTTTGAGCGGACGGCGAAGGAGTTCAACATCCCCTTGACTGGTTCAGTGGCTCAGGCCTTTGTCGCTTTTCTCTGTGAGAGCTGAAAGATCCAAGATTCAGTGACCCGAAAAAAGCAGGGTAGGCTGGTTGGTCGAGAAGAACCATTCCTTCGACTGTGGAGCAGAGAAGTTGAGCACTCCTCCACGGTCGGACACGTGGTTTTAGGATGGGGCTGTCCCAAAAGCAAGGTTGGGACAGCCCCGGCTTTTGTCTATCAGACGTGTAATGGAACGTCTGGGGGTGTTTCCAAAGCAGATGACCGTCGGATCCCCGGTCATCAGCCGGTTATGGCAGCCAACCTTGTCAGATTATGTGCTATACACAGCAGCCCCCATTCGACGGTGACCTTCTCGATCCCGCGAAGAAGAAACCGTCGAAAGCCCCAAT